>Ga0209372_1000113_pt1 | contig 60642 bp, 36 predicted proteins | sample AgamicAtPe_FD_187170 | JGI IMG/M metagenome (GOLD analysis project Ga0209372, IMG submission 187170) | Agave microbial communities from Guanajuato, Mexico - At.P.e (SPAdes) (version 2) | ecosystem: Host-associated > Plants > Phyllosphere > Phylloplane/Leaf | place: Guanajuato, Mexico | collected... | reverse complement strand
TGTTCTTGGCTTCTCGGATCGCCGGTGCGTGCCCTGTGAAATTTACCCCCGTGTGAAGCTGCTTGCTAGCAGCCGCTCATGGTGTTGTGTGTCTTCGCGCTTATTAGCGCCAGATATAGATCTTTATTTATCTTAGTCAATAGTGTATGTACTCACGACTAGAAATAAATCTGACCAAAGTAATTATTATTGAGAAGAACAAGCGTTACACAATGGCCTGCGGCACAGTCTAGAGAGACCGAAACTATTTCGTGAGCAATCCCACAGTTTCCGTAATCAACCTCCCAAATCTGTTCAGTTCCGCGATTTTGCTCCAGCAGTATTGTCAAGTCTTATGCTGACTGAGTGGAGCTTTTTCTTCTACAGGTCCAAGAATCAATCGACATCAAACATGGGTCGCGGTTTCGCTGGTCTTAGCTTGGCAGGTAGGGATTAAATCTATGAGGAACTTTGCTTGTTTGTTGTGTGTTAGTAACTGTGCAACAAACTGATTCATCATGACTAGGTTGGGCAACTGTTGCCGGATTTTCAGCATTTTTTGCTTTCTTACATCGATCCTACAGAATAGCGGATCAGCCAAAGTACAGCATTGACTCGGAGTTAGTAGATATGGCCAAGGAGATTCAGCCAGGTATTGTCGCTGAGTACTATTACAAGAAGTGAAAAATCGTCCTACCTTTGCACTATTCGAGCGCAATCCTATCAGACGGAGTCCGTCAACTTTGCAGATCGTAGGAACCGATTCACGTTTCCCCAGCTTAGCCTAGATTACCAAAGGATCCACTGTTGTAGTCTCTTATCCGAAGACGAGGATGAAATCGAGAAACTTGATGAAACTATTCTCAAAGCAGACTCTACATGAGGAGCTCAATTATCCGACTTGTAATTAAAAGCTCGGGAAACCGAAAACAAAATTAGAGGAATAGCAAGAGATATAACTCTCAAAATGATTTATTTGTCTAGCTATCATTCAAACGGGTTACCAACAGTGGTCTGGCCAAACAAAGTCAATCTTATCGGCGAAAAGGTGCACAAACCGAAAATTCACTTTTGTGAGCGCTGCGATGAGCCAATAATTGTTTAGCTTCGTTTGGAGAGAATTCTTGCGAGGGCACGTCGAAATCGGCCCACATTATGTCTAACCCAACAACAAACCAACCCTACAACCAGTGTGACCCCCGGAGCTGTCCCGAAGCCGCCCCTCCTTGGCCCAACTGAGCCGCCATCAAATTTTATACAGTTACATCACAGTGATAATAATTCTGTAAAAGTCGACAGTGGCAATAGCGAGAGACATCACCAGCACGGCCATCCCCGACATAGTTATCACAATGACAAGAATTTCGAGCCGTGAATGATTCAAACAATTCCTTCTGTCACGGAGTTAGTAGCATTATGATCACTGATGACTCTTTAGCAAATACGAGCCGGAAATTCGTCCGCCTCGCTTGTCGCCATCTCGTCCTCGCCCCACATTTCCTTATCGACTCTGATGCACCTTTATAGCCACAACAACAAACATACCGATAATCGCCGTCAATCATCATCGTCAAACTCGACTGTCAATAATGTTGGACACTCGAATGACTCGCCTAACAATCATCAACGCCGCCGCAATCGAGAGTCTCACCACCATCGAGTTGGCTCCAGAGCTAGGGATCGTAAAATAGAACGTGATAAGGATAGGTTCAAGCGCGATCGCGACAGCTTCCAGAGGGAAACTGAACGCGAGAGAGATAGTTAAGAGTATCACAGGCAATCCTTGTACAGGGCAGCTCAATGGGCTGAAGCTAGCGCACAGATGTTTTAGAAAGGATCGACTAGATAGGCACTATGTTGTATATAGATTGAGAAAGTTCTTCGAGGGCTCCAGTTGAAATTTGTGTCGAACACTTAAGTCTGTCGACTGCGGAAAGTTCAGAATGTCTCGGCTGTTTAGCTTATGCAAAGCAAATGGAGGATCTGTATGTCTTATTATTCTAGATTCAGGCAAGGCCGTCGACAGTGTCTTAAAAGCACTGTTGCCCCAAGTTTATGATTGGTGATTATCATCAACTCAATGTTGGTCGACTTACCTAAAAATGATATTCTAGGTGCCTTCGCAGCGACTGAGAAGTAGCTCATTGGCGCGTAAGGCATGTTGCAAAGTAAGACAGGTTGAGGACTGATTGAAACGGGAAGAAGAGGACGCAACTGAGAACCGAGAAGCCAAGAACAGGTACAGCCGGCGCCAAAAGTTTTTTGGCGCCGGCTGTACATGAACCTGAATTTCTGATCATAAGTCATCACATTTTCTATGTTGGCCCCACGAGCTCGTTCAAGTCTCATTTGCTTTTTCAGAATGAGGGCACTCCTTGAATGCAGCAAAATCATGACCAGGCTCCGTGTTCAGACAACTAGCTCTCCGATAAGTGTACCGGCGAGCTTGACCAGCCGCCCTCGGTTGTCTGATCAGCATCTGGGACAAAGCACACGCATTTTATCCGGGAACTCTGCACAATAATTGGTTCGCTCTGTGAGTTAAGTAATTCATCAATTCCTTGCGGTAAGATATTTCCGATTTGGATTCCGAAGGTTTGTTATTGGCCCGAACAGTTACCAGTGCATCTCGACAAATCGTCTTTAACTATGATTCTCAGGAACATAACAAGAACGTTACATAGATTCAGCAAGAGAGATGCAGTGCCCGTGAACATCACAGTTTGTATAGATGTTGAGTGCACGTGTGATAGTCCGTTGCAGATCCATCCCATGGAGATAATCGAACTTGCCTGCGTCAAGAAGGAGCTTATACCCATCGAATGTGAGAGTAAAGATGCGGCACAAACATACAGTTTATTTCACAGCTACGTGCGACCTGAGGTCAATCCAGAGCTTACACTATTCTGTCAAGAACTGACCGGTATCATGCAATCGACGGTGGACAATGCTGAAACTATTGACAAGGTTACATCCAAGTTACTACAGTGGTTGAAAGACGAGAATCTAGTTGATGACAAATACAGGAAGTCAAAAAACTTCGCGTTCGCAAGCTGCGGAAACTTCGATCTAAAAATTCTGACGCCACCCGTACAGGATAATCATTTCAGGAGTAACTCCGAATTGCCCATTTATTTTAAAGAATGGATTAATGTCAAGAAGATTTTCGTCAATCATAAAAGGGAATGGCCCAGAAGTTTATACCATATGACAGAGTTGTTGGGTATTGAACCGTCTGGTAGATTACATTCTGCTAAAGATGATTGCTTAAATTTAGCAAAAGTTGTTGAGAGTTTGCATAAAGAGGGTTGCGAGCTTCATGTGACTAATAGGATACAATAAAATATCGTCCATGTTTTCTTCAGTTAGGATTCAAAGATTTATAATATGTTGTGGCCATGAACTTTTGAATAGTTTGGCAAACTTTTTTACACTCTGTTGAACTATAGAACCAAATACAGTAGATCACATTGTCCGTGTTCTTGTAGAGTATGTAGGGTTCGTTCAACTTAAGCTCAATTCCAGGAGTTATGAGCTCCATCAGATTGGTCGGGTTCGAGCGATTTATCACAATCCATCCAAATTTAGGCACTTCAGAACGATGAAATACATGAAGAGATCCTTCGTATTCGCATGGCTGCCATGTGTTGTTATCACCGAATTTGTACACAGCAGTTTGGCTAGCAGATTCGACAACCAATGTCACTCGGCTATCTATCCTCTGGAGGGTTCTCAAATTAATTGAGCTCATCTTATGAGTAAAATAATAAGTTATAGGGTCTTTCACTCATTGGTCAGCTAGTGAACCCTCCTAACGTTGCTACTTATGTGTATTCTGTGCCCTGGTGCGCACCACCATAGGCGAATGTGTTTGTTAGAATTTAGAAACTGTGCACGATCTGCCTGATAAACACCCGGTCTAGGCTATGCCAGCTATGCGATTGTGCCCGCTAAATGCACAGACAGGTGACTAGTGCCGGCACAAGCTGATGAGCAAGCGGATGAGTCGTCGTCGGCGACGGCGGGCACTTTTCACCATGGGCGAGTGGCGGATGGATGCACAGACTAGACTAGGTATGCGCGCTTGAGTGTATTCCAGGCCGCTGTGCCGAGTGGACGAATGTACAAAAGCTCCCATTGGCCAGTGCTCTGCGAGCGAGCGGCCATAGAAGACGGGGAAAAGGCACATACAAAAGCACACAGAGGCTGAGAGATAGAGAGAGAGAGAGAGAGAGAGCGAACGAACGAACGCAAGAGACGGGCAGTCAGAAAAAAATAATCTTTCGCCACCACTCAATATACACATTACTGGACGACGTTATATTTACTATTATCAATAATGTTCATTACAATCAATCAACATTACTTCTAGCAGCAATTATAAACATTATTGGTAGCCTACAAAAATCACCTTGCTTTAATATCATCAGGGGAAAATAATATTAGATATTCATTACAGTAAAGTCTTTACGAAACACCGACACAACGCGCATAAAACAAAACACACAGCAAGCGAAAATCGGCCAGAAAGCGCCAGATAGATCAATGAAACTCTAGTATAAACATTACAATTTGAAAGCCACCACAGCCACTTAAGCCCTCAAATCAACTCTCACCCAGAAACAGTTAGAGAGACTGGAAACCGACACGACTTGATTGGTAACAAACATTTAAACTAAATGAACTCGAAAGAGAGGCGCTGGTGTGTACTTATGCTACTCAGCAAGATTAGCTGTCATAATTAACTTTAATATTGTTGACTTGATAAATAGAAGAGAACATAGTGTAGGGGGGAGGTGAGACTTCATCTATATATAAATATATAAGTGTATCTTTATACATTCAAATTTACAGCGAGAAGTAAGCCTAAGACAAGCATTTCTACTGAGTGATTGAGGGGTTTATCGGAGTGGACTGCAGCAAGATTAAGAGCTATCATGATGCCCTCTAATGATCCAGATAAAAGGAAACTTATCCAGCAGCAGCTGGTCTTGCTGTTACATGCGCATAAATGTCAGCAACGAGAACAAGAAGACCCTAGTCAAGAAAATCCTTGCACTTTAGCACATTGCAGAACTATGAGAGGTGTGATCAATCATATGACCGGATGCCAAAGTGGAAAGAACTGCACTGTACCTCATTGTGCTAGCTCTAGACAAATTATCTCACATTGGAGACACTGCAATAAACCCGATTGTCCCGTATGTTTACCGTTGAAACAAGCTAACAGTAGACCCCAAATAAATGTCCAGCAACCAGGACAGGTTCAACAGCAGCAGCAACAGTTAATGATGAACCCACAGCCCCAAACACAGCACGCGCCAAACCAAATTCATCAACAGCAGCAAGTTCAACAGTCGATACCTGTACAACAAGTGCATCCTAATTCACAACAAGTTATGCAAATAATTCTACAGCAACCCCATGGACATCAGCAACAATCAAACCAACAACTAATTCCACCACCAACCTCGTCAACTCCATCAACCTCTTCGAACGATAATGGCACACATGGGACTTATCAACAACCTCAGACCCCCAATGTTATACTACCGCAGTCGAATACATTCAACGACGGTATCAAAACAGAACCTAGCCAAGCGGCGCAGCAGCAGCAGCCAAGCCATGATACAAGCATGATGTATGAAAATCACCCTTTAATAATCCCTAAAACCTCGAAAGCATGGCACTACCAAGTTCCAGTTGGTAAGCGAAAGAAATTGATAGAGAACATCAAAAATCGCTTAGTTCCTGCAGGTGCAGCTCATGACGCTAGGTCCGGTGAAGATGCTCGAATCAACTCAATCGTTGAGTATGCCGTCAAGATAGAAGGATCCATGTACGAAAAGGCCGACAATCAAGAGGAATATTTTCATGCCGCTGCTGAAAATATTTACAAGCTTACCAAAGGTATCCAAGAGAAGAGAAAAATGCGAGGTGGACAGCAACAACAGAGTGGCAATATGCTAGCCAATTCACAAGATCAACAGCAATCGAGTGGTCAGGTAACGCTCATGCCTAGACTTTCACCAGTCATGAATTCGCAACAAAGACCTCAGGTTGCATGCACTAACCAGCACCAATTAAATCAGCCCAGAATGAGTCAAACACCTATCCAATCACAAGCTCAAGGATCTCTCGCAAGCCTTGTTAATGGTCCATCAAGTATACCTAGCCAACAACTGCAGCAACAATCTTTGAATTCTCTGTCTTTTGGGTCACCACAATCAAGTGGTTCCAAAATCCCCTTCATTATGACCTCACCAGGCTCAAACTCTTCGCAGCAGCAAGTTAGGCATCAGTCTGCACAATCTAACAATATGACCCAGCCGCACTTGAGCCCGATGCAAAACAACAATTTCAGAGGTACCCCAACAAACTATGGAACCCAATCAATTCAAACCAGTGCAACAAACGCTCAGAATTCTAGGCTTCAAAATATCCTCCAGCAACCGAGCACACCGCAGCCGGGTACACCTAAATCACAGCAGCAATATTATCTCCCCTCTCCTAGTGGACCAAGTCAATCTAATCAGCACATCAATGTCAAGCAAACCCTCCCTCAACCACCTGTTCTTCAACAGCAGAACAATCGCCTTGGGAACTGTTCAAATTTCGCCGCAAATCAGCCCAGTAGCGTCAATAATTCACAACTGCCCTCGAATACACCTCCACCGATAACATTGCAACATATGCTACAGCAACCCCAACCTGCAACACCCCAGCCTTTGACATCAATTACCCCAACACCACCACCGAGACCGGCCTCACTTCCCACTGCCAACAACCCAAACTCTAGCCAACAGCCTTCTACACCCGCTCAAGGTCCGCCGAGTCAAAATCAGTCCCAGGCGATGCAAACGTCCAACCATTCTCAACCGTTAAATTCCACTGTCCCTCATCCTCCGACAGCAAATCTTCCTCCTCCTAGGTCCTGTCAAGATATTGAACCACCGGCCAAGATTGCTAGAAAAGATAGTTACTACGAAGACACCAAGCAAACTATTCCTCCAACTAATTCAAGTAGATCTCCTGCCAGTTCGAAGTTCGTCTCAACAACGAACCAGAATCAAATTGCTGCACCGCTTTCGCAAACAAATACGTTAACGTCCGAATCGAGTGAGGCACATGTGGCAGTTGCGTCGAAGATTAAGATTGAACCAGGTTTGAAGTCAGAGGCAACATTCGACGATGGCAAATCTAAATCATGCTTGGAAATCAAAAAAGAAGAGACAGAGCAAATGTCATCAAAGGATGCGATTGTTTCCAGCAACAATCAACCCACAACCAACACATCTGTCGGAAACTCCACTCCAGATTCCAAGCAAGGGCCAGTTTCTAATTCGAGTGTTCCGACGCCCAAGTTCAATCAGAAGGATACTGTTGACCACAAAGTTACTACGGTTGCTCCATTTTCTTCCATTACATCACAGTACAGTGCAAACAAATCTGTTCGCTCTGTTCAGAAGAAGACATTCAAACCCGACGAACTACGCCAGGCTCTCATGCCCGTGTTGGAGAAGTTAAACATCTACAACCCAGAATCACTGCCCTTCAGACAACCTGTAGATCCAGAGCTGCTCCAGATTCCTGATTATTATCAAATCATTAAGAAACCCATGGATCTCTCAACAATCAAGAGGAAGCTTGATACTGGGCAGTATTCTGATCCTTGGCAGTATGTTGATGATGTTTGGTTGATGTTCGAGAACGCGTGGCTTTATAACAAGAAAAACTCGAAGGTCTACAAGTTTAGCACCCGACTCTCAGAGATCTTCGAGGGACTGATCGACCCTGTCATGGCCAGTTTGGGTTATTGTTGCGGTAGAAAATACGTATTCCAACCTCAAATTTTGTTATGTTTTGGCAAAGAACTTTGCCAGATACCTAGAGACGCCAAGTATATGAACTACAAAGATCGGTGAGTATCTATCGGATGTCTTATTTTAGAGCCACCAGACATTCAAGCTAATTATTTGGTTTTTATCTAGGTACACTTACTGCATCAAATGTTTCCAAGACATACCTGGAGACACTGTTACTGTTGATACTATGTCTTATGATCCCACCGCAACTGCTCAAGTTATACCGAAAAACGAGTTTAGGGAATGCAAAAATGACCATCTTGATCTCGAACCATTCATTGAGTGCAAGGATTGTGGGAGAAAGTTGCACCAAATATGCGTCCTGCATCACGAGAGCATATGGCCAGAGGGGTAAGTTTCTGTCTAAATCCTGAACCGTGTAGCTCTCTACAAACGCGCATAAGCTAATTTTCTGCTATACTCTAGGTTCCACTGCGACAATTGCTTAAAAGCGAAAGGCAAAAGGAGGCGCGAAAATAAATTCATCGCTAGGAGTAAGTTAAAACTTCAATCTTTGGCTACTCTTTGATGGCAGGCATACATCCTAACATCTCTGCCTGTAAACTTTAGGGCTACCAACATCTAAACTCGGCAATTACATCGAGGGGAGGGTGAACGACTATTTGAGGAAACGGCCTGACGTCAAGGCAGGCGAAGTCACGATACGTGTTTTATCCAGCTCAGATAAATGTGTTGAAGTTAAAGCAGGAATGAAAAACCGTTATGTCGATACAGGTGAATGGCCGGAACAGTTCCCGTATCGAGCCAAAGCTTTGTTTGCATGGGAGGAGATAGATGGAGTTGATGTCTGCTTTTTCGGTATGCATGTTCAAGAATACGGATCGGATAGTTCTCCACCTAACAGGAGGAGAGTGTACCTTGCGTACCTGGATTCTGTCCACTTCTTCAGGCCCAAGCAAGTTAGAACTGCTGTATATCATGAGATCCTATTAGGTTATCTGGACTATGCTAAACAGCTTGGATACTCCATGGCGCATATTTGGGCATGCCCGCCTTCAGAGGGCGATGATTACATATTTCACTGCCACCCACCGGAACAGAAGATTCCAAAGCCCAAGCGACTACAAGATTGGTATAAAAAGATGTTGGACAAAGGTCTAAACGAGAAAATCGTCGTTGATTACAAGGATATCCTCAAACAGGCTAATGAAGACAACTTCAAATCACCTGCCGAGCTGCCATACTTCGAGGGAGACTTCTGGCCGAATGTTATCGAGAAATCCCTGAAGGAGTTGGAAATCGAGAAGTATGCTCAACCGAATTCGAACTCTGGAGCTCTCCCCCAGGGCGAAGGTGAGGATGGCCAGGTAGAGAGTGTTGACTGTGAAGACCAAAGCACAGATAGCGTAAAACTAGACAAAGATTCTCTAATACCGGAGGATGGCGGCTCTAACAAGAAGAAACAGAATGCAAACAAAAAGTCGAGCAAAAAGCAGAATCAGCGTAAGAGCAACGTGCACAGTTCAAGAAACAAAGGCGGCACCAGTAGCCAGCATTCACAAGCCATCGCCAATCCTGCACGTGCTTGGGAGGCCGAGTTGACAAACAAAATTTATCAGACGATGGAGAAGCACCGTGAGGTTTTCTTCGTCATCAGACTTCATTCACTTGCTGATGCAGCAAAATTGAAGCCAATCCAGGATCCCGACGGGCAAATCAATTGTGATCTGATGGACGGTCGTGATGCTTTCTTGACCATGGCTAGAGAGAAGCACTACGAATTTTCATCTCTAAGGCGAGCCAAGTTCTCTAGTATGTGCATGTTATACGAACTGCACAACAGTTCAAACGATCGATTCGTCTACACGTGTAATGTTTGCAAGAACCACCTCGTCGAATCTCGATATCACTGCACAGTTTGTGAGGATTACGATCTTTGCAAAAATTGTTACTTCACAGAAAATCACATGCACAAGATGGAAAAGTTGGAATTCGGTGAACTCGGCAGTGCTGGTTCTGGAGACGACAGCGGTTTAGGCGGTTCGATCAGTGGTCTTACCGGCTCATCTGCGACAGGTGATAATGTATCTAACTCAGCAATGTCCAACGCACTGTCGCCGGGCGACTCTAGGAAACAATCTATTCAGCGTTGTATGCAAAGCCTTGTCCATGCTTGTAACTGCCGAGACGCTAATTGTCGCATGCAGTCATGTATGAGACTCAAGAGAATTGTAGGCCATTCCAGAAATTGTAAGAAACGTCAGGTAGGCCAAAATCAGTGTGCTATCTGTCGACAATTGATTGCATTGTGCTGTTATCACTCGAAGACCTGCGAGGATCCCCAGAACAAATGTGCTGTACCATTCTGTCTCAATATCAAGAGTCGTCTAAAGCAGCAACAGGTTCAAGCAAGAATGAGGCAACATAAGTTAATGCAAAGTCGTATACGTTCGATGACTAATGCTGTCAATGCATCGGCAGCTTCATCGGCACCTACTCCAGTTGCAGTTGCTCCACCTACCGCGAACCTACCGGCCCCGGCGAAGCCCAAGCCGGTGCTACCCAATAGTCAGCAAGCCTCTCTTAATGCGGCCTCCAACAATATGTCACCTGGACCCAATATCGGGGTCGCTCCCACTGGTATTGTATCTAGTGGAGCTGGTATAGGTAAACCTGGTTCAACTCAATTGAACCACGTGCACGTAAACAACTGCTGTGATAGTCCGTCCCCTCTCCAAGCCCCTGCAACGAACGAATCGGTGCACTATGTCAAGCAGCATAGTGGCAAGACAGGCATTCCCCAACGACCTACTATGGTGCAACAGTCGATGTCTCCTCAACAACGAATGATTAGGCACCCGATACCATCCCAGGGACCACAAGTTCAACAGGGTGGCAAAGGCGGTATTGCTCCCAGGGCATCCATGGTCCAGCAATCATTGACGGGTCAGAGAATGATGAGTTATTCAATGGGGCAGCAAGGGCAGCAGATAGGATCTCAACCGCAACAAACTCCTCAGCATCAACAACAGCAACAGCAGCATCAACAACAACAACAGCAACAGCAGCAGCAACAACAACAACAGCAGCAGCAACAACAACAGCAGCAACAACAGCAACAACAGCAGCAACAACAGCAGCAGCAAATGGCCTGGCAGCAGCAGCAAAGCTACCCAAATCAGCATAATAACATGATGCATCCTACTATGCGACCAATGACAAACACCGTCAATTCCTCATCTGCTTCATCAGTCTCCCCCGTTGTCAACTCGATATCTCCTGCTAGCAATATGGCTCCATCAACGAAATCTAAACCTCTGATCCAGAACAGTCAGCAAGCATCTTTGAACGCATCAGCTAATAATATGTCGCCTGGACCGAATATGACAATGACCTCCACTGGGATTACATCTAGTGGAGTCGGTATGGGTAAACCTGGTTCCACACAATTGAACCACGTGCACGTAAACAACTGCTGTGATAGTCCGTCCCCTCTCCAAGCCCCTGCACCAAATGAATCCATGCACTATATTAAGCAACACGGTGGTAAGACAGGTATGGCCCCACGTCCTACGATGATACAACAGTCAATAGTGCCCGTGCAGCGCATAATCCGACATCCAATGCCGCAACAGAGGCCTCAGATCCCAGGAAATCAAGGTGGAATCGCGACGCGACCCGCAATGGTCCAACAGTCAATGTCCGGTCAGAGAATCATTAGCTACCCGATGGGTCCCCAAGGCCAACAAATGGTGCCGCAGGCGCAACAAATACCTCAACAACAATCACAACCGCAGCATCAGCATCAGTCGCCACAACAACAGCAACAACAGATGGTCTGGCAGCAAAATTATCAGGGTCAACATAACAACATTATGCATGCCAACATGGGCCAGCAGCAAGGCTACATACCACAACAACAGCAAATGAGCCAAATGGGGAACCCCCAACACATGATGCGAGGGGGCATGCCCATCGGAAATATGCGAGCCCCCAACATGATAAGGCCGGTCGGTGTATCGAGAGTCGCGACTGCAAGATATAGCCATATGAACTTGGGACATGTAGTCACTGATCAAGACATGTTGCCTTATTCAAACCAAGGTAACTTTATCAACAGAAATCCACAGAATCAGCAAGAACTGACACCTCAAGAAAAATTGAGCCATCTGATTGACAAACTATAGATTATCTGAAATCCACATCACATAATTAAATTTTATGTAGGAGACTCGGTGATGCGAGTCTCCACCAGTTTACTTGAGTGGTATACTATGTACATCAGGGCGTATTTATTTACTCTTTATCTTTTTCGCTCTTCCCTTCGACTTAGATCCCTGACTAACACTGGCGTCGTGAGCCTCATCGGATGATTGCTCTTCAGGATCGTGGGACTCATCGTTGCTGGACTCTTTCTCTTCATCTCCTAAGCTTCGGATTGCAGCAGACGACGTGATGGAGGACTTCGAGAACAATCTCTCCGCCTCTTTAAACTTTCTGTCTCTTTTTGACGGCATCGGTCTAGCAATCGAAGAATATCTATCCCAACCTCGGATAATGTTGCCATACATGTGCGTATCTTCCAAATAACTTCCCTCGAAGTTATATATCTGTTTCTCCAACTGGTTCAGCTGATCGGCTATTTCTGCTCTCTGTCTCACTAAATCAATCAATGCCTGGCGAGGATCTGAATCGTCGCGAACAAAAGTACCAGCCCCTGATGTCGATTTGCTTCGGGCCATTTTAACGATCTTGACTACATCTATTATATCATCGAGAATAACGCAGGATGGCAGATGATGCCCGCTTGGAGATTTTGCTCGTCTCTATGAAGATTCTTGTTTCGAGATGACAAAAATGTCCTTGTGTCAAAGGTTAGGGCTATAGGTGATGTGATTATTGTTTTCCTCTCATGTACATAATTTGTCACGCCAACATTTATTTCCCCTCGGCTGATGGAATAAAACACTCCTGATTTTCAAGTCCAAGGTTTGTACAAAAAAGAAACGCACTGGTCGGGTTTCAGATCACATATCTGTTTTTGGTTTCTCGAGCTGGGGTTCGCCCCCAGCTTTCAACTTTTTTGTTTCCAAATCCTATTTATTTTGGTCGTGAGTTTCATACCATTCTTGGGGAACATGGAATCTAGACCTCTCCTATGCTTCTATTCATAGTGCCCAAGCTCGGAGCGGCAAAATCGAGCTCATCAGACTAACCCGATGTGGGGTTGATCCCTCAAGCTAGTCCGCGTTAACAGTTCGTGCGAAATGGAACCTGATCAGTTGGGGTGATGTAAAATCGGTGATAGGTTAGAAATAATTATAACAGGACAGGATGAGGGAGACGATTGCCAATTTCAGACCGATGAGTTAATAGAAAACTCCAATTCTGATCACGCTTCTATGGAGCAATTCCTTGTACTCTTGGTGCGAAGCACCTCAAGGACGCTTGTTGCCAAAGGTCGGTAGGCTGATACCGACACCAGTAGACCTGAATCAAGTCACCTGCGGTTCAATTGCTTGATACCGTTCGTTCATTCGATCTCAGACCAAGGTAAGGAGGCCTAAAGATCTCAGTCGAGTCCAGCCGATAGACCAAAGAGCGATATCGTTATATTTATTCTAGTCGTGAGTATATTCTACCTCCTTGAAAAGCATGAAACGTAAAGTTCATTCAGAACTCCAATATGTACTCACGACCAAAATAAATAGGAAGTCTCGAACTTTGAACATTGTGGAACAGAACCTAGGTCACTAGGACGGACCGAGCTAGAATCGCTCAGTCAACTTGACCGGGTCAAGTGCCCTCCGAGGCGCACTGGGCGCATGCGCGCGGTTTTCGACCGTTGGACTCGTCCCGGCCGAACGTGCCTCACACGAGATGCACCCTGACCAAACAACGTAGACGAACGGACGACTATATCCTCCCTATCCTATCATTTGCCCATCCTCTCCATACCCTCAACGATGGACCTTTAAAATATCGATAGACTGCACATTGTAAAACCTAGTGCGTGATCTCAAAGCTCCGTCAACTCCTTACCAGATCTATTCTGGTCCTGCGCCACAATTATGGCTCCAATCAAGACACGCACCACTGTTTATGCCACGCCAACTAACAAGAGAGTACCCAAACTCACGATGGTCAATAACAAATCGACTGCGAAGGGTCATCGCAATCCCGATCAGGAACTTTATGATGGGGTCAATAAGGAAACTGTGGGTGTCTTTCTCCGTCTAAGGCCATCCAAATTGGAAGATTCAACCTTGGTCAAGATTGACGATCAACAAGTCCAAGCGAACCCGCCCGACGGCTCTGGTCCCCAATTATATTCTTTCACTCAGGTTTTTGACAATGCTGCACAGTCAGAAATTTTTGACAAAGTCGCGAGGCCAGTCGCGGCAGAATTCATAACGGCCGGCAAAGATGGCCTCATATTCACATATGGCATCACCGGTTCAGGTAAAACCTATACGATGGAAGGTCATAAGTCTGATCCTGGCCTCATCTATCGAACAATCGATTTTCTATTTAACTCCATCGGCTCTCAACAAACTATGAAAGGTGTCATCGAGAACGATGGTCACAACTCATACCGCGTTCAAGATTCTGGCCAGCTGTATCCGAATTTAGCTCGTGCAGAAACCCAGTCTGCCATTCCATCAGTGATCAAGTGGCAAAATCGGTCCAAGGAAACAAGGAGCGTTGACGTTGACCCTACGGCATATTACTGTCTCTTTATATCACTTATTGAACTTTATAATAAGCAGGTCTATGACTTATTCGAAGACTTTGATACAAACTCATTGGAGAAAGAGAAAAAAAGAAGAGAGATTCGCACCGATCAGAGAGGTATGTCGTATGTAGCGAACGCAGTTGAACTTGAAGTCAAGTCAGCCGATGAAGCAGTAGAGCTGTATACACGAGGCGTCAAGCGGCGCAAAACTGGTTCCACCGCTTTGAACCAGGAATCTAGCAGGGGTCACTGCGTTCTCAACCTTAAATTGGTTCAAGTCCGTAAATCATTCGACGATCAGTTTGATGAAGCTAGTCTTGTGTCCAGCCAACTTTGTCTAGTTGACCTCGCTGGTAGTGAACGTGCCAAGAGATCAGGCGCAACAGGTGGAGCTTTACATGAGGCTTGCAACATCAACAACTCACTAGGCGCCTTGCGCAAATGCATCAGGGCATTACGTGATCGTGAGCCAACTTCTAATATTCAGTACAGAGAATATAGTTTAACAAGACTTTTTAAATCTTATTTTGAGGGTCATGGTTCCGTTTGTATGGTTCTATGTGTTAAACCGACCTCTGAAGATTTCCACGAAAATAACATAGCCATGGAGTTCGGTTTGCTCACACAGGATGTTGCTGTCGACTACGCATCGCCCCCCAAAATGCTCAAGCGCTCTAGGAGTCGCTTACAAGACAATCCTAATTACGCTGTAATGTACGAATACTTTGATAAAAAGCTATCACACTTTGAACCCAACCCAGATGTTAGCGATGAGCTGTTCATCAGTAACTGGCTCGAAAGATTGAGGAGCAATCGCGACAAACGCAAAAAGTACATAGAGACGTCCATGGGTGCTCAGAATGAAGTTCGGCAAAACATTCTGAGAACCATGAACGAAAACGCCTCGCTTCGACAAAAATACGAGACAAGAGCGAAGGATCTGAAAATTCGGGAGGAACAGGTTGAAGTTCTCGAGAGCAAGCTTGGATCGACCGAAAGGAGTAAGAATGAAAAGATAAAGACACTGGAGCGCCTGGTGCAAGATCTCAGCTCAACGAAAAACAAACTAGAACGGAAGCTTGGACAGAGTCAGGAACTGTGGCGCGATGTTGTCGCTTTGATGAAGACGAAAGATAGCGAGAATAGGAAAAGGGCCATCGAATTATCAAAGAAGATGGTGCCTGGCGAGTGGGGCAACGCTGCACCTAGCGCTCCCGAATTAGAGCCCTTGCAAAGTTCTAGTCCCATCGACATTCCGAACCCCTCAACTTCAGAAACTACTGACTCACATACACCTCCCACAACTACTAATACATCTAGTGAGGCCATGGAATACCAAGAGCACACTCACCGACCTACCAGTAAGGCTCTCCTTGCCTCACCAACCAATGGTGTGCCCGTGGTGAATCCAAGACACAACAGATCGCTCTCGTGTTCAAGTATGCAGTGGATCCACCACAGACCTCATGGCACCATTGACACAGGGACCGTACTTAAACCGAAATTTAAGAATGGTAGATCAGTGAGGAATCTACGGAGCAGTGACATTCTAAGAAAGGATGCGGCTGGTTATTCAGTTGTTCATCAGGATGCCGATACCAACGGTGAAGTTGAGACCTCAGTTTACAAGGGTCACATAATCTCAACTGTTTGTGGGGGAGCCCAGGTCATCTTGAACGATATTGAGACAATGAGACAGACTTCACCGAAAAGAAAGAGGGCTGTCAGCGATGCCCACTATACTCATTGATTGTACCCTTATTTTCAACCATCTCAATTAAACACGTCTATGGGATTCTATAGTTCAGAGTGTTCAAATCCGCTCAGGTTTATTTTACTAGCATAGTTGAACGGCGGTGGCATATCGTTTCCTCGCAAAACTTTAAAACATTTCGTTAGAATTGACTCGACCGCGAAATGTTCTAACTAAGTGCAAGTCTTCTGGACGTATCGTGATCCTTTTACTGTGTATGGCAGCTTTGTTTACGTCCTCAAATAGAGCAACAAGATAGGATTCGGCGGCACATTGCAGTGCCTCGATGGCTGAGGCTTTCCACTTGTACTTGGTAAATTCTTCTAGTGACAGCGTGTCAGCTACCTCTTTGACGAGTCTTGCAAACGGTAACAATCTAATGAGTAGGTCTGTTGTCTTCTGGTAATATTTGATTTGTTTAAGTGCAACAGTTCCCGGTTTTCTCCTTCGCCGTTTCCTTTCCTGATTTTCGAAGGTGTGCAATTGTTTTCTACGAAGAATACTCTGTGAGACGACCGAAGTGCTTTTCGGCGTCGAAGTTACGGACGTCTGGTGGACCCTCATGCTCTTGAAGATTTAAAATTAATTCCCTCTAGCTCGATATCGGCTATGATTGGTGGTCAAGTTTTGGTGTACATGTAGCCGTTAAGATCCCAGTTACGTTGGGATCGGCCACACAAACGTGCACGTTCGGAGAACGCTCCACGGAAACCTACGTTCGCGCCACACAGTACAACGCTAGGGAGGGCATATCAAAGGGGGTCGAATTAGTGAAAAGAATCTGGGGCTACTGTATGAAAAATCATACTAAAAATGCCGGTTGATCATACAAATATCTCATGGCAATGAACCAAATACCCACTATTGCACTATTCTGGCTGACCCAATGGGTAAATCCCCCGAATCTTCTGCTCTCTTTCACACGAGTTTTCCCAGAAATCTCTCTATCGCTACATTCTATGCGTGATGTATGTATTCGATGGCAAAAAATAAATACCCCGATATTAAGAGGCCCATCCGCAATCGAGATCGGTATGCATCAACCAATTGAACCATCGACGTTTTCATGACTCCTATATCATAGGACCTATGAGCCAGGTAGAGGCGTTTATACTCCGATCAGAACGCTTTGAATGTCAAAAGTCCCTGGCAATGACTGCCCGTCATCGGCATTGATTTTCCAATCAGGGAGTTACTGCACAGTCTAACAGATCCCTGGAAGTTTATCCCTGAATACTCCACTCGTCCTATCATGAGATCAAACACTAACAGAAGATTTCAAAATGCAACGTGCGCCGCTGGATGAGTTAGTATAATATACACATAATTTTCAACTACCTATCCACCGTCTATTACATCTACAAATATCATCGTTACGATATACTCAACGAAATCGATCCATATTTTATACCAACCAATGGACCCATCAACGGAACTAGAGTCGTTGCTTGATCGCTGGCGACGCGAGGTCTACGGCAATTCAAGTGCGAACCCTGTACCCATTTTAACGAGCATCGCCGAACTTATTGAGCGTGAAACTGAGGCCTATTTAAAATTGCCGATCGATCCTTTTGACGTCCGGCATCCGTCCAGAACATACCCAGAATGCTCGCTAGGTTTCCTTCTGAAGATACTCTTCAAAAACGATAATTTTATGAATCAATTGACGACTGATTACATCACTGCTAGGGCCAATTTTGATCTACATGTAATAAGTAGTAGACTTCTGTTAGATATTCTTCCTGGATTAGACTCCAAGGTTGTTTTCTATGAGGAACAACAAGGTGCTGTTTTAGTCAAGCAACTATTGGACTGGGCTGAAAAGGCAGATTTCCCCCTACACTCGTATGCCACAGGTCTACTTGGTGCTGCCATGGAGGTCGAGGAGATTTCGAGCAATCTTCGTGACCAAAACAACCAACTAGTGCCATTAATGTTGAATAGGCTCCATCAGCTGACACATTTATCTTCGAACGACTCAGCTGACCAATCTAGTGATAACATCGATCCCAAGGATCTTGTCGACGATAGTGAAACGAAACCAAGCACAATCAATTCGGAACCCCTCAACAAGTTCGATCTGCAATCTAATCCCAACATCACCGTGAACACCTCATCATCATCACTAAATCAGCGTATATCAATTGACGGAACCACAAAAAATGCCAGTGGCGGCGTTAAACGCCCACACACTGAGCTTGAAGAGGACGACGAAACGTTGGGGAACATGCCGGCAAAAATGGAAAGGAAAATCTCACAGACTGATCTAACAAAGTCGCCATTACATAACGAATGCTCTAGTAGTTCGTGGGCTGAGGCATACATGTCTGGCTCCTATCAAATGCACCCTCTCAATGTTGTTATGCAGCAGAGATTTATCTTGCAATACCTCTCTGCACTTGGCGAATACCAGGAGTTACTTGTCCACATGTTTGAACTAAAGGCTCTTTCATACATATTACACTTCATCGACAGTAGAAAGAATCCAGATATAAGATTGGCGTTCGATGCTTTAAAATTCCTGGCGGCTTTCTTAAGTCACAAGAAATTTGCCCTAGAGTTCTTGGACCACGGGGGTCTACCACAGTTGCTAAAAGTCAATCGTCATGGCATGGCTTCATCTGGCGTCAGCATTTGTCTCTACTGCCTTGCCTTGAGTGAGGACGTGATGGAAAGGATCTGTTGGATGAAGAGAGACACTGTTGAGAAGATGGTAGCTTATGGATTGTGGCTGCTGGAGTGTTCTCCTGATACAAGCCGTTGTCACGCAGCCACTTTCTTCTCACTCTGTTTCCAATTTCCTCTGCTGCTCAGACTATTTGATCGTGATAATGGGCTTCGCAAGCTGCTGAACGTGTTGTCTATGCGAGGTTTATTTAGTGATGATCCAATGTTGCAAGAGCTGTCCGATGACGAGCTATACGCTAGACGTCAAACGACCAAGCAAGTTTGCGTCGCGTTGAAGAAGTACACCAGGGCTCATTTTATCGCAGAGACTCGTAAATATACACGAACAAATCTACAAACAAGTGATCAAGAATGTAAACCTTCCAGTATATCCGATGAGAATGTTATGGACGCTGTAGAATTACACCGTCAGCAATCGATGCAACGTTTCAGCTGGAGAGCAATCGACAAGATAGTTCAGGAAGAAGGCGTTAACTATCTTTTGAAGATCATTGCTCATATATGCAATGAGGGAATATTTTTCGCTGGAAAATCCGATACCGTTAGGAGTGCACTGGAGACACTTGTAGTCTGCTCCCTGTCTCCAAGGGTACAGCAATTGCTCCTAAGAGAGGTGGTCGAGACGAATATTCCGTATCCAATAGACCATCCTGCGCTTGCTGTCATAGTCATGTGTGCCGACCCTAGAATATTCGACGCAGACTGTCAGAAATCCGCCCTTAACATACTCATAAACTTCGTTTGCACCAACCAACAAGCAAGAGTGCCACCTCCAATGTTGAACACGAGTGTTGATACCACTCAGGAAATGAGTCGCGCTACTCCAGGAAGTGGAAGGAAGAAGGGACAGGCAAGAGGTTCGATTGATTTATCTCTCGCTCTACGTAAGGCCATATGGTCAAACAACGGAACACTGATATTACCAAAACTGCTTACGGTAAATTCGCCCTTAACCGAGGCTGATACAATCAGATCGCTATCCTGTCGTGTTCTCTGTGGATTGGCAAAAGAAGAAAGCATCAGGCAGATCATGAGCAAATTGCCATTGTTCACAGATGGGCAGTTGCAATCATTGATGAAGGAGCCTATTCTTCCTGAAAAGCGCATAGAACATGCATCTTTTTGCAAATACTGCAAGGAATTGATAGAACTAGTAACGGGAACACCAGTTACATCAGCATCAGGTATCGAACCCTCTTTACCAGAGATCAGAAGAAGATTAGTTGTTGCCCAAACCAAGATAGATTATGATAGATCTGAGGCTTATCTTCTCATCCATAACTATCTCAACTCTGAGGGTTTTCCGGAAGTCGCTGCCGCTTTCTACAAAGCTGCAAACCTTGCAGCAAAAGCTGCCAAGGGTCCATCTGCCCTACCCCTGCCACGTAATCAGCCGCGCTCTCCACCTCTATCAATCTCAAATCAATCATTCAATGAGCCATCAACACCTCAGACACCAGCCAATAAGAATCAGCCTATCAATCCGAGCAGCCCTGGTCCGGTCCACTTCAAGACAATGAAAAATAATATCAATGGTCTATCAAATCCGAAATCACTATTAATGCAGAAATCTATATTGCAACCATCGCAATTATATAAGAAGCTCAATGAACCAAATAGCTCAGCAACAGTAACATTAGACTCTATACTAACCGAATATCTCCGTCATCAACATAGCCTTTGCAAAAACCCAGTCTCAACCTGTCCACCATTCAAGTTGTTAGCTCCCCACCGCTGCCCGGAACCCACCAATAAACTGTCGGCGCCTCTGAATATAGCCTCGCGTATAATAAGGAGACGAGTCTATTCACCCAAGGGAGGGGTTTATGGCGCAAAGTACGACAGACATTATGTTTATAGCAAGTTTAGACCCGTTAGACTAGTGCGCGATTCCGTAGATATGCGCACTAGCAGCACTTGTTGCGCCTTCTCTACTGACGGTCTGTTCCTATTTGTCGGCACTGATGGAGGTAGACTCAAGGCCTTTAACATCGGTTCTGGCCTTGTAGAAGCCAGCTATGAATGCCATATCAATGACATCGGATACATCGAGGCCTCTTGCGATGACAATTTGATCCTAACCACATCACCCGACTCGCCATCACCTCAATGCATACTCTGGACATTCACTGATGTTTTCGAGCGAAAGCATCGCTTCGATAATGACCTCCACGCCGAATTCGGTAAAGCTTCATCAGATAGGATAATAACTACCCAAGAGTTGTTCGCCAGATTATGGGATACGCAAACAGGAACGTTGATACAAAAATATGAGGGCTATCATCGTTACTCTTGCAATCGTGCAACATTGAATTATAGTGATACTCTTGTGCTCAATGACGGAGTTTTGTGGGATGTCAGAAATTCAACCTCAGTTCATAAATTTGGTAAATTCAACGAACGTATCAATGGTTTATTTCACCCCAATGGCAATGAGATCATCTGCAATTCACAAGTTTGGGACATACGCAATTTCCGTTTGCTTAGGACAGTTCCCGCATTCGACATGTGTCAGCTAAAATTCAACTCCACTGGTGACGTGATATTTTCCACCATCCTCGATGATCAGTCCGAGGTGTCCTCAAAAATCAAGAACCAATTTAAGACTTCTTTCAGAACATTCGACTCTCATGATTATTCCACGATAGCCACAATTGATTTAAAACGCACTATCTCTGATTTGGCAGTGAGCTCTGGCGATGAACATATCGCCTTGGTGGAATCAAGCGGCAATTCTCGCTGCTTTCATGAAGAATATATTACAGACTCGAATGTCTGTCGTCTATACGAGATTGGCAGACCGAGGTACGATGCGGATATTGATCTTGGTGACGAGGACGATGAAGACGCCGATGACGAAGAGAACGAGGATGATGATGATGATGATGACGATGATGACGACGAAGTTGGGGAGTTTGACGAGTTCGAGGAGGAGGATTTTGATGATGTTTATGACTCAGATGATGCGGGTGATGAGGATGGTGATGATGAGGATGAGGACGCCTCGAATTCGCAACTATCCTCATCTGTAGGGTCCAACTCAGCCGTTTCACACGATGAAATCGTTCCATTTTATTTCCATCGCTCCTCGGACATAGAAGATGAAGAAGATGCTCGAGAAGGCTACGGAATGAGTGATGAAGAGGAAGACCCTCCATACAGCTTATGATAACCTAACCTGAATAGCAAATCTTCATACTCCAAGTATGAATTTTAGGTTTGCACCCTATATGTTACACCTGAAGTTGTTGTTATCCACTTTTTAAATCTCATAATTGAGTCTGAATACCCATCAATTCATGGCGCAAAATAATCGCTCTAGCCTGAAAGATACACAAAGGCTTTGTTATAATTGTCCAGATAAAAGATCATTTACCTTCACGAGAGCAATCAGTCGACACCATCGGCCACCTGTGTTTGAAATGGCTTCCGCTAAACAAGAATCTGTCGCAATCCAAGTTTATATCATATTCGGTTGAGGTCATGAAAAGTGATAGATTTGAATATGGCCCGCTAGACTCAGGGGTTAACGTCAAATCTAAACTGCGGCTAGTTTTGAAGTGAACCCCGAAGTCTTGTCATCTGCTGCATCAAAGTGCTTTCTCTAACTTGAGCCGACTCACAAACTCTGAGTCCACTTCCTCTCCGAGAAAGCGACTAGATTCGCGCCCAAACGTGTGCGTTAGTTTTAGTAGAGCTTGGAGTGAGGATATAATGAGGTAGAGACGGAGTAAGCTGTTGCCAAACTACCGGCTGACTGGCTCGGGCCGGTTGGCCCATCCTGTCCCGAAGGGACTTAACTGCTCCACCATGGCTTCTAAGCCCGCTATTCCAAAAGGCGTCGTCGGGAATTCAGCAAATGGCCCGCCGTCGTCGTCGTCGCTGCTGCTGCCGCCGCCGCCGCCGCATGTTATTTTCTTCTCCCTGCTAGGATGGCGGCGCTGCGGGCGCGCCAAATCGGCCGCTGCACGACCAACACAAATTGCAACGCCGTGGTGCTGGCTGCGAGCGAGTATAGAGAAAGTTGAAAGTTGTGAGCGAGCGAGCGAGAATGGAACAACTCGACACAGACGGACCAATGGGGGAGCTTGGTGAATGACGCACACGCACACAATGGAAACCGGCAGCGGTCATTGGAAATTGGCGCCTTGTTTGTGCTCAGCGCACAAAGGCTCCCTTATATTTCTCTCTCTCGCCCTCTCTCTCTCTTTCTCGCACTCGTATTGAGTCCCTGTCTCCCTCCTTCTCTCATCGTCTATCTCCCATTCCATATATTTTCTTAACGTTATTATACTCTTAACACTGCTCTCGCCGATCCGTCCATCCGTTAAACTAACGCACCAGCCTTCACCCAAAAGGAGGGTCGCAATCTAACTCAAACAAGCCGCTCGAGGTGCTAGTGTCGAATGAGTTGCCTTTTAATCATCACCACGAACATCCTAAATCTCACCGAGACCGACAGTTCAGTACAATCCTGCAACCAGTAATAGTCCAACAACCCCTCTAGCATGGCTCCAACAACGACAGCCACCACCACTACCACAACAAATGCCGCTAGTGCCAAGAAGAACAATGAGACCACCTTAACCCACTTAACGAAGCGATTTGTAAAACTATTGAACTGCTCATCTGAGAGAGTTATCAATCTTAATGAAGCCTCTACAAGGCTTAGTGTTGCCAAACGACGTATCTATGATATAACTAACGTCCTAGAAGGCATTGGCTTGTTGCAAAAGACCTCAAAGAACGTAACCAGATGGATTGATTGTCCCCGTGATAGTCCCTTCGCAGCGCCTCTAACTAGCAACAACGCGACCATACCCAATCATGTTGGCTCCGGCAACTCAACCGACTTGAAACATTCAACAACCGCTGGTATTAATTTGAACGGTCTCCCAGACGCAGAACTACTGTCCCTATTAAAGACTTATCATTCACTGGAGGAGGGAGTTAATGATCTGGAAGCCAAAATAAGGCAACAATTAGGTGCAGAGGGAGCCTATGTTACCTATCATGATATCAAGTCATTTTTTAACGATCAGATTGTCATAGCTGTGAAAGCACCACCGGAAACTAGGCTTGAAGTCAATGAAAGCCTGCAAATTTGGATGAAGAGTGAAAATGGAGAGATTGAAGTATATTTATGTCCACAATATGCAACCAATAACAATACTAACAGTACAACTCAACAACAGTTGCAACAGCAAAACGGATATCAAACAAACACTAGCCCTCACCTACAGCAATCACAACTAAGCAACAGTTCCAATACACAGCCATTAGACGCAACAAACACCACTAATTTGATAGGCCAACAACAACCTTATACCGCAGTTAGTAGCGACGAAGGAAGAGGAAGGTCAACCATCTCAACAACTGATGGTCAATATTATGATCCAACCTCAGGTGTTTCTAACGACGATCACTATTATAACAACGATCCAACTTTATCGTCGGCCTTATCTGGCGCGATAAGCGAAGACGAGGATCCTTTTAAACCCTTGGTGCCGTTTGGCGAAGAGACACCCTACAATTTCACCTTAGATGACAACTACACCATAACCTCACTATTCCCAGAGGACAATCTCGGCCTTTATTAGAGATTCATCTCAAGATATAATTTTATGTAACAAAACTTTAAATTAATAAATCCATGTGCTAGAAGATTGTTCCAATTGACCTAGGATGCAACCTGGTATCTAAACTCTCTCTCGTCTATAAACATTAGTATAACCACCTTGCTAGCGACCCAAATCAGTCGTGCGACGCGTAGAAGATCTAACGGGCTCTTGATGAGATCTGCTGAGACAGCTGGTGTATCGATAGCACCAACACAGCGAGTCCTTGCGATGCCCAACCCAAATAGTCCTGTTGCGGTGAGCCAAAAACAGAGCTTGTTGTCGCCTCCGCTGTATGATGCCAAGTATTTACCATCTGGAGAGAATGAGCAGGCTGATATTGCAGACTTATGGGCTGCAACTATCTGTGGCTTAGATTGAGCACGCAACTCATACATAGCTAAATTTCCTGTCACTGTTCCCACAGCTATTCGTCGCGAGGAGGAACAGTAGCTCACCATATAGAACCTAGTGATGGCCGGAAAAGCCTCCCCGAGGCCTCTGTTTTCTAAAAGTGAATGATCTATGCAATGCAGTGTAATATCCATGGTCTCTACCATCAGGTTGGCCACTTCAAGGGGCATTGTGTCGATTATCAGACTAATATTGCGCAAAATCTCGGACTTTGATCGAACAAGTACGGGCGAAATAGACTGTCCATAAGCTGCTGCTCGAGTATTAGAGTTAGTTTGCTTACTGTAGTGCTTGGCTATCTCTCGTGCCAAGGTGGTTATGAATACTGTAGGCCTAGCTAGTGCTATAGCTGATATGGCATCCTTTGCTGCTTGCCTGGATAGCGATGCAGTCACTGTGTTCGACTTAGGTGTGCTGTTGGTGGACTTGGCCTCAAGCTCGCAGGATAAGTCCAGCAAACCTAATAGAACTTTGGCTACATCTAAATACGGTTCCCAGAATGTGAATCCACGTCCGATGAGTCCGACAGCGGTATGGCGCAACGAAGTGTATAACGGTAGGTTTGGTGATGAAGGAACAAATAACAGATGGGATAGACATTGACCTGTCAACCTAGCGAGCGAGAAATTTGCTGAGAAGAATCTGGCACGCCTAATCGTGGGGTCGAGCTTACGTACATAGCTTGGCATAAACAAGGACATATAACAACTTTTTGATATGAGCCCGATACAAGCTGGCTTGAAATTTTGCAGAAGTTCTGGTTGTCCGACGCATATCTTTTTTGCCTCCTCATCAAGACCCCAAGCTTTCAATATCGATAGGAGAATTGACACAGTCTCGATGACCAGATTGGGCTCATGTAATAGATATGCAATGATTGATTCAATATCAAAGAAGATCACATAGGCATTATTATCACGCAGATTGGCCTTTAGATTTTGTATTGTTAGGGGATGAGATCTGTAGCTTGCAGCGAGGTCAACTTTGGCTTGCGCGTGCTGGGCAGCTAGTTGATTAAGGCCCTTGGCCGCGGCGTTCTTGATGGCTGAAAGATTTCCCTGCTTGAGACCCTTAAAAAGCTCGATCGCTGGATTTGTCTGCTCTTCTTTCGCTACAATGGACTCGTCACAAGCGGCCAAAGTCTCCTCAGCAGCTAGTCCTTGCAGCACCCTCAGAAGATGTCCAGTCTCAAGGCGCCAGATATATGCAGAGCCGTCGATACATCCTACGACCATGGAATCGTCAACTGGTCTCCATTTTATCACTGTGCAAGGAAATAAATGTCTACTTGCCAGGAGAGAACACTTCTTTTCACTGAGATTCAAGATAGATACAGAATGATCTGATGCTATGCAACAGATTGAAGTCTGGAGACGAGTATTGCACTCATTTGGAGGGACTAGAAAGTTGGTTATCTCACCGGCATGAACATTGAATTTGTATAACAGGGATCCAGCTAGCACGTCCCATAGACAAACTGCAAAGTCAACTCCGCCTGATAAAAGATGCTTCTCATCATAACGCGGATTCGTACCGTTAGGGTGGATCAAACAGTTGATACGGCCTCTATGGCCGCATAAAATTGTTTGGTGCGCAATCTTGTCTTGCTTCATCCCAAAGTCTTTGTTAAGATTCGAGTGCAATCTGAAGCTAACCAGAAAAGTGATCGTGCTAACAAGTATGCTTCCATCTTTTCGAGCGCAGGCTAGCCTACCAAGAGATGGTAGGTAAACACTAGATGTTACTTCTACCTCTGGTTTATATGTTGAAAGTTCGTCATCGTTATGCGCTTGTTTCCATGCATTGTCTAAAGATTGCTTGAACTTAGGTGAGATTAATGAGACTTGATCCTGGGTAGTGTTCAATGTATGCAATGACCAGATAGTTATGGAACCAGTATGGTCACCTCTTATGAGCTGCCTGCTGCTGGCATTTGAGAATAAACACATTTTTGGGGCATATAAGAAACGAGTGTCGGAATTGCAAATTAATTTCGCTTTCAATTTGGTCGTTGACGGCGGCTTACTGTCAACTCCTCGCCTTGTAATTACATGGAACAAGTGGCCCTCGCCCTTATCAGTCCAGACCAAAACTTGATCTCGAGTTATAAAATTGCCTCCAGTCCAGCGTTCATTGTTTTCAGCATCGACAGTGCATAGTTTTTTAAAGTCAGTGGCATCGTAAATCTGCCATTGGAGTGGACAAACAATGAGAATAAGTCGCATACTCTCCGGGTTGCTAATGATTTGCACTGATCTTAGACAAGACAGCTCTTTTCTGTCATTGTCATAAATTGGATCTAAGCTTTGACTGGCTCCGTCAGTGATGGTCCATATCCTCACGATTCCGGTGATAGATAAACCAATTATGACTATGTTACTCAGCTGAGGTGGTTGCAGAATGTGAATAGAGGTGATCCAATCAGGCTGCTCTTTTGATGATAATCTAAAAAGAATATTGAATGTTTTCGGGTCTATAATTAATATTTTAGCATAATGTCCAACACAAAATAGGCGACAATCTTTGTGAGAGACCTTAAAACTTTGCATAAATGTATGGATATACTGGGTTTTTTTGGTCTCCAGGCACTGACCATCTTCAACATTCCAGAGACATATTTCCCCATTGTCGGATGAGGTGACTATGGTATTTTTGGCTGTGAAATCACCATCTGCAATACATAGGACCGAAGCTGTATGGCCGAATATCATGCACCGCGGAGCTATAGAGAGTAGGGGATCTTGTTCAACGTCCCATATGCAAATCTGACCATCTTGACTCCCAGTGATTAAGTTTCTCTCATTGTTCATCATATAGACGCATGATATTCTATGGGTCGGTGCATCCGAGCCCCAGAGGGCGACTGGAAGAACGAGCCGTCCAGACATTGTATCATCTGGATTATAATGCGATGGATTCGAAGCCCAATAGTGTCCACATGATTGGGGGAGGCTAACTAGCCGATTGTGTAGATGGTGGGCGGCGACCGGTAGGCGGTGTGGGGACGTAAAATAATAATAATAATGGTTAAACCCATTAGCTGGTAGCGTCAATCGCAAGCAAGTGTAAGGCGAGCTTTCCCCCGAGTATCTGTTCACGACAAAAATAAATAAGGAAAAGAGGCACTAAAACACACGGCACAGCGAGCCCGCCCATTTGTGAGCCGAGTCTGCACGAATTTCGAACAGCTGATTTCTGTGCGGCACAGCTGATTGGCCGTGAGAGATCGCGCAGGTCTCACGTTGCCGTCTGTGCCACTCATCGTGACTCTCACCCTCGATGCCGATATCTAGGGGGGGCCGAAGGGCGAGCGTGCACAGATCCCCTAGCGACTGGCGACTCTCCTACGGGCTATACTCGTGCTCTCATCACAACTGTAGGTCGTGGTATTACGTATGCTTTGTCGCTCCTTGCCTAGCTGGAACATATAGGGGCTAAGCTAGCGCTGAACTCTCCTCGTCGATGTTTTTGTATGCTCGAGCGCAGTTTTATCTCTCTCAAACAAAACAACAAATATAAAGATTCCCACTATCGCAAAACACCAATCAATATCCTTATCTTTGTCTGCTCCTCCTCGCGAGTACAAAACCAAGCGAGTACCAACGACACCAACCCTCACTCACGAACAAGTTGACTAAAATCACTCTAGATAGCAATATTGATTCAATAACCTACATTTATACTACTGGCCTAAACGATATCTCAATAACTTGAGATTTTTAGTTGTGGAAAAGCAAAATAATTGAGTTACCCGTTTGAAAATTCTTGTTCTCGTTCTTTTAACTCATCGGTTACAAGGTTTTTCGGTTTAAATTCGCTAAAAAGGCCTGAGGGTGGCGAGTTATCAGTAATTTGAGTTTGTGGGACTCGATAAAGATTGCGATCACAAGGAAAAAGAGAAGAAAAAAACGCGCCCCCTTCAGTTCTATCTAAAACAACAACACCAAACGCGAAGGAGTCTATCCAGTTCTGTAATATGTCGAATACTAAAGTCATGGATCCATCGTTAGAGGAAATAAGTCGTGGTCAACAAATTATCATAGACGATCCAAATGTACCTAAGCCGGCGCTAAACGGCGCTATACACAAAGGAAATCTATACCTGAATCTACTCAACATACCGCCTGGTGACTACTCAAAGGAACTTTTCATAACATTGTTGGACAAAGCGGAGGACGCTGGATGTAAAAATGTGATCGTTTGCTTGAACAAACAGGCTAGCATTAAGCCTTTTGCATTTCTTGGCTTCAAACTGTTACCACCAAACCACCCATTGGTTCCGGGTTACGATTGTTCGAAAAACATGCTCTTCATGGGCTATCAGCTAGATGGTGATGAGATGTAATCGCAGCAATAAACATATATTTATCAATGGTCAACCGATAAATCATCCAAATCGTGTCTATCGACCCATCTATTTCTCCGTCTCTTTTTTCTATCGTTCTCATGGAAAGTACACGTCAGGTGGCCGTTCAAACAAAAGCAGAAAAGAAAACTCTTACAAGACCTTCGAGCTGGACAATTTTGCCGGGTTCTCTTTATTTTTATCATATCCCGTATCTTATAATCTCGATACACATTCATACAAGCGCGACTCTCGAATAGGAGTGGTGCAATTAGTTCCGGCACAGTTTTACCAGTGTGGTCCTCTCGTACCGATAGCGATAAGACTGCCACCACTATGATGGATCATTGATTGGTATCACCACTGATGCAGCTGTTATCGCTGGCAAGACTGTTGGCCTTACACTGCTGGGATTGCTAGCCATAGTGGTTCCGGTGTTAGCAACTTGATCGGCTCGATTAATGTCACCTTGCCTGAATGGAACTAGGGACTTGAGCTTCTCCATCAAGCTCGCCACTTTCTCCTTGATAACGGCGATCTTTGTTTTCAGTTTGGTGCCTCTGGTCTGGCTAGATAGTTGACGCTGGTGATCAATTCTGCGTTCAATTGAAGTCACGTATGCTTGTAGGGCTCTAAGCATGACACTATGCACAGTATTGTTAGTTTGCTTTAACCATTCTGCTGTGCTGCTCAGGTCTTTTCTCAGTGCTTTTAGATCGTTGGATGCCTTGATCAGATCGTCATCGGCTTGATCTGTTGGTAATGTCGATGGGCTAGTTAGCAATGGCATTCCATAATGTGTACTGCTGTCCGCCTCGCGCTTCCTACGATCGAATATTGGTGGATCAGTGAAAGATTCGGTGGTTGTTGGATCTGTCGCCGCTAACTCGTGGCTTGAGAATCCGGTCGTGCTCGTACTGGCCGCAATCCCCGATACAACTTCACTATGGCTCGATTCTGACCCTTCGTTCGGTATCGGACTAGCGCAAGTCCGCTCTGTCGGCTTCATTTGTTGCACGACCTCATCCAAATCTTGAATAGTGCTTGTCAGGGCCTCAAAACCGGATATATATGCTTGTAAGTGTTTCTCAGTCTTATTCTCAAGCTCAGCACACCTTTTTTGCCATAAGGAATCATCCTCGTTCAAATCTAACTTTGCAGGCCCTCTAATCGGCGCCCTAGTCACCATAGGCTGCTCAATTCTATTATGGACGGCAATTCCAGCAAGCCTATGATGAGCTTTGACGGTTGGAATAGTGAGAGCTAGTGTATGCTGATCGAAAGAACATGGTGATGGTCTCTTGGCAGCGGTAACGATAGGTTGATTCAAACTTGATCGGTGCAAATTCTGACCACACGCTTCAACAGGTCCAGGAACACTCCAAAGGCATCCAAGTAGGAGACAAAGTACCGTCCATCTAAGGTCAACTCTTGCTTGGAGCATTCTTTTCGCCTAGTTGCTGCTATGAAAGAAATGCTATATCCGTTCCGCTACACCAAACAAGACTTGCTCAATTACCCTTGGATGTGCCCAGTATATGTCGAAAGTGGTGAAAACTGATGACTCATCGATGAAGAAACTTATATTGAATCTAGAGACTAGTCGATTTCATAATGGTGTTTTCAATCAATTAAAGAGCGTTTCCCGGATCTCAAATGTTTAATGTATAGACAAATAAGTTTACTCTCAGTCATTGTGCGATACGATCAAGAAGGAGAGAGAGATTTACACAATGCGAACCGATAATGAAAATTTTACACAGTTTAAAGCAGCAAGAGACCTTATTGAGTCGCGGATCCAGCATCAAACTGAGACATGATCACGGAAGCTACATACATTAATTGAATATACTCATCCGATCCATCACAAAATCGATAGTCCGCCAAGGCTAGAGCTGGTATGATTTTAGCCAGACTTGAATCTGGCAGATTGCTTTGTGTCATGAGCCAATCATGGATTTGGTTCAAAAATTGTGATGCAGTGTAGCCGTCTGTGATCAAGTTCAAAATGTATTCCTGCATTCGCTCCAGTGATTTTGTCCGACATATCGCAACAAAACGGTTGATATGCCTACGCGGTACAAACCCAGACACTTCGTGAATAAGATCCAAATCGAGAGGGCTATCCTGGCCAGCCAATCGATGAGCGCTATGTAAAGTTGTTATGGCCTGCCTAAGATCACCATCGCTTACGGATATCAGATGCTCGAGTACTTTCATGTCCGTGTAGGAGACATTTTCGTTTGAGCATATGTGCTCTAATCTTTCCATCATTAAATTGGCAGCGATTGGTTGGAATCTGAATTTTGAACATCGCGACGCGATGGGCTCAATGATGCGACTAACGTAGTTACAAATGAGGCAGAATCTTGTAGTTTTTGAGTAAATTTCCATTGTTCTGCGGAGGCAGGATTGGGCCGCACTTGTCATAGAGTCAGCTTCGTCAAGAATAACAAGCTTGAGATTGGCTATCTTCTTCACTTTTTGAGTGCCAGAATCGCCACCCCCGTGGGACATTGGCACACTTTGAGCAAATCTTCGGACGCGCTCTCGGATAACTATTATGCCACGTTCATCGGAGGCGTTCAGGTGTAGAACACGACCCTCAAACCGCGGCCCAAACATTGTACGAGCTAAGGCAGTTATCGACGATGTTTTTCCTGTCCCTGGTGGGCCATATAGTAGAAGATTAGGGAAGTCGTTGGTAACGAGCGTCTGCTTGAGTACTGATACGACTTCGTTGTGATGAACAATATCATCTAAAGTTGTGGGTCGATATTTCTCAACCCACGGCTTGCTGTTGGATTTTGCTGACATGTTTATTGTTTTGGACTGTGACCAATTAGGAGTGTTGAGCTATAATAACCCGCCCAAATCCACCTAGAATAGGGGTTCAGGTCTTGTACAAAACAGAAACGCGGAAATACATGTAATTCTGAGCTAAACTTTGGTGCATTTAGAACGCGTCCCGCGGTACGACTCGTGTTCGTTGAACAATCTTCGTACAGCACGAGCCCTCCATTGTTTTCCTACTGAACTTTTGCGCGGGATTGTTGGATCGGACTCTGGCACCATTTTAGTCAATCGCGAACCGATATGTGCCCAGTCAAGGCCAAAGAGAAAATTGTTATTATTATGACTTTGTCGCAACATTAAATTCAAAATGGAGCCACGTCGATCAACTCGAACCAGGAAGCCCTTGCTACTGAAATCTAACGAGCAATATTGTTTGGATTTTGGTCAGAAGAATATAGATCCCATACGATGCTCAACCTGTGGAATGCTTTATGTGGTGGGCGAGGAGACAGATGAAAAACAGCACTTCAAGTATCATGCTGAATTCAATGAAGGCGTTCGATGGTCAGCGAGACTCGAGCGACCCAGGAAGTATTTCGTCGACGGAGATCGTATCTTAGCAATCAATCCCACCGAACAAAAACCAATCCTTGACTCTATCAATAAGTTGCTCAAAATGTCAGATAGCGAGATGAGTGCCGGGGATGACGTCATGAAATTAATCAAGAAAACAAATGTTTTACTATACATCTATGTGACCCAAAGCAACCATATCGTCGGTTATATTTGTGCCGAATTAATCAAGGAAGCATTCAATCTAGTTGATTTTGAGACCTCCCAGCTTGAAAGAGAGCCAGTGCCGGCTGAATGTGGCGTATTATATCTCTGGGTTCACCCTCGTTACCGGCGAAAGAAGTACGCTACTTGGCTAACAGATGTGGCCCGAGCTAATTTGATCAAGGATCGGATTATATACAGATCTCGAGTAGCGGTTTGCGACCCAACAGACGTCGCGATACCATACTTCAAATCGTATCTTCGTAACAAGAGGCCGGTAAAGGTATATCAACAAAATTAACGCTCATCAAATGAATCTCAGCGATCTGTCATCATGGACGCGAACTCAAACCCAGACCAAATAAATATCAAAAAAAAAACACCTTACTAAACTCACTGCATTCAACGCTCAATTATACTTGTTCTTGGCTTCTCGAGCTGGGAATGGATTGTTATCTCAATTCTAAATCTCCGTTTGTCTATCGCCCAAGCCAAGCGCAACGTTGTCCTTCAGGTTGTTGGTAGACATGAGCAATGGCACTGTCACCGAAAATCTGCAGGTAGCTTTATCCAAGATCATGAGTTGTGACGCTGATGGGCCATGGCTTGTGTTCAATCATTTGGATGGCCTTTGGGAAAGGCGCGCTCACACAACGATTATGCAAGTTTCTTTGAATAGCCTTCCCCCGATTGGCACTCTCCTTTATATTTGAGTTGGAAAAATGTCAACGATAAGATATCTTAAAGATTATGAAATATCTCGGCTTCATTTCCCGCCGGCGCAAGGCAACGTGAGGCTGGAGAGAGCGAGCAGGCAAGTAATCAGGCGAACTGCGCTATTCCGACAGTTTAGCTATCCGTGTCTAGCGTAGTTAATCAAGCCTATTTTGCTCCCTCTTTCTGGTTGCTTGATCCCTCATGTCCGAATTTGAGTTCAAGCGTTGGAGGTGCTATCAGCTCGCCTGGACAGTAGATCTCGCCGCTAGCTATCTGAATGCTCTCGGAAGCAAACAGGGTCGGCGAGCCAACGAGAAAACTTGATTACGATGACAGTTGGCTGGTTTTATATTCATCATGCGTTTTCTATGACACATACTGACTTGTCTGCCTCACTCCCCCTTCCTCTCTCTCTCTCTCTCTCTCTCTTTTATTTTCGCTGTCTGTCTATCTCCCGGTTAATCGGCATGAGATGACATCTTTTGAAGTCGAGATATTACTAGATAGATCGGTGTTGCAATGCACATGCAGGTAGCAACTTGTTGTCAAAGAGGACTATCAAGCAGCTAGAATTTGGCCGCCATGGTAAAAAGGTTGACTAAGCTCTGTGAGCGTGTCTCGGGATTAAATTCACAAGCCAATCCTGAATAGCCTATCCTAGCTAAACAGTGGTTGAATCGGCGCAGAAATTGATATTTAGTGGGTCCGAGTTGGATCCTTGAATTGACAAGATTCCAACTATTGGATGCTTGAACTTTAATTGTCAATGAGCGGAATGGTAGCTCCGTTTACTTCAAATAAATCATCCCACTGTTTGAGTACTGCTCGTTATATAAATGAGAAAAACCTTAATCACATATCGACAGCGAGAGGAAAGATGAAGTGCGAAAGTCATTATACTCATGTGCTCTTTCCTAACTGGTTTAGAGAAGGTCATATCAGAATCACAAGCTTAACCAAACTTCATCGAGAACAAGGTGTAGAACATCATGCGTCATCGACGATTATCAAATCCTTCATGTCACGATTTCGGTTCTAATATCACGCTGTCTAGAGCAGAATGAGTATTGAAAGTGTATATTGAGAGAATCTCAACAGACCGCTGGGTGGACCAACACAGTTAATATTCTGGGCTCTCTCAGGAATCAATGTGTTGGTCTCAGTATTTTGTTCTATTTTTCTAGTGGTTCGCCACTGACCAACCACTGGACTCGTTCAGCGTCCAAGGTAAACACTAGAATGCACTAGGTTGGAACAAGAACGCGCTCAGAATGCTGAGAAGGAGATACATCATTCATGTTGGACACAATAGTCTTTCGGGAGTGCAAACACATAACTGCCTTCTACTGGATGAATGAGTGACACTAGATGAAATATTGAGCCCAGATGTTGGGTCAAGTCTATTCTAGTAGACTTTTGATGGTTGAAACTAGTGATATTCCCCATAAGCTAGAGCTTCACATAAACTCAAACGCTCATTGAAAGCACAACCGTGAGGCGTCTCGGTGATTACGAGAAACTAGAACTCCAACGCTGCCGCTCAAATTGAACGGAAGTGATGGATATTAAACGAGAATAGCAGCAGTGGCTGTGGTGGCAGCGGTGGCTCTAGCGGTTTGCAATCAAGCAACTCTAGTCTCTTGGCTGACAGGCTTGCTAAGATGGGATGACAGACGAGCTAGGAGCTAATAAAAATGCTCGACGATCCATGAGTGAGTATTGACGGCCAACTGCTGGCTGTTTGGGCAATTTTGAACCAGTTAAATGATGACGGATGTCAAATGGTAGATGAACAGCAGATGACCATAGAGTAGACGTGAGAGAGAGAGAGAGAGAGAGAGAGAGAGGGTTGGGTCAGATAGAGATAGGTTAGTTTTGTTCGAGCCTGACCGTTGCGCCCGTTCAGGCCAATGCTCGCGAGTTGTTAGGCCCTGAGTTGTGGTTTTATGCCCTCGCCCTTTCCTAACCACAATCCAATGAAGCCTTTTCCGGTGTTCGAGACGCTCTGACGGAACTCATCGGAAATCTCCTATGAGGGTGCGATGGACAGTTGGTCGTTCGGTCAGTTTGCTGGAGTCAATCCGGCTGTAGGCCAAGTGAAGGCAACCAGACCAAAAGATGGCACTCTATTACCGGCTGTGCGAATGGCGGACGATGACGCTAGACTTCATACTGCGGCCAGGACAATCATTTTTGACATATGCCAGTTGATGATATCACGCGCACGCGATATCCTGGTGGTTTCCTAAGTGCTGCCCATGGCTGCGAAAGTCAAGCGGTTGAAAGATAAAAAATGACCCACGTCATGAGAGGTGGCTCCAAGCAGCTTTGGTCACATCATGGGGTTTATAGATCATCAAGACTCTTTCTCTCTCCCTGATCATCATGAGATCGATGTTAAATGGCTCGTCCATGGCCATCGAGTTGTTGTTTGTGGGTTGTAGCCGAATTTTTGGATGGTCAGTTGAACGAAATTGTATGGTTTCAAGCATGGAGACGGGCGGTCGAGGGTTGGTAGCCCATTGGTATGTAAGTCGCAAGCTCAGGCTGCCTCCTCTGTTCTGAGCTTGTGGGCCCTCTCATGAGCTCGCTCATGAAGAGTTAATCTTGAACATTTTTCATTCTTTCTCTTAAAAATTGTACATGAATCATTCCCAAAACAATACCACCTCACTTGCCGCAAACACATTTCAACCGCAACGCATATCAACGCGCTGGATCTTTTTGCGGTTTGAGGGCCCGAATCGTGGCGGCAGCGCTTGGTTGCACAGAGCCCACCATAGATATGATGTTGCAGCTTGACCATTTCATCTCAGAGGCCATTGGCTAGTTTGGTGCCTCTAATGCTGTTACTGCTTTGCGATAAGCAGGATGATTATGGGGATGACGCGCCCATGGAAGTGACAACGATGATTCACATCTCAACAAGCAATAAGCCCACTCATGTCCCATTCCTCCTCAGGCAAACCAAGCATCTCTTTTTCACTTTCATCAAATGCTCCGTACACCTCGATAAGATTGCGCCCCAAAAAAGAGAGCGTGCGGAGCATCCTGATGCCCATCCTGGTGTTATGGTGCTGAGCATCTAGCTAACGCGCCCCTTATGAGCCCCAGGTTCAACGGACCGAGGGCAGAGACCCATTTCCGGCCAAGGATGGCTGCCATTACTAATGGGTTCAAACGTGAGACTGATCAATTAACTTTGGTCTCTAGTGAGCGGCGCTGGTGAGTTTTTCAATTGCTCTTTTCATTCTGCGGCCACTGATGTTACGATATAGTTGAATGTAACAGATTGTAACCAAGTTATGACTTGGTTACATAGTCTTGCATGGTGTTGTTATGGCGACTATATTGCATCAACCCGAAGAGCCATCGTGAAACTAAACAGCCAGGGATTTGGTTGCTAATAAGCAGCTGAGTGTTCACCTGAGGCACAATACTGCTGTCATGAATCAAGTCAAATAATGGCTCCGTGTGGCCAAAACGCGCATACCTCATCAATAGAATTACAAAACTATATTTATATATGCTCATTATCGTCCTTATAATAGTATTCTCTGCAGTCTACGTAACTAAGTTTCATCTGCCTCCTCTCTCTCTCTCTCTCTCTCTCTCTCTCTGTCTACTTCCTGTCCATGGGTCATATTCATGATTAACTAGGGCGCACTCGTGTGTATATCTATAATTTCGAGTGCCACCATCTCCCCTTCTGGTCTACAAACAAATACGAAATCTCGTAGATCTAGGTGAATCACGCACATACAATTATCTGTCCAGCTATACACTCAGCCACACTCTAGATTTAGGATCGAAAATTCTAGCTAGCCTCAATCATGCCGGGGCGTGACATTGCTTACAGTGACCGGTTGTATGGTTCAAGCTGCATGGTGCTGCAAGTAATGGTCGCTCCATTGCATGATGGGCGGACATCGCGCAAGTTCTGGCCCCAGCAGGGGAACCGAAACCATTGGATACTATGTAGGTAACGAGCACTAATTAGCGCTATTGTCGTCTCAGCCCAGCGTACATCTAATGCCAGCGTATCGCGAACAATTTTCGCCAACATTTCCAATCTCGAATGCACTATTCTCGACAGTGAATCAGTGCAGAGAAATCTGGCTCACCATGTTTGGATTCACAAGTGATGGTTTGGTAGATATTCGGATTCTTTCTTTCGAGCATCAAATTTTCATCCTCATACTTAAGCTGGGATTTTGTCCAGTCATCAGTTTACCAGGTGCATCCCTCTCGCTCTTCCGAAACCGTCTAGCCAAACGCAACCACATTCGTTGGCTTCTGAACTTTAACTTCGGCTGCGCGCGCACTATCACAGTGGAAGCCATGATCTTATAAGAATGTTTATCACCATCTAGATTTGCCTGAGTTGAGCGAACAAAATTTGAAGCTGTCAGATCAAACCAATCTTATCTCGGTCATGATATTTTATGTAATAGTGTTGGACTAAGTCTCTAAGACTCTGTGAGCTCGTGCGTTGTAGTTGGATGTGCAAATGGCTCTTGGTTATAACGAACTAACCACATCGATTCACAATCATGCTGACGGAATCATGCTTTGTCGAACCTTATTAAATCAAGCCAAGACTGGCTTGTCACCATGACATCAACATTGAATCCAACTAAATCTACAACGGCCTCCCAGTTTGGAATATAAATATGTTAGGAGGAACTAGTTGCAGCTAGCATTAACTAATGATACGGTCATATGTTTGGCGTAATAATAATTTTATGTCCATGCCTCTGTAATGCTAAAATTGGAACCATTTGCTCCCACATCTTTGTATCGATGCCATGAACTTAATTTCTGAGCTTGGATCTGCAGCGTGTTGGCTATACAGAAAGGCTATATGGATGCAATCTGACAACAAGGGACACAATTCTTCGAGAGGGTGAATTGGGTCAATCGAGCCTCGATTCATACAGAGCCCTCCAGGTATCTATGCGAGCGCTGCACTCATAACCGAATAGATTTAGCAAAGAGTTTTGCAGAAGATGTGCAACTTGAGTAAGACTCCAGTGGAATGCGAACAAGATCGTCTCGACAGTTCTGTCTATCATGGGCATCTATCAGTGAAGGTTTCACTATCTACCCTATGAATTTGTTTCATAGTGAACTTGCCATTAACAACCTAGAACTTATCTCATGACTTGTCTCTCACTCTTCGATCGTGTCGCAGAGCTTATAGGGGGTCTGCTCGGTCCAAAAGTCAAACTTTAAGACTATGTCTTTCACTTGCAGACATAGTCTTAAGTGCGAGAGAGTGCTGTTCGAGTTTATGACTTTTAGGGGCATTGGGCGCGCATCATTTAGCTTAGATTCGCGAAGGCTGACACAAATCATTCGGCAACCATTGAAGTGGTCCAACTCGACTGAAATAAGGGCACTTCCAAAATCTTCCAGAAATTTTGCTATCTAAAACCGATATGTTCGGACTGCTGAATTGTCGAAGACCATCGTAATCAAGTTGCGCCCATGGAAGTGCCGTCCACGATATAGAGCGCTTTGATCTCGTGGGCGCTTAGGCTTGGCATAACTTTTGGGAAATCTATCAATTAAAAATCGCACCTTGATTTAGGCTGCTTTGTTTGAGACTTATGCTCGTAGGGCAATCAGATTGAGCAGCAAATCGGATCGCCTGGGGGCCTCGTTGATTGAGAGATGAGTGATGAGGTGCTGACAGGCTAGGTGGGCGGCCCGGCGAAGTTGTAGCAAACCAAGTGCGAACGGACCAGGGTGGGGTTTGATCGATCCGTTTGTTGAGATGCACGAAATGAGCCATTCGTTGGTGGCGATTTTTGACCAGATATTTGGTGGTGGCAAACTAACCTGTTTAGTCGTGATTAAGAGCTGCGTCGAGTGTTTCTCAGATAAAGTTAGCGTGTAACTTGGAGGCCAAAGGAGGGGTGCTTGTGGGCTGCGCGCAGCCTGTCAGTCATACGCCAGTCACGCCCTCGGTCCCTTTCAAGTTCGGTCCAATGGCGCTCCTGTGCGTCTGAGGCTTTCGCCCTTGCAGTGGGCAGCAAATGGGCCGCCATTTTGATTGATTGATCACTGTGCGCAGCGCAAAACGGGCGCTCCCTTACAGCCTGTAAAGCTGGCCGTTTTTGGTTGAATCTCATTTCATTTTATTCGATTCGATTTGAATCCTGAATTTCTTCTGGCGGTCGATTCAAAAATCTATCACTCGGCTGGAAATACCGACCCGAACTTCGGTTACTCAATGCTCAACGTAAGAATTCTAGATTTTAATTTTGAACAAAATCTGATTAATGAATTCTTTTCTCCCATAGCCATGCAATGCCACTGCTCATTTCCAGATTGCATAATCTGGTGCCACCGAGATATTGATTGATCGGCCAAACTGGCTAGCTGGCCAAGAGATGGTCGCTCTTTTGCTCGGCAGATAACCTTTGCGGCCAGTTGAAAGAGCTCTCATGATCCATTGATATGGTTGTGAATAAGCCGCTTGAGGACTCAGCAGATCAATCGGCTGCCAGAACTCTAGATTGGACTTGTGGCGGCACATGAAAGGACCACACCATGAGTGATCGTCCAACGACTTTCGGGCGGCCTTTTAGGATTACATCGGATGCAAATAGCGAGAAAGGTTGGAACCGAAGTGGGACAGGGCGTTGGAGAGTGCATTGCGCCTTACTTGTGGCCCTTAAGGTGGAGGACCTAGATAGATACACGGGAACAACAAATCACTTATAATGGGAGCAATAAATGTCATTAGTTATGGGCGCCTTGCGTCTCCCAGACGCACCTAAGAACACGACACTGCAATCGATCCAACGGCTAAGATATACTTTTGGAGGAAACTCTGGACGGTTATTATCATGATTACCATTGCGTCAATCAATAAAATTCGTCCACTGTCATTCAGTCCCCCCCCCCTAACCATGATTAGGGTCCAAAAGAAACGATGCTCGTACAGATAAATAGAATCGGACAGAATGGACGGAGATCATGGTGTTCCAATGCCAATGAAGACTTTTAGTCCTATCGGGGGCCATCCATCCTCCTAAATGGCGAGAATAAGACCCAAAAGGGAAAGGACAAAGGAGAATCGGTGACCAGGCCGAGCCAAAGAGGGAGGAGAGCACATTTCTGATAGTTATCACTTACTTTTTATCCCTTTTGCTGCTTGAACGATTCTTTCATTTGCGCTTCAATGATACACATGAGGAAACTAGTGTATAGAGGGAGCATGATAGGGACCGGCATTGTGCAATAGATCTTCCCGAAAGACATACAGAACTTCACAGTGCCTGTCTGGGCTAGATTATAATTGTCCTCCTCGGGTAGTTGAACCAAACAATCGCCTCCCGTTTGATGTCAATAACGTACCAGTATCCGCAAATAACTGCCATCAACAGTCCACGATAACGTATTTCGAGCTACGAACGTAAGCAATGGAAAGCACAGGTGCACTCGTGACCAAGTTTGCAGCCTGAACGCTAGGGCGAGAAATGAAATCTCCCTCTCGCAGCCTCCTCCTTGCTCGTGCCTCGGCAGTCCGAGCACCCGAGAATGGAGGAGAACAGGTTTAAGCCCAGGCGCAATTGCACCTGATTACCTGCTGTAAAGACTTTATCTATTTTAATCAAGAACAATGAACGGCGACAAACAAATGAGGACGACATTCAAGGATCTAGCATATAGCACAGACGGACATGCAACCCTCAGTATTGTCTCCCCCCCCCCATTGGATCAGCGCTTTATCTGTCCGCTCGAACGAACTTGCAAGGATCGGAGGTGAATTTGCCATTCGAATCAACCAAAAGCGGCTTCGTTCCACATCTGCCCAGAGGGCCTTGAATGATCTGGTCGGCTGGTGTGCTAATTAATCTGACACCTGGAAGCAAATGCGCACGATTAGTTTCCAGTGTCCGGTTTTACCGTGGCGCTGCTTGCGTAAGGCGGCCAACAGCGAGCGGTGAGTTTGTCGCGAGGGGCGGAACTGGACAACGTACGCGTGAGGTGGTGGTGGGGGGGGGGACGATATTCGTTTGCACAGTTGGGATTGATGCATCCTGGCCACAGATTGTTGCAACAAATTGCGAGCGCCTATCATTAGGGACCATTTGTTTTAGGCTGGTGGGCAGGCAATGGACGGTCGTCACCATGCAATGACAATTGCCCGGATCGTTCGGAATTGGGGCTAGATGTATCGGAAGGCTAAGGGCGGCTTGCAGAGTTCAGCGGAACCTCTATGCTTGGTGCATGTTAGTCGTGAAACAACAGCAAGTCGCCGCCGCGAGTTAGCTCCAGACGGATGTGAGGATCAATAGGAGGTAGCAGCGTTGGCGCTTTCGTTGATATGAAGTTGGGGCACGGGGCGAGGATGAGTTACAGATAAATGACAGGCAACGAGAGAGGCTGGCAAAGACAAGCCTCCTGATCGTCTGACAATGCAAATGATTCCCCCACCGCCACCGCCTCCTCCCTCTCCTCAATGGAATGGTAGATGATTTATGAAGGTACATAGGCCGAAAATCAAAAACGCAACAAACGATACGCTTCTCCCTCACTAACACCAACTAATGAGTTCGCCTGACTGACTTTGTTGTCATTCCCTTTCCAACTCCAACCTACCAACATCAGGGGTGCCCCTGTGCTCCTGGTATTTGGTCTAGTTGGTCTAGTCGACAATGGATTTGGTCCGAGAGAGGGCCTGGAAGAGCTGGCCCCTGCAATTGGGCACGCAAGGCGAGGGATAGTGCCGAGTTGATGTTTGCTTCGTCACATGGGAGACCCACCGTCATCATCATCATCATGAGTTCCTGTTTCTGACATGGCCTGGCGGACACATTTCTGAGGCCCAGAGAAGCCGGAGCTTGGAAAAGAATCATTAGAGAAGTCAAAGTTTGATAATTTATATATCGGCCTCACCATTTTTTCTGCCACCAACACAAGCGCACTCGTGGCCCAGATCCCAGCAAGCCTGGCCCCTCCTATCTGGTGCCAGATCTGGCAAGCCGTCTATCGGTCTATCTATATGCAGAGGGTTATAAATATATTCGTACACACGTATGAGTGAGGCAGCAGTAGGAGCAGCTGACGCGCTGGTTCTGGACCCCCTGAACCCCAATCGGCGCAAGCGCAGTCGAGAAACCAGACAGGATGCTACGTCTCGACTGAGGCAGCTGGTTCCTCCCGACTCGCTCCTCCGACTAAACCGACGACTTTCGTGCTCTAACCCCTCCAAGCATGTGATGCACAAACCCTGGCCTCGCTTGGAATAGAGGGACTGGAAATCATCAATCTGCACCAAATTCTCCTCCTACTGATGGCATACAAACCTTGATGATCCTTGCGGGCTTAAAACTTGCAGGCAGGCAGGCTGTGAATCTGCGCCCTGTGTTACTAGCCGAGCAGGTGGGTGTCAGAGAGTTTGCTCACTGACGAGATGGCTTACAGATGAAGCGCTGCCGGGTGCACTGCTAACAAGGTTGGCTTAGTCAGAGGAGCGCCAAGATTGCATGATCCCACCCACTCCATGTTAGATGCGATCAGCTCCAATGCCTCTACTACCGCCTACTGTAACACTGAAGGCAACTTGATTGGTGGTGGTGATGCTTATCTATTCATTGAGCTACAACATCAACTTAGGCTATCATCTAGATGCGCGCCTTGGATGTTGCCCACTCATCGGACACAACCGACGGCTCAATCGTGCTCAATGTCATTAGATAGATCATGGGCAACTAGGAATAGGCAACGGCGGCATTTGTTACCAGATGAATGGACGACAAATGGTCGCTTGCATGATCTGGCCACCATAAATTCTGGTTAGTGGGCCCCCCAAGCCAGGCTCTGATCCAGGTGCGCTGATTCAATTGAACTCTAGCTTTAGCTTCAGATAAAATGATGGCTTGATGGACACAATCTCGTTGCACGAAAAACTTAATGACCGCTGGCAAAATTTGGCCAGCCATTCATCTTGGCTAGAAACTGTATGATCTATCTGCTGATCTCGTCAATCTACGGTGGTTACGTTGGCCAAAAAGCACGCGCCCAGCGCTGATCGTTTGTTATCGATTCAATCATTTTGTATCCTTGCCCATAAGTTGAGGCGAAAGCAGGGAGTCCCGTGTATAAGTTGCAATTCCAAAACGCAGCTTGCGGCCGATACACCACTTTACCTAGCCTGTCTAATCCAAAGGTAACTTGGGCGGCGCCATCAGAACCAGCAAGCGTTGGTTGAGTCAGCCGCCACAACAACAACCACAACATGCAACTACAAACTGGGGGCCCAGATCAGATAAGGAAGCGGAACATCCTAACATGAAATTGATTGTGCCGATCGAGGAGCACGATTTTGGGGCCCACCAGTTGTCATGTTGCGCCGCTTGCAAGTTGACTGATGACTCCAGACATGACAACTTAACCACCCAAACCAGCGGAAGCCGAACTGTTCCTCGCACCTAGAATTGCATTCTGCTTCCGGTACGAATCGCCCTCTATATTACCAGCCGGGCGCGATTGTATTTTGTGGTTGTTTGTGTTTGTGGGCCAAGTTAAATTGTCGCAGTGACTAACTTACACAGCTAGATTGCAGGCGGTTGAATTGAAAGAGATAGGAGAAAAGCGAGCAGAAGCGAGGGCGCCGTAATCGCGTCAGAGAAACTTGGGCGACTTGCTGAAGCGGATTGACAGCTTCCAGTGGCTTGGACTTATGGACAAAGTCTCATTCACCAGGCAAATGAATTTAAAATCTCTAATAGCATTCATGGTCCATGATCTTTGCTGATCGTTTTGAATCTCGTCCAAGGATTGCGCGGCTAATGATGGTTGAAAAGGCGTGGAAATATCGCTATTACCGCCCAACATGAGGGTGTCATGTGAGAGCAAGAGAAAAGTCCTCCTGGTCGAATCAACCGTTCGAACTAAACACCTATTATCTCTATCTCAGCCAGAGGGAGGGCAGCATTTGAGATATGCAAAGGAAACGCATACACGAGAAAATCTGAGGCGAAGATCTGGATTCCAATTGAAAGGAGTGGAGATATATATTTTTGAGACCCTCGAAAAGCTTCCATTTGGGGGGAGGAGGAGCCAACTGCGCTAGGTTTAAATTTCGATGGGTATCGAGGGGCACAAAACTGGGAGGCAACATTTGATAGGATGCTGATCGTGGTTGGGGGGGGGGAGGCGAGTGACTTTTGAACAATCATCATTTTGGTTTTCGCTCGGCCACCAACGAGAAGCCGCAATAATGGATGTTGGCTGGCTGCCTGCCTCCTGTTGGTATAGCTTGGCTGGCACTTTGTTATACCATGAATTATAACTAGAGTGCGAGAAACCACCGAGCACGTGCAGCAGGAATCGCTATTAATCATTACGCAATATCTCCTCAACTCAATCTTCCTGGCGCCATCGACGCTGTTGCTCTCGCCCTTGGCCAAGTTGCGCTTCCGCTTCCGCCGCAACCGCTCCCTTATATGGGCGCCGGTTAACTTTTGTTAACATTTGCGCTAGCCTCCCAGGTTGCAATGGTAAACTTTGAAACCACTGGCGGCACCCTTGACGACAATCGCGAACCAGAGTTTGGTTTACGACTACGACTACGAGGACGACGACGACGACGACGACATAATCCCAACCCACGGAGTCCCTTTGGCGCCCTGAACCAACTTTTGCCAACCTATTATATTCACACACTCGCACTTCCTCTCATGCGGCCCATATTTTGCCGCCCAAGAGGAATAGGTCCTGCTTACGGGCTCCAAACCGGTGGGCGCAAGTTCGTTTAGCCGAGGGGGGCTCGCAAACGCAATTAAAAAATTTTCATCGCAACGCAAGTCAGAGCGGAATAAATCACTCAGAATTTTGACATCCCAGCGGCCAGCAAGACCTCCGGCTAGTTGGTTTTGGCGTGTGAGTCAGTGGGCGGGCGCACGAGGGTCGGCTTGCTCTGATATTAGTCACGGGCTAGTGTTGCGAAGACGGCTCGGCGGCGGCCGCCGCCGCGCGTCACAATAATTGCCCTGAGCCACGCTAATCTGGACCGGCCACTGGCCACCTGGGTGTCAGGGGCGCCCGCGAGGAGGGCTGGCTGGCGGGCGCGCGTCTGCGCCCGCGACACACGCACACACTCGGCCGCTATCCATTCAGCCGTCGTGCTCGGGCCATTATGCAATCCGAGGCAATAATTCACCCCTGACAGGCGGCTCGAGTTTCACCCTCGGGCCGCCGACTACTGGCCGATGGCCCTCCCCTGTCCGTGCAGCCCCATTCATTCGCACGCTGCTTGGGCGGCTCGGCGCTCGCTACAGGCGGCCGCCATTTGGCGCGAAGGAGCGCGGAGAGGGGGCGTCTTTTTGAGTTTGTCCATCAGATGACAGTTGTCGGCGACACAAGTGGAGGCTGCTGCCGTGATCGCTTCCAGATGGCGCCCCTCGTGGGCGGAGTCTCGGCCGCCAGGGGGCCTCACTGGCCGGCTTGCCGGCTGCATCGTGGGCGCGTTTGTTGTGATCGCGAGTCGCGTGCGTTTGGCGCAAGTCTAAACTGCGCCGAAGGAGAGCGAAAACCAGACTGCAGGATCTGAGCAAAGCGCCAGAGTTGAGCGAGCAACTTTCGCCGCCGCCGCCATTCGGCCCACCGAAGCCATAACCAATTCATCCGTTCAATGAGCAGAGCGCCACACTGGGCGACACTGGCACCAGGCTTGGCAGTTGCCTGCTTCCGTTTAATATATAATCCATCAATCAATCAATCAGTCAGCCAGCCAGCCAGCCAACCAGCCAGCCAACCAACCAGCCAGTCAGTCAGTCAGTCAGCCAACCAGCCAGTTGGGTTCCGACGCGCACTGTCAAGTTGGTCGGCCCAGTTTGGCTCCAATTGGGCAGAGTTTAGGAGGGGCGGGCAGCAATCCATCTCGTGCTTGGCGATCGTTTGCATCGCAATTCGTCGTCCGGCTGGCGCGCCCATCCATCTAGCCGCTGTTGCCGCCACCAGCGGCCAGCTCGCTTGTTGTTGGCCAGATTTGCAGGGAATCATGGCTGGTTGTAATGGCGCTAAGGAGTGGGCAAGTGTGGAGGCGCCTCCAAGGGCTGCCTCTTCGTCTCGTCGCCTCTCCCCTTGCGCCCCAAACTGAGCATCAAGCTCAGCCGACGCGTCCAGGTTGACCCTAAAGGCGGGAGGGGGAGTAGGCTAGTTAGCTTGTGATACAGCGACAAGTGTCTGCCCACTCTGCGCCAACGATAACCAGTTGGTGCTGGCCGCGTGGGCGTCGGGCGCTCCGGTCGACTGCAGTCCGAGTCTGGGCGCTTTTTGCCCCCGAGAGCTCTCGCATAATCGATGGCCAAGCCGGCCCGACTTCACCTGGTTGCTTGAAACAAAACAGGCCACTTCGGAGGGGGCAACCGACCAGGGTGTCCCTGGCGCCGCCGCCAGAGGGCCCGCGGGCTCCAGCTGGGCGCGCGAGCCTCCCAAGCCAAAGCTGGCCGGCCGAAGCCAGACACGCTGGCCAAGTGTCTGGTTGAGTTTGGGCCCGGAATCCGTTAGGCGCTGGCCAGTGGGAATTTGTTTGCCGGACAGGAAAGTGCGTGAGCGGCCGCAAAAGCGCGTTTGATTGAATGATACGCCAAAAATTAACCATTTATCTTACTATTGAATGACATTTCATCAATCATTACTATTCATCATTCGTTTCCAAGCGAGCGGCGCCAACAGTATAGTTCGCATGGCTCCAAGCTGGGGGAGCTCCTGGCTGACAGGCGGCCGCTTCGGCTCTAAGGTTGCGCCGCAGAGAAGCTCGGCCGAGGCGACGATGCCAGCGCCAGCAGCGTTGGCCAAAGCAACAAACTTCTTCACACGAAATATCCATCGGCCTCATTGAGGGCCGCGCTGATGATGATGGCGGCGGCAACAGTGGAGGCGGTTTAGCCGGTAGAGCTGGCAAAGGCGGCGCCAAGGTGGAGTATTGGGGCGCTTTTTGCCATAGCTCCCTGTTGCTGGCCTGCCGGGCCGGCGGGCTGCAAAGCCAGCCAGTGCTGAGCTGTCTATTCGATTGGGCGCAGCAAGGGAGACAGGGCGAGCTTGTGCGAGCGCCAACGGGCAGCTCGATGGATGGATCATTCATTTTGCTTACTCGCTCACTTGCTTTTTCCCCTATCCAAATCAATTTCAACCATCAATCAACTCGAAGGTTGTGTTTGTCGATCTCTCAACTCTCCATTGTGCACCAACGGCGGCTGCACAAGCGCAAGCACAGGCTCGGATACTCGCGGCACTGGCACTGGCGGGCTCCTCGCTGGCGCTAGCAAAGCGCGCAGGCTAGCCGGACGAGCTGTTGGGCTTGAGTTTGGCGCGCTCGGCTGGCGCTCGGAGTGGGGCGCATAAGGCGCTCAAACCAACGGGGTGCTGCTACCGTTGCCCGGCCAGCAGCTCGCTCGAGCAAACCGAGCGGCCAGCAAAACAACCAATCAATCTAGTCCAATTGGCCGGCTGGCTCCCTTAAAACAGGAGCCAGAGCCGCGCTTAGGTTCATCAAGGAATGGCCACAGGCCGAGGGGCACCTGCGGCAAGTGGGCATGTTTTTGTTGGCGCCGGCCGCGCGCACTAGCGGCCGCTCGCCAACGAGGTTGCATATGAGCGCTACTCCCTCCACTTCCACCTGAAACCCTCGGCCAGCCGGCCAACCATTAGCGCTCCCACTGCGAGCGGCGCATAATAAGCGAGTGGCTTTGCGTGTCAAGCGGCGATTGATAACCATTTTTTCATTGCCTTCATCCGCTTACCTCGCTTGATCTCGTCCCATCTCATCTCATCTCATCTCATCTCCCCTCTTCCTCTCTCCACTCCTCCAGTCTCCTGCCCCTCCAAGTCCGCCGACGAAGCTCCACTTGGCCCAGCAAAGCCCCAACTCAACTCGAGCCGCTAGTTAGCTCACCTGGACCCAAATTGGCCACCCTTCCGAGCGAAGCGCAAAACGGCTGCAGCGGAACATCCTGCCGGACAGCAGGCGGCTGCCCAACTGGAGGGCCCCCGCCTTCGGCAATGGGCTCGAATTATCACTCGTTCGCGGCTAAATTACTCCACCTCAAGATGGGCCACTTGCTCGGTCGCTTGGTCGCGCCGGCCGAGTTGCTGGGGGCGCGAAAGTCGGCGGGTTGCTCGGAGGGAGCGAGTCGGCGCTGTGTTCGCGGCCGGCGGACACGAGCAGAAGGCAGGAGGATTCCTGTAAACCAACTAGAGCTAACTCCAATTTGGACAAACAAGAGCCAGCAAAAGTTGTATCCAACTATGCAAATGATTGATTTACAAAATTGGATTCCCTCGCGAGTGAGGGGAGACTTGGCGGGCGCTGGCTACGCTTGGCGCCAATCGGTGCGCTTTGGGGCCGCCAGGCGACAGCTGAGGCCGGCGCGCGAGGGAGCGAAAAATGAATGATAAATCGTTGATGAGAAATGGCCGAGCAGACGGGAAGGAAGAGATCATCTCGATTGATGGTTGTGGAGGCCAGCCAGCGTGGACAAGATGCCGCCGGCTGGAGTTGTCGCGGCCTCCAAGCGGTTGTTGTTGTTGTTGTTGTTCCTCCTCCTCCTCCTTTCGCTGCCTGTCCCTCCGCTGCCTCTCCGCTAGGGGCGCCGCCTCCTCCTCCTCCTCCTCGCTCTCGGCCGGCCGATTCTTCCGGCCAAGCAGTGGATTTGGCGCCGCTAAAATCGCCCTCCCATCCCCAAATGGGTGGCTGGCTGGCAAAAATATTGCCGCAGAAAAGTTATAATCCTTATTTATTATCTGTATCTTTCACCTTCTAAGCAGTTGGCATTTTGCATAAATCTTCGCCCGTCGCTCAACTCTGGGCCCAAGTGGCGGAGGCTGGCCGGCCGGCCGGCTTAGTTCTAGTCGGGCCAGCCAGTAGAGTGGTTAGGCTCGCTCACTGGCTCACTGGCTCTCCCAATGGCCGGGCTCGCCGGCTAACTGGCGCTATTTGCACGTCACCAATGACGCCCGACTTGAGCTCGCTAATGACTGTTGGCTGACTGACTGCTCGCACGGTCGCCCGCTTGCCCGCTCCCACTTGGCCCGATGGAAGCCAGTGGCGCAGCTCGCTCACACACAACCAGCCAGTCGGTGGCCTGTCAGCTTGGCCCACTCGCGCTCTCTCTCTTTCTCTTTCGCCTCATGACGAGCGGATTCGCGGAAACGATAATTTGACTAATGATCAAGCAAAGTTGCCGCTTGACTTTACATTGTGTTGCCCATCATTTCTCATGACTTATTGTCCTTCCATATGCTTGCGCGGGCCCAACTGATACGCGCCATAATTCATATTTTGCCGCCGCCGCCGCCGCCGCCGCCGCCGCTTTCAACGCCGGCGAGCCGCCAGGCGCTTGCGCTCAAAGGGGCGCCCAGCTTGGCCAGCCCAAGCAAGCCGAATCTCCGCCGCCAGCTAGCCAGTTCGGCCGCCAACAAACTCGACCCGTAAGAGCGACTGGGGCGCCCAAGTTGCGGGCATGGTTTTGGCGTCAAAATTCAATGGGCGCTTATTGTTTCACTTGGCGGCGCTTTGCATACAAACCAAGCCGCTGGCCTCACACGAACGGTGGCAAATTGCGCACGTCACTATTCGGGTGCACCTAGAGCGCGCGCGCACTAGCTTACTTGCTAGCTCGCCAGCAAGCGCGCCACTAGAGCAGAAGCGAGCCATTAAAAAGCGGCGGCTTCATCATCATTTATCGTCGGCCAGCAAAGTCAGCGCGCCGCCGGAAGCTTGCTCACGACGAAATGTCGGCCTAGGCGGACAGGGCGGCGGTTTGTTGCGCCCGAAAGTTATAAATCTCGCGGAGCCCGTCAAAAGTCAGCTCGCATGACCAGCGAGATCCTGTCGTCCGCAAACAGCCGCCCCAAAGCCCTTGTTCGGCTCCACCAGTGGCAAGTTTGGCACGATAAAGGGAACAGATTTTTCGCTACCATAATTTGCTATTTGCTGGCTACGTTTGCTCGAACGGGCTAAAATCTGGCCGACGGACGGGCTGACGAGCTCTCACAATTATTTGAATGGCAGCAGAAGCAGCAGCGGCTGCGGCGGCGGCGGCGGCGGCGGCAACGCGGAGGGATTGGCGGGTTCATGTGCGAGGCTTTAATTAGAGACGGCAGCGCGCCGAGCCGCTTCAAATGAATGTGGCCGCCACTGACAGGCGGCCGAGCCGGTTAAATGATGATATATTGACGATGACGATGACAATGACGATGATGTTGGCCGGCAAATGAGTGACAGGGCGCGTGACGAGCGCCAGGTAGTCGGCGGCGCGGACAGCAGCGGCAGCGTTGAAACCGAGTGGCCGCGCCGAGGGTGCGCTGGCCTCTCGCTCGGCTGGCCCGCGCAAAAGCCACCTGCGCCCATGGTGCCTTTCAGGGCTCCAGTTGGGCCCGCCGCTTGGCACTGTTGTTCAAACAAGCGACTGTAGCAACATGGAGCCAGCCAGCCAGCCAGCCAGCCAGCTAGCCCGTCTGGCTCGAGACGCGCGACGATGGCTGACGCGTCGTCCGTGATTAAGCATCCGCACGATGACGAGCCAGCCAGGTACGCACCCCTAAATGCGGCACAACGTATTCAGGGCAAAGGGAAACAGAAGTGAGCGGCTGCTTTGTGCCTCCCTAATCTGAACTCCAGTCCAATCGATCAACGAAACCTGTGCCAAACTTCAATCCGTTTCAAACGAATTCAATCCGACGAGTCGCCGCCAACTTGGAAGCTGGCTAACTCCGCCTGCCTGCCTGCCTGCCTGCCAACCGGCCAACCTACCAACCTTGTATCTAACTCCCTCCGCTGGCGCAATTCAATCCAATCAGTCTTGATTCAATTCCACTCTATCTGTCGCAAGGCTCGTCTTGTGCACCAGTTGGCCAGTCAAACGGACGGCCAGTCGGCCAGTCTGCGAGGAAAGCGGCCGCCAAACGAAGGGCTAAACTCCGCCAACTAGCGGCCAGCTTGGCAGGCAAGTTATGCAACGCGCACTCCTGCGATGACATTAATTGATACGGACAATCTGGCCAGCGGCCAATCCATTCATTCTTTGTCGTGAGCTCAAGCCACTGGTTGGCCACTCTGTTTCAGGCTGCCAACAATCAGCCCAGCCGCCGCCACCATTGGCTAGCCTGCGATTAATCTTATTTCGCTGATCTTTGAAGCGCAACTCGAGTCGCACAATCGACATGTGCGAGGCACAACTATCAGCTCAAGGCAGCTAGCCGCCCTCTCAACCAACTGGCCAGGAAGCGGCGGCTGCGGCCGGAAGCACCAAAGGCGACCAATGTCCTGTCCATGACACTTGTCCGCTAACTGTTCGATTGTTTCGCGGATGCTAATATATTTGAGCGGGCGCCTTGCGTTTGACGAAACCGACTTGGCGGACAAAACAAGCGTATGAGCCAATGCGATCGCTTTAAGGGAAGGGTCGGTTGGCCTGATTGCCGAGTAAGTTTGGCTTTCGAATGACATTGGAACGATGATGGGCAAACTCAAAGCAATCGTCCCTAAAAATGCTACTTGGCCTCAACAAACCACCCAAGTTCGCCCTGGTTCTTGCCAACTCCCAAACAGGGCTGCCTGAAAACGCGTGATTTGGGCGCTTGTGCGGCACGTTTGCGGCCGCAAACTGCTGCCAGACTTAACCATCCATTCATCCGTCTAGCCAGTGAAGGGGTCCCGCAATTTGCGCACCGTCGACGGTTGACCGACCAGCCGGCTAGGCAGCCAGGCATGCAGTTCGGCCCGGCCAAGCCAAGCCTCCGTTTCCGGCTCACAGCTCTGTCAACCCTTCGCGCCTCTCCTCTGGCCGTTGGACTCGTTGGCACGCTGCTTACACACAGCCATACCGCAGCCACTCTCGGGGCCGACCCACTATACGCAGCCGATGGACTCTCTATGTGGGCGCTCAAATCTCATTTTCGCGCCTCATTCAACATCTCTCTTCAGCAGCGCCACCGTTGAACAACCACATCACCGCCGCCCAGCTAGCTCTTGTGTGTCGCTCATTCGTTCATGACAGCTACCGCTCGACGAGCACGTCAGCCTGGAAGCCAAACCTCCCTATGGAGAATATGTAGAAAGAAGAGGGCGAGTGAACGAGGCAGCCACGGAGACGGCGGCCTCCTCAACACGTCAGACGCAGCCACTCGCCATCCTTGGTGAGAGCAAACACGCACTCGGTGCCGGATTCGCATGCATTGGTCGCGCGCTTGCCAGCCAGCCAGCCAGCAAGCCTAGCCGGCCGGTTTCTCAACCTAACGGTGGGCGCACACTCTTGCTCAGGGCTAATAATTTAAGCCCATCGCTCGCGTTTGATTGACGTGTTCGCTTCACGTCACCGCCAATCAAATGCACGCTTCTACTTTCTCGCTCCTCCTCTTTCGCTTGCTCCTCGCTCCTCGCTCCTCGTCCCCACACCAGCTCGCCTTTCTCAAGAGGCTAATGCCAGTTAGCTAGGCGTTGCTGCGCTACTCTGGCCAAGTAGCGGGCCGTTTTGTTGACAGGAAGCCAGACTGGCCGTGTCAGCCATTGAGAAACGTCACTGGAGCTCCTCGTTGCACGCAGCAGGTTTTTAGCCGCACAACAACATGGGCGACGCTTGCACTAGTGGGGGAACGTGCGCAAGCAGTTATCCTGCGAATGCAGAGCGAGTTTAACCTGACTAATGCGAGTGTTCCGGTTCCCTCGACGAGCGCGCAGGTATCTTCAAGCTACCATTCGAGCAGACTAACTTATCCGGACCAATTCATCTCAAATGAGTCGAGCCTCCTGACGTCCAAGCGAGTTGGGTAGGACAAATGCGAGGACGCTCGAGCCAAATCGATGGTTCAGCGCCAAGACAGGCGGACTGTCGGCGCGAAAGAGTGAGTCTCGGCGTCTCGCGCATATACCTCGTAAATCCTCGCTCTCACACGCATCCCTCATTCATGCTTGCTTGACTTGATTGCTGACGACAGCTTGAGAAGCTTTCGTTCTCGAATTCGAGAAGGAGAGCCCATTGCTTCAAGCTAAACAGGAGCACGCTCGCTAGCTTCAAGAAAGAGAAATTCGCTCCTCTGGATAAAGTATTTGTGATAACCAGATTCTGGATCAGCTTCTGAGATGTCTCCACTTAATCAGTGAATTTTACCTAGAAATGAGGGGTTCCCATTTTGCCACGCCACTTTAGTATTAAAAAGCGTTCGGACAAATAGGTGAGATTTATCTAGCGAATCCTTTATTCCGTCGTCAGTTAAAGCTAAGGATGCGCTCGTGTATCTTCCTGCCAAATTCTCTTCCTTAAGCTTCACCTTCAAGCTGGTTATAAGGGAAACAAATCCTCGCGACTGATGTTCTCGATTGTTGTTGATGATATGTCACTAACAATCCCTCTCAGTGAAAGCACTTCCATCCTAACGCTACAATCAATCGCATTAACAACAACGACAAAGTTGTCGGTGGTGATGGCGCCAGCAAAAACGAGGACATTGATGGTGCGCCAACTTTGAGCCGGTGCTTCTGACAGGTCCAACATTTGACGACTCCCAACTCGAACCCATTCCATTCATCCTTGTTAAATGCACATAACATCACACATTCTCACTATTACCACCCTCTCCCAAGTTACTTCCTCTGTCTTGCAAGCAGCGGGCAAATTTTGTGCTCGCATTGGAAAGACTCGCTGAGGGGATAGTTAGTTTGGTGCAGCAACCGTTCCAAATCTTTGCTTGAATTTTTGGCGCCAAGATTCAGATGTCCTAGATTTCCCAAACAGGCAGTCAATCTTCGTTCTTTTTTGGACCAACGTTCTTGGACAACTTGATCCCGTTTTGTAGATTGATGCCGGCAGCTAAGAGAGCTGCTGCCATTGGGTGCCCGTAGGCGGCAGCTGCATACCAATTTGCATAGTTGATGTGCTGCCATGGCGGACAGACTTCTTCATCGATTCCGAGCCGCTGCAAAATGCCTCCGTTTGCGACACCCGGTCGCAATCGTGGATCAAAGCTTTTCTCAACCATTGTTTCTAGTGCTGAAAGAGGGTCACCTGTTTCACCTTTCTGGCTACCTCCTGACTTGGCCTCGGTCGTTGTGCTCGCAGATTCACTGTGTTGGTCCCCATCATCATCACCCTCGTCAATTTCATCCCCTGGATCGTTCTCATCGCGAGACTTTTCGTCCCTCCTAGGATTTGTTTGCTTTTTGAACGTTGAATCCTCACTTTTGGGTTCGTCTAATTCTTGTTTCTCATTTGAGTCATCATTTTGCATTGACTCCTCAACAACAGTCTCATCGGATGATTCTTTAGCATTGCCATTTGTCCTACATTCTTTGTTTGATTCAGAATCTTCATTTAAATCTCCTAGAATTAGATTAGCACTACCGCCACTGCTGCTATTGCGACTGCTTGAATTTTGCCGCTGTTGCTGTTGACTAGAGGACGAAGTTGTTGGGGAATTCTCTCTACCAATCAAGCTTTCATGCTTTGTCGATGAGGTATCGTTTTCATTACGCTTTCTACTACTTCTTGTTAACGGTTTTGAGCCTGGAGAACTCTTGAAGGGTCGGGGTGAATCTTCATGATTTGATTCCGGTGCGGAATTGTTATCTGGAGTCGAAATTCGTTTGTTATTGCTTGCTTGTGAAAGTAGATCGAGCTTGGGGGTTTGGCTCGCTGACCGGGATTTACGCGGGTTTTGTTGCTCTTTAGATGTGTCTGTATCATCTGGATCATTACTGAACGCATCCTCTCTATCGCTATCATTGAACTTGTCGCTCGATTCGTCGTAATTATCATCAAGACTACGCACCTGAGCTGATTGCTTATTGTGCTTGGCACTATCTGATTCTGGCTGGCGCCATGAGGTTATTTGTTCTTGGCTAACAATGTTTGTATAATGTTGAGTTACCCTCATGTGCTGGGTCATTTCAGCCAACGTCCTGAATGATTGGCCACACCACATACCTGTTTGCAAGATTGATTATATAGGCGAGTCGGTAGCGAGCGTACAGCCGTGAGTTGTTTAGATGAATGAGTGAATGAGTGTTAGTAAAAATAATTAATGCGCAGATTCTAAGCGACAGGTGTTTCTTGTTGCTATCAAAATTGAGCTCGCCTCTCCTTCTCTCTCTGTCTGTCTGTCTGTCTGTCTAACTACCATTGAAGTCTAGCGCAACTTGTTCAATGGTTGGTGGTAAGTTTCTGCGTAGGCTTGTTTTTATGATTATAAGGCAAGACTTGATAGAAGCAATCACAGGACAGATTGTCGACAGGTAGACAAGTTGCAAAGTAAGTTTTGCATCTAATATCTATAGTGTGTGTCCTTGGCAACGACATTTAGAGGTGGCGACGACAACTACGCGCTAACTTCCTCCAATCGCTTTGCTTCAACAAACAAACGCAGACAAGGATGAGTGCGAGCGAATTAGATAGGCTGATTGGGCCAGCAACAAAGGCCATCGCCCAAGGCAGGTGACTCTCTTTATATCTTTCTTTCTTTCTTTCTTCATATAGACTCAAACCATGGCCCTACTTACATTTGAGGATTTGTCTTGTCTGCTCTGCGCCGCGACCAAGCCAAACGTCTTGGCCACGAACAAGCTTTCTGGGTAGACCAACATTATTTGGAATGAACGCTGATGATGAGGATGATGAGCTAGAATTGTTGGTTCCTGTTGTGTTCCCACTAGTTCTATTTAAACTATTTGCATTTGTGGAATGGTGATGATTCTTTGGCATTGAGTGTTGTGCTGATTGAGGTTTACTTGTTGCTTGTAGTTCAGCTGGTGAACGGTTGTGATAGGCTTGTTGGCTCTGATGATGCTGCCTCTTGAGCTTCTTTACTGGCGATGCTTGTATAGACTGCTGGTGCGGATTATTATTGCTCGTTGTTGGGGTGACGCAGGTCACCTCTTTGTTGGTCAACCTAGCTGCTGGCGACCTGTTAATTGGGCTACCAGCGCCACCTTGCTGGCTGCTGAGGTTTAAATTGAGGGCTAAGGGGGAGGAGCCTGCTGCTGCTTGTTGCTGGAGTTGCAGCAGTAGATCCTGAATCCGGGTGCTGCATTCAGTGGCTGTTGCTGGCGAGGGTGCTGAGGAGTTGTCGTTTTGTCTACGGATGTCTTGTTGCTGCTGCTGCTGCTGCTGCTGGAGGTCGTTGGTTTCTTGGTCGGTCAAGGCATTTGTGTTTGTTGTGAGCGCTGTTGCAGCCTGTTGTTGCGGGTTGAGGAGACTATTTATTGCAGCAACTGCGGCCGCGGTGGCCAGCGCTTGCTGGAGAGACAGAATCGTTTGTAGCTGCTGTTCATTCATCTTGAACGAGCCTATTTGCAGCTCCCCTCTCTCCCTGCTGTGTTCTCTCTCTCTCTCTCTACTCCTCTTTCTCCTCTGGCCGCTCAATCTGACTCAACGTGAGAGGACCGGCTTAAAGAGCGTCCTTCTTCCCTCGACTTCTCTTTCTCTCTTTGGGCAGCCAGTTTTACTTGAGTGCAAATTGTAACCACCAACTCGTGCAATCCTCTCTCGGAAATTTTCCGCAGCCTCCAATGCTAATTGAAAGTCACTTGCTGATACATCAGGTGGGATATTGGGGCTCCTGCAATGGAGAGTCGTTGTGGCGCGTTCGATGTGGAACGGGCGAAGGCAGGATTTGTTATGGAAGTCGGGCGAGCGAACGGGAGGAGCCACCCTGTGTTCGGCGGCGCGCCTGCGCACTAGCGCCAATCAGCGCGAGACGCGAGTGTCGCGCGCTCGATCAATCTGTTCGCCCTCTGCAGCCCCCACTGCCGCCCCCCCTCGCATGCACACACTGCGCGGCCGCGCTAGTTAGGGCGGCCAGCCAGAGGGCCCAAAGCAACATTGTGTGCCCTCTCGGGGGCTTGCGAGCAAGCTCTCCCTGGCACACACACACACACACTTCCCTATTAGTTCACGCACGACTTGTATCGGGATGAGGATAAAGCTTTTCAATTCGAATCCCCATTCGAATGCTCGTTTTTAGCCGCTGAAGTCCGGCGCTACAGCGGCCTAAAACTGGACCTAGATCGCAAATCGTCCTCCCTCTCGCAAACTAGATCCACCTTCCCCGCTCGGGCTAGGCAAGCTCACGAGCGAGACAGGGCGAAGCAGGTGTTTAGTTAGGCTCGTCTATGAGTGGTAATTTTTGTTTTTGTTTTAGCGAGTTGCTGCTGCTGCCACCTTTAACCTCTGGCCGATCATGTACCGCCGTGGTCATGGTCGCGATCCGCCGCTGCACTCCTAGATCACGTTCAAGCAAGGGGAACGGGGGAGGAGGGCTGAGCTGAGCTCGAATCCTCAACCTATCTTGTCGGCGAGCGCGTCTAGCCAAGATAGAGCAACGCGGGCTCATGGAACTGCTCGCTCGTCTTGCCTAGGCGGCCAGGGATTTGTTTGCCTCGAGACTGATTTACCGCGCTCATGACTCATGCGGCCGTAAAGGTCAGCAGTCAGAGTGGCTGGGCTAGTCCACCATTCTCACTCTACACCTCTCCTCCTGGCAGAGTTTGTAGAATTTTAATTGTTGTCCGGAAAGAGGAGGGAAAATAATTGCTGCCCTTAAAATAATGATAAAAATAATAGTAATAATAATAAGTAATTGCAACACAACAACAATACAAGCGATATATATTAATCCAGGGCGGCTTTGAGAGGCATATGAATTGGTGTATAATTGCTGGCAGCGGCCAATTCCTCTGCCCCTCGGACTGTCCATCCAGTTTCTGGCGCCGCCGCCGCCGCAGCCATCATTACGAGCGAAGGAGGGCGGCGATAACGTCATGATTTGTTGCCTGTTGCACTCTGCCCGCTCTATATCAACTGCCGATCACTTCCCCATCCCATTGTTGCCATTATAATGCGAGCGCCGCCAAAACCGGCCCGCCGGCCAGCCCGCCTCTCGTCAGGTTGGAAAATTATCGATTAGGACGAGTTTAGTTTGCTTTGTGGCCGCTGGCTTGGCTTGGCCGCCGCCGCCGCCATGAGACTCGCGCCTCTGCAGTGAGCCTCGACAGGGCCGGCCACTGGCAGGCCTGGAGGGAGCTAACTACGAAACCAGTTAACCAATAGCCACTAAAAACATCTCCCCACTCTCGCGCAGCCCGCCGGCTCGAGCGCGTATAGTTTGTTAGCTAGACCGAGAGCTAAACGCTCGGCGGAGGAACCTGTTGATAAGGGAGCTGGGCCGAGTGCTTTGGAAGGCGGAGTTTTCTGAGCCAGCAGCTTGTTTGAGCGCGCTCGCACTGGCTTGCGGAGGGCAAATCATGGCTCATAATGGCGAGCGAGATCAACACGCTGCTCAACAAGATCATTATTCTTACTCTCCGCTTCTTGGCCGCGGCTAACTAAGGAGCGAGGCGGCAGCGGCGGCGGCGGCGTCTGCCTCTGAGGCCGCTGCTGCGGGGAAGATTTCGTTACGATTATACCAACATTTATAGCGACGCTACTTAAGCAACATTAAGCGAGCTATGCGAGGTTGCTTGGAGCGCGGCGACGAAGTATAGAACATTATAATGACTTGCACATCCCTCCCATCCTAGTGGCTGGCAGCCGTCGTTCAAACGTCGCTCCACCTTTTGGGATCATCATCAGGCTGCCTGGAGTCCTGGCGCTGCAGCAGCAGCAGCCGCCGCCGCCACTGCCGCATCAACAGGAGGAGTGAACACAACAACGGCAACATTGGCAGCCTACAACAACAACAACATGGGATGAACTGTTCGAGATTGAAGTTCGCACACGAATATAGACAGACGGGCCGACAGACAGGCGGACAGATGAATAATGAACCTAGACCGGGTCCATCCTTAACGCCGCCGCCGCCGCCGCCACCGCCGCCGCCCTCAGGTCTCCTCCCCCTGAACTAAGGCCGGGCAGCCAGCTCGAGCCGCCTCCTCCGGCCGGCGAGCTTGTGGCGCCGGCAGGGGCGGCCTGCGTGGAGCGCGCAAACGGGCGAGGCGCCTCCCAAGAGCATGCGATCGGGCGGGCCAAGAGTTGTTGGCTTTAATTTACAAGTTGAGCAACTAGTAAATTTTAAGCAACTGAGCAACAGCAAGCTGCTCGGTCGCAGAGGCGAACGCTGATTCAGGCGGATGGGGGGGGGGCGGCAGCTTGGATATTGGAGCCATTGAATGGCCAATATTGGCGCTTTGTGCAGCAGCTCCCTAGGCCGCCCGCAACAACCTGTGGCTCACCTGCCACACTCGCCCCTCGAGCGGCCCAAACAAATTTGGCCCTAACAGAACCGAGCCGGCCGCTCGCCGTTTAGACCACTGATAATTCATTAGGATGATTTGTGCTCGCCTTCCATCCGCTCGGCTCGGCTCAACTCGGCTCTACTCGGCTGACTAGCCAGGAGGTTGCGCATAATTTACAAGCCAATGTGGCCAGCGCTCGCTGGCATTCATCTTGGCGCCGCGAGGAGAGCCGAGCTGAACTCGACCCTACTTGGCCGAGCCTCTCCAACTCGCTAACTAGCCAGCTGGCCCATTCATTTGCATGGCCACCTTTGGGGGGGGGAGGCGAGCTCGGCCTGTTGGGCTCCTCCGCTGCGAGCGGCGGCGGCGGCGGCGGCCCCGTTTGCGCGTGTGACCGCCGACGGCTCCTATAAAACGCGCGCACTTTAAACTGGAGGGAGCCCCTTCAGCGGGCTGCGGCGCTGGCCCGAGCTCGGGCTGCCGGCGCATTCCGCTGCCCGCAGAGACACTTTGACAAACTATCGTCAATCAGGGGCCGAGCGGCAGGAAGTTTTGGCTCGCCTCTGGAGCTGTTTACTTTGCGCTCGCCTGTTGGCTCCCGTTGGAGATAAATCTAGCGGAGCGAGTCCATTTGTAGCTGGCGACGGTTGACTCCGGGCGAGCAGACGAGCGATTGACAAGCCGCGCTTAGGAGTCACATCTCTCGAGGGCATGGTGGCCGCTGGTTTACGTTTTACTTTTCAATCTGGAACCAGCCGGCTCCGGTTGGCGCTGGCAGGGCTGCCGGTGGCTCCACTGCTGCCGC
>Ga0209372_1000107_pt1 | contig 62180 bp, 39 predicted proteins | sample AgamicAtPe_FD_187170 | JGI IMG/M metagenome (GOLD analysis project Ga0209372, IMG submission 187170) | Agave microbial communities from Guanajuato, Mexico - At.P.e (SPAdes) (version 2) | ecosystem: Host-associated > Plants > Phyllosphere > Phylloplane/Leaf | place: Guanajuato, Mexico | collected... | reverse complement strand
ACGTCGTTCTCTACCATGCTAACTTATCAAATTTGTATCAAGAGCCTGAAACATCAGAATGGTATATGATATATTTGGTTTGAAACCCATAAAGATCTCTTTTGATTGGTTAGATCTCAAATTGTTGCTGAATCTACGAGTGATTTCATTATTCTACTGCGCGCTCGTATGAGCCTCACTCTTCGATCTCTCAAAATTTATAAGCTGTTTTGCTACTTTAAATGTACTCATGGCAAAAAAATAAGGTTTCAACTGATTCTGTTCGAATAAGCAAAACGACGTCGTCATCAACCCGTTGTACATACCATTCTTGAAAATCACGGAATGTAGACTCCTTAGACTCTTTACAATTAATCTAACTGGCAGATATCAGTCTACAGTTTGTATGTCAGAATCAATGTTGTTGGATGCTAGCCTATGAATTTAGATTCAAAACTAAAGACATATTGAGGGATATGTAGGCAACGGCGCACTGTGTAGTGTTTTTCTGCTGGAAAATATCTGTTCTCGGCCTCTCGAGCTGGAAGACAACATACCATTTGCACTTATTGGTCGCAGTTGACCACTAAATGTTATCATCTCTCATCATTAGGCTTGAAGATCGTTCGCTGTGATGGCGGGCGTTCCCATACAATTGGTGATCACTTCATGGCTTGATGACCAAAATGGGCCGGCCAAGTTGACACCTCTTCAGCGCCACTCGGTCGCATTGACCGAGAGCAAAAATTCCAAAACATCAGAAGTTAGTCCAAAACAAAGCCAGCCCGAGATCACAACAAGTTCTAGCAACCTAATTGAATTATTGAAACCTAAATGGAAGCCAAACGCGATAATCAAAATGTTTTACGACGAACGCGAGAAGATTATATATCGCAGCAATGAGTGCAGGAGTCTGCTGGAATTCACTGATTCAGTTTTGAGAGATATTATTGCCCTCAATGATTCTTACCTCTATGTATCTCCTCGTACAAGTCAATTGCATTCAGAGTGCATAAGCATTATAAATGAAAGAAACGATCTCAAAAAGTCATTCGATAAGATAAACTTTACTCTAAGCAGACAAGAGGAGTTGAGGAGCATATATAAGCGAATGCCTGAAATAAAAAACCAGATACTATCAGTGCTTAATACAGTCAGTCAAGGTTACCAGAGTAAGATCCAGCTGGAGGGGACAACCCTGGACGAATACTATGGCCGCTTTTTCATCGAGTGTCGACGAATCAAGGACTTAGCCAGTCAACTCGAATCTTGTCTGCTAGCCTCCATGACAGACGAGTTATCGTTGCACTTAGAAGAGATATACACAGTTTATTTTGATATTCGAGAGCAGCTGATAGAGCCACTATTCACTAATAACCTCAGGAATCTCGTCTCCAAAGCTGATAGAAATTATTGTGATCTATTACGGCGGACATCGACGTCTTTAGTCCGGACTTTACGCAATGAAATCCAGCTGTTCAATCAGATTTTCTCGTGTCCCTCTTCCAGCCAAGACACCACCGGCGAGGGTCCACAAGTTGAAGCCTATCCGATTAAAAGGCAAGCTATCAACAGTTTCCTCGAACTACTGTGCAAAATTTTCTATGAGCATCTACGTCCAGTCATAATTCATATCAACCACCTAGAAACTTTGACTGAGCTCTATAAATTGGTAGTTGATACAATGAGACCCGAGGTGGCTGAGGAACCGTATCAAAACGTGATGAGCATTTTGGCTGAGGACGTCCAAGAGCGGATGGTATTCAGAGCTGAAGTGTTCATCCAAGAGAGCGTTTTGGATTACAAACCATCGACTGGTGATCTCGCCTATCCGGAGAAGCTCGAGATTGTCATTGGCGGGGAGCTCAAGGACTTTCAATCCATGTGGTACCCAACAGTGCAGAGGACTGTTTTAGCATTATACTATTTGAACAGAGTTTTCGATCCCATTACCTTCAAGGAACTCGCCAAGGATGTTGTAATGGCTTGTTTCAGATCCTTGGATGTTGCACAGAGACTAATCGACGATAGACACGGGGGAACCAAAATTGAGGCCACTTTGTTCCTAAGCAAGCACCTAGCAATCATCAAAGATCAATTGCAATCCTATGGCATTGAGCGGATTCAGTTTCTTGCTCGATCCAATTCAGATCCGTCAGCCAGTAAATTCGTAGAAATCGATGCAAGTGACCTTGAATCTACTTTGAAACTGTTCCAAGACAACGAGTTTAGTGCAGCCTCAAGTGAATCGCTTTGGTCGCAGCTCAATGAAACGATCGTTACTGGAACCAAATGGACTTTGAGAGCAGCGAGAATAAAGAGATGATATAAATTGTCCATTTTAATTTCTGGTCACGCCTCCATGATTCAGTCAAATGTTGGCAACAAGACTGAGCTAAACAAATCACACTAACATCTGTCATTAGGTTGTTCATATCTAACTGTGGGCATTCTCAACTCAGTGATAGAGAGCGAGTACGAGGTCTGCGAAACTCAAAACCAGAAACAAATACAAACCTGAGAGGCCCCTTGTCCTATCACCCATCCCTCCCCATTATTTGTTCCCCGTGACATCGTTTCAGCGCCCACGAGCAAGGCCCTTGAGATGTCCCGTTCTTGAGGCGCCATCTGGGGTGTGGGTGGAGCTACTGTATTTGTGCAGCCTCTGCATTCTCGGGGGATCACACAGGCACTTAACGGTTAAGGCAAAAGACTGGCCTCATGAACACCACTGCGCCTCGTCCAAATTGTAAAGCAGCACTGCCGCTGCTGTTAAACTATTGATGCTAATGGAGCCTCTGTTGCTGCAACGGCCGAGCATCGATACCTGCCGAATGCGAGCTTGTGCTCTCGGGTGGCGGCTCGAGTGAGCGCGCGCACGTCGCATTCATGGGCTTCCACTGGACATCGCGCGACCTGGGACTGCTTGAATTGAGGTCTCGTTCATTCTGTTTGTCCTGCCATCAGTGTGCTGCAGCTGCCAGCGGTCGTGATGATGGTGGCGGCGGCGGCGGTGGCATCGTAGGCTCCACTGTGCTGTGTCGTTGAAGTCCTGGTGGGCATCGTTATTGTTGTATTGGGGGCCGGAGTCGCGCGAGAATAAAATCTAGCGTTCGTTTGCAAAACAATGTCAACGAATCCACCATAGGCGTCCAAATAACCGGTCCCTTTTATACATTAGACCTGCAAGTCCTCAAACCAGCTGAATGGGCCCTAGGGTATCCTTTACCAGAACATTTACAGACGGAACACCAAGAGTCGCGTAGAGGGCAAGACGAAAAGCAGGCATAATTCAGTTGGACTTCGTTGAACATCAGCACAGTCATCATTTTCATTATTAGTATTTTCCTGTTGTTATATTGCCGCAGCAACTCGACTTTGTGTCCGATTGTTGTCTCCCCAAGATCAGTGTACATAGCGACGCAGTGGCTATACATCCCGGTAATCGTGAGGATTCGCTTGCGTGCAGTCCAACTACAGCTGCCTTGACAGGAAGGAGTAGCAGGCCGCAGTTGGTGGAGCTACTCAGCTAGCACGGCAAAGGACTAAATTGAGAGCTGTGCTCTCATCGCCTTTGTGAGCTACCGTGTCTAGGTTTTGCCCGCCACAATAGTAGCGTACATAAGCGCATACATATCAGTTGATGCGCCTTGAATGGGTGGATGGCATTGCACCACAGTTTCTAGACACAAGCTGCAACAAACGCTACTGAATCTCTTAGAGTTCGACTTCTTGAGGCCAATGAACACAATGGAATGACAACTCGACAAGACTGAAATGCATTTCAGTCCACTTGAAGCATCAGGAAGAAAGTGAGAGAGATGTATGACACAAGTTCGCAACATGTAAATTCAACTAGACACCTCTACCTCCAAAGCCAATGGATGTCACCCGTCTCTAGAAAATTTCATTAAGAGCCTCCTCCAGTAGAAAGCTAGTTGTGTTAGTTGGGTGGTGAATGAAAGAACAGTGCGACTATAGTACCGATAGACTGTTGTTTTCGAGTAGACAAGCAAGTTCCAATTATGGATATAAATATAAATGATCACGAGTCTGATGACGCTAACGGGGATGGTGAGGGCGTCTGGTCACCGGATATCGAGCAATGCTTCCGCGAGGCTCTTCTACTGTTTCCGCCTTGCGGCCGGCGGAAACATATTCTACAGGAAGAAGGTGGCGGCAAGATGTACGGTCGCAACGAATTGATTGCAAGACATATAATGATGCGAACTGGAAAAAGTCGGACACGAAAACAGGTGTCTAGTCATATTCAAGTTCTAGCAAGGAGGAAAGCTAAAGCAGAGGCTGCATCCATCGGCTCTAGGGTCTCGCCATCACCATCCTCAAATTTGAGAACTCAATCAGTTTCGAGTGGTCATAATGAGCATTCTCAACAAGCTGGCTACTATGATGTTTGGACAAATAGGCCAATAGTGACGCAGAAGATCAGACTAGTGGAATTTTCAGCCTTCATCGAGCATCGTAACTTCCATTATCAAGCTCCAGGATCTATCAACAACGTAATGATTCAACAAACATCAATGAACCCTCCCAATGGCCAGGCAGGTAGTCTGACAAGTTCCGACACAAGTTTGCAATCCACTCAACCGTCAACTTATAATCCACCCCAACAGCATCAAGCTACTCACCCGCTCGCCTCAAATCACCATTTACCGGCACAATTCAACCAGGCATCATACCAAGCAAATTGTACCAACCAAGTACAACCTCATCACAGCCAGAAAATTAATTCACCGTCAACGCCGGGAGACCACTGCTCTGTTATAACCAACAACAATATCCAACAGCCCCAGCCCTCAACAGGATTTACTAGACACTCTTACGTGCAGATTGACTATAGACAAGTCCTAGAGCAACATACCAACAAACTGGAAAGAATCGATATAAGTCAAATTCAAGACAAATTCCCGGAAATTGGCGGGTCGGAAGGTCTCTTTCAACGGGGGCCCTCTGATGCCTTCTTTCTTGTCAAGTTTTGGGCAGATTTAAACAATGACTACGAATATAATATTGAGGATCAAAACTCGTATTTCGGTTTCTCCAGCCATTTTGAGACGGTTGACCCTTATAAAAGTATAACTTGCTCTACAAAAGCGTGCTCCTATGGTCTGCAGGTGGTTGAGAAAGTGGAAAAAATATATGGTACATTCAACAGTACTAATGGGAGATATTCATACAATATAGGCAGATCACCTATGTGCGAATTCATGATTCAATTCATCAGAAAACTACGTCAGCTACCGAGGGCCTCCCAGATGAATAGTGTACTTGAAAATTTTACAGTCCTTCAAGTGATCACTGTCGAATCATCATCGGAAATTTTACTTTGCTTAGCCTATGTATTCGAGGTGGCTTCATCCGAACAAAATGAAGGGCCACAGCATCATGTTTACCGGCTAACCAAAGAGTGATAAGCAGTATTGTCACCTCGTAAGAATATAACGCATTTGGACACGGTATCAGATGGTCTCAGAAGGAGGATTGTTCGATTGTGAAACGATATGTCTGCACTGCCGATCACATTTTATAGAATCTATATTTATAAATATTGTTACTAAAATTGGACTATAGCGTTGCACAATCATGAGGATCTTTCGAACGGAATAAGTTCAATTATTTCTAAATTTCACCTAGCATGTCGTTTGCTCTTTTTCTTTCACTTGCGATTGTTGATGGCAAGATCGGTTGTATTTACAATTGATTTTAATCATGTATGGGAAACATGTGTATAATCTGGCCACGATCTAATAATCATCGGTATTTAGGCGTCGCATGACGCTGGTTGCATAGGAGGAAAATTTTTCCGCCACATTCTTGACTCCATCTTTCACGTAGTCTTTCACATCATTGATGTTTGCATTGTTCAAGACAGCCGAGTATCCGGTAGGCACTTGTTGTGGTCTATCAAAAAATTCGTCACTACTAATTGCAGCTGAGCCCTGAAATTTGGTGAGACGATAACGATTCTCGTGTTCATGAGTTTTCTCTTTGTTGAAGAATTGATCTGACGATATCGCTTTTGCACTGTTATATCTTTCAGATTCTTTTTGGGTGGATTTTGGAGGGACTGCTGCAGGCGCGGTGCTGAAACTTGGTCCAGGCTTCTCGTCTGATCTCTTTTCATCTCTCCAGGAGCAGTATGTCTCAATGATGTCCTTGGGTGGCTTTTCAACCTCTTTAGTTTCCTTTTTCACTGTCTTCCGGACCGAGAATTTTTTTCGAGCCTCTTCTTTTCTGGCTTCAGCCTCCAACTCCTCACCGATAGAAATTATTGATGACTCGTCTGATGATTGCTCCTCTTTCTTTTTAACAAATACCTTTTCAATCTTTTTAACTGATACCACTGGCTGCTCTTTCGGCCGGGGATCATGGCCAGCCATCTGAGCCAATCTAGATTTGAACAAGCCAGCTGGACGTACTTTGTTGTTGGGATATCTTTTGTCGACTGGGTCAGTGGGAGCATGTCTATGGACAGTAAACTTCTCTGGAGCTGGTTTTTCCGTGTTTGCTTTGGATTGATCCTTTGAGATGGCGTCTAGAGTGTCGTGATGTTTCTTTCTCGATTCCTTCTCCTCTCCTTTTTCTAGATCGCTGCAATCGCTCACCTCTCTATCTGACTCCTTCTCCTTCTCCTCTTCGTCTTCCTCTTCCTTCTCACCGCTGACCATTTTGGCTAATTTTGATTTATACAAGGTAGCTGCTCGCGATTTGTATTTTTGTTGTATCTCTGCAGTGTCGCAGGAATGTTGTTTGAAGAAAGCGGTAGCATTTGCATTGCCACCTACTTGCATGGTCTTCAATTGGTTTCTAGTCCAATTGGTATCCAATGTTATTGATCTAATAAATGAAATATGGACACCTAATGACCTATGAACTGCGGAGCAATCAATGCATAAGAAGACTCCATAAGTAACGCTAGCCCAGAGTGCCGACTTATTGCCACAATCAAAACAAGACTTATTGGCTGGTAAGGCTTTCAATTTAGCCATAGCAGCCTTCAACTCATCGTGAGAGACAACATCCATTTTGATAACTATCAACTTGATTCGGGATTAAAATAAACAGCGCTCTCTCAGGTTTCTTGGATTGCAGCCGACGTAATTAGCTAGAAGGGATGTAACAGTTGATGAGCGGCTAATGTCTCGAGGCCATCGGACCTAGAATAAAAGTATCAATAGTGATTCATTTGATGGAAAACAATATGAATTGGCCGACGATTTGACAAGTGATATCAGTTGACGATAAATACAGCAAAAGGTCGGTATGTGTTGATCTTTTTCGGGCAGAGTTACACGCCTACAACGGATATGAGCGAGCAAGCCCGCGCGAAATTCAAACCGCTAACTTCTTTTTATTTCTTTTCAAGGCTGTACAGCCGCCGACCGGGATGGCTATTTCACACGAATGACGTAGAACTAATCCGATGGTGGGCTAGCTACCATTGCCGGTAGCAATCCCATAGGTTTCAGCTCGTTTTTTACCAACACTCTTGTCTCGCTCTCAAGGGATCAGCTCCCTTGGTGAATCCAACGGTGGTGCTGATCCGACGACCAGTTATTCGTAGTTGAGCAACTCTGTCTACCAGCTAACATGATCTAAGAGTATTGCTAAGCTAGGCACGTTCGCCGCTCGCTTTTGAGAGGGCGTTGCAAGCGACAATGGCTGCCCCCTAGCAGTTGGAAAGCGAGAGGGCTTGCTAGTGCCACAAGATCCGCGCACTCAATTGCATGGACTCAGAGCAGGAAGCTGCCTTTCGGCTGGAATTATATCGGGAAGCCAGACATGCTGATAAGGCAAAGTGCGCTAGACTAGCATTACGTCAGCTCGGCCAAATAGAATGGAGAGAGAGAGAGAGTTTGTGTGTTTGTATGTGAGAGTTGGAGAGTAGAGAAGTGGGCCAGAGGCGAGTTAGTTGATAGAAGGATTCCCTTGGTGGTCTTATTTGCTGCGAGTTGCTGGTTAGTTTGGAATCAATCGGAGGAAGTAGCATGAAGCGCGACACTCCGGCCATTTCAAGTCGGGATGCTGGAATCGCATACTCGTTTTAAGCGGATTCACAAGATCACGCACGATCACAGATCACGATTCACAGATTGAGCAATACCTGTATGACAATGGTAGAAATATCAACATTTGCGAGGCAAGCGAACAACAACATTGAAGCCTGCATCCGAACTGAATCCACACGATCCGATTGGCTCGTTTTGTGTGGCCATATGAGCAGATGGAAGTAAGAGCTTACACTTGCTTAGTCTCCAATATGGCTCCAATGGCAGCTTCAATTGATTAGAATGCTGCTGATGATTGCGATGACGAAAGCGGCACTGTAAGCGATCCGACAGTGCGCCTAACGACAGCAGCCGCGCCGACCAGTGCGCTTGCAGGGCTTGGTTGACGACTATGGCGTAGTCGGCCATGAGCCTCAGAGGCTGCGGCGCCAGACAGAGGACCAGCGAGAGTCTCTCGGGAGGCAAGGCAAGAAGGTAGGGAGGAGTAGTTGTGGAGGGCGACTGCGGCGGCACACAATAACGACTACCAAAACGACGACCATAGCAAACAGAGCGACGACAAATCAAGGCATCGGTGGCGAACAGTGCGACATTTATTTGAGGGGGCGAGAGCGGACGAGCTCTGCGACACTCGATAGGGAGCTTGTGGGAGCTTAAGTGTGGCAGGTCAAGAGCGATACAGTGAGATAATTTGCGCGGCTCATTGTTGGCCGTGCTGACTAGCGATTAGGTCATGAGCGTTTTTCCACTGCCTTGTATGCGTGCTACAGTTGCTAGCTAGAGCACTAGAGTATTAGGCTGCATGGGTAATCTACGGCGCTGGCCGCAGAGCCAGCCACTGAGTTGACAACCCCTGCCCCTTGATTTGTAAAGAAGGTTGAGAGGAGCTTTTCAGTCTTGAGCGTCTTGGAAAGGGATTACAGTTGTCCTCTTAATCGGACATGTCAGCTGGCGAGAGCAGTAGGCCAGCGGCGGATCGACCCGCTATATGCGGCGAGAGAGGGAAGGAGGCAGGGAGCGAGTATGAGGGCGAGCCAAGTGAGAATAGACGCCAGGAGCGCGAACAGTGGCTAGGTCACTGGGCACAGATTTGGTCGAAACAGCGGCGCCCAGAATGGAGGCCTCGAAGAGCCTCAGTGGCCACCTGTCAGCGCTCGAGACTCACACAATATCACGATCGGCAGCAGCTGTGCGAACCTCTTAGAGGCGCCATTGACGATCCCCTGGCAAGCTATTTAGATTTCGACGACTTTCACAAGGAAGATTCTCTACATAGACAGCAACGACGCGCTCACAGATCTCTGACGAGCGACCAAGCTGATTCAATCAAGACGGGTCAGTTCAATAACGGGGCAGACGATGAACAAAGCGAGCAAATAGCTCGCGAAGGCGATGCACATTCATCCGCCTCGATGAATGCCGCCAACCGAAGAGAATCCATGGAGCAGAGGGCTGAGTTTGAAGGTTTGGGAAGTGACATGAGTGGGGAGCGAAGAGTTGGCAAGGATTTGCAATGTAGTAGCGCGAGTGCCTCGTCGGCGAGCTCGCTGGTTTGCTCACAAGGCGCTCATTCTGCCGGCAAGATTAGCAAAGTCGGAATCTTTGGGGCAAGAAAGGTGACGAGCTCGCTCAGTAGGTCGGCCTTGAATTCGAACTTACCGAGCAAAATGTTAATTGGAAGCAAAAGTTGCGAGTCAAACAGGAAAAAATTGCAACACAGGCGACAATTTACCTGTTGCTGCTCCCAATTAAACAAGCGCTTGGCTGATGAGTCAGTTGTGCCAGCAACGAACCAAGCGCTCCAAATGCAGGATCGACATAGGAAGTATCTCATATTTTCGATGGCATTCAGGCAAATGAGTCTAGAGGCTAGAGGCTGTCTTGCAAGTCCAACGCGAAGTTGCAAGCTTGGCTCAGAGTCAAGGCCAACGAAGCGGCAACTGGGCAAACAGAAAAGTGGAGCAATGACACCAACTAGGAGGGCGGGCGTTGTTGCCAACAGTTCGCATCCAATGCTCATTGATCGGTTGGCTGTGGGCGAATACAGAGCGGTCACTGCCCCACCGACCTGTTGCCCGGATAACGAACAGGTTGGCGCGAGTTCAGCTCAGCCAGTTGCGGACGAAAGGTCAACGGTGAGGATTTCAGTGAGAGAGCCGGTGGTGGAAGTCAGCAAGGTTATTTGCGAACCATCGGGTGGCTTCTTCTCAGACGAGAGCAGGAGGTTGAGGACAGTGGATGAGCGAGTCACCATGAACACGAGCCCGATGAAGTTTCAAGAGCAGGAGGTTAAGTCGGATGAGCGAGTGAGTGAGCATTTTTCGACAGATAGCTCAGGTAACAGTAGCGAGTTTGAGGCAAACTGTGAATCGCTGCCAAACTTTGATAGTAGCGGCAGCAACAACAATAACAGCGATCATGAAATGACCAGGCAACGTGCACATGATCAGAATTGTGTGATGAGACCAAGAGAAGACTGTTGCGGTGGTGGTTGCGCTGATCTAAGGGCAAGCCTGCGCTTGGAGGGTGACGCTTGTGAGTCAAATCTTGAATCTCTAATTGTGGAATCATGGCTTGACGACCATCCAGACTTCGTACACGATTATTTCATGCGTAAGGCGAACAATCAACTTATCGACGATTGGCTTATGGCGCACGCAAAGGTGAGCAATACAAGTTTAACCAAGGAACTGGAACAAATGGGCCCCGATGTTTTGTCTCGACCAGTCTCTCAGCACTCGCTTCTTGGTTCCCAACAAATGCAAAGCCCTAAAATGGACCAAGATTCAACTCTGAGAGCACAGACCGACCAGAGGCAGCACCAGACGAGCTCAAACAAGGGTACTGGGTCCAATTTAAGGACATCGAGATCGAGCAGCCAATCGGGCGCCGCGACTCCTGTGCGCAAAATATCAGCGACCGACTTCGAAACAAAAACCGGAAACGGCTTCCTTAGATCAATGGTCAGCACAACACCAGACGGGAAACCAACCTTTCTATCGCAATTGAGCGCAGTTCCGAGTTGTTGCTACGATGACGACGATGACGAAATCGATCGCTTTGAAATGTCCCGTAGGGCAATGGCGAGCGATGAGAGAGTAGTGAAACCTAGTGAGAACGAGGCTTCAGGTTACATCGACTTGGATGCTAATCTAAAGTTTGGGGCCAACAAGAGTCAAACTGAGAGACAAGAGTCTAACGAGTTGGAGGAAGCTGATGATGGTACTCAAAACGAGGAGGTTAAGTTGATATTCGAGCTGGTGAAAAACATCTGCAACGACCTTGATATTCGCACTCTATTGCATAAAATTCTCAAAAACATTGCAGTTCTTATAAACGCCGACAAATCTTCCCTCTTTCTAGTTTATGGGGAGGCTGGAAATCCAAATCGGCACTTAGTTAGCCAGCTCTTCAATGTAGACCAAGACTCTGAAGTGAGCGAGCCAGGCGATTGCATCACAATCCCTTGGGGCACCGGCTTAGTTGGTTACGTGGCAGAGTCTGGTGAGTCGCTGAATATTGCAAATTGTTACGATGATCCGCGTTTCACGAACACTGTAGACAAGCGTACTGGTTATGTAACCAAACATATGCTCTGCGCGCCAATATTCGACAAGCGCAACGAAATCGTTGGGGTAGCACAGGTAATAAACAAACGCGACGGAAATCCGTTCAGCAAAAGCGACGAACTCAAATTCAAACGTTATCTCCAATTCTGTGGCATCGGTCTTAGGAATGCGCAATCCTTTGAGCAATGCCAGCTTGAGAATAAGAGAAACCAAGTGCTCCTCGATTTGGCTCGTATGGTGTTCGAGGAACAATCTACTATTGAGCAGGTAGTCTATAGGATCATGCTGCACACTCAATCATTGCTTGAATGTCAACGATGTCAAGTCCTCCTGATCGATGATGGTAGCGATGATCTAGATCAGCTACTCCAATTACCAACCTCTCCAAGGACTGCAAGGCAGCATCTTGGACAACGGAAATTGGAAACGACCAACGTAGAGCCTAAACCAGAGTGGAGGCCTCAGTGCACCTCGAGCTCGGGCCAGGGTGTCAGTGGAGGCTGTCCGAGCGTCGATGGTTACGATTCCAGTGATAGATTGGAGAGGCAACTCAGCGGAGATAGGGAACGTAAGCAGTCGGAGGCCATGCGGCAGCAGCAAGGTGTGTCGCCAAAGCTTTTCTCGCTTGTGTTTGACCTTGAGCGCGACGGCGACGATCTGGTGATGCACACCAGCAAAGAGTTACCTGAGGACCAACCCTCATGTCTAAGTGCGGGAAATCGAAAGAAGAACTGCCGTTTCCCTATCAATATTGGAATTACTGGCTATGTTGCTAAGACGGGTGAGACTCTAAACATTGAGGACGCTCATCAATGCGATAGGTTCGATCCGAGCGTCGACGAGGGATCCAATTTCAGGCACAAATCCATATTGTGCATGCCAATCAGAAATGGACAAAGACAAATTATTGGAGTTAGTCAGCTCATAAATAAGAAGAATGGTCGCCCCTTCAATAAGAATGATGAGGATCTCTTTGAGGCGTTTGCGATTTTCTGCGGCTTAGGTATACATAATACCCTTATGTACGAGAAGGTGCTTAAAATTGTGGCAAAACAGAGGGTTACCTTCGAGGTTTTATCCTACCATGCGACAGCTCCATTGGAGGAGGCGAAAAAGTTGAATCTAGAACAAATACCCTCCTGTTTCGCACTTAATTTAACCTCGCTCAAATTTAACGATTTCTCCTTAGACGAAAAGTTCATGCTTAAATCTTGTTTGAGATTCTTTTTAGATCTAGATCTCATTCGTCGTTTCCAAATTGATCAGCTAGTCTTTTGCAATTGGATATTATCTGTGCAGAAGAATTATCGAAAGGTAACCTATCATCCGATTGTAGGTGAGTAGACATTACATTACGTGCTTAGGGCCAATTTCATACTTACTTGCAACGAGCACCCTCTAAATCGATGGCCTCTAAACAATCGCCGCTATCCTTTATCTTTGTTCCTCCATCGCTCCATTTATTGCGAACCGTCCAACCGGAAGCAGGCGGTAATGGGCTAAAAGCGTCACCTGTTCGTTATCATAACTGGAGACACGCGTTCAATGTCAGCCAAATGATGTTTGCGATACTTATTGTAAGTGTAATTTTCAATTCCTTTTCCAGGGAGCAAAATCGTGTTCAGGTGCCATCATGGACAATTTAGCCTAGCCATGCAACTCTAACCTACGCAAATGGACGATCCCATCTCTTTAATCGCGATTGCGTGCTCGTCTCAAGCAGAACACTCAAATATGCCAAGCTCTTGGTGAACTAGAAACTCTGGCCCTACTCATCGCCTGCCTATGCCACGACCTTGACCATCGAGGAACCAATAACTCTTTCCAAATAAAGTAAGTAGCTAACCTGAATTTCGCGCATAGCGGCTTTCAAGGATTGTTTTGTTGGAATTCAACTGACCGTCTTCACAAATACTATCCCACTCCTCAATCTACATGCAGATCTGCCTCTCCCCTAGCGGAACTTTATTCAACTTCAACGATGGAACATCACCACTTTGACCAGTGCGTTATGATTCTAAACAGCCAAGGCAACCAGATCCTCGCCAACCTTTCACCTGAAGAGTACTCGCGAGTAATAGCACTGCTAGAGGAGGCGATTCTTGCCACAGATCTGGCTAATTATTTCCGGAAGCGCGAACGCTTCTTCACGCTAGTGAATAGCCATCAGTTCGACTGGCGTAATAATACCGAACATAGATCTCTACTAAGATGCATGCTAATGACAGCTTGCGATGTAGCTGCCATCACGAAACCTTGGCCAGTTCAGAAAGTTGTTGCCGATCTTGTTATCAGCGAATTCTACCAGCAAGGTGAGCTAAAATCCAAACGACTTATCTAGCATTAATCTAGAACTAAATCCACCAACCTCTGATTTCAAATTTTCCGTTCAGGTGACATTGAAAAGCACGAATTGAACATCGAGCCCATAGATATGATGAATAGAGAAAAAATTAGCAAGTTGCCGGAAATGCAAATTGGATTCATCGATTCAATTTGCGCCCCGATCTACACTGCCTTTGCAAAATTGTTTCCCCATGAACTGTCGCCACTCCTTGAAGGTTGTCTCAGTAATCGCGACCTGTGGGCTGAGATGGCAAAGAACGCTGACATAAAATTGGCCTGCTACATGAATAGTAACACCTCACTCATCTCATTGCCTAGCGATTGCGCAGGCTCAATAAGATCGAGGGCAAACAGCTTCCTACTCGAACGTCGGCTCGAGAGAGCAGAGCCTTCTTCAGCCAAAAGTTCGCAAGCCACTTCGAAATACAGAGCAGAACTTCAGACAAATTTATCTCCAAGTTGTGATCAGATAGGCGTGAAAGCCGGTTGTCCTAGGAGGTCAGTCTAGTCAGAAACAACAAAGTATTAGTTTTCTTCCTTGAGTAATCGATTGGAATCTGAATAAAACACCAGCAGAACGAGCTAATCACATGAACTGGCAACTTTTAGTGTTTAATCCAAGTCGAATTTACGCAATTCATTGGCTACTCGAATTATTGTGGATGGTTCGTTAGAATTTATCCATACTCGTCCATTCATTCCAAGTGCTATCTCGTACCTGTACAATTGTCCAAGTTTCTCAAGCAAATCGCACTGAGACGACAGGAGAACTCGAGTAGTGTCGATTGAAAGGGTTATGAGGTTCCCGCCCTTGTCACCTATTAAGCCTAGGCCGTCGCACTTGCCGTTGCTATTCACACAAACTAATTCGGCCTCTATGTGCTCACTAGCAGATAGAACTTTTGCGTAGACGAGATCGCCAACGTTGAGATTCGGCTTGTTCCTTTTACTTGCACCTTCGAAAGCTAGTAGTGAGAGGCTAGCCAAGTCAGCAGAATTTATGTCCACCCTTACGTGTAAACTACCTTTCGAGCGTACGATTCCAATCACACACTCGCCTCTTGCTGCCACATATCTCTTCTGGTGACAATCTACCCAGAATAAATTGTTATTGCGCATCTTAAGAATACCGCTTTTAGTTGCAACAACCTTATTTTCGCTACGCATCAGTCCAGGCCCGAGCATTGTTGTCTCCTTGGAGATATATTTCTCTAATGTGTCGCCCGGCATCACTATTACTGGCTTTGAGGATCCGGTTTCGCTTAGATCGAGTCTTATTTTCTTCTTCATTTCGCTATAGGCGATCTTGCCCAACGGCATATTGACCAAACTATCTTCCGAAATCATTTCAACATCTCGGATACTGGAATCAATGGCGAGCGTTTTGTTTTCAGCATCATGAACCTCCTCACTCTCAGGACTAACATCTTCATGCAACTCGTCCAGACGAGGTTCAAGTATCTTGACAAGAATTTTGTCTGAGAATCGTGTATCCTCCTTTTTCGAGATGGAAACATGAACTTTGAGGCGATCGAATTGTTTGAGCACAATGTTCTTTTCAGAGTTTGTCTGGCTTCGCTCTGATACATCATACCGCCAGGATTCGCTCGGCTGGAGGAAGTAAGTGTATTCGAATGCTATTCGTGGTATGAGGATCTGGATTGCGTTCTGTCGAACAAAGAATATGTATGCCTCCTCAAAAAGTTCTCGTTTTGATTTGATGTAAAGAACTGTGTGTAGCCTAGCAGAGGCACGACTTGCAAGTTGTGCCATACGATGTCGATAGTTGATTTGATCACAATAGAGTTGGATGCTATTCTTATCGAGTAGAGATTGGTCTAGTTCACCTGCATCGATAGCTTTTGCAAGGAGTCTATGCACCAATAGATCGGCGTAACGTCTAATTGGTGAGGTAAAATGGGTATATAGTTCAGCTGCTAGGCCAAAATGTGTGAAACTTGTGACTTGAGAGTCAACGTAGCCACTACAAAAGTAAGCTGCAGGTGTCATACAACGAGTTGCAATCATTCTCAACATGAGGTTGAAATAGTCATTTTGAGCTAATTTAGCGCGGTCCAAGCTGTCGGATAGGCTCTTGCCAGTCTCAGGTTTGATTTCGAACCCTTTCACTCTTGCAGAGTCTACAAGATCGTCAAAGTTAGCTTTGGATGGCTTCGGATGCCTTCTCAGCAACGATCTATCTGGGAATACTTCTAGGAGCTTTTCAGCGACAGAAATGTTGGCTAACAGCATGAACTCTTCTATCATAGAGTTTGTCTCAACCAATCGTTTATGTTGGATTTCCAAACCGGAATCCCTCTCGTGCGTTTCCGAATCTGTTTCAACGAAACGAATTTCATCTGCTCGAGCGAGAACGAGCGCCCCACGCTCTATCCGCCGCCTTTTCAACTTCTTTGCTAAATTGTTCAAACCCCTCAGACTATTATGTATGACACCCTTATTGGACTTGTCGTCAATCATCGATTGGGCCTTCTCGTATGTCAAAGACGCTCTTGAGTTGATCACAGAGCGCATAAATTTCACGTCCAGCAGTTTTGCATCCGATTTAGTGATAGTCCACACGACGCTGAAAGAAAGACGATCCTGATTTTGGATGAGCGAGCATAGATTCGAGCTTAGCAATCCTGGTATCATGTCGATACGTCTATCTGACAGGTAAACGGTTGTCCCTCTGTTTGCGGCTTCTTGATCCATGGGAGTTCCCTGCTTTACGAAATAAGAAACATCTGCTATATGTACACCAACTTCGCATGTTTTCGAGTCCAAATCTCTATAATGTAGAGCGTCATCGATGTCCGTACAGCCTGGTGGATCAACGCTACAAACATCGAGGTGCCTGAAATCAGTTCGATTGAGCAATTCTTGATCGGGTATCTTCCAATCTGGTCCCTCGGGAGGTAGGCAAGCAAGGACAGCCTCAGAGAAGCTAAGGTGAGGTACATCGTGTTCCAACAGGAGGACTTGGTTCTCAGTTTCCTTGTCTCCTATATTCCCTAAGCTTTTAACGTAATGGCCAAGTGGATATCTGGAGGCTCTGGGCCAGGAGTCAATCGCAACGACAAGACGTTGGTTCTTCAGGGTCTCGTACTGTCTGGTTTCTATCCTTATGATTGGGATTCGCCTATCACTCGGTACGAAAAGGCATCTCGTCATAGTGAGAGATCTACCCAGAGTGGCCTGTTGACGTCGCAACACTCCAGTATACTGACGCCACACTCTTTTAGTTATTGCAACAACTTTGCCTGTCGGCTTGATATGAGCAGATTTTTCGCTAGATTGCAATTTTGTGGACGCAATCACGGAATCGATTGTCTCGACATCCGTGCTGGCTTCGGGTAAAAGCACAAAATCTGATTTCGTTTTCCACTCGCTCTGAGGTAGAAGCTCTATCACTACTTCGTCATCATGAATGGCACGATTGAGACCATCTCGACCCTGGAGGAGCACATGGACATCCTCACCGTCAATATTAACTGCAACGTAGCCCTCTAGACTGTTTTCGCGACTAGCTTGGAATTTGCCGGACAGCAGACGACCATCTTCGATACCAAGCTTGATTTCCTCAGGAGTGAGATGCTTTGGGTATTGGAATTTGATGTCATCTGTTGGCGGGGATGCCTGAGCTTGGGAATCATTCGGGTCGAAGTTCGAGTAATCACGAACCTTGATCACAGAACCGCGTTTCGTTTTTCTGTATGCTACTTTGAAGCCGAACATGATGTGAGATGCTCCAGTTTCAGGGAAGAATTAGTGATGACCAAGAAGAGGAGGGAACTTTTGCTCGAAGTGCATAGGGATCTTTCACTGTGTTTGGACCACGTTTTCGAGATTCAGCAGCTGCACGCCAAACGGGGCCGGCTCGCGGCGAGTTTCTAAAGAGATGATGGAATCCCGAGTTTCAGTCCGACATGATTGAGTCTGGAAACGATCTAGGCGATGCCAGAGAATAGGCAGACGTTGGCTGATTCATTGAATAGAGATCCAATTAGGGCAAGGATGAATTTAGCTTAACTCACGCGAATTTGACGAACCAAGAACAAATGTGAAGCATACAGTCAGCCGGATAAAAATAATTTCCTTTTCCTCGTTGTATCTGCTCTCGGCTCCTCGCGGGATGGAACGATTGCACGCGATTGCGCGCCATCCCGCCATGAGCGCGCTTATGAGCGAAATTCCGCTACGAAATATCTTCATTGAATCGTGACAAGCGAACTTTTTCATAGTTCTCCCTCCAAATATTGGTGGAGAGTCATTCTGTATGGCACTAATCCAAGATATTAAATTGAGCTAAATATCCCCTTGTGATGCCCTACGACCCTAATTTATAATCCACTATCATGCCAGGCATTGAACACTTCTTCACAAAGACAAAAGCCGAGCAGAGCCCATATCGAGTTGAGCCGAGCTGTGATGAGGATAAGAACGATGATGACGATGACGACGATGTTATAATAATCGAGGACTCTAGATCAAGAAAACGTAAAAACAACTCGACAATCAGAAATTATTCTAAGCCAACTGATGCATTAAAGAATACAGAAGTCTCAAAAATCGTTGCAAAGACACCCACCGTGCCGCGCATCAATGGTTCAATGTTAAACAAAAAATGCAAAGACTGTCCAAAAGGTGGGCAGCCTCCCACTCCTGCCACTCCGAAGCCAACAAGGCAGACTCCACTGAGAAACCGGCCAAGATCTGGAGCGAAGCAAACCAACTCGAGTGGGAGATCAACCAAGAGCAAGCCAAATCATAATGAGTCAATTGCGTCCGATTATTCGACACCAAAGACAACTAGAAATCTATCAACGCCCAAGTCGACCACTTGTATGACGCTAAAAAGTGGAAAGCGCATCAGCCATCTGATATACAGACCTCTTGAACTCGATAATGAGTCATCATCTGAATCTTCAGACTGTTTCATGAGGCGCCGTAGAAGTACAAACAGTCGCCGCGTCTCTCAAGAAATGAAAACTCCTTTGGCGATCGAGGCACCAACAAACTCGCGATCCTCGGAAAAATTTGAAACTTGCGACACCAATCATATTTCAGCTAATGATAATGGAAAGAAAGCTGCATCCAGTGTAATCGAGTCAGACTTCAAAGAGGATGGTGCAAAGAGACGGAGGCTAGATGATCCATCAACCGAATGCCTTGTTTCTGAGCGAGACAATGTTGACGAACTCTCACAGTGTATGACTCCACCGATAACACCTGAGAAGAGTAAGGAGGAAGACATTCCAATGTTCATCCCTGGAACTTGTAATATCGACGATGTGCTCCGAATCTATGGATCCGCAAAAAAAAACTCGCAGGCAGATGTAAATGAGCAGAAGCAAGAGATTTGAAATTGTGTGTAGCCCAATCTCGACCTTCATCCATGAATCGTGGTTGTTCGAAATTAAACTCTGTCCACAAGTTTGAGAACTGCCACTCAGTCGTTATTCGCGAATAGAGTAAACTCACTTTCTCAAACCGACTGGTTGTTTTTATTTGAAGGTAGCACGGATCTCAGCAGGGATATCGTTACCTATCCTAAGTGCCAGAACTTCTCTCGTGAGATTTGTAGTCGAGACGATACAGATAGTGCGTCATACGAACTTACCCTCCCTGGCTAGAGGCAATGCACATGGTTAAAGCTACACAGCAACCTATGGATACAGTGCGTAATAGTAGGTCAGAACAGAATAGTTGTCGCTACTTTCTCGTTCCCAGGCTTGATAAAGCGGTGAGGGTAAACGAAAGTGGGGAAAAACGAATGAGAATTCGACTCACAAGCTCCGCCTTCTTAGTTCCGACCAAAACCAGATTATGTTAAATCCATAGAAACCTGTAGACGGTAGAAGTAGCGAACTTAGTTGGATGGCTTTTAAGCGTCCTAGACTGCTATGACCGTCACTGTGCATTGTATGGGTATGTGCATTGAAAAGGTGAAGCAAGAGGAGCTTGTCCAAACTACCTTGAGAATTCTGTTCTTCTTATGCACAGCAACAGGTAGCAATGACGACCACTCGCCTGTCTTCCCTCCCAAGACAAGCAGAAATTAAGGTAGTGTCTTGGGGGAAGTTAAAATCAATGGTAACGTTGAAGGGTACTGCGATCGTTATCTCCCATCCTCAAATACTATTGGAAGAGCGATACAAAAAATTATATTTTACGAAGACTATCCAATTTTCATCTGACCAACAAACAAGAGCGCCTAAAATTCTCATCTGGTCGTCCAACATCGTTCTGTCCGCTCCTATTTACGGAGCCTGTATGATCGAAAGCAGGCAGCAATATCTCTATCAGCAACTACCACCTTAGTGTATTAGCAACCTCAAGATGCAGCCTTGGAGAGAAGCTTCATCGCTTATTATCGTCACTAGAGCATCAATTCGGGCATCTGTAGCCTCTAGTAGTAACATTCTTAAGTCATCAATTGTAGAAAGCCTAAGTACACAATCAAAGCCAGATACAGGGTTCAAAGGGAGCCAGGGTCAACAAATTGTCGAGATCAACATCAACGCCACTCCTAAGCTCAATCAATATGACTATCGTCTCATGATGGTAAAACGTAGTGGATTGAGCTCATTTCTTGCTTCAGCCTATGTTTTTCCTGGTGGTAGGGTAGAAATGGCAGATTTTTCGCCGAGGTGGTGGGAGTTATTCGCAAAATTCAACCTTACTAAACAAGACTTGTTGGTGTTTTCGCAATCGATTAATGGACCTAGGCCGCCCATTGTACTGGAATCAAAGATCATACAAGAGTCCTCACACTTGAATAGACCTGAAGACTCTTTACCCGCAGATATTGGTCTGCGTATATCTGCACTGAGAGAAACATTTGAGGAAACAGGTGTACTGTTATTAACGAGACCGGGTGATGATGCTGACTCTTACCAACCCCTTTCAGACCGTGATAACGTCAACGTAGATCTGAGTGTTTGGCGCGACAAGGTAAGAAAGGACGCTTCCTCGTTCTTAGACCTATGTTTGGAGACAAATCTATGTCCAAACTTATGGTCCCTGTACGAGTGGTGGAATTGGCTTACACCAACCAGCGTCGGGCATAAGCGATGTGATACCATGTTCTACGTATCTTTCCTTGAAATTGAACCCAAAGTGGTTCTGGACAATGAAGAAGTGACAACATTGAAGGTGAGTGCCATAGCTATGGTGTGTTGCTTGTTTAATAATCAAATAGTTTTTAACAATAATGGTTCCTCTGAAATCTAGTGGTGCACCCCGACAGGTATGCTGGATGAGCACTCCACTGCAGACGTATTTCTTGCTCCACCTCAAGTCTATGAGCTGTCCAGACTTTGCAACTTCAAAGAGTTCGATGCTCTTAGACAGTTTGCTGCCGAACGCCAGAGTCTTGGAATCGAGCGTTGGCTCCCTGTCATATCAACCTTCCAAGATGGTGCAGTTGCACTCTTACCAGGAGATGAGTTTTATCCAGAGCAACCTGATATTCTAGGACGGAAGCCAGTTCCTGATAATCCTGAAACTCTTGCTGAGTATGGTAGCCGGGCGAAAATTATAAACAGACTTGAAATACGAGGTCCAGTCTGTCACGCCCGGGCAAACATTAAGCTACCATGTGGTCACTTGAAGCCTGTATCACATGAACAACTAGAGCTGGCGGTGTTATCACCTATGGCCTAAATAATACTCAATGACTGTAGAGAACGCAGCGAAGCCAATCGCGCCAAATATACCCCCTTTTAAACCAGCTCTCAGACCAATACAACCACCAGTAATACCGCCAGCCAGTGTGCCGTTCTTCCAATCTGTTTTAGCCCGATAACTTTCTATTGTACATTCGGTGATTGAGAATATTGCTCCTAGGATAGCAAAGTTTTTCGCCTGACTTAAGGTTCTAGTTTTCATATCTAAAAGAACTGATTTGACTGTTTGTTTCTGGAAGTCTGTAGCAGTTGATAGGTCAGGTCCGAGACTAGCACTGAATAAGCCGATCGCGGCACCAAGACCGAATCCTGCCACGCAACTCATAACTGCCTTAAAAGCACAGCTTTCAAATATGTTCTGTATCATGAGTTCTTGTGGGCTCCTCATCAGACCAGCCCCATACTGACTCGGAACGACGATGTTCTTCATTGATTTAAACCTCGTTTCAGGGTTGATGAACCTCTCCATGAGGTAGCTGAACTTTATTTCCCTCTTGCTTTCATCTACACCCTCTAAACTAGTTAGATTCCCGCTTGGTTTGTTGTCCATCTAGAGGCCTGACGGGGATTCAGACTGTTTAGTTTGAATGAGTATCTAAGAATAGTGTAGTTGTTTGTCCGTCGTGCACATAGTCTTGACCAGATCCTGATTTAACGATCAAGAAGTGGACACGAGGGTTGCTAGCTCAGGCAGACCCGAACATCGAATAAAATGATCTTGCACGCATGGACCCGCGATAGTGTGTATGACTGTCACGTGCGTGATCCTCGCTTGCAAGCTCGCTTTCATTTCACGCAACAACTACTGCACAGGATGGAAATTCTGCAGCGAACTTTTCTCTCCCTGCTCGCGCTGACACGGGCCTCAGCTTACCTACCCTTTGAACCGGGACGCACCAGACATCTTACCGCCAACACCAGAGACGTCACTCTGTCTCTGTGAACCAAATGACTCCACCGTCTAGTTTCTATGGCGCAGCGAAGTGATCCACAGATATCTCGACACTTCGTGCTGGAGGCCAAATTAGTTGAATTGTATGCTTGCATTGATAGGATGCAGTCGCTAATGCGCGAGCTCGGCACTAGAAGACGGTCAAACAAACGCCAGAAAACGGAACGAATTAACCGGTCAAGGAGGATCCAGTTCAGAGATAGGATGAAAGAGGTTAGGGCGGATTGGGCCACCAGCCTTGATGGTCTGTTCGATCTACTCATTGATCATACAATGTACACGAAGATTGCCCACGATATCAAGAATGCTATCCACACTACTAGGGCAAAACATCTGGTGGAGAACGATATGTGTCGAACGGCCATTGAATGCATTCTTATGCCGGTGATTGCAGAAATAATGGACGAAACGGAATTCAACAAGAGCTCCAATGAGAGACAAGCGCGCCGAAAGTACTTTATCCAGCAACTGATGAGCGCAGAACTTGGCATCAACCAGGACGTCGACATCCAGAGCAGTCCGGAGCTAATTGATGTCTGTACTCCCACCACTCGCAACCATCTGCAAACTCAGAGCACTAGTTTTGGGGGAAGTTTCGAATCAAGCGTTCCCGCACAGGGATGGGATGTGTTCAGGGGCGACAATCAGTGGCAAGTAATCCAAATCCTAGATCTCCTCGTCGACGCGCTCTCAAGACACTCGCACGCTGTCGCTGGAAAGGACGCCGACTTGTTCCTGCAAGTCTATCACATGACCAACATTTCACACATAACCCACCTCCTTAACAACTTCTTCACCCAACTCAAGGTCAGCGCAATCAAACTCTTTGAGTCGAGCTCTCAGTCCATCGAACCCACAGCCGTGTCCGCTCTCTCGGAAGCTCTGAGAGCCTTCACAGAGAGCATATCGGATAACCTAGAACTGTTCGACCCCGACACTCCGTTGGTGATATTCCGCAACGAGCTGAGGGACCTGCTGATACAAGTGAAGATCCTCGCGCTCTTGTTGCAACACAAATGAATTTACAAGAAGAAGCCGGTTGGAGTTTTACTCTGCCATCTTTAATATGTTTGATAATTGCTTAGAGGAGTTGTGTTTATAACAGGTAATATAGAGTCAATAACAAGGTCTGGCTTATTGGGGCACATCAAATGTTGAATGAGTTTTCTATTGTAGCATAAATGAGTGTGCATGAGTGGTTGGTAGTTGAAAACACGATCTAGTTTGTGGAAGCAGACTTTATCAGGTACGTTGGGTTAAGTTTCTAGCGAAGCAATCTCGTATAGCACCAATTGGCTCAATCGCTAAGTCAATCAACAGTCTGTTGCTAGTCTCTACCTCTTTGCTCTGAAAAGAAAAAGTGTTTCGTGTAACTTCATCGACTAGAGTACAACTGAAAAGAGTTAGCGCAAAAGGTGGCTTGATGTCATGTACAAAAGCATCGACTGCACATGTCACTACAAGGGCGACTCCAACAGGTAAGATTATAATAAATCATGATGTTTGTTCTGAGGGTCCTTTGCATGGAGATGAGCGACACGATTCGACTCATAAGAATACTAGCCCAGGGAGCGCGACGGCGATCCTGGCTTGTGGCTCTTGTCGCTTGGTCTGGGATGAATCGGCGGCGAATTTGTCAGCACCAGTCATAAATAAATCAAGCTCTCGGACTGGAAGCGTTGACGAGTATTCTTGCCATGTCTAGGTTTGTATGATTCCTCCATCCGCTACCTGAAGTTGCGCTAACGGCAACGAGACAGTCGTTGAATTTGTCAGCCGCTTTACATATTCGCCCCTCAGAAGTCCGTTGTGAGCCCAACAGTTGAGCCGGGTTCGAGTATACAGTGTCTGCAGTTCATCCATCTAGGATCCCACTCAAACCAATCTTGGCTCTCCTCGAGTTCAGTTTAAAAACCGAAATTCAAACACGAACAAACGTTCAAGAGCATCATGATGGATCAACCAATCATATCTGGACAAACGTATCTCGTTGCACTCCTTTTGAGTTTGCACTTTCTTAGCTGTTCGGCAACGAGAATCAGGCTAGAAAGTGACGAGCTGACGAGCCAGCAGATTTACAATAATTATAGAGTTGTTTTTGAAAGTAAAGATTTCTATCATTTACAGAAGGCGGGTTTACTCGACGAGTCAAAACTGGACAAAACTATGCTCGAAGACAGTAGGGGCCCCGATGGTAAATTTCCGAAGTACAATTTCACCTTCCATAGTGGGAAACTCATCCTCAAGCATCTGTCTGTGAGATGGTTTTTGACATTGACAGAGCAAGCAGCCTTACATGTTTACGATGATGAAGCTGATCTGGACGCAGCGAGGGGGCCAGCCGTGAATCAAAGCTTATGCGGACTACATTTGGACTATATGCTACATATGGTACGCAAGCACCTCAACAATCTTGCCAATTCCACCGAAGCGTCCATCTTTATGGCTATGCAATCCTACGATTCGCCGAGCCTTGGTATTGGTCGCGGGAACCACATTTTCCCGGGTGATTACAAATCTTGCCTGCAAAACAAACTGATCATTTTTAGGGATGAGCTAAATTTAGTCAATGAGACAGCAGCAATTAGCTACTTCCAACTCCCTGACAAACTTCCTGATCCTAAGGTTTCAATGTTCCAACTGGCCAAAAAATATCTTGGCCCATTCTTTGGGTACCCAATCAACAGAAATGAGATCACAATCGATCAGTCGCATAAAGATCACATTAGACCATTGCAGATGAGATATTGCTATGCCGGCTTGAGATGGCCAATTTGGCCAAATTCTACCTTCTACAGGCGCAATGTAGTCATGCGGAGCGCAACCTGTTTGCCGGAAACCTGCGATTCAAATTCGTTGAAATTATACTACAATAAGATAAAACGCTTGGCAGACTTTCAAATGAGCAATTTCCAATCTGGTTATTATATAGACCAGCTCTATTGTTTGCCGGATGAAGAATCAGAACTTAGGAATCCAATGAATTATAAGTCGAGTGCTGCTTTCATAATCTTCCTGGCAGCTTGGCTTACCTTAACTGCCTTCGTAACAGCATTACATTTGTGCAAAAATAAGAGGAGCCAGATGCAACAGAAGTACCTACAAGGTGGCTGGTGGAATTTGCTAATGAGTTGGTCTTTGAAGAAGAATTTGAGAGATTTTAGTGAGGCTAAGCGTGAACCGTTTGAGAAGATGGCGATTGACAAAGAGGAGAGGAGGTCCAACGAAAACAATATCAACCTTGAACCTCTTGAAGGATACAAAGTGCTATCAGCCATACTGGTAATACTATCGCACTCTCTTATGCTTTTATTGGGCAACAATTGGAACACCCAGGATGCACATCCTCTCCTCAGTCGATCTTGGCTTGCATTAGCCATTTTCACGTATCCGGCTGTAGTTGACAACTTCTTCGTCATCACCGGTATGATGATGACCTACGCTATACTCAAAACCCCGCGCAAAACCTTACTCAAGCCCCTGTTTTGGGTGAAGTTCATAATTTATCGTTATGTTCGCATTGTTCCGCTCTACTTTCTCGTACACTGGTTCATGCATTCGTACTTCCGTTTTCTCGGCTCAGGACCCTTTTGGGACTATGGAACTTCAGCCTCCGCTACGACCAGAGTCTGTCGAGACGAGAGCTGGTGGGAAGTCGTTATACCTACAGCTAACTTCAAGTCGCCAACAGCCCATTGCAACTCGGTTGGTTGGTATCTGGCAAATGATATGCAATTCACGCTGATCGTTCCATTTATAATCATACTCTATCTGAGAAGACCCATTTTGGCCCATTTCACGGTCGCAATCACATGTGTTGCAGTGATGGCAAATCATATTCGATATTATATGTCCTCAGAAGCGGATCAGAGGGGTGTATTCGAAAGTTCCATGATGCTTCTGTCCAGGGTCACCGACGACGAGGCTATCGGTTATGTGAGCCCCCAGTATCGTTGCTCGGCATTCCTCATTGGCATGGCCGCTGGTCAATTACTCAATCAATACGGGCTAAGTAAGGTTCGAAGGTGGCCTGGAGCTTTTGTCATGTATGGCAAAGTATTCTTGCTCATCATTTCGTACCTAATTGCCTTCATGCCATACATAATTAGCTTAGTTCCTCTGGACAACGAAAACTTCGTGCGCCTGTTAGCTGCAACCCTAAACGGAACTCTACATTCGATAACGTCTACTGCAGCCGCAATCTTCGTACTCCTACTCTGTACGGGCCATTTCCCACTAGCTGGCCGATTCTTGAGTCTGAAATTTTTCTCACCACCAGCAAACGCAGCTCTCTCTACTCTTCTAGTTCACATACCACTAATCTACTACCACACTCTAACCTTCAGAAGACTACCCGAGCTCTCGGGTTACTTCATGTTCCAATACATGACCCTTTGGTGCATAGAGGCGTTCTTACTAGCAGCGCTGGTGCATGTTCTTTTTGAACTCCCCTTGAGGAGATTTTTGATCAAGTTAATGATAAACCTGATCGCTGGTGAAGAGAATCAGACGAAAAGTGGAGGGAAAGCTAAAGCGAAGTGAAAAGTTTTGTTCAAATAATGAATTTACTGAGGAAGCAAACTCACACGGAATGGAGTGTCATGCATCTATGACCAGTGTTGCAACCTTTGAGAGAGGTATCATCACTAATCACCACCACCAAGGCATCGGTAGCTCAAAGCAGGAGCATTGTGAAATCAGTGGACGAGGAATTTCGCTACTTAAAATAGGGGCTGAATAAAATTACATCGTATCGATCAAAGCCGTATACGAGGGTTCGCTGGCAAGCATTGCTACTCGTGTGGCAAAACAGATTCCTATCTATAATTTTCCAATCAAAGTCGCTCCAAATGGTTTCAATCCTAATAATGCACATTGTCCTTGGCTCAAGGAACAAGTAACCTCTCCAAAGTAGTGATATTCAATCGTGGCTGAAACTTAATATACAGTTGCCCGTAAAAGAGACTGGATTGGCCGCCACCAACCAGAGTTTCCCGCACAGGGATGGGATGTGTTCAGGGGCGACAATCAGTGGCAAGTAATCCAAATCCTAGATCTCCTCGTCGACGCGCTCTCAAGACACTCGCACGCTGTCGCTGGAAAGGACGCCGACTTGTTCCTGCAAGTCTATCACATGACCAACATTTCACACATAACCCACCTCCTTAACAACTTCTTCACCCAACTCAAGGTCAGCGCAATCAAACTCTTTGAGTCGAGCTCTCAGTCCATCGAACCCACAGCCGTGTCCGCTCTCTCGGAAGCTCTGAGAGCCTTCACAGAGAGCATATCGGATAACCTAGAACTGTTCGACCCCGACACTCCGTTGGTGATATTCCGCAACGAGCTGAGGGACCTGCTGATACAAGTGAAGATCCTCGCGCTCTTGTTGCAACACAAATGAATTTACAAGAAGAAGCCGGTTGGAGTTTTACTCTGCCATCTTTAATATGTTTGATAATTGCTTAGAGGAGTTGTGTTTATAACAGGTAATATAGAGTCAAAGTTATGAATATATAGATGAACTTGCCGATTTTCTTGTTTGTTTTTGATATTCTTGATAATTGTTACATTTTTGAAAGTTATACTCTTTTTTTGTGATTTTTGTTTTTATTCTTGTCCAGTGTGCCGGTTATTCTTGTGGTTGACCACGCAAAACGGCGACAGCTTCTTCGATCTTGGAATCCAACGACTCAGGGTGTTCGAGCATGTGTAAGATCTCGGAGTTATCAATCTCGAGCAGCATGCCAGTTATCTTGCCTGCTTCAGCTTGATATCTACGGTGCACGAGTGGATAGAGTCGCTCGCCCAACATGTCTTTCTGTGCCTGGGTATCCGCTCCGGCCAACATTTTTGCAGTCAGCGGTTCGTGGCCTTGAACCTGAACAGCATTGACCACTTGGGTAGGAACGAAAGTTCCGGCCATGGGAGGAGGAGCGTTAGGCATTGGTGCGGGCGGCATGTAGCCACCACCATATTTGTAGGCAACTCCTGCTTGATTTAGTGGTGGTCGACCTCCTTGCACACTGGGAGCCATGTGCCGGTTGCCTGGTGGTCGAGCCTGTGTTGAAACAATGGCTCTACCTGATTGTGCCGGTGCCTGGGCGCGCTGACCCGGGCTAGGTACTCGCTGGACAGCCGGAGGCCTCATCATGTAAGGTGCACGTGGCATAGCTTGTGGTGGAGCGCCCCAACGCGGCCGAGCTTGCATTGGATGTTGAGGGTGACCCGGGTACTGGAATTTTGCGTACGGTGGGAAATTGGGTGGCATGGCCATGTACGGATTGTGTGCCGGCCCGACACCAGGAACACCGCCTTGTGCTGCCATGGGGTTCATAGGCTGCTGGCCGAGCATCGGATTGGCTGCCATGGGACCAGCATGATGTAAGTGATGCATTCCAGGACCGCCAGCAGGAGGCTGACGGTTGGTAGCCATTTGGGTGGCTCGCTGATATTGCTGAGTTAGCAACTGCTGACGTCTGTCATCTTTGCGCTGGGCGAGTGCCACATAGAGAGGTTTGGCCACTACAATCTTGCCATTCATGTCGGTAACAGCCTTGGTGGCCTCCTCTGCAGTTGAGAAGCACACAAAACCGAAGCCCTTTGACCGTCCGCTGCTATCTGTCATAACTTTCGCACTGGTTATGTTACCGAATGCTTGGAATTCGCGCCGAAGCTTCTCATCGTCAATTTGGTCGTCGAGATTTTTGACATATAGATTAACTCCAGCATATTTGTTCATTCGTTGAGCTTTCTGTTCCTCAAATTTTTTCCTCAACTCTGCTTGTCTCTCAGCTTTTTTCTGGGCCCGGCCGACGTAGAGTTGTCGACCATTTATGTCCTTGCCGTTCATCGCCTCGACCGCCTTCTCAGCAGCTTCAGCCGTTTCAAACGCAACGAAACCAAAACCTTTCGTCTTGGAAGAGTCGCCACCCTCATCTTTCGCTACCTTAGCAGATACAATCTCACCGAATTCTTTGAACATATCTTTGAGTTTTTCATCGTCCTGGATCTCGTCGCCGAAGTTCTTAACAAAAACATTCGTGAACTTCTTAGCTCTTTCGCCCATCTGCTTCTCTCTTTCGTTGCGTGGGACAAAGCGGCCGACAAATACTTGTCGATCGTTCAGTAACATTCCGTTGACTTTGGCGATCGCGTTTAGTGCAGCCTCCTCAGTCTCAAAATGCACAAATCCGTATCCGCGACTCTTACCCTCCTCGTCTTGTGCCACCTTACACGATAGGATATTACCGAAGGTTGAGAAGGTGTCGTACATAATTTTGTTATCGATGCTCTTATCGAGGTTCTTGATGAAGATGTTGCCGACACCACTCTTTCGTAGAGCTGGATCGCGCTGTGACCACATGAGCCGAATTGGTTTCTGACCGAGCACGTCGAAATTCATTGTATCCAGACAACGTTCAGCTACATGGAGAGGGTGCGAAAATTAAGGATGGTTAACTTCATAATCGAGTTAAAGAGAAAGAGCGAGATCTCATGGTTCAATGGTCAGCACATTGTATGCTTTCGTCCTTGACAAACTGCTGCCAACTGGGCTCCCTTGGTAGTCCAAGGTAGTTGGCTACCACAGCAGCTCGGCGGACTAAGGTTGTTCATCATGTTTATGTCTGAGATAACAGGAAAACTGAACAGATTCTGGAGGACTTACCATCCGCAGGATTTTGGAAGTTAACGTAGGCGTAGCCAAGGGAGCGGCGAGTTATCATATCTCGGCACACCCTGATTGATAGGACTGGCCCGGCCGTGGAAAACCTCTCAAAGAGGGTGGCCTCGGTTACATCTGGAGCCAGATCACCTACATACAATGACGCCATAGAGTTGGCAGCTGGTTGAGCGTTCATCTTGTTTGATTCAACTTTGACCTACACTTCAATATAATGGTTATATATTTTTCAATATTTTTCTTGGCTTTTGATTGCTGACGATGTTTTTCGATGTTTTTTTGATTTTATAAATAAATAACTTCAATAATTATATAATAATAATTATTGTACTCCTCTCTAAGCAGATGGCAGAAGTGTAATGTGTATGTTTGCGTCGTACTTTCGCAGCACATTTCGGCCCTCGAATCTTGCCGCCGGGCCGGCTCAGATTGAAGCGCACACTTCCACCAACAACAGGCGCTAGGAAACAACGTTGCCCAAAGCATTAATTTCCGTAAATGCTTATGACGCATGTAGCCCAGAATCACTACAGTCGATTGCCGGTAAAAAGCGCGCAAATTCGAATCGCAGCAAAACGAACGAATTAAACCATGTTTGGTTCGATCTTGATTGTTGCCCGTGCCTTTCCCAGGCTCATTTTTATCCATTCGAGTGGAGACTTCTACCATCTCGCATCCATCTATCTCCTGTTCAATGGAAGTTTCTCAGTTGGGCGTTTTCATCCTTCCCTCGAGAAGGATGCCAGCGCCTTCGTAGATGTGAATCGATATACTGCCAGTCCGAGTCAAATCGCCTCGAAGTGGGAAGTCGGACAACTCACATCCCTCTGACAGTATCATCGTATCTTTGAAAGATGAGGCTCCTTTGGCTCACCTTGGGTCTATTATTAAATATCCCCCTGATCAGCTCTGTCAAATCTGACCATGATGGTTTTCTTAGCCACGTCAAAAGTGCTGGATTCAGCGAACCAAACACGGGCAACGTGTATAAAGTAACATCTTATAACGTAACACCTTACTCTGTTAACTCGAAAAATGGTTCAGTTATTCAAATTTCACGTATTCAACTTAATATGGTGGAAAGGAAGCCATTAGGTGGCCCCACTATCATACAAACCCTCAACTTCAGTCCTCTACTTGTTGACTTCGACATACACTGCTCGCCAAGCCATTGTTATCTAGTCGCAATTACAAGCAAAACCAAACTCAACATAGAGCTCTACTCGTGGCAAAGGACACATTTTGACTTGCAGGCGAAGCGAAGCTCTTTTGCCACTCCACACTCGGTGAAACTGTTTCAAATTCACTCGAACTTCTACGTAGCGATTGCTCAGGATCAGTTGCACCTGTCACCGAAAGGTTTGACTCGAGACTACGACGAACCAAACAGATTCATCGGATGCGCAATACTTAGGTTCGCTCGCGGTCACGAGAAAGCTGTGGAGTACCATCAGTTTATCAAGCTTCCTTTCCAGCCGAATTACGTGAACTACTATAGATCAACTGGTTCAAGCAAATTGACATCAGACTTGTCACCAAGGTTAAAGGAGAACAGCTATGTGGTGTTCAGCGTTGAACGAAATCCGAATCTATCAAACCCAGTTCAAGCATCCGCATTCATCTGGTCACCACTCAATGAATACTTTTGGCCGACCAGGTTGGCACATGATGTTGTGGTTGAAACGAGACCTGGCTACAGAACCCCAGTGTTGATATTCCCTGGTGAGACATCACCAATCAACCGAACACAGCTGTATCCTTATGGAAGGTTTCAGCCTGTTGAATTGTGTTTCGACCAGCTTCAACGCCTTCTAACTGATCGAGAATCCTACGCCAGGAAGTTGATAGATTCGAGTCGTTCCATATGGCGCTCAACCCATTCACTTGGACATGAGAAACTGGGTCGCGCCGAGCAAGCAAACGTTAGCGCCCAGGTAATTGTGCACGGAAATGTCCTAGTTGAGGGCTCTCTCATTGAGAGTCCTCAAATATCTCTCATTGGTGGGCAGCTTCCACCAAATGTTACCTACACCCAGATGTCGACCTTGATTGACACTCATTCGCCGACGATTGTTGAGAACAAGCTGAGGCAGGCTCATTATAAGCTAAGATATATGCGGGAAAAGCTTGGGCGGGCGACGTCGATTCCTGTTGAAAGGGAAACAAACTACTTCAATGGTCGTGTCAGATTCTTCGGTCACATATATGCCAATCGGGTCATATTCAAGAATAACGGCATTTCAAATTCTAATGTTAGATTGAACGGAATCCCATTCCATCAGTTGGAACACGAGCTTGTTAGTCTAAGAGGTGCGCAGGAGATAGCGGCTGGCGTCATCTTTGAAGGAAACGTTGTTGCGGATTTGCTAGAAATTCATGGCTTAATTAACGGCTTGTACATGTTGAGGGACGCTGTTGATATTACAAGTAATCGTGTTCAGGTTATCGACTCAAACAGTCAATTCGCTCCGAATCAAGCGCTAAGCTTCAATTCTATCAGCACCCCAGATGTGATCCTATCGCACAACGCCTCATTCAACAATGTTCGATTGGACGATTTCATTACAACAGACGATAGCACTCAGATTATCCATGGTTACAAGTCTTTCAGACGTCTCGCCATGAACCAGCTCGATTTAGCCGATTCAAACGTTCTCCTTAACAATTTCAACATAACTCACTTAGCACTAAAAGCTTTGTACAAGCAGAAACTAACTAGCGACTATCAAGTAATCAATGCAGACCATGTGACTTTTTCAGGACCCGTAACTGCTGATAGGTTAATCTTGAACAATTTTGTCAATGGCCATGTTAATATCACAACATTGATTCACGACTCCGTTAAAAAGTTTGACATAAATCAGCAGATAATTTCTGGAACGAAAAACTTTTCAAAGGGACTCAGGATAGCTCGTATGGTAACCGAGGGTTCTATCAATGGTATACAGATGAGCCAGGTATTCAATCTGAATCCACTTCCGCCCCAACCAGATTTGGTTAGATTTGCCAATGCATCAGCATTCGCACACTTATCTGCACCAATATTAGGCAACTATACTTTCACCTCACCCGTAAACATTGAAGGGAATCTTAACACTGGTTTGATCAATGGAGTAAACATTACAATGCGTGCAATCCGTAGGTTTCCGCCAGCATCATTGCCTAATAACACCGCTCCGCAGGTTGTAAGAGGAAGAAAAACATTTTACAGGCCACTCAGGATTATCAACCAAGTAAAATTGCGACAAGTCCAATCGATAGGTCAGATTCCGAGCCTCTACCCTCTGGTCAATGGAATCGACTTACGATTAATCAACGAGGGCATACGACGACAGGTGCGAAACCCGCCACTTATCTATATTGATAATCTTGAGATAGATGGAAACTTGAATCTATTCACACATCAAAACAGGTCGGCACCATCGACTGTAACCTTAGGCAACTTCTCCCACTGCCCCCTTGATGCGATTCGAAACAAACTCGTGCTAGGAGGACGCGAGGACCAGACTCTTACTATTCCAATAAGAGTCAAGACTCTACGCTCGAGATTTCTCACGCTAGAATCTAGAGCACTCAATGGTTACGATATAGAAAATGATTTTGTACTAAGAGCCGGCCGCAGTGGTTCCGCTTATGATCCAATTGAACACATCTTTGGAAACAAAGTGTTCGAGCATTTGTTTATCGACCCATTGCCACCTTTGTTACCTCCGCCAAATCGACCGCAGTTCGTATCGAACTTCAATGGACCACGGAATGTTGTATTCGGGCCAATGGTGAAGTTAAACGGAATCACCCAGCTGGAGCTACAGAATTTCGTCGCCCTAGAACGTAAGAAAAATACGACCGGCGAAACCGTTTTTCCAACTCTAGACGTGTATGGTGACATAACGGCTAAGACGATCAACGGATATCGTTGGCCTGCCGATATTTTACTGAAAAGCGTTGGAGCCAATAGTGGTGCTGCTTTACCGCCCCTTGCCCATAGACGCATCTATTCACCGCTTGTATTCCTAGATCAATCAACACTTAGAGTCGACAACCAGCTTGTCCTTCGTGGTCCGATACAGCTCGCCGGTAGGATGAACGGGGTCAATTTGACTGAATTTTCGCACCAATCGGCAACTTATGGTGATAAGGACCTGATGTCGATCGCCCGGCCAATAAGAAACAAGATGTTTCTTGGAGGCATCACGGTGACCGGCGAATTAAGATCCCAAGGTTTAATAGATGGGATAAACTTCGATGAAATGAGACGGAGAGTGGTGAGAACAAGCCAAGGTCCACCCGGAAGTAGAACTCGCATCCTTGGGCAAAAGGTGTTCATGTCTGATGTAAGCTTTAACGCGCCCGTAAATATCGTTTACCTCAACGACCTGGCGCTCGATCACCATCTGAGACGGATTCAAATAGAACCAGGCAATGACATCGTTCGTGTCTTTGGCAAAAAGTCTATAACAGGAGCTTTGATAATAAGGCGCGATCTGGTCGTGCAGGGCCTAATTAACGGTTTCAATTTTGCCGAACTTGAGGCTAGAGCTATCCGTCTCTCGTCTGAACGCAACGAGATCCAGTTCAACGAGACTCTAACCATTGAAGGCAATGTGTTCATGGATAATTTATTGATTGACGAGAGGAATGGTATCATTGATGGTGTTAAGCTAAGAAACCTATTACCGATCAATGCTGTCGGTAACAGAGAGTTTGTTCTTTCTCAGCCCACAGTTACAAGACAAAATCTAACCCAAGGTTATCAGCTCAATGTTGCAGGACTTATTCAGGATTGTCAAATCACTTGCTCTCTATCACAGGCAGCTAGTCCCACCAATCTGAGGGTAATAACAGATGAGCGAAGAGTTATACCTCAACCTGTTGCGCCCCCGCCCATTTCTTATCCACCAAGACAGATCCATTACAATGGCCAGAACGTGTCTTATATGCGCACCACGCCGCCTTATGTTCACCAAGTGAATTATCCCCTATCGGTACCATCCTTAACAAGGCACGTTATCAGACCACCCATCGATCATGGCAGGGCATTACAGAGTCTCGCTATGCGCCCCCCTATGGCCGTCACATACGAAAAGCAAAATCCCATCAAGAGGAGTTCGATTCCGACCAATACGTTAGCCACCTTCGATCATTCGGATTATCTCAGACGTCAAATCCACTCTCTGAATTTGCTAAGGCTGCACTCGTCGAGCAACCTTGTGATTGGTTTTATTGAGGCGCCTTCGAACGACATCTCGCACCTACCCAATCGGCCCAGATTGCGCTCAAATAATTTCGTTTGGTCGAAGTCTTTTCTTCAACTAGATCAGATAGATTTCCCGTTCCAGCCGACGACTTACCATTTGAGCGTGGGAGTATCAACCAACTATGACGGGCAAAACATAACAAAAGTGTTATCGTCGCTTGGGGGAGGCGATTTCCATCAGTTATCCAGCTTACCCATCGAGTCACCTAACAGTGCTATGTTTCTCAGAATTATGGAGCAGCAAACATTATTCTTGTTGATATCGCAGGACTACAAGACAGTGGCAAGTCGGCACAGCGGAAACCAGTGTCCTCGTATCGACAATCTAATCGGTGTTCCGGAGGGCGTCCAAGAGATAGGTGGAGTTCATGTTTATCTATTCCATGCGCTACAGAATTCAAGTTCGCTCACGTCAGCCTATTTCGATCTATATCAGACAATCGATCTGGCTGGAATCGACGGCTTCGAGAGCTTCAGCTATCGCGGTTCAACTTACGCTCTAGCAATTAGTAGGATCGCTAGCAGGGTGTACGTAATGTTGCTCCGCGGTTATGCAGGATTTCAGGTTGTTAGTTATGTGGATTGCCCTAGGCTGGACTATGTCAAGATCGTCTACACAGATAGTCGTAGGCCTACGCTCATCGTCTATCAATCAAACGGAGTCCACGTATTGATGGAAGCTGTTATCATATGAACTTTCTAGTCGAAGAGAAAGTCGCATTCGTTAAAGTTAATTTCAAACTAAAAAACTCAACCTAGGAGTCTGAACGAGTTTCATGGGGTCCATCCAGACACCTGACAACCCTGAGACCTTCTCACAACAATAGGCGATAACCGAAAAAACCTGAGCTGGTATCTGGGTCAAAATGTACACGAGTTGTTTATTAAGTTGTCTCGAAACAACATTAAATCAGTCAGTCAGTTCTTGGAACTACGATAATCGATGCTTCATGCATTGTAATACTGTTCATTCGTACTTCAGTCAATTCACTGATACGTATGTATGCTCTGCTAGGTTCACAAAGTTTTTCTACAAAGATTCGTTTTCAATAGGGTGCGCCAAGTGGTTACCCATTGGGCGAAAGTGCGTGGTCTTGATGACCCCTCAAAAGTGTGTCGTATCTAAATGAGTTCGTTGATAACTAGTGTTAAGGTGTTATTTTGACTTGGATTTTTTCCTCAATTGTCGTCGATGTTCCTGTTTGAGATGTTTATCCGTCAAATTCAAGTTCAAAACTTTCGGTATGAAAACAGACTCATGCAGGTCCTTCTCTGGAACATGCTTCAGCAAGTGCAGAATATCGTGTTGATCCATTTTTTTGTGATCACTTGTAAGCGTGATTGCTACAATAACAATGGCAGCTTTGAATATAACAACGATCCCCTCGCATAAAAACATATCCCAAAGACGTAATACTGTTGCCCAGGGAAGATTTCTAACAAACAAACACATGAACCACTCGAACATGTACAAGACTGGATCTATGTCTGCCTTCTTCAGGATTCGGTACGAGATGGGCGCATATTTCTTAAGTAAACCGAACAGCATGCGGCCATGCAGTTGTATAGCCTGGAATCCAGCCAAATAATAACCAGGCACGTAGTGATCAGTGATGGCAACTAAAGACCAGAAGGCGTGAGAGGGTGGCATGTTCATGAGAAGTATCGAGGCAACGGGGGCTAGACCTTGACAGTAAGAGATCTCTTTCCTAACAATTGAGAAACATTTGAGCACGTTGAACAGGCTTTGCTGCCCTGGTCCATTTGCTTCACGGAACAGCTCGTGATTCGGGAATTGTCGATGGATATCTTTCCGTATCTCGTCACATACTTGCTCATCTCCTGGCTCGCGCTCCAATTTCTCGTAGAATTTTGAATACTTAGCGAGAGAAATGTGGCCACCGGATAGGTAGAACCAGGCCTTCCCTCGCACAGCGCTCGGTATCCCTTTACGACATCTTTTCTTCATATGCTCAAACCTCTTAGATAAGATCCATTTGTCCCAATTGTCGACCATGTCTAGCCATTTTTTTTCTCGTTTCAAGATCTTAGCGATAACTTGCTCTTTTGTGTGCTTGTCATCGCCTAGTTCATCATCGAGAAAGTTCCTCAGATTTGAAACCCCATTGTCACCCTCTTCATCGACTATAAAGCCGAATCTATTGCAAACTGGTTGATGATATCTGGTCGATAACGAGTCTTCTCGTCCGTTGCTTTCTCGCCTACTTCCACTCTGTCTCCTATGGGTCTTGCCGTTTGAAAAACCATCGTTCTGCCTATACTCATTCGGTTGTTGGCTAATATCGTCATCGTTATCGTCTCTGATAAACTCGGGTAACGTGAGTTGTTGTGGAGGCAGCGTATTGGTTGATTTTGAGCCATTGGAATTGCCACTTTTTTGCAATAATTCTCTTCTATGTTGCTCAGTCGACTTGATGAAAGTCTTGTGCCTGTCTATGTTTTTGGTAGACATAATCTGACAGTGGGATCGATGCTAATCGACAAGAAGATTTGTCACCATTAGATTGGATCGTGACGGAGAACTTCTATCAGTTCTATAAATCAGGTTTATGGATGGTTCAAACATATTCGCCAGGAGTAATGTTGAGGAATTTCTATAGTAGCAGCCATCGGTAGTCGACAGCAGCTGATTAAAACATGGTTCAGATCATAGGCGACTATAGAAATTTCTCTCCTTTCGATGACCTAAATTGAAAGAGGCAGAGTTTTTCTTTCACAGGTGTGGACAATAGAATCGGTCACCTGGCTTTCTATGTAATAATAACCCAGCTGAAAATTTCAATGCTTATTTTTCCTCTGACCCGGGCAATATATTGGTCCAGAGTCTTGTTTATTTCTAGGAACAGACGTTTTATTGATGCTGTAGCTTGAAGTTAGCTCGACTACCTGGAGACATCCAAGTCAGAGAAGCCAAGAACGGATATAAACCCCGAAATGATGTCCTTCTTTTCGATGAATTGAACGGTCAACGATGCGATGAACACAAGAGGAATTTTTGCGTTCTCATTCATGTAAGCCCTGCAGCTGAAGCCTACGCTACCCCTAGATAAAGAAAACTGGATGCTCGATACCTCCCATCGGTCCAATGGATGTTCTTTCACAGAAATAAACACCACGACTAAAATAAATATCGTCTAAACCCTGCCTCTCAAGTTCGTTGCTTTCCCCAGTGTAAGCTTTCAACGATAGAATCGTTTTGATATGAATGGATCACAGTGTCCGAATTTTCGGCCATGCTCATACTTAATTGGATAAATTATCTTAAAGACTCTCGAATGGTGGAGCAGTTCTGAATTCAAACGCGATCCCTGAGAGATTGACGAAGATTAACGAGGCTTAAAGATAAGCTTGCATTATCAAAGAGCGATTCCTCGCAAAGTTAGTCCAGATGTAAATGATTGACAAGGGGCACCTTTTGATCACTAGTTCCTTGACTATTGTTCAGAAGAAAATGATGGGCTCCGTTTATGATTCTAGACTTAATTATTGATAACCAATTTGGGCAAGGCCAATTTGTTTGAATCTCGCATTCGTTTCTCCCAGGCATCCACTGCTGTGTAGTTTGTGAAAGCAAAATTGACGGATTTCCTTTCCTCTTCTATCTTCTCACAATCGGATTTGATTTTTTCGAGAAGAATTTTCAACTTTTGGGCGGATTGGGCGGTGTTCTTCTTGAGCCACTTTTTCAGCTGGACACATGGTAGCAAGACAAGCTCGGGGAATGCAATTCTATGGGACTGACTAGCTAAATATGATAACAAGAGCTCGTAGAGTTTATCGAATACAGCTATATTGTAATCCAAAGAATGGGCTTCATCTAGGCTAACGTGGTTTAACAGATCCAAGTTGTATGATTTCGCTTCAATCGTTTTCCCAGAATCACCTCTACTGCTTGTCGATGGGAGGTTGGTCTTCTCGATGTAATCCAGGATCAGTGGCAATATAGGAATGAATAAGTTCGCTGACTTGCTCAGTCCGATCAAGTTCTCGATCAAGTGACAATAATAAGGGTAGTACCGAGGTGAGGAGAGTAGATTTAGTGAACCCAGGTTCAACTGAATAACTTGATGAGTAAGAGATTTGACAGGACTGTCGTCGTCGTGTGATATTACAAGTTGTGAAAGTAGTGTAAGACAGTTCGCAAACTGCCAATTTAGAACAGTTTTGTAAGTTTCCTCATTCTTGTGAGTGCGTGCATTTCTTAGGGTGAGACTCAATTGCTGGCAGGAGGTTTGAGCTTGCTTAAATGCTATTTGGGGGTCTAATTTGTACAACTCAATCAGGGAATGCCTCATGAATCCGATCATGGACATAGTTTCTTCCTTTGTTATTCGGCATTTTTCTAGAAAGGAGTTATACAGGTTCTTAATAACTAGTTGCCGACGTTCTTTATCTTGTAACTTGGTGTATATTCGAATCAAGCATAATAGGCACACAACACGGACCTTCTCTCCAGCCTCTGCCCATAATCTAATCACCTCCTTTAGGAGTTTCTTGCTGAGTCCTTCTGATTTGAGGAAATAAGGAATATACTTGAGCGCTTTTCTGATACCCAGTAAGCTCGCTTCTTTCTTCAGGGCACCTAGAATCAACTTCAGATCCCCCTTGGACGGCTTTTTCTTGATTTCAGGCAAGTTTAGCTCCGTATCTAGACCGTTTTCGGATCTCTGCTCCCTAGGCCAGGAGACTCCACTGTGTTTGCTACTTTTCTTGGAAATACGACCCTTGACAGGGCCACTGAGTCTCGAACCCGCATTTTTTTGTTTCGGAAGCTTAGCCATGATGTAAGGATTCTACTGTCTAGCGACTGAGAAAAGTGTTCTGTTAATTCAAGTCGTGAGTACATTGATGAATGGCAATGGACGTGCATGTCGAGCACCACGCTGTGGAGTAGATGCAAAATCGAGCCACATGAGGGCAAATTTTTCGAACTCTCCCGCCCGAGAGTTGGAACGCACGCATATTGCGCTGCAGTCATGCTGCCGTCGCAAAACAGACGGAAACTCACACTCAACACGCCCCATTCCAATGTCTTCGTATCGTATAATTTATCGGCCTACCTGAATCTTTAAATTTATCGCGTCCCAGCGACAACTCCTGCGGATTTCCAAATTCGAACACAATACTGCATTGCTATTTGAAGCTGGGATCTTAAGGTCAAAATCATGGCCAAAGCCAACCCAAAAGCGAAGGCAGCACCAAAGCCTGCACCCAAAGCAGCGCCTAAAACCACCACCAAGGCAGCACCCAAGACTGCACCAAAAGCAGCATCTAAGGCGGCCCCTAAACAAGCGCCGTCCAAAGTATCCGACGCAAAGAAAACGACAAAGAAGGTAGTCAAGTCCCAGCAGGCAGCCAAGAAAGACACTACAAAGAAGGTTGGTGCCAAGACCCAGGTCACAAAGGTGTCCAGTAAACTTGGCATCAAGAAGGCTCAGAAGACCTCACCAAAGGCACAGACGAATGCCTTACTCAAAGCCCAGTCCGCAAAGAAGAAGGTCGAGAAAGGTGTCTGGACTAAGAGGACCAGGAAGATACGAACCTCTGCCTCATTTCGAAGGCCTCACACCAAGATCCTTCAGCGTAAGCCAAAGTGTCCAAAGAAGTCAGTTCCACATCGCCCACGCTTAGACAGATTCTCCATTATCAAGCATCCCCTCACAACTGAGTCTGCTATGAAAAAGATCGAGGACAACAACACTTTGGTTTTCATTGTAGATCTGAAGGCCAACAAAGTCCACATCGAGCAGGCTGTAAAGAAGCTATATCAAATCGGTGTTCAATCAGTGAATACCCTGATTCGACCAGATGGACAGAAGAAGGCGTACGTTAGACTGGCAGCTGATTATGATGCTCTGGATGTTGCCAACAAAATAGGTATCATTTAATTTGAGAGCATTTGGTTAACTGAGGAAGTTTACAAATTAATTAATTAAAAAACACATTACACTTGTAGTTGCCCTTCTCACAGTTCTGATCGACACTCTTGTCTAGATATTCCTTGCTCTTCTACTCTCCCGCTCGGTGTGGTTAACCAGGAAAAAGCCATTGCGCAGCAGCCTTCATCCTGCTCACCTTCCTCCCTGTTCAAGTCTCCAGGATATAATCCTCCGCCAACCGGATTCATGTCGTGGAACGTCGCCGTGATGGCGCGGCCGGATCAACGACGGTTTTATGCCATTGCCGCCTCATCGAGTGGACAGGCCGAAGCATTGCACGTCTCATATATCAAGAAGCTCACCGGAGTGTCTCCGATTGCTACAGAACTCTCGAACCAGCTATAATCTGGTCACAAGTTTGTCAACACTTGCGGCGAGTGACCATTGCGGCTGCCAGCCCGTTTGTTTGCATTTTCTTTCAGAACTTTCCAGTACTTGAGCACCAGCATCATCGAAACCTTGTGTTACTTTCGATAATCTGATAATTGTTATACAAAAGTGTATTACTTCGACTGAAGTCGCAGTCATTCATACCCATAATCATGGATCATTTAGGCAGCCCCGTCAATACGTCACAAGAGTCTGGATTCACTCCTACCACGGTCAATATCATTCTCATCTTGTTCTCACTATCTATGGTCATACTCTTACGGACACTGAACGCTATCCTTGAGCCGATGAACTATGAATTGGTAAGTCTACTTTCTTGCGAAGAAGTCCAATCCCGAGGGCAACCTCTCAATGAAAATCACATTCGAACTCAAAATTAATCAAAATTTCTTTGTATTGAAAGGATATGACAACCAAAGAGCATTGCAAACGATTAGCAGAAATCGATAACAATCTCAGGTTCAGGAGGGGCACAAAGGGCGAGTTGCACCAGTTTCAGGAGAATCAAAGTGAGGAGTTTGCAAACGTTGATAGTGGGTTGGATTCGCCCATTGAAAACGACTTGCACTCACTCAATTGCAAAAACAATAGCGACAACAATAATGACCGAGCCAACCATGGGCAGACTGTTATGCACACAGGAAGTGCCAACCTTATTTATCCGAATGGCTGGATCCCTATCATGGAATCCCTTAAACTCAGGCCGAATTCGGTTAAGAAAGCTATCGTATTTGGTAGGGATGTTATTATCACAAGATCGGCTGATGGTAGACAAGTTAACGTCTTAGACGCATACTGTCCGCATATGGGAGTTCACATAGGTGTTGGGGGGAGAGTTAGACAGGTCGACAATGAATCTTGTGTTGAATGTCCCTTTCATGGTTGGACCTTTAGAGCGTCCGATGGCTTATGTGTCAAAATACCGTATCGGAAGTCTCAAACTAAATGTGCCATTCCAAGACAGGCAAAGCTAGGGACTTGGCCATGCGTGGAAGTGGATAACTTCATCTACGTCTGGCATCATATCGATGGCGAGCCGCCCACCTGGAATATTGAAACTTCGAGGCAGCTAATACCCTCCGATTGGCAGCTAGCCGGAAGGTCTTGCCATCGAACGAATTTAGAATTGCGCGACATGCACGAGAACGGGGCTGATATGAATCACTTTGAGGGTATTCATAATGATCTATTTATCTTTGGGGGTCAACTGATCAAAGTGAGGCCTTTGAACTACTTGCAGAAGTATGTGCGCCACCATTGGTTGCCCGAGTGGAAACCGGTCTTGGATGAGGCTGGAAAGATGACACATATGGCAGAGACAAAGCTCCAATCATGGATTAGTCTGTTTGGTCTCAGACTATTTGATATAACTGTTCGTGCGACTCAAGTGGGACCAGCGCGTGTAAATTTGTATTACGATTCCAAATGGTACGGTAATGGAATATTAATCATGAACGCCATCCCTATGGGCGGCCGACAAACGAAGTACGTTCAGCACATCTACACCGAGAGATCATTGTTTCAGTGTTTTATGGCAAAATGGGTCCTCTTTGGGGAGATAAGGATGGTGAGTTTCGTTCAATAGATGAGTCCATCATCAATGAGAGAATCATTCACTAACCAAGCCCTTCCTTCAATGCAGCTCGAGCGCGACTTCTTTATATGGAATCATAAGAAAAACATTAGAAATCCAGTTTTTGTTCCGGAGGACAAGATTCTGAAGCAGTTCAGATCTTGGTATTCCCAATTTTACAGGAGGAGGAGAAAGATAGTGATAAAGGAATGAACGGATTTAGACTTGTTGCATCACCATGAGTTCCCGAAGTTTACACGATTCTGTGTGATAGAATAAAGAAAAAATTTCTTCCAAAAACATTTACAGAGCCTCGTCCATTCCCACAGATGAGGCTTCATAGAACTGACATAAATCCAGTTTACGAGATGAGGGCTCCTCATACATTCGTCGAGTTCGTTCCGCGGCTCGCGAGTGACCGCTCGTTTAGTTTGCCCATTGTAAATTTGTCAGTGCAAATATCCACAGGATCTGATTAAAGAGTTTGTACAGGAGGTAAACCCAGGTTCAAACCAAGGCTCAATGTAAATTTTCTCATTAATAACAACTAATGAAGAATTCGGTGGATGACGTCTACGAGGTCTTGAGTCGGATAGGGCGTGGAAGTTATGCGTCAGTCCATAAGGCCATCAATCGCCAGACTGGCGAAATATGCGCCATCAAAAAGATCCCTGTTACCTCAGAGTTGACCAATCTCATCAACGAGATTGGCATAATGAGCGATTGTGAATGCAAAAACATAGTTCGTTTCCTTGCGAGCGCCTGCTCGGATCGTGAGGTCTCGATAGTTATGGAATACTGTTGTGGGGGATCTGTCAAGGATGTAATGCGCCAGCTTGGTCGCACCATGAACCAAGAGCAGATAATCGTGATATTGAAGGATATTCTGAATGGACTTGACTATTTACATTCCAAGAACAAAATTCATCGGGATGTCAAGGCTGCCAATATATTGCTCAACGAAGAGGGAGTTGCAAAACTTGGAGACTTCGGAGTGTCGGAACCGATTGATACCTCAGCACGAAAACGTTCTATCATAGGCACTCTACTTTGGTTACCACCTGAGGTCATCAATCAGGATCTAGACTACAGTCCTGTGATAGATATATGGAGTTTGGGTGTCACTGTCATAGAAATGGGTGATGGGCAACCGCCCTACAGCGAGCTCGAGCAAAGCGCGGCGCTAAAAGAAATAGCCAATCCAAATACGCCTGCTCCAACGTTTCGTGAAGTCTCCGCCTGGTCCCCAAGCTTGTTACACTTCTTGGGTTTATGCCTCGATAAGGACGCAACGAGAAGAAAAAGCGCACGAGAGCTTCTGAGCCACGAATTATTCGACAACCCACCGAGTAATGATATTGTGAAAAGTTTAGTTGCAGAAGTTTGCTCGACAACTTTCAAGAGTATTGAGCTCGAGACAAATCTATGCAGGCGATCCGAGTGCCTCTTGAAAGAGAGCGTCATTCTGTTCAGCATCTACAAAGAGCGTCGGATGAAAGTTATCCGAGTTGACCAAATGACTGACTCACTCCATTCGGTAGAAAAAGATTTTAAGGAATTGCAAGAGCGGATGATTCGTCGCGATTCAAGAGCTAACGAAATGAAATCTCAATCTCAGCTTCTAGTGAGCGAGATCGCCAAGCTGGAGCGTGAGAGGGATGATCTCAGGGCCACCTTAACTAATTTTAGGAAAAGGAAGGTTGAAATCCTGGAGCAACTGGAGAAGGTCAGAGAGAAACAAAAGCGCTTCGAGAATGTTGAGTTGAGACGGAGGATGAAACTAAGATCCCTGGAGGGAAATATCAACTAGGTGTTTTTATTTAATGAGGTAACAGATATAAAGTTATGGTCTTGTTAGTCTTAGTCTTTATCGTCATCCATGCTATCCTCGCTTGTATCTTGCGTTTGACACACCGGCGGTGGTATTTTCACGTTACCTAAACTTAGTTTCTTCTTGGCTGCTTGATTGATTGAGTCCAGGACTTCCACTTCTTTACCCTGTAAACAGTCCTTGTAGAATTTCTCGATCCACTTTGAATTGTACTCTAAACTACCATCCTCAATCAGTGTGTCGAACTCTGCGTTGATCATCTCTCCGAGATAGTCCTCCAAGTCAATATCTTTCTCCCTGAGCATAACTTCGGCGATCGTAGTGCAGATCCAATCTCTCTTCGCCCTTGCTTGATCACCGCCCATTCCGTTTTCAATTGCTAACTCAAGTGACGGCCACTCGGTTATAATATATGTCACTGCCTTCCTGAAGACATCCGAACAACTCTGAGACATCCTCAGGGGTGTTGAAAGTGCAGAAGAAGTCATATTCACGCTTGAGCAAGATCTCTTACCTTTCAAGACCCATAACAAAAGGTGATATCGATTCACTGAATCGTAAATCAATGGATTTGATTCGATATTACAATCTGGAAGTTCCTACCATAGCTTGGAAAACATAATAGTCTTCGTTGGTTTTGTAACTGTTAACCGAGCGAGAGTCTTGGTGTGAGACAGACCACAGACAAAAACTAACCACGAGGATTCAAAACCACTCATGGCTCCCCAAGAGTCCCCAACACACACCGACTCATAAACACAACCGCGGCATGTCGATTTGCATTGCTCTCGCGAAGAGAATCAAAACACTCAGTTTTAAGAGGATACAGAAGTAAGCACATACACTTTCTCCTTTGATTGCCAAAATATATTAATCTCAGATTCTGAAACTGAACAAAACTTGCCATATTCGATCTGTGGAGACATAGGATAAAAAACAAGCGCTACGACTATTTGAAGGTCTCATTTACTTATCGTTAGCCATGATCAAAGCATGATATCTACTCATCTTCAACCAATAATCGGAGCTCCAGTTTGAGATATCAATGTTGACAACAACTCTTCCCAGCGAAGGCGACGAAAAATGCTCGTCCAGCTCGTTACAAAAGAAGATCAACAGCCAAAAAGATGTGGTGCACTTCAAAACCAAGAGTCCAGCCTACAAGGATATCGTCTCCTATGTGGATTCTCTTTGCGAGCACATTCAGGGAACTGGAAATAGGATCTTGAATCATAGATATGTCATCGAGAATCACGTTTTCAAGCGATGCTCTTCGTTTCTCGACGAACTTGCAAGATGTTGTGATGAAACAGACTTGAATTTAGCGCAGAGCGCTGGAACACTCAGATTTGGTCATGTTGCTTTTAGAACTTGGTTTGACAAAATGAGATTGATGTGTCAAGATTTCACTGATGATCTCCTAGGTGAGCGGTTCGGACTCTACAAGGAAGAGTTGTCAACTTATCTATCGGAGTCTTTCGGAAACAGAATGCGCATTGATTATGGAACTGGTCACGAGTTGAGCTTCCTCATTTTCACGATGGGCCTAAGCAACGTCGTTGAAATCAGAGAAAATGGTGGCGACAAAGATGCAGAGGTCGAAACTGAAAAGCTGAGAGGTTTCGTGAAGACACATGGTTGGGATATCCTCTCATTGTTCGCTCACAAATATCTTAGGCTGTGTCGCAAATTGCAAACCAAGTTTCGGCTAGAACCGGCGGGAAGTAGAGGAGTATACAACATGGATGACTTTCAATTCCTGCCATTTTTATTCGGAGCTGCGCAGCTATCCGGGGTGAAGCACATATTGACAAGTGAATTTCACTTAGCAGAGTCGGTTGAAGATTACAAACGCGACTATATATTCTTCGAAGCAGTTGATTTCATACTGAATAACAAAAGAGGCCCATTCAATGAACATTCGTACACATTGTGGGGTTTCACAAATCTAGGCTCATGGGACAACATATACCGCCGAATACGAGGCAAATTCAAGGATGAAATCTTAGAGCCGTTCCCTATAGTTCAACACTTTTTATTCGGTCGCCACATATTGAGATGGGAAGGTTGATGATAATACATAACATGGCGGATTTGTGAGACCTTGTTATAGCGTCCCATAGCGGTCTCCCTCAACCGGAATCTCATCCAAGACAAAAGATCTTGTTGTTCCTCGAGGGTTCACTGCAACCCTAGAATAAGTTGCAATAGTTAAATTTCTTTTTTCTAAACGGATTCTTTTTAGGTGACTCATCGAAACCTCTCACGAGATAGTCTTCGTTCTGGTGAGTCTCAATGTAGGTCTGTGGTTTTATGGTTCAGGTTAGATCTCTGTCATTTGTTCGATCCTTCACCGAAATGAAACAGCAGAACTTACCTGGAGATCCTTGACTGCGGCCGACACTTTCATTTTTGGCAAGCTAGCTTCCGTTTGCAACTGTCGCACAGTTGCTTCAGCAATCTCAGCTGCACTTAACGTCTATAGCAAGATGATGGGAGACCGGTTTAAGATTCACTCTAGCAGAGACGATGGAATGCACCTACTGAGCTTAGTTGGCATGGTACTCACCTTCCTTTTAGTTGCCATTTGAACGTTGCTGAGATCGAGACAGTCTGGTGCATCGGAATTCAAATCAGACTAATAACATGTTTCTGGACATTTTCCTGGTTGGTGTAAATAAATGAAACTCTATGCACCCAGATGGCGTTCAAACAATAATTCGACTCTGGATCGTCTTATCGGACTTCCTTCAGATGCAAACACTCTTTTTCAAACTAATATTCTACTCGGGCTTGGTGTAAATAAATCAATCCATCTTCAACACCTCTATTGGATCACGTAAGCATTTGAGTCCTCCCACGGTGATGCATTCTCGCCTCAGTTGATGAACATATGAACGAACCTGTGCCGATGACAGGTCTGTTTTACCAAGCAATGTGAGTGGAATAATACATAAATGTTTAGCTATGATTTTAATTGATCATCATTGTATGGCCTGCTGTTTGGCGAAGAGCAAACACCGGAGCTTCAAACATTACTAGAGATATGAATGGGAGTACAACAGTTGAAGGAAGTTATGAATGAAACTCGGATTTGTGAATGAAAGGCTTGTGCAGGCTGTAGAAGTGCGTGTACAACCGCCGCCGGATAGTGGCTCTTGACGAGCAAGGTTATTGGCTTGATGCGCAGGCTCCGTGCATCCGAAGCGGCACTAGGTCACTGCACCTAGCGCCACTGGCCAAGGTTGCCTTGCGATTGCAGCACGCAGCCCGGAAATCGTTGTCTGGGATGCACGATTTGGACTTTAGACCTTGACAAACTCCGTCTAGATGGTCTATTCTCGAGCGGCTTTGGAGTGGATTTTGTTCGAGTCGATTCGAGTTGCGCATTCAGATTTAGTTCGAGCAACTGAGAGACATGTAAGTCACGAAGTAGGATGGAAGGATAGCAATCAAGCCTGTCTGTCACATATCGTGGCGCAGCAAATGCTTCTGAACTAACCCCAAGAGTTGGTCGCGCGCTTTACAGGCATAGCGGATGATGTAGGGGAGAATAATGAAGTTTTCCTAGTCTTGCACGCCCACTCAAAGTTACAAATGCTTCGCCAACAATGTCTTTAGGTGCAACAAGCTCCAAAAATTAAATCGATGTCTAGAGGAATGCCAAGAGCGATGACGATATTGAAACGCCATCCTTGCGTCAACTCGCTCAACGAAAAGCCTGCCGCTTAAAAGCTAAACCATTATGCAACCAAACCAACTGAATCGTGGTGGTAAATTTTTCGCTCGCGCCAAGCTCTAATTGCTTCAATGCAGATTTGAGGAAACCGAATTCGGTGCCGGTTTGTGGAGCCGGAAGAGCTCAGGAGAACTAGATCAGACTGGGGAGTCTAGTTTAGCAGAACCCTCTACAGGGCCTCTACCCGCCTACTGTGGGCGGACGGTAGCAGCATCTCACATCGACTTGTGAATGAAATGGATACCAGATTCGTTGCAGGAATAAGCACTTGGCCTACTTTCTACTGCGATTGCGCTTTGAAAGACAGTCCCGTGCTCACCTTGGGCACTCAGATTTCAACGATTCTTCTCTCGTCGTGTGGGAGAGGCCAAGCTGGAGTAACTAGCGCATTCAACTAAGTAATAGCAAATCTAAGACTAAAAACCAAAAATAAATAAAATACAAGGTTTATGGCAATGATCACTTGGAAGCACTCGAGCGACTTCTAGCGCCAGAGTCCTGGAGGGTCGCCGGCGCGTATCAATGAACGAAGTTTAGTTAATTCGCGAGCCCCGTCCAGTCAGCAAAAGGACAACCCCTTCATAATGGATGGCCTCAGGCTGTTTCGGTCTGACGACAGTTTTAACGAAAGATCCTGCGTCAATTGAGGTCTATATGTTCGGAGTTTGACCGAATCAAGCATTAGGCTTGTTTTTTTCGAAACTCTGGATATCTGAAGGGTGGCAAGTGCCACAGTGTTGTCGTGTTGATGGCCAGAGGTCTAATATCAACCAAAAATCGTTGCACGATTAGTGGCTCTCTTTCTATTCAGCCATATGGACAGCCGTTAGCGATTCGGTGGTCTACTCGCGAAGCTGTCAACTGTTCTGGACGTGATTGGCTCACAATCTTCGAATTCTCTTAGCTCCGTGATGGGAAGGCTAAGATCTCAGCGTCCATCTAGGCTCGCCCAAGGTTTCGCGCTTATCTATTTTCTTGGCTCCCAGTGAGGACCCGATGAATAATTCGGCTGCGCAAGCTTGATTGCAATTGGAAGGGCTGAGGGCCGAAATAAAGAGACAAGCTTTCACTCACAGTCGAGTTCAGATCTAGATCGAGCTTGTATGCGAGCGCTGAGCTAGCAGCAGCACGCCCCACTTGCAGTTCTAAAAATAGATCGGCCCTCTGATGACCTTCAACCGCGAGATTGGAACAAGAGACAACCGTGCGCTGCGCGGACAGGTAGCATTACGCCATTCTCGACCCTTATTTCCACCTGAGCATCAGGACCCTTATGTCTGTCCCAAACAGGAGGATATCTGATGTAGGCTGTGGTGTTTCCCTAAGAATCATGCTGAACATCTAAGACAGTATCTCGCGGGCTGCACGCAATTGCATTCAGTCCCTTGAAGAGACTTGATGAACTGCAAGCGCGCCAGGCTTCGCCTCGTATTTGTGACCTAAATCTCATGAATCGACTGACTGATTGCAAATCAAGCAGGCTTAGTCGCCATATCCCTGTTGCAAACTAACTCTCTTTCGTGAACAAATATGGAGACGAGTGGACTAGATTAACTTCAAGTTGAGAGTCTACCATCAATACCGAATTAGGTAATCGGAATAGAGTATCACTGGCATTCCGATTCCTAGTTTGATGGATCTAGTGCTCCGTGGATGCCTTTAATGATTCTTGCCCATGGCAATCATAAACAAAAATGGTTGAAGTGTCTCCGTTTTATGGTTCACCTTTGTCTCCTTATATATTCGTATGATGATGATGATCGATGAGCATGGCAAGCTCAAAGAGCATCCATGAAATTTGTGCAGAATTCAAAATACTCGTCGTATTTATCGAACTTGAACTGCTTTGTGAAGAGGCTACCATTTGGATCGGAGGTTGATTTTGGACAGATGGAGTTGTAGCTGAATTCGAGATCCTTCCAATCATTCTTGTATTGTAACACCGATTGACAGGTTTCGAGCAGGCGGCCAATTATGAATTCACCGGGATTATAAAAGTGGTCAACTGCATCCCCGATTGTGGTTTTAGCCAAATCAACACGATCGGCAAAGAACTGGAGAAATAGTTCCTTTTGGACTGGTGTTAAGGTGTGAACAAAGAAGTTGCTTTGAGAGATGAACTTATCGGCTTTCAATTTTTCATATATTGCTTGATTTAAAGTTTGCTGATCCTCGACAAGCAAATACTTGATATCAGTCTGTAGGATGAACATTATCGTGTGCAAACTTCTTATCTGGAATTTTATAATGTCGCAATCGACGTCAATCTGAGCTAGTCTCCCAGTCTTGGCTTGAATCTCATGACGTTCAACAACAGACGAAAGGAAGGGATCGTTTCGGCTGACAAACTTCATCGCACTTATTGGACCTCCGATGTTGAAGATGGACGTGAACCAGTTCTTGTTCCTCTTTGATTCCTCTATCAAATCTTTCGCCCTCATGATGTACTCGTCTGAAGTACCTATTATTGAATCAAAGTGTTTGCTACAATGAAGACTCTTACTTTCGCGAGCAAATACATAGAGTAGCTCATTCCGTGTTGGACCAGATTTGTTAGATTCGTTTTGAGAGAAGGCTTCCGCCGATTCGAGTTCGCTGGCTATGTTCAACAGTTCTTTGAAGTTTCGAATTGGATTCAATTTGGCCTCCACAGAGTTTCCCTTGTTCGAGAGATTGAAAACAGTGGCGACCAAGGTCGTTATGAGTAAAGCGTCTAACCTCATTATCACGGTCAACCAAACAACCTTTAGATTACGAAAACGCGAGACACGAGACCAGATTGAACTTCCTGTTTCTGGAGAGCTTGATTTAGTTTGTTGTACAAACAAACATTCAGGCGTTGATGGGTAAAGCTACTAAAACCATACAGACTCCTCTTGGCCCGTACAACCCAAAAGCTTGTTTCTAAATCCGTAGTTTGGAGATGAAGCTAGACTTGAGTCTATTTTTAACTAAAACCTATCGACTGCATCGAATCACTGACAAGTGGGCTGCTTTGAATATTGAGTGTCCTCCGCGAGAGCCAAACGTACTCATGTCGGAGACGAAAAGTTAGACCTAAACAAACTCGTAGTTTGTAAATAGCTAATTCATAATGAAACATTGAGGGTTCACTTCCGTAGGAGGGACTCTTATGCAACAGCAAGATGCAGAGTGCGCACCTTCCTCCGAATCCAAGAAACGCTTACTCGTTGGAACCATGTGCGCGGACTATGAATGACTCCATAATGATCCGAGTTTGTTTTTATTGAAACGAAGTCATGCTATCTCTTACGTGCAACTTTGAATTTCTCAACATAGACTCTTGTTTCTAATCACTTCTGGTCATATAAGATTGCGTCAGGATGGGGATTCTCGAGAAAATCGCCGAGATTGAGAATGAGATGAAACGGACGCAAAAGAATAAGAAAACAGAATATCATCTAGGTTTACTCAAGGCTAAACTAGCAAAGTATAGAGCTCAACTATTGCAACCCTCAACTAAAGGCAAAGAGAAAGGAGAAGGTTTTGATGTGATGAAGAGTGGAGATGCCAGAATATCATTGATTGGTTTCCCGTCAGTTGGAAAGTCGACCCTGTTGAATACCCTCACCAAGACTCACTCAGAATCGGCAGCGTATGAGTTCACCACTCTAACTTGTATTCCAGGTATTATCGAATACAAAGGTGCCAATATCCAGTTGCTCGATCTTCCTGGAATCATCGAAGGAGCTGCACATGGTAAGGGTCGAGGTCGTCAAGTAATAGCGGTTGCGAGGACATCTGATCTTGTTATAATCATGTTGGACGCCACCAAGAGCGACGTTCAAAAAGAGCTATTACAAGCTGAGTTAGAAACAGTAGGAATCAGACTGAATAAGGAAAGACCAAAGATTTACTTTAAAGAGAAAAAGGCTGGCGGCATAACTTTCAACGCAACTTGTCCGCTAACTAAGATTGACGAGAAAATGGTCCAAATGGTTCTATCTGAGTACAAGCTGCATAATGCTGAAATCCTATTCAGAGAAGATGTTGGTATTGATGAACTGATAGACGTACTGTCCAAAAATCGTGTTTATATACCCTGTCTATATGTCTACAACAAGATCGATCAAGTGTCAATCGAGGAGGTTGATAGACTTGCAAGATTACCACACAGCGTTGTTGTGTCGTGTAATATGAACTTGAATCTTGACTATCTACTGGAAAAGATATGGGAAAAGCTGGCCCTGAATAGAATTTACACGAAAAAGAGGGGCAAGCCACCGGATTTTGATGATTCTCTTATCATGAGGAGGAACTGCACGATTGAGCACGTATGCCACTCCATTCATAGGACATTAGCTGAACAGTTCAAGTATGCTCTCGTGTGGGGCCTATCCACGAAGTATAGCCCGCAAAGAGTGGGCTTGCATCATAAGCTCTGTGATGAGGATGTTGTTACGATTGTTCGCAAATAAACTGTCCATGGACAACTCGGAGATTTGGTTTACATCCAACCTGAAATAGAAGACGGATGCGATACATCGAGCTTAGGGCAACATGTATTTGGTGTAGTGAGTGAAGTTCCAAGCAATTCCAATAAATGACAAGTTCACTACAAATGATCGCTTGCTACCTATGGTTACCAGAATCTACATATCTGCACCGATTAGAACTGAAACCTTGACACGACTATCACACTGTCTAAAGCCAATTATCTGCAAATTCTTCCAGCTCGATGATAACAACAAGCCCTAGGCTGGGCATGATTCCCTAGCGTATAGCGAATTTGCCGTCAAAGGAACGCAATCAAAGTTAGATGCTCTAGAGCTAATCGAGCGTCAAAGAAGAGGTGAGAAGGTCGATGTTAAAATAAAAGAGGACGAGCCATTATTCGAGGATGTCAACGAAGAGGAATATAGAAGCACAAGGAATGGCGGTCTTATTGTTGATCCTGACTCTGATGATGCTGGCTCAGATCTCCACTTCATAGACGATGAAGAGCGAGGTCCATCAAGAGGACGAGAGAAGAAAAGCTCGCGAACGAAGAAGGCCACTCATATCGATCCAAACCAAAAATCCCTGAGGAGTTATCTCGGAGGCGCAAATACCAAGAGCAAATCTAATCATGATTCTGCAGCTCTATCTAGCAGCAATCGTCCAGTTGTTATCCAGGGCGAGATATTGAGTCAGATGTTATTTGAGGTACCTGTTAATAGACCCTCTCAAGCTCAAAAGCCACTGAAAGTCGTCTCTCACCCTGCGTCAGCTATTCTAGGACCATCCCGAACTACCAAAATGAGAGCCAACTATGATATAGCAAGCGTTAGGAAACCTCGAGATGATAGCTTCGATGAAAGTCTCCTCCCTGTAACGGTAGCAGCTGCCAGGCATGCTACAAATCCGATCCAACCTACTCCTGCAATGGAAGCCTTTGAGGTCGAAGATAACGTCTCCAAAGACCCAGAAATCTCAGCCATTCTATTGAACTAAGTTCTCAAGAGCAATCTAGAATTTCGCGACTTTCAAGCAAATCAAGGTTCACTCGGCTCTATTGGTACCAATTTGGATTGTTGTGAGGATCAAGCCAAAAGCCCGGGTGTCGGATATATTCTAGGCAGGGTATATGCTGTGCCATTAAGGCGTTACGTTTCTTGCTGCGCCATCATTAAGGATGTTCATTAGACTTGTTACTTGTTAATTCAAGATTACTCACTAGGCTGCAGGTGAGTTCACAAACATAACAGCGAATAGATATAGAACTAAAAACTTCCGTTGTGAACAAGCAACCAAAAAACACGCATTCGGCGACTCCAAGGATAGCAAAGACCTTATTTTATTGCCCCTCTCAAGGATGGATATCATGGTCTCTTGACATGACTTCCTTCATGCTCGCTTGGTAAGATCCGCTTTGAGCTCTAAACTGATAAGTTCATAGTGTCGTCGCTAGGTCCATCATGATTTATTAAAACGCTAATTTGGGTCATTGAACAGCTTTGAAAGAGATAACCTTCAGTAGCTGCCAAGATCTTACTCGTTAAGCGATTCCATTGTTGTGAACTGAACCTTCGATGAAATAATCGCGATTCTTGGCATGATCTTCGAATTTAGAGATCTCATTTTTGGCATTTTTGATATCTAGAGCTATAGCTTGCTTAAGTTCTTCGAGACTGTTGTACTTTTCCTCGTCTCGCATCTTCTTACAAATCAGAACCCGGAGCTCAGCTCCGTAAAAGTTGAAGTCAAAATTTTCTAATATGTGCACTTCTAGAGATTTGTCCTTGTTCCCATACTGAGGATTATAGCCGAAACTGCATACCATTCCCCTGACTTGTGAAATGTAGGGCAATTTATGCAGAATTGATTCGTAGGCCAGCTTGTTATCCTGTTCCTCTTGAACTTCGCTATTATCTCTTATGACAAGCTGGACGAGTCCGCAATATATTCCTGTTGGTATGGTCAATTGCTGAATATTGTCTATATTCGCAGTCGGGCAACCCAACTCTTTTGAACCCCTACCAAACCCTTTGACTACAGAGCCCCTCACATATACAGACTGGTTCATGTCAATGTTTCAATACCTTTCACTCTCACTAAGGTGGCAACAACTATAGAGGACAATTGGGGCTCAGTCATGTAATAGAATCAAGCGAGCTGCGTACAGGGCACTGCATGTTGACTTGCAGCGTAAAAATAGAGAGAGAGGGAGCATAGTGTCCCACGTGCGTCAAATCCCGAGATAAGCTATCGATAGTTGAAAAAGGTTCCATGTTTGCAAGTACGATATTGAAAAACCCTCCTCTTAAGCTATCCAGTGGGAGGACTGCTCGTCTCTTTTATGATTCTAGAACCAAAAACGACACGATTTTCGCACCATCGACACACATAGCCTCGCCAGGAGGTTCTCCCCTGGGGGTCATTCGAGTGAGTGGATCCAAGACATGCCAAGTCTGTGAACAAATGACTCGACGTACCCCATTGAGGATAAGATCGACTAAAGACCTGATCAAAAAGAAGACAATTCAGCCAAGAGAGGCTACGTTAACAAGATTCTTGGCACCTGAAACTGATGAATTGATAGACATCGGTCTCACACTGTGGTTCCCAGGACCTCATAGTTATACCGGAGAGGATGTGAGTGAATTTCACTTGCACGGCTCGCAAGCCATCATGAGATCGATACTAACTAATCTCGGTAAAATTAGTGGCCTGAGACCTGCAGAACCCGGTGAGTTTACTCGGCGTGCCGTTCTGAACAAGAAGCTGACTCTGATGCAGGCTGAGAGTTTGCTTGACCTGATAAGCTCTAATACTGAATCACAGCGTAGACTAGCCTTGAAGGGTTTGGGTGGGTCCACTCGCTTGAAATACGAATCTTGGATCCAAGCTTTGATCAGGATCTTGGCACATCTTGAGGCCAGCATCGACTTTGGTGAGGACGAACTCATCGGGGAGGTTAGCGTTGTGAACAAGTGTCTCCTAGACATAAGAAAACTCTCAGAAGAAATCGCCTCTTTCATTGAAGTGAGCTCCCGATGTAGAAATTATGTTCGATCCGGATTCAAGATCGCCATTTTGGGCAAGCCGAATGTGGGAAAGAGCACATTCATGAATGTATTGTGCAAGCAGGACAAATCAATTGTTGCAGATCTCAGTGGGACCACCCGTGATGTGATAGAGCATTCGTTTGAGTTAGGGGGCCACGCGCTCACCATATGCGACACAGCGGGCCTGAGGGATTTACCTGATGATGCTCCATCCCAAACCTTGCTACAGCTCCATGATCTTGTGGAGCGAGAGGGTATTCGGAGAGCCCTAGAAGCAGCAAAAGGCGCTGATTTAGTCCTCTATTTGATCGATGGTTCCAACCTCAAAGGACATGATACCGATCTCAATGACATAATCGAGGAATTGAGTAATGTGTCGAGAGTCCTGGGAGTTGGTAGCAAGCCAAGGGTGATCAATCTAGTCATCAACAAAATCGACCTATGCGAAAGTGCAATTAATATGAACGGAATGGTATCTAAGCTAAGGAGCGCCCTTATTGCAAATAGCATAATGGGTACCAGCATCGATATATCTCTCATAAGCTGCGCCACTCTAGAGAATATCAATTCTCTCGTGTCTCAAATTACAAGCAACTTGAAATCTCTGATCTCAAACGCCCAATCAACCAAAATAGATTTGAAAGAGAGCAAGATTGAGAGCTCGAACTCAGATTATGTCAACGAGCGACATTTGTCACTCCTGACATCGACTCAGAAGCACTTACAGCAAGCTTCCGAGATGGACATGAGCACTATAGACCATCTCGCCCAGCATGTGCGAGAATCTGTCGGGTATTTGTCACTCATAGTTGGTTCAGTCACCAACGACCGAGTGATTGATATAATATTCAGGGATTTCTGCATCGGCAAGTGAAGGCGACATATTCCGTTCGTTTTGTCAACCTCTCTAGGCATCAATCCTGAGTCTCAGGTTATGCCTGGACGAGACCTAGCCAGTTTGAGAGCCATTCGAGAGGTGATTTGATCGTGCTTGCAAAGCACATAATTAACACAACCCCTGCGAGACTGATTGGGTTTCGAGCCAGCGTTGCGTTCGCCTTAGACCAGTTCCCTCAGCTCATCAGTAGCGCTTCTATTCCAGAAAGAACTTGAAGGCAACGAGTACATATGCACCTGGGGGCTCGTGAATCAGCGAAATTGATTGCTCACGTTTGCTTTGGGTATGAATACGATTCCCTAGCCAAGTCTGACTGTGCTCTGTACATCGTTACAACGTGCACTAAAGTGCCTTGCATCACCAACCATCGGATTTCAGCCATTCTGGTTGAATCTCTCGGACACTCGGCATCTTGATACATCATAGTTCTAGCAAATAATTATAGCAGTTCGCATACCGTAACAAGCTTGCGACCAAGAGAGTTTTGTTCAGCAAACATAATCATTCGAATGTGATAAGAACACCCAAATCAGTTCAAAACAACCATAACTCAACCGAAGGACCTCCCATCTTTGGATAAACCATTCAGCTTCAAGAGTAAATCATACCGACTTGGGCTCTCGTTGCGAGATGTCCTACCAACTGAATATGCATCCATCGCAAGTTGTACCTCAATCGCTGCATCCGGACTCTTTGCATCCTAATTATAGTCGAGGTGGATCGATGAACTGTGAACATCCAACTTTCGAGCATGAGAGAGAAGTTGGTTGTCATTACCAACAAACTGCCTCTTTCTCAGGTATCCACCAACTTAATCAACAGCACCTCTGTGTCCAACCTCAATATGGCGATCTAAATTCCTTTTGTTCGATACAGAGTCATGAGACCATGTCATGCGAGAGCCCTAATTATAATCTGACTCAAGCTTTCCAAGATGAGCACGACGCTCCAATTCAGACCTTGCAACATCAGTTTAATCTGAACACATTATCATCGCGCTCTTTACCTCAGTTGAATCAGCGCTATGATCACAACTTTTACCAATCAGCCCACCAAAGACACTGCGAAGGTTCCAATCAATCCGTACTCTCTGAATTTCCGAACTCCCATCAAATATTGATTACACCGCCCGAGAACAATTATGACGATCTGCTGTTTGATCAAGATCAAGTATTCTATCAAACTCAAACAGCTTTTTACCAGGACTCAAATCAACATCAAGCAATTGTTGTCAACCATGAATCTTCACCGGCCAGAATCCCCCGAATTCAATCAACAGTGCAGACGGCGCATTTATACGGCGAGCAGATGTGTGACCATTTGATTGTCCCCCAATCAAATTCAGAGCTATCGTCCAGTGCCATGAGCTCCCAACAAACAAACGCTCATTTGATGTCAAGATCCGAGTCTGCTTTGGAACAATCGAGCAACAGCCTATCTGATTTTGTTAGAGATACGCAGCAATCACATCCCCAACTATCAAATGCCTCAGACTCCTCCTATATGGCCCAACATGATAGCGGACACCAAGGAAACTCAGTGAATGCGTCGGAGACAAGACTGTACCAGCGGCAGCAACAACAAGAGCTTGTAGATATGAGGTCTTGCGGGAACATATCACAGGATTGGCTAGACACGATTTGTAGACATTTGATTGAGCACATGGACAGATTTGGTATCTGTGTGATAGACAACTTCCTGGGTCCTTTGAGGGGCGAGTCGATTCTCGAGGAGGTGCTGGAGCTCTACAACAGTGGTCAGTATACTAGTGGAAGACTTGTTAATAGTAATAGGCTAGCCTCTAGGGCAATCGGTGATGGTTCAGGCATTATACGCAGCGATAGGGTTATTTGGATAGACGGATGCGAGAGTGGCTGTTCAGAGATAAATACTCTAATTCAAACCCTATGTTCTGTGATCACAAATAGCTCGCGTCTATCCCTTTATAGCAACAATGGGCTCGATAAAATAGTGATAAACAAAAGGACAAAAGCTCACGTCGCTTGCTATCCTGGAAATGGAACCAGATACGTCAAGCATGTTGACAACCCGAATGGCGACGGTAGAGTTATCACCTCGATCTATTACTTGAACAAAGATTGGAACACGAAGAGAGATGGAGGCTTGTTACGGATGTTCCCAGTTGGAATGGACGAAGTTGCCAACATTGAACCTCTTTTCGACCGGGCATTGTTTTTCTGGTCCGACCGAAGGAACCCACACGAAGTGCTTCCCGCCTTTAGAGATCGATTTGCTATCACCGTTTGGTACATTGGAGAGGATCGACCATAGGCATGCTCGACTACTGGCTTCATCGGATAAGGCCATAAGAGATTAAGTTTTAAGGTTTCTGCAGATTAATGGCGAGTAGAACTTCGAGAGACCCTCGCAATCGAATTGCTTTCATTAAACTCTTATTTCGACCAGTCGTCGCTAAGTTCAATCTATCTGCCTGGGTAGACGGGCTCAAGTTGGACGAGCGCGACGTCAAAGTGGAACAGACTTGATGCTTAAAATCTCTGCAGAAGTGCATATACTCTCACAACTACGACTCAGGTCGAAAAAAATACAACTAAATACTGTCTCGTTCTGAAGAGAGCTGATACAAACTACTTTCTAACTGATCAAGCTCAAAAGGATCACGGGATAACGATTCGTGGTAGACTTATCGGCTATTTTCTACGGCAGAGGTCAATATGTGGTGTGGTGGAGAGAATTCCAGTTTTGCCTCTCTTGAATGAGCATACTGAGAGCGTACGTTTTTCAATGGAAAAGATGGTGGAATTCTCGCAAATCAAAGACGCAGTGTCTGTGTAGTATACTGCCGTAGACAGTCTATTGCAGTCCCTTTCGGCTCAAGCATCAGGCAACGAATCCCTTTATTTCATTGCTCGCGCTTCCGTGCTTTTCAAGAATAGTATGTACCAAAACGACTAAAATAAATTGGGTTTATTACGCATACAGCAATTCTCGCTTCTGATTTATTCTTGGTAAGGAAAGAGAAGAATGAACTGAAAGAAACATCCGTTGTACATATTACTATCATGTCCTCCAATGCGACTCTTAATAAAGCTCTTTGTGACGGACTATTTGACCTAATATTCATTCACTACCACATTTTGCTTACCAGCAACGGACTCGAAATCTGGACAGATGTAACAAGTGAGAATTGAGCCGAGAGTGTGTTTATTTATCACTTTTATCGAACGACGGTTCAAGTCAGCCCCACAGTCGTTAAATGATGATGTCCTCATCATTTCCCAACTGCAAATCAAGCAGAGATATTGGCTCTGGACTGCAAGAGATACAGTCCAAAAAGAAGGCTCTCCTGGCATTAGAATCGGCACTCAAGAAAAGGATCAGCGAGTTCAAAGAGCTTTGCTTGAAAGAGGGTGTAAGTACAACCGTCTCTCTCGCTTTTATCTGGTTTCAATTGATCATAACTAACAAACGCTTGCATTCGCTCGCGGCTCAAAAATTAGGAGCTTACTGGCCATCTACCCATCGACTACCCCCTGCAGCCGAGAGAACCCCTACCTCAGGTTCGACGGAGGATCAATATAAGCAACAACGATGATAATCTCACTGATACGAACAGTATTGCATCAATAAGCTCGATTAGATTGCGTCAAAGTAGAATTGGATCCGCGAAACCTCATGAGTCTCTCTCAACGAATCAAGACACAAACTTGGCCTTCCCCACACGACCTACATCTACGAATTCTACCAGCTCATCCATATCCACTGCCTCATCCAATACCAAAAGTACGAACAACGCCGTTCCGAGCGGTTTTACTCCAAACCAATTCCTTCAATCTTCTTCAAACCAATCTTCGATCAACAGTAACCAGCACTACTTTAGCCGAGATAAAAATTGTAACGATGCAAGCGCGAAGCTCAACCACATCTTCCCACACCACAACCTAGCAGTCGTGCCGGACCGCTTCAAGAAGCCATTCAACATGCCGACAGTGACAACTTTCGACCACGATTTCTTGAATCACATGAGAGCTTGCTCAACAGCTTCATCTTCCTCCTCATCGGGTTCTGCTGCCTCCTCCACTATGTCTGCGTCGACTGTACCGGACTTTAAGATTTCGAATGGCTTCAATGCTAATCTACATACAAGAAGTTGCTCTGAAAACCTGACAAGTGAAACAGCTATGGTTCTTTCAGACAAAGTCAACCCTAGAAACAAGACTAATCACACTCGTCAGATAATCAGCCAATCTGCAAGCCCTAGCAATAATTGCATTCCCCCAATAAGACCGCCTAGAGGTCTTGCTCAAACTCAAACAAAAATCAATCGACAGGTTGCGGTTGACACAGACATGATAACTAGAAATCTATTGGAGAACACAAATAGAAAACCAACAGGTGGAGGTGTGCAAAAATCGCTGGACAATCTACCGACTAGACCATTACAGAGTTTTAACATGAACGGGCTTGGTAATTTCCAACCATATTATGAGGAAACCAAGCCATTCCAGATGAGCGACTTCTTCAAATATAGTTCCAAACATCGTCAAAAATCTAATGACACCTGTTTGCAGTCTAAAACAACACGTCAACTTCAAGAGGACGTCATGAAAAACGCCGTCAAGTTTCCTCCATGTGATGATCAGATTCAGGCCTCCGTAAAACTCATTGAGAAAAGCAGCCAAAAGTTGATAGAAGCCACTGCCAAAGCCATCGCCAGCAATCCTGGGATAGCTGAAAAATTGAACAATATTCTGCCCAACAACGGGGACGAACATTGAGGAAAAGGGAACC
>Ga0209372_1000106_pt1 | contig 62891 bp, 42 predicted proteins | sample AgamicAtPe_FD_187170 | JGI IMG/M metagenome (GOLD analysis project Ga0209372, IMG submission 187170) | Agave microbial communities from Guanajuato, Mexico - At.P.e (SPAdes) (version 2) | ecosystem: Host-associated > Plants > Phyllosphere > Phylloplane/Leaf | place: Guanajuato, Mexico | collected... | reverse complement strand
CTGTGTGGAATTTTCATAGTTTGACGGGACAAGGCAGGTTTGTGAATCTGCTAACCAACCAAAAGCGGTTGAACAGGAATACATTTATCTGAGGCTTCCGAAATTCTCACGATTTCGAGTTCTGTTCTTGACAATTGCGTTCATTGTAATTTCTCAAAACATCAACTTCATAGACAGCTCTGTGAACCGGGACCCATGGCGCTCAAGTTCAAATACATCATCGCAATTTGAATCTCTACCCATGAAATGAGAAACCCTGAGCAAATACATTCATCATTTATCATCTCTTTCTCGAGATATATGCGGTTTATTTGCTGACTTCAAGTTTTAGTGGTATAAAATTACGTTACAAGAATTTGTTAAATACTTGGACCTAGATTACATCTAATTTTGTATCTCAAAAAAATATGTATATACCTTAAATAAGCTAACGGTGGTCAGAACTCCACTCCCATTACTATAGAATGATTATAATTTGAACAGGCCAATGTGGTTTTAGGAGTGGGTTGTCAGCTACCCTTGTTGCTACCATCTACATATCTGTGACAGGGGCTAACGAATTGTTTTTGTATGATTTCATGCTTACTTCCACGCACTAGATTTCGATTGTCAGTCCGAGGAATTGTCTTTTTACTCCAAGATGCATCCAGAAAGTTATAAAGACGACTTGGTGTTCGATTGAAACCTGTATGGTAGCTGATGCAGTCTTTGCCGATATACTTTGATCGGCTACCATTCAAAGTAGCTCTCTGGCTGTCATTCGAACAGTTGAGTAAATGCATCTTCTCGAGTAGATTTGGTACACTGCTCTCATTGATTCCTGCAGAATGCGCAATGTCTTGCCTATGATTTATGCTATCTAAATCTATCGATCGGAGAGACGGATCTACGTTGATATGACTACCAGTTAATACCTTAGAGGTTTCGTCAAGAGGTACGTCGATGGCTTTCAGAATTATCGCATGGATATCACTCAAGTACTTCTTGACCGTTGGGGGTATGGGGTTGCACAGGGCAGTTATGCCCTGCGGCTCTCTTGGCAAATACTCGGCTATTCGGATCATCAGGTTATTCGGTAATACATAACCGACACTTTCATCGAGCTCCCTGCTAATTGTATCTCTCCAAGCATATAACTCCTTGAACGCAAACATCTGTTTTGCATTGAAAGTAGACCTTGATTTCCTTAGGACCGACAGGTGACTCGTGTCGGAGAACGGTGGCTTCTCGTAACGTTTCAGACATATTTCGCGCCCTCGTTCGAACACAATCTTCAAAAGTTCTGATCCAATGCCCTTGTTCGGTTCACCCCTAAGCAGGAGATCGTTTCTAAGCCTATCATAGATGTAAAGAAGATAGTGGGTATCGATCCGAGCATATTGCAACATTGGCAAGGGAAGAGGTCTCTCGCGCCAGTCTGCTAGTTGATAGGATTTGTCTGGTTCAACATTGCAGTAGTGCTTCATTAAGAAAGCAAGAGATAAGTGAGCAAATTTCATAAGTTTTGCCGCCCTGCTCGTGTCGAATAGATTCACTACGTAAACGCCGAAGTCGCGTTGGAGCCAGAGTACATCGCAATCTGCCCCATGGAAGACCTTGACGATGTTCGGATTAGTGAATGAGTTGTTCAGTCTAAATAATTCAGTCCTGAGTTTGATCGCGTCGATCACAAAATCCTGGGTGCGCGACGAGATTTGTAGAAGACATGTCAAACCTTGAAAACTTCTATAAGAATGATGTTCGACGTCGACGGCAAAATCTTTTTGGGTCTCGATATGTTTACACATCTCTTCAAGTTGTTGAACGGTTTCAACCCAAAACACTGGTGTCATATCTAGATCAGGTGGTACAATAGGATCTGTTGGAGTTAGAAGCTCCGGGTTAATGACGAAACTTTGTATCTCGTGCTTATACGGGTGCGTGTAGAATTCATTTCCTTGATCATCGTATTCAATATTCAGTCTTAACGGCATATTAGCGTTGGGTTTAACCTTTATAAGTGGTTCAAACGGTCGATAGCTGTTATCTATTTTATCCTTGAATTGGCTTTGGGGACGGGGAATATTCTTGTTGTTCAGCGTGGCATATTTTTGATTTGGCGACCCATATTGTTGTTTACCAAGGTAACCTCCAAATTGGTTCCTTGTTTGCTGTGAAGAGAATGACTGGACGACACTGTTGACTTGGTTTGGTATGATTTTTGTTTGAGGTTTCTTATATCTGTATTGCTGTTGCATAGAGCGATCGAATCCCGTTTCAGAGGGTGAGCTAGCTACCGGGGCGCTTGTATGCGTTTGGAGGGCGGAAGAGGATGGTGGTACTGTTGTTGAGCTTCGAGCAGAGTTTGATGGTGCTTTATGGGAGCGACCTGTCAGTTTGTTATGATTCGCAGCATCTAAGGTTGCCTGGACCAATTGTGCGTCCCGCGATGTTAGGCCAGCAGCATCGTCAAGATTTTGTCCAACCCGGTCGAAGATTATTTCGCTAATGTCGTGAATTGAATCGTATTTGTCTCGCAAGTTGTCAATCGTTTGATATTCCACCCGATTGGGCTCCATTCCCCTCTGTCCCAGGGATGATCCACAGGCTTGTTGCTGAGCCATCAGGGAGCAGTGGCTTAGTTTGGACATCATTTCGTTGAGAGACTTTCGCTGCTCCATCATTATATTATCGTAGGATTCATAGCTGCTGTACAGGATGTGCTCTGATATTGGCATACCGTTGGCCGAGTCTAGAGCTCTCATCAGAGAGCGATGGACATCATTACATAATTTACTGACATCAGCCTCCAACTGACTGTGGACCGGGGCCGCACCTCTTGAGTCCATGGTAAAATTTTTTCCCTATTTCTATACAAATATCCACGGCCTTTTGGATCGCCAAGACGATACCGAATGTAAACACTACTGGCGTGGCCAGCGCTTCCAGCAAGCGAGAGTGTACGGTCATAGAGAATCAGCCGACTCATACGCAAGCCTCGACTCCCACTGAGAGAATGCACCTAAGCGAACGCTCCGCTCATGGTAGACTTATTTCGAGATGCTCATTTTTGGGACAGATGCTTCAGAGCATGAGGAAGATTCCTAAACTAAATCTGTGTCTCAAAAGTATCTGAACATGCGCTCAGCCAATGAATGCAATGCGCACACTCACACAGACAACCAACTGGTTCATCCGGATATTCATAACAGACGCATGGACGCACAGACACGAGGATCTCACTCGGCGAACCCGAGAACGGACACCCGGTGGCGGCTTTTGTGTGAATGCAAGTTATATTACGCCGAATATTGCGCAACCCGGGTCCGTAGTGTGGACCCCGGTTTTCGCCGCTCCCCTCCCTCCTCACTTTCCGCCCTTCCCCCAGGACCACACTAATGGCTGTGCAGCAACTGAATCCCTCGAATATACTGCAACAACCAACGCTCTACAAGCCCCCTCCTCCATCTTGAATTCACCAGAGTCCTGTGGTTCGTATATGATGGTGAAACCAGAATGATTGCGTAACACAGCCTCACTCTTCCCCTAAATTTATCCTACCCAAGACTTCCTCATCCAGTAGAGCGGTCATCCTGGGACTCGGCCTCGCCCACATCCAGTCAATCTTGGAGGCAGCCTCTCTTTTCTCTCGATGTTAGTTAGCCTCTGGATAAAATATGCGCACAGAAGTCAGAGCTTTCTTTTTGTATCCTTCGACCATGAATGAAATAACAAAGCGGCCATTTAACTCAATTTACTTTAAGAGAAAACTGGCAAGAAACAACGAAAGTGAATAGATTGCTCTCATTGGTTTTGATTTGTCATCAGAATTTATTCTATCAATTATCCAACCACAATCAATCTAGGAAATCATCTTGGGAACACTACCACTGGTGCTGCTTGCAATCTCGATGGTTATTATCTGGGAGGAGAGGTTCTCCTCCTTCAGGTCATTAGAATTACTCGCTGGTTTGAAGTTGACAGCGTTGTTGTTCCCATCATGATGTAATTTCTTGTGCTCGCGCAAGCGCGAAAGTCTTGAAAAAGTCCTAGAGCAGGCATCGCAAGGATGGGGCCGGATGCCGGAGTGCGTTAAAACGTGTGCTTTCAGCTTATCAGGGCGGTTAAATTCTTTTGTACAACCTATGTGGGGCTTGAATGGACATTTAAATTTCTTTACAGTCTCATGAGTCAATTTGTGACGATTCAATTTGTCCCTACGATTAAATGCTGCTTCACAAAGATTGCATCGAAAAGGTTTTTCGCCGGTATGGACAACGCTATGCATCTTGAGGTAGGCGGCGGTCTTAAATTGCTTATCACAAAAGGTGCAGACATGCTGAACTGCTGTGTGGGTGTTAAGGTGTCGTCTTAAATATCGCTCACACATAAACACCTTGCTGCATTCTGTGCAGGGAAAATTATGGGTTGAGATTGATAGATGATGATCCAATGCAGTTTGAGTCGTGTACCTATTCATGCACTTAGAACAACGGAAGTACTTCTGAGTGTTGCTCTTGGGCGGCTGATTACTGTAAAGCTGAGAGTTCTTTTGGTTATTTAATTGTTGTTGAGCTTGGGCTACTTGTTGCTGGTTGTACTGTCGCTGATTTTGTTGGGGCTGAAGTTGGTTGGTGGTCACTTGTTGATTTTGAGGCCGGAGGTTTGAATTGTTATGTTGATTTAGCACAGATATTGATGTTTGCTGAGATTGCCCGGACGAATGTTGATGTGAAGTTCTCTTCATCTGGGAACTACTGTGATGTTTCTGGTGCTCTCCAAACTCGTCTAGCGAATAAAACTGTCCACTGCATAGATGACAGTGGTAAATGAGATCTTTATGGCTGGTGACATGATCCAAGAACCCTTGCAAGTCGTTGCCTGAGAAGGTTTTACCGCACGAACTTACAATACATTTGAACACCTTCTCCCGTTTGTGGATGGTAAGGTGACTCTTCAACTCGAAGTAGGTTCGTCCATTGAATTGACAATAAGAACAAGAGTATCTATTTTCAGCAAAAATATCATTGTTGTCATTTTTCCTATCGTTGCCTAAACCAAGTGCGATACCGTTACTATTAACATTATTATCATTCATTTGAAGAGACTCGTTTTCTTGCATACACTCATCATCACGTGGTGTGCCTATAGATGATGATGCTGAGTTGTTTCGACTCCGAGAGTGGCCATTGCTGGATGGCATAGGTGGATTGTTAGGACCTTCCGGCCATACTTTATGCGCTTGCATGTGCTTTTTGACGTTACTTTTTTGGGCAAAACCGCGTCCGCAAACAATGCATTGGAATGGTTTCTCACCAGTATGACAACGCATATGCTGTTGGAGATCAAAATTTTTGCTAAAACTCCTCTTACAGTATGGACAGTCAAGTCGGGTTTGCTTCTCTTTTGGTTTTTGCTTCAAGGGCGCAGCCTTCTTTTGACTTACGCTCACGGTTGGTACGGATATCTTGGGTTTTATGTCAGGCAACAACTGCTGGTAGGATGGTAATGAAGTTATAGATGCATGCTGTTGCGCTGCTTGGTTTAGATGAGACTGAGGTTGCGTGATATGGACCGAAATTTGCGTTTGTTGCTGCAGCGGTTGCTCGTGCGGTTGAACTATAACAGAGCTTTGTATTGTTGCTGAGTCTACGTCAGTTTGGATGAGTGACTGAGGTAGTTTATCAAAAAATTGTGTCGGCGGCGTGGTAAAGTTTTGGTACTGGTCTGTTGCCTGCACGAGTGTAATCCATTTTGTTTCATATTGTTCATGCTGTATAATTTGTTGTGTCTGGAATCCAGACTGAGGTGTCTGTTGTTGAGGTTGCAATTGAGCCAGCTGTTGTTGGATCGCTGTTACCTGTTGTTGTTGGAGTTGCTGAATCGAGTGTTGCTGCTGAATTCTAATCGGTTGCTGGTGTTGATGGTGCAGTTGGGTCTGATTGGTTGACTGAGCTTGAACATGCTGGATCGGGAGGATTGTTTGCGAAAGTTGATTTGGGATAAGCTGAGTGGCTTGGGTGATGGTTGCGTTGTCGTTGGTCGTTGAGTTGGCGCCATTATTGGTGTTGTTGTTGTTGTCGTTACAATTGTTGTTGTTGCTGTTACTATTATTACCATTTGTGTTGGAGTGATTAGTGTTTGTGTTGCCGCTGCTGCTATTGCTCAGATTAAGCTGACTTTGTGGCAAGAATTCATTTAGATGATCATCGGAGATGTCTTTACAGTTCCAGAACAGGGGATCCTCTGATTGGTCGCAATTTGGTTGCTCTAAAAAGTTGCTATTCAATAGAAGCTCGTCAACGTCAACTGGCAAATGCGAGCTCGTGCTTGCGACAACATTATGCTGATGCCTCAAATGCTCGTCGTCATCTTCATGCAAAAAGGAGGGGCCAGTTGATGAGGATTTAGAGTTTGAGAATAGAAAGATCTCCTCGCCGTCTATGGTGTCGTTGAATGGTGGTAGATCGTGATCTACATCATTGTACATGTTGGTGGTTGCTTGCAAGTTTGTTTAAAACTTGTGAATTAATAAATAGAATAGTTGTCACAATATTTTATTTACAGGTTAACCTCATTTGCCGCCAAAATCACTGATACCAGTGTGTCAGTTTAGAATTGATACGTGAAATTAGCGTGTATTCTTGTGTATTTTTTCGCGCAAACTGAACCCGCATAGGGATAACACAGGCAGAGTAGCCGTTTGCTTGAGCCATGAATTGTTATAGCTGGAAGCACAGCGCACAGCACAGAACAGGCCAACTGGGCTTTGGGCTGTGAGAAAGGCAGGAAAGAGCAGAGAGCGGACAAGGAGAGAGCAATTGCTCTTGTGTGTGCCACCAACATTAACAGCCAACCCCTGGCTCTTTCTTCTCTTTTAGCTTGCTCGCTCGCTCACTGCTCCTCTCTCGCTGTGCGCACAAGAACAGCGCTCACTGCAGGCTGCAGCCATCGCTATAGTGAACCACCTAAATGTTGCTCCATGTCCAATGCAATGAAGCGACGAGCCGTTGGCAAAGGAACACTGAATCAAACAAAAGGCAACCGGCAGCAGGGACCATTCCACACAGGAATCCGATTTATCTAACTCCCTACTCTGTCGCCAGACGGCGTTACTGAGACGCAAATTTCAGCGCAATTTTTGAATCATGCTGAACCCTTTACTGTGTCGTGTCAAGTTTCAAAGTTCACGTGTTCGGCTCGACACGAGCTAGGGTCAGGTGGCTTCGAGTCAGAGCTTCAGAGTCTCTCAACCAGTCTCTATCATCGCGCGCGATGTGATAGTTGGTAGAATCTTCGGTCAGGCGCCATAGTGTCAGAGGGTGATCCTCGTGGGACAAGAGTTCTTAAGCTAGGGTTTAGGACTATACCCTCGACTCCTCACAACTTGAACCCCGCCGGGTTTAACAACCGGCAGCTAGTTCAAAGATACTCTCGGAAAACAAAAGAACGTTAGCAGGAGATGGTCAGTTGTCTAGCAAACTCCAGCTCTCGCTTGTTGGCAAGTATTATAGCTCCAGCAGTCGGCGAGCAGGCAGCCAAGTTAGACGCCTATTGATGGAGATGTAGAAGACTTGTTGAAATAGCTGCACGACATCAGAGAAAATCTGAAGCTTAATGAACACAGCTGCGACTCAAATACTGGTGATGTTACTACGTGTACTTCTTTTAATATGTACGGTGAAACGCTCAATATAAAAGTGTGCAGTGGGCAAAACTTTTATTAATTTTAGCTTGCCATATGAAAAGAAAACGCTGCACTGATCTGACGGTGCCAGTGCCATCATTGTTGATGAATAATCTGCTTTTGGTTTTGGTTCTTTGAGTGTGAGCGCTCGGCGCAATGTTAATAATATTAATGATGGTAGTAATAGTTGTATTTATTAAACAGATAAGGATATCAAAGAGTTATAGTGTTCCATATTGCGCTTCAATATATCAGCTAAGTTACCTAACAACCGTTCAAACCTTGCCCTATCTAGTTTGACACATTTCAGTTGCCCACAAGCTCTGACAGTGGCTGCACGTGGTCTGTTGAATAGCAGAGCAATCTCGCCAAAGTAGTCTCCCGGACCCAACTGGCCAACTTCAACCTGCGGTTCGTTTTCGTTCTTTTGCTGTAATACAATTGCTTTACCCTCTTCAATGATATAGAAATCCTCGCCTGCATGACCTTGCTCAACAACTGTGTGACCATCGGGAAATGTGATTGGCACTAGAGCATCGGCTATAGTTAGGCGCTCCCACTTGTCGAGACTGTCCAATATGGATACTTTGCTTAAAAATTCTTCATACATCTTGCGTTTTCTAATCGTGGAACCCATCAATATTCTACGATATGTATCCCGATCTATTGCCCACAATTTGACATCTGTCTTAGCCTTGACTGTCGCAGCTCTTGGAGTTCCATATATAAGCGCAAGCTCGCCAAAAGCTCCACTCTCCGAGATTGATGTTACTAGATTATTATTAACATAAACATCAACTTCACCCTCATCGATAACATAGAAATTGTCACCTTCATCGCCTTGATTAATGATAGATTCGTTTGCTTTGTGTATAACCGGGAACATTGCATCAAATATGTCAGCTTTTTCACTATCATCTAAATGTGAAAATAGTACATTCTTCTCAATGGCCTTAGATAACGCTGAGGTTGTTTTATAATCTTTGGGTACAACTTTTTTGACATAATTTGCTGCATCATCTTCCGAGTAAGTTTCAGCTGAAACTGCTCCGCGTCTGGGCCTTGGAACAGACTTGGTTGTTTGCTGATCTTTTTGTTGATTTGGTGATACATTATTGCTGCTATAATTGTGGTTTGTGTCACCACTGTTGTTCGTTTCTTCTTCCAATTTTGTGAAATACTGACGAAGGTAAGAGATTGGGCTCTCCGGTTTGTGAAGTAAAAGATTGATGATCGATTCTCTCAGTATGTTTTGTATGTTCTTCTGCTGAACGTACTCCTTGGCCTCGTCCATCTTGCACTCTAGGGTTGTACAGATTTGCGATTGGCTTTGGTCAGATTTGTTGGTAGGCAGGCAAGTGGATTGGTATGTGTATATGTGTGTGTATGTATATAGATGGCTATAGGTGTGTCTGATGTTATTATTTGTCCAGAATAATAAGTGATAAATGTTATTGATTCAAAATTTGCCGTGTTCACAGTGAAGCCGCGGCGACGTTAATAACAACTGCAGCGGCGGCAAGCACTGACATCGGCGCCGCCGCCGCCGCCGCTGCTGCTGCTGCTGCGACCGTCGCATTGAAAAGTTGAAGCTAGAGAGCCAGATAATGAGCAAGCCCGGGCGCTTTGGAAGGTTGACGCACGCACACACCAACAAGCAATCCAGCGGGTCCTGTGGATGAAAGTGACGCACATGTAGCCGCACGGGCCGCGCGCAGCCGAGCTTCTCGTCCTCCCCTAGCGCACTGTGTCAGGCTAGAGCAGAGATCGAGCGAGCAAGCGAGCGAGAGAGTTAGCACAGGCGCTCGCACACAAACAATCAGGGAGTCTGGGATAGAATGCCAATCACATGAAACCAGAGGCACGGCAAGCTAGCTAGCCTCGGATTCATTGAGCAGCCCTATGAGGCTGCACCACGGGCTAGTCCAAGAGGGTGAGGTGCAGAGCGGAGTGGAGAAGGGCAAGGGGAGAATCCAATCTTGGCCCTGATTCAGCGCTCGCTAGCCCCATCCAAGTAACCCTCGCAGAACCTCTCTGCTCCCAGTTTATTCATCAGGGTGAGCGAGAGGGAGGGAGAGAAGAGAGAGAGTAGGACAGGCTTTCAGCCACAAAGAGCAAGCTCGCTGAACGGAGAGAACAACGAATTTCCGATGAGGCCGCTCAGGCCGGCTAAGCTAGTTGTTTGCTTCGCACTAAGAGTTTGCCTAAACATTTCGGCCGCTGAGGCCAGACTAACGTGCCACGAATTGCTGACCCCAAAGCTGGCATAGCACGCGATAGCTAGTACGTGCCAGATTGGATCAGATCAGATCACGTGAGTTGGAGTTATAGGAGATGCGGATGGGTTTAATAGAATGCAAATGGGATGGTTGGCGAGAGCAGAGACTTGGAGATAAATAAAATCAGGAGCATTCATTTCGTTTGCCAACTAAACCCTTGAACCTGTTTCTGCGCATAAAAACATTTCTCTGCGCAGAACGTCACTTCTTTGCGCGACAAGTTTGTTTTTGCTTGATCCTGATCTGTCCCTCAAGTCACTTTAATCTAAATTTCCAAGCAGTCCCTTCCTATGCCAATCAAGCCCAACAAACAATAGCTTACTTATATCATCAGCTTAATCAAAATCGTTTTCGTAAAGATCTTATATAAACGATTATCAAATTTTAAATCTCGGAGAAGATAGATGGCTCAAATTATGGCAACACCAGGAGGTTTAACTCAATGACTTAACGCTTGTAACATGATAATCGTATCCCTCCTTTCCGGAGCAATCGCGGGCGGGCTAGCAAAAACTTGCATAGCCCCACTCGATAGGACCAAGATACACTTCCAGATACATGACGCGAAATTCTCCGTTAAAGGGGCATTGATATTCCTAAGTAACACATACAAACAAAATGGGATCACCGCCCTTTGGCGAGGCAATTCTGCGACCATGATCAGAATTTTACCATATGCGGCTCTGCAATATTGTAGCCACGAACAATTCAAAGCGTTGCTCAAAGTAGATACAAATGAGAGGAAGAAAGACCGCAAGGCTAAAAGTTTTCTTGCTGGCTCGTTAGCGGGTCTAGTCTCATCCATTTGCACCTATCCGCTAGATTTGGCCCGTGCCAGAATGGCTGTTACAAATAGTGATAAAATTAGATTAGTTGATGTTTTTAAAAATCTAGTGATGAAAGAGGGTTACATAGCCTTGTACAGGGGCTGCTTGCCATCAATGATTGGTATCGTACCCTACGCTGGAGCAACCTTTTTCACCTATGAAACTGCTAAGCGTCTACATTACGAGTACACCGGTAAAGACGAACCGCATCATCTTCAGAGGTTGGCGTTCGGCGCTTTGGCGGGCCTTATAGGCCAGTCGGCCTCCTATCCGTTGGATGTTGTTCGAAGACGAATGCAAACAAGTGCAACTAAGCTTGGAATGATAGAAACTGCCGTCAAAGTACTCAGCGACCCAAATCCAATAAGAAGTATGTACAAAGGGTTAAGTTTGAATTGGGTGAAGGGACCAATTTCGGTTGGCATTAGTTTTACAACATTCGATTTATTAACCAAGATCCTAGGACAGTAACCTCACAAGGGCCTGGACCGCGTCCCCGCTGCTTTGCCGGAGAGCCAACTCGGCTTGTTGTTTTGTTATTTCAAGTTCATTAACTAAGAGTTCAACGTCCTCTCTTGTGATATTGACTTTTGCAAGTTCCTCTTCTCGAGCTTGAGTTTCCTTGCTTCTTTGAGCTTCTATTAAATTTATTGCCTTCAGGTTATTTAGATTCACAGAACCAATTTCCTTCTCCTCTGCATAGTCTGTCACCTTTTCTAGATCGGCGCTTTCTTGTTTCTTCGATTTAGGCCGCTCATCGCAATCATCTACATCCTTATCACCCTCGAACTCTGTCATTTTAATTCATTCGTTTCGAGTCCAATACGAAAAGAGAAGGAACGATTTGGCGGTAGAGGTTTTTTATTTAGTTTAGTGTTTGTATACAAAAGCGTCGGTGTTGAGCGTGCTCCGCGACTTGGTGAATAGCGCGACGCTTGAAAAATTTAGATATTTTGCATACCCCTAAAAATGCCCTAGACTATCTTCTCGAGTTCCACAGCGTATTCGATAATTTGTGACGCAATCTGTTGGGAGGCTACCTTTGCGGTCAGAAGGCTCATATCTTTTGGTGTGGGGAAAGATATCGATCTACCGTCTGAGCTTAACACCCAATCTCGATTGGACAAAAACTTCTTCAAGTCTTCGAGACTACTTAGGAACAACAATCTAACCGCGTCAACCACTGCAATCGAATCAAATGCTGCCTCTAGACATGATGCAACTTCTATACGAATTGTGTTCAATAATACGTCAATGAAGAAGGTGTAGTATGGGGATGGAACATGACTCTTTGCCAGGAACACCTTATTGTAGCTGCCCTCCATCAGGTACTGCTCTAGCAGGACTGGATGATTTATGAATGGATTGGATTGAATGACGTCTGGTGGTAAGAGTTCTACCTCCTTTGATGCATAAATGATTGATTAGAGGGGAGATCTTGGGAAAGGGTTGAAAACTTTCTGATGACACTTACCGTATGAAACTCAGCTAGTCTGTTCTGTGACAAAAGACGAAGCAGATTCAAACCAAGGAGCTGATATTTGTTTGCTGACTCTAATAAGCCCGGCACATCTTTATAATCGAAGTAATAGACCTTGAGCTGACTCAGGTACCTTTCGAAGGAGTCTATTCTCTGAGTTTCTATGGAGAAGAAAGCTCCGATTTCTAGGACATCTCGACAATGTATCAGTGAGTAAGCACTTAATTCTGATTGCTGGAACGAGATTTGTGAAAGAGTTAACTTGAGACTCTCGAGGAGATTGTCGATGTTCTTGACGATCTTTGTTGGCTGTCTCGTCCACTCAGCGAAAAGGTTGTTCCTTTGAATCTCAAGATTCGCCATGATGATGGTGGTGATGATAATGATAATGATGTGAATTGATGGGTAAAAGGCTCGTAATTGTAGATAATTTGACTATTCCTGAACAGATAAAATCCAAAACAAATCGAGAAGCCAGATGTGCGACCAGAGTTGCGCTTGCGCGCGTTCATACTTCTGACCAGTTATTCTCAGTTCAGTCGCCGGTATTTTAGTATTCATCCTCAAAACGACCTGTCGTCATCAGTCAAGATTATCGGCTACGCTGTTAAACATCGACAGCTGTTGTCTGAATTCTTGTCAAGACATTCCCAACTGTGACATCCCTAATGAAGAGGCGCATCTCTGAGTCTGATGATGTAACCTCTGCCAAGCGAGCCAGACATCAGCCAACTGAAACAATTGAGCCTCCAGCCAGTTCCTCTGGCAAATCTGAAACACATTACCGAGCCAAGTCTGAAGCAATAAACGTCGAGTCTCACAGCCAGACTCGCGAACCACCTGCTCGGGTGAGAAGAAAGTCAAAAAAGAAAAAGAAGAAGAATGGAGTCAAGTTGGATGATCCGATGAAAATTCTCAACTCTATATTAGAGGATAGTAGCTTCAAGGTGCCAAATCTCAGCCAGGCCATAGAGAGGAGATTCAAGACCAATCCCGAGATGCGTCACGCTCTTTCCAAAACGATGGAGGAGCTCTCATATGAATCGAGCTATGGAGTATCCAACGAAATTGATATATCAGTGCTACCGCGTGCTTTCAAGGGAAGAGTCGTGCTCGAACCTACCGCGACAACGTGCCTGCCTTCCATATATGAGAAAAAACCACGTTCCAAGACATCCAATCGTAGTCACACAAATGATTGATATGCACGAAGTTGCAATTGATAGTGAACTATTTTTATGAGATGAATTGGATGAGATAAGGGCTCTTCTATTACCCAGAGAAAACTTCGCTTTTAGAAAGCGCTCTTACGCGTTCGATTCAGATTGTCACTTAAAGAATCACAGCACTAGCGAAGAGTTTTGTATCAGAGACCACAAACATTACACAACAATGTCAAACAAGGCAATAATCTTGCTTGGTCCGGTGACGCTGCTACTATTTGTCGCCATATTCAGGGCAACTTTCTTGTACCGCCACAAGCCGTTATTGGAGGCTTGTGCCAATATTCCGGGCCACGAGCAGATTGTATTGAACGACAGTATATTGGAAAGATTCAAAAATTCAATCAATATTCAAACAATATCTCGCCAGGTAAAACAAACTGAGTACGGGGAGCTCCAGCGGCTGATAAATTTTATCGAGTCAAGTTTTCCTCATATACACTCTGCCCCATTCATTCAGCGAGAATTGGTTTCAAATTATAGTCTGATCTACACAATCAAGGGCACCGATCTCGATCTTAACCCGTACATGTTGACTTCCCACCTGGATGTCGTTCCAGCCATCAATGAGAACTGGTCGTCCCATCCATTCAATGCAACACTGAAGGACGACAACCACATTTATGGCAGAGGCACCATCGACGCAAAGCACTTGTTGATGTCAATGCTGGAAGCCCTCGAATTCATGATAAACAAGGGGTTCCAACCGACGCGGAGCTTCTATCTTGTATTCGGTCACGATGAAGAGATTGGTGGCGTTCAGGGTGCTAAATCTATTGCCAAGATTATGGAACAGAGGTTGAAAGAATCTCGATGGAGCAAGCTCGAGTATATTTTGGATGAGGGGACCATCATTTCGACGACTAAAGTTCCCGGATTGGATGGGAACATTGCATTCATAGGCGTTGTAGAGAAGGGCTATGTAACAGTCAAGATAAGCACTGTTGGCGCCGTAGGCCATGGCTCAATGCCCCCAGCCCAAACTGCCATAACGAAGCTTGCGACCGCTATAGCCAAGTTTAACTCACACATGTTTCCTAGTTTCTTCGGCCTCGGAGCAGAGCGTGAGATGATTGAAACTTTTGCTACTCATGCAACATGGCCTTACAAGTTTTTATACGCCAACTTTTGGCTTCTCAAACCCATATTCGAGTTCGCATTCAGCAGTGAACCTACTCTAAATTCACTAATTAGGACATCAACTGCTGTAACAATGATTGAAGGCGGTACTAAAGAGAACGTGTTACCTGATTCAGCCTTTGCGCTTGTCAACCATCGAGTACATTTTCTCCAGACAATCGCTGATGTTGTCGAGTTTGACAGGAAAATTATTGACGATCCAACTGTAAGGGTGGAGGCTGTTGGACACTCGAGGGAGCCTTCGCCGATTGCACCCTTTGGCCAGGATAGTTCAGGGTACCAGCTCATAAAGCAGTCTGTTCTCCAAGTGTATCCTGGAGCGATAGTTGTTCCAGGCACATTTATGGCAGCCAGCGACTCGAGGTGGTACACCAATCTGACAGATTCTATTTACAAGTTTTCTGCTATTGCAGTGGATTTAGAGGAGATGAAGAGGTTTCATGGCCACGATGAGCGGATTAGCGTTGCGAACTATGAAAACTTGATAAATTTCTTCCACCATCTGATCCTAAACTCGAATGTCGCAGAGAAGAAACCTGTTAAACGCGAAGAACTTTAACTTCACCTGTGATAGTTTTAACATAGACTAGATTGAGCTTTATTGATCTGTGTAAGAAAAGTTAGGAACACAAGTTTGCTTTTTCTTCCTCCCGGAGACAGTTTTTATCACAAGACGCACAATCCTCGACAACCAACTCAGAGGTTTAGAACAAATATCAGACCCATTTTGGTTGGAAGGGCAGTGCGTAGTTGTTTTGTTCGTTTGATGTTTGATCTGGTTGTTGGCAAATGTTCTGCTTGACCCCACAAACTCCCAAGTTGCCATTAAACTTCATACTGTGGGCCTTTGGACATTGACTCGTCACACTTCCAGCCTGACCATCGCCACTGATTTGAAAATTCGTCAGTTGGTCAGGTTGAATATGGTTGGTTGAGATGGAGCTAGAGTTGGTTGGTTGGCTTGAGCTGCCGATCGATTGATGCCCTGAGCTACCTGATGCAATTGATGCGGTTCCATTCGTGCTGTATTCTATGTTTGCTATTAGAGGTCCACTAGGCTGGTTAGCAGCAACCTGTTGGGTGTTCGTTTGGTATCCTGTAAGACAACTGCTCGTATCCATCATTTGCTGCTGCTGCTGCTCGCAATCTAACAACAGGGATGTCAATTCATTCTGACCTTGGACATTGAAGCTGTTGTTCATGTAGATATCATTTTGTTGAGTCCCCCTCTTAATCGAACAAGCAAGCACCTTGTGGTTAAGTTGTTGTTGTTGTTGAGGCAACACTGAGGAATCCATATTATCACCCGTATGCATAGACTGACTTGCAGCGTCGTTTAGTACTTCTTTCTGGCCATCTGAGCATATATTGTAGTTGCTATTGTTATTATAGATGAGCCTCAGTTTGGTATAGATCTGTTGCTGGTCAGCAAGTTGCTGTTGGTGGTTGTAATCGTCAGATCCCAGTTGGTGTTGATTGCTATTGCAAGTGTATCCAATAGGACCGATCGCACCCCTACAAGTTCCGTTCTGAAGAAATGTACTCACTGGTCGAAGCGAATGTGGCATAGTTTTGAATCTGTTTGACTGAGTTTGCGCGTGATCTAGATCCTCTTGGGGGATAGTCGAAAATTTATCTCCAGTTAAAGGCGATTCACAGGCTGCAGCCGAACAGAACTCCTCCCGAGCTTGTTGCTCTTGTGTTATATTTGGAGAGCGAAATCTTGAATTGAAGCAGGTATGAGTATCGCCGATTGGCCTATTTAAGAATTGGCTGAGATCTAGCGATTGATCAGTTGAGCGATAGTTTGAGTTATCACCGCATCCGCTTATCATTGCATGGGAGCCGCTTGAAGATGAGTTTGTTACCAATGTGGTGGCAGTTTTGCATGGCGACGCCCTGAGAGAGTAATGCTCCTGGCCCTTGTAACCATTCTGATAGGAGCTCACCATTTTCGGTCCAAGGTCGTGATGGTCTAACAGGGGCCCCTGATAGGGAGAGGTAAGTGCGCCGCCCGTGTTCTGCGAGTCGATTGAGTTGTTATCCTTCATGTGATTGTTATATCTTCGAACGAGAAACAGTGAACATGTTGCGAAGATAATCAGGCACATGCAGGCACTTAAAACAAGAGCCGAGGCCTGGCCGCCTCCACTTGATAGTTGTTGGAAAATTGATCTGATTGAACTTTTGCCCCGAAACAAAGCAGGCAGATTGCTCGGCTCAATGGCCTCCATTGGCACCTGTCCAAATCTATCCAATGTCATGAATGTGTTCTGTAGCTCAGTTCTACCTGCGGCTGATTCTGCAATGGTCAGGAGCGAGTACCAAGTCTCTGGTTGCAGATCCCTGATTTCAACGATTCTTTTATCTGGACTTATGTTACTCGACAAAAGCAACCATTGGCTCTGGGTATCGCTGGCTGAGGGCCGACCTCCATTCAATTGTTTGTACTTGATCTCAAAATTGCTAATGCTGCAACCGCCATCCATCCAGGAGTCTAGATTTAATTGAGCAAAGGTTGAATTGACCATTATATAATCTTGCTTCCTTGGCCCAATCGGGGCTGAACCGCGGGTTTTAGTGCGTATAATTTGGCTAGGGAGGCCGGCACCGATTGAGTTGTAAGCAACCAGATAGATTTGGTAGGGATTCCCGCAGCCCAATTGGTCGAGGGTGAATCTGAAGGATTTTGTGGCCAGAGAGGTAGAGTTCTTGTACCAGCTCGAGGCGTGAACTTGTTTCTCGCTGCTCGAATTTGCCGTCTCAAATTCAACAATCGTAAAATCGTTTCTCTGATGTCCGGTTGCAATCATGGAGTGCGTTTCCGGGGCCAGCTTCCGCTCCATCCAATGGCCCTCGGCTGACCTGTAGTACAAGTGATAGCCATCAACTGAGGTCAAGACCTGCTCGTCGGCCGGTCTCGATTCAAAGGCAACTTTTGGCTGACCACTGATGGGGGCTATCGAGTCGGCCTGGTTTGTTTGCTCGAGCTGAAATGTCCATTGCAGCTCAATGCTGGTGTAAGTGACCAAGCTAACTCGCAACACTGGAGCCGGCGGCGGATCGCTCAGGAGAGTCTTTGCCTCCACTTGGTCCGATTGTGGGCCAGGTCCGGCCGAGTTGTATGCCTGTACGATGATTGCGTACTTGGTTGACCTCCTCAAGTCTCCAATTACGACTCGTAGGCGCTGCTGTTCGGTAGTTTTATCGCTCGTTGTCCCATTTGCTCTCAACTGGAGGCTTGAATTGTGTAAGAGAGTTTCGGGCGTAGCAAGCAGGTGTTCGTGGTTTTGGAGATTCAGTGGATGATCGAATAGAGAGACCGTTTTGAATATGAACGAATCGTTTGAGCCGGCAATCTTGTAGCCAAGATAGTAGCCCTTGATTGAGAACTTGGCCAACTTGAGGCCGCTTGCATCGAGTTGTTCGGAATTGAAGAGCGGCGGCAACCAGGTAAGCTGGATACTCGACGATGAGAGCGGGATCGCTCGAATGTCGCTGGGCGGCGAGCTTGGCGCCTCCTCAATGGTGGTCACCAGGATAGGCGTTGCGTTTGGAGCGATATGCGATTGGCCGAATTGGTTGTGAGCTCGAACCCTGATCTCGTAGCTCGTAGTTGGCTGTAGAGGGGCGATGGTTGCGGCTGGTTGCTGCGCGATCAAACGCGACCAAACCGGCTCAGATCCGCCATTGCTAGATTGGGAGCCAACGGGCGTCCACTCGACTGTGTAGGAGGAGATGAGACCATTTCCATTGTAGGGAGCCAGCCAAGTTATGCTAACCGAGCGGCTGGACACCTGGACCGCATTTATCTCTACAACTGGATCTGGCGGCTCCTGTACTAGCAGCTTGATGAGCTTCTCGTCGCTCCCATAGCGATTGCTTGCTTGACAGACGAACTCAGCCGAATGCATCCGTTTTGCCTGGCTCAGAACCAACCTAACAAACTCTCCTTGACCGTCAGCTCGCTTTAGCAGCTCAAACGACATCGACGGATCAAGATCAACGAAGTGCGGCTCAAGCTGCGACTCCCAATCGCTAGTCGTTGCTCTAGATAAGTGTCCATGATTGCTTAGATTGCTTGCATCCTGTGACTCCGATGACTCATGATGATACAAATCAGGCCGGATTGTGCCTATGAATAACCGGCGTCCATGGTTTTCGGCGGCCGGAGTTTGTGGTCGCAATAGCGACTGAGGCCTATAGGTAGACGGATCGATGTGTGTAAAATTGTGGGCACTTTTGTACGATTGACCGCTCGCTTGGCTCTGGTTCACGAGATGCTGGCTCTGGGCCTGATTTCGCATAAACCAGCTTATCTCAACCAGCGACTGGCCCATTGGATCACAGTCGAGCTCAATTCTGTCGCCCAGTTTCACGTGCTTTACCAGATACTTGTTTTGAAAGCTCGCGCCCACTGAGTTCAAACGGCAAAATTCGGATTACAATGCACAATGCGATTTCAACATTGAAGTCGAGGGTTAGTTTTCTCAGCGCTAAGGTTTCGAGTTGACTGCAACCCTCCAAACTCACCGTTTACCGTCAGCTTCATGAGCGAACTGAGGGAGCCGAAGTTGTTGGCCGCCTGGCAGAGATAGTAGCCTTGGTCGCTCTTGCTCACATCCCTTATGACCAAGCTTGCATTTTCAAGGATATGGATGCGAGAGTTGCTAGTGATGGTGCGATAATGGTTGGGTGCATACTGGTGCTGCGTGGCCACCTTAAGCGCCTGAGAGTCGGCGGCGGCCGGAGCCACTGCATCGGTTTCGCTTTTGCTCTTGCTTGCTGCCGCCACCATTGTTGGCGCCGCTTGCGAGCTTTGGCCAGATTGGTGGGTCTCGGACGGACTTGCTGAGTAGATTCCAATTTCCCACCTAGAGAGAGAGAGAGAGTTGACATGTTTGATTGGGGCCAAATTGTTTTTCGTGCCTCAGTTAGTTTTTGTTCTGGCGCAAACATGTGTCAGGCAACCATGTGGATCAAACAAATAGGGCTAATAAATCAAATTTGGTCCCACCAAGACCAATACTAACCATACGCGCGGATTTGGATGCGCTTTAGCCTGGCAATCGATGACAATGTTTTGGCCTGAAACGCACTCCACATCCTTGGGGGCCTTGATCCATTTTGGAGCCACTGAGCGTTTGGGTTTGGCAAACTCAATGATTAGCGAGGAGGGCAGAACATCAATCTGGCCGAGTGCTTTGGCTCGCCTTTCTCTCAAAAGCGGCCTCAATCAATTAAACTCGATCAGTTATTGCAGGGCCACCATTGGCCGCTCAGAGATGGACGCATCTGCTCGAGGCGAACATCTTGAAACTATTCCAGTAAGGAGCCTTGTTGCCAACACTCGATCCACAAGAGAAGGATTCCAGTTTGCTGCAAGTTGGAACAAACTTTCCAGCTCAGAGGCGGCCCAACTTACCATTGACCAGCATTTTAGCCGTGTAATTGACGCTTGCAGCTTTATTTGTGGCCCTAAAGGCGGGTTTGGCGTCCGAGTGGCCAAGTTGGAGTGGCCGCGACAAGAGGAGGCAAAGGCAAAGGCAGAGGCAAAGAGAGGGAGGCAATATAAGATTAGGGTTTTGGTTTGTGGAAGTGGACACTAAGTGATTAATGTGGCAGCAATCTGGATTGACGTCGCCGCCCGAGCTGGCACACAATTGGACCAGATCGATTTGTTGCCGCAATCTAATATGACATCGCACTGAGTCTCCGCTTGGCTCCTCAAGGGTTGGCCAGAGAGGTCCAAGCTAAGCAAACATATTGCGTCGCATTTACAGCAAGCGCGCTCGAGCTAGATGCCAGCTCGAGCCAATGGGAGGATTTGCGCCACATGCCCATGTAGCTCGCCGCCTCTAATGGCTTCTAATTGGCCATTGCGGTTGGTCTACTTACAAGCAAGAGTAGTTTCCGTTATCTTTGAAATCGACATGGCTGAAATAAAGCGTCGACGTGAATTCATTGCTCGCCTCAACCCTGATTCTCGCCTGCCGTTGCTGCTGCTGCTGTCGTTGGCCCCATGCTGTCTCGTCCGACTCCTCGGTGCCCTGAATGTATTGCTCGATTGGCTGGCCATCCTTGAGCCAGCTGAGCCTGATAGGCGAGTCGCCCTCAATGACGGAGCAGGTGAGGAAGTTGCGCATTCCCTCGCGAAGAGAGTCCGCCGAGCTGAAGGGCGAGATGACGGGCGGAACGAGAACTGTCAGATGAAACTCGTTTGAGCTTGCAATGCGCAACTTGGCGCGAGGGCCGCCCGCAGTCTCCTGTTGGGTGTGCGCCAGAGCCTGGCACTTGTAGAGGCCTTGATCGGACCTGGAAACCTCGAGGATGGTGAGCGTCCCATTCGAGTGGACCTGGTGGCGCCTGCTCTGCGGATACTTGACCCAACCTAGTGTGTCCCTCTTCTTGCGCGGCGGCTGCTGCTGTTGCTGCTGCTGCTGTCGCGGCTGCTGCTGGTAGTCCGTTTGCAGGTCGCTGTAGTCGGCCGGCGGACCCAAAGAGTCAAGCGCCACCGCAAGCTCCTCGTAGGCCAACGCCGGCGGCCCCAAACCCGACGACGGGTAGTCTGGCAGCGGGTCAGGGTAGTCCTCTGGACCGGAGGGCGTCATTGCGCTCGCCTGCGACAGCCACTCGTCCTTGTCGGGGTCATCGTTGTCCAGCTTGCTCGGCCCCTCAAGCAGGCCGCCAGCCTTCCAAGCTTGCAGATCGGACGGCGGCCGCCGCTTCTCTCTCAGCAGGCTTGACGAGCGAGCCTGGCGACCATAGTTTTGCTCGTCCATCTCGCCCATGAGTCGCATCTCTCGCTCGCTTGCCAAGCTCGAGGTGTCCGCTTGCCTTGAAGGCGCTGCGGCCGCTGCCGTTGCGGGTTTGTAGAGCCACTCTATGGATGCAACGGGGAATCCACTGTAAGGGCACTGGATTTGCAATTGGCCTTGGCCGTGCAAGACACTCATGTTGTTCAACTGGCGCGCTATAACTGGCCAACCACGAACGTCAACGCGGCTCTCGTGTTCAACCGTGTGGAAGCCGTTGTTTGCGAGGCATTTGTAGAATCCCCCATCGGTGAGTCGAACGGAGCTTGAGTTTACGAAGGAATGGACATGATTGTCTTGGCTAACATAGTCGCCGATTCTCAATTTTGAATTTGCCGCCTGACTCTCATCTGACAACGACGACGAGTCCTGGGCAAGCTGGTGCTCGTTCAGCTGTTGGCCATCTAGGAACCAGGTTATTTGGGGCAAAGTGAAGCCGGTTGCCTCGCACTTTATCGAGAGTTTGTCGCCAACCTCGAGCACTTGATAGCTGGGTTTGCTCTCTAGTCTGGGCACATCCTCAACAACTTGCAAGTTGAAGCTCGTCTGCTGACAGGCCCAAGTTTGGGGCTTGAGCTCTGTTTGCTGGGACTTGCAGGCAAAGAGCGTGTAGAGGCCAGCATCTTGCATTCTGAGCTGGTTGAACTCAACCTGAACCACCATGAGCTGCTCGAGCTGCACCCTCGGACACTCCCTTGGCTCTTGGTGGCCGCTTGAGCTTGGCTCCAGCTGCAATCCAAGCTGGTCTCCGTTGAACCGGAGAAAGGCCTCCAGTTTGGGCCAGTCGATTGTTTGGGGCGAAGCGTCGGCTAGAAAATCGTCGACCAGATTGGTTGGCTGGCGAAGCCGTCTGCTCAGGCCAAGCACAGTTTGGATTGTTTGCGATTCCTGCAAGTTGGCGGCCAAGCGGCCAAGCATGTGCTCGTTTACGTGCGGCGACAGCATAAACCTATCGGCACCAAAATTTACTGGCGGCTCAGAGCCAAGCTGACTGCCGTCGGCCAGCTTGGCCAGACTTCCATTGTGAGCCAAGTAGAGGCTCTGTGTCAGGGGACTTGGCCGGCCCACGAGTTGCCTGGCAAGCTCGTTGTCGCTTGTTATCACTTGTTGGCTGAAGTGGCCGCGCGCAGAGTTGACCGCCAGCGGCGAGCCATTGCGCGTCCAGTGAAGTTTCAATCTGGGAAACGGGGCCCTTTGGTCGCCTTGCTCGCCAACAAGCCGGTGGCCCACAATCACAAGGTTCAGTTTGACGCTAGTCCCTTCAACGGCTGCTAGCTCTGGCGAGTCAGCTTGGCGCTGCTGCTGCTGCTGCTGCTGCTTTTGCTGGCGACTTGGAGCGAGCTGATCCGCGAGTTTGGCCAGCTGAGGACACTTTGAGTGTGGAGGACGGATGAGCATAGAGTTGCTGGCGCCGAATGGGTAGGCGGTTGAGAGATCCGCGTCGACTGGCCGCCAGAGGGCCAGCGCGCCCCTCGCCGAGACGAGCGCCATTTGGATGGCCGCGTCCGCCTCCTGTGAGCCCATTGCACCTGTTAGTTGGAGGCAGGGTGTGCATGGAAGTAGAGGAAGGGAGTCAATGATCTTGTTCGAGCCAGCGAGCGAGGATCGGGTCCGGCGAGCTGAGGGCCGATTTTGTTCCCTTGCGGCTGCGGCCAGCGGAGTCGGTGGCCAACAATCAGGAAGGCGTAACAACAAAACGATGGCCAAAATGGTGGCACGAGCCGCAGAGGAACACGCATTAGAATTGCCGGGGGACTTTAACGTGCCGCCATGCGATGGCAACGTTTGCGCCCGCAAGATTCCCTCCAAATCGCCAGGGAGATGGGCAGGCGCTCATGTTGGGCGCCGGCCACAATGGGACACAATGGGCGCCGGCTGCGGCGATAATTGTTTGGCTAAGGCAGAAAGGCAGCGCAACATGGCCTTGTGTTCGGCACTGACTTTGGCTCTGGTCGCCCACTGAACTTTGAACTTGCGCACAATGGAGACAAAATATCAGGTGTCGCTATGTAATTTCATCGTCAAAAGCTGGACACGGGCCAATCTCGTATCATTGGGCGCAATTTGCGCCACTGTGGCCGCCGCCGCCGCTTCCACTTCCATTTCCACTACAACCACTTCCACTGTTACACTGGCCGCCTGCCCGCCGGCTGATCCGCTCGGACAGAACCAATTTGGGGCCCCAAATCCCGCGGCCGGCACGATCTGGTTCGGGGCGGCGGAGCGAGTGGAGTGGGCGCGCGCGCTCAATTGAATGTGAGATTATTTCATTAGGCGGCCTGGCCGGCCAGACTAGCGCAAACTTGGCCGGATATCCATCACGCGAGCCGCCGACAAGAGGCCAGGTGCGCGGGCAAGCCTCCTGTCAGAGGGCTTAGCTTGGCTTTGGGCAAAGAGTCTCAAGTGCGAGCGAGAGGAGGAGGAGGAGGAGCTGCTGCTGCTGCTTGTCCACTTGCGGCCGACAAACTCGCTGCCACTTTTATGGCGTCCGCTCGCTTCACTTGGGGCGGGCGCAAATCTAATCAGACTTGAGTTTGTCATCTCGGCTTGGCCTCATTTTTGGCCACTAGCGAGCGAGGCTCGTCTGAGCAAAACACTCCCCTCGCTTGGCTTTAAAGGGGCTAGCAAGATATTTTGGTCAAACTGCAATTGAATTGGAGAAGAATCCAATTTTGTTTCCTGCCAAAGTGGCGCCCAAATGTAAAGTTGCCACCAGCTAGACTGACCGGCGAGCCAAATCTAATTCTTGGACCCCTTTTTGGCCTCCAAATAGGTGAGAGTGGCTTGGAGGGGGGGAAAGGAGGCAAAATCAATTTACTCCGGCCGAGCCGAATGGATGACACAAAAGTTTGCGGCGCCCACGCCGACCACGCCCACCCGCTCAATTCCCGTCCGCCTGCTTGGCCAGCCGGTCGCCGGGAAGCAGAAGGAGAGGGAGGAGCAGAGGCGGAGGCTGGAGCTGGCAGGCCCAAAAGGTGAGCGGAACTGGCGGCGAGCAGTGGCACTCGGGGCGCCCTTGCTGCGGCCGCCTACCTATGGTGCTGATGCAAGCAAAGATTGTCCCTATTGATTTACATTATGTTTGTGTTTACACAAATTGTTGTCGCAGGGGCCGTGTTTTGGCCGCTCGGAGGGAGAAGGGAGCCAGTGGCTGCGGCTACGGGGCGAGCAGAGGCTCTGGCCGGCCGCCAGCCGCCGCCGCAAGTTTGCCGGCCGAGCCAGCAGCCGGAGCCAACAACAAAGGGAGTCGGGCCGGCGGCAAGTGTTGGTGACGGGTGAAAAATATCCATTGCTCGGCTCCTCTCTGCGGCGCCGCCGCCGCTCTCCTTCGGCCCCATTCAGCGCGTTGGAAGTCGAGAAGCGGGATCGGGTTTTGCGTAGCCGCCGCCGCATGCGGCCACTTTGTTGTCGCAAAGCGCAATGGGCGCCGCCTTGGACTCTGGGCCGGCCGAGCCACTTCCGCCGGCCTCGCTCTGGCCGGCGCCTAATTGGTTTGCGGCGGCGGCCGTTAATCTTGTCGCCAGATAGAGCGGCGGCCGGCTTTGCGCGGCGCCTCGCAGCTGGCGGAAGGCGAATCCTGTCCAAATCAATTAATGCTCGGCCAACTTAATTGTTGGTTCCAAGTTTAAATGAGAAAATTATTCAACTGTGATCGCTGGCCGGCCTCCCCAAAATGCTGTTGCTTCCTCCTTGGCCGGGTTGGGGCGCTTATCTGGCGATTACAAACCATTAATTGGGCCAGCGAGGCCAAGGGGCGGCGTTTGCTTGATTGGCTTTGGAGCCTGGGCGCGTCTTATCGGCTGCAAACTGGCCCAGGGTTCCGCTCGCTCGGCTGGGCCAGGCCGACATCTGGCGCGGACGTCGGGCGGCCAACCTGTTTGCGCGCGCGCGCGCGCCGCACACACAGGCGGCCAGAGCGGCGGCGAGTCGCGAACGTCGCTAGGCGCCCTGATCGCAAATTGATTCAAGCGGCGCTGCTCACCTAGCGGCGCAAAGTTGCCCAAACTCACGCAGCGCGCCTTTCCGGGGGCAGGCGAGCGTTCCGTCAGCTGGAATGGACTTTGCTGGCCGGTTTTAGCCGAAGAGTAACTCTTGGCGACGTTGCCTGTCAGCGGCGGCGGCGGCGGCGGCGGCGGCGGCGGCCACTTTTGAGTTCAAAAAGTGGACACACTCAAAAATTGAATCATCCAGCGAGCGCAGCACTCGCGAGCAAGCGAGCTCTCCTTTTCCATCCTCTCCACTTCTGGCCCCTCCTCCGCCCGCTCCATCATCATTCAAATTAAGTGCTCGCGCGCTCTATAGGGACCGAGCGGTCGGCTCGCAACGAGTTGATAAGTTTGCGCTGGCCGCCAGAATCGGGCCGGCCGCCAAACCTCCGGCCAAAGTTCGACTCTTGCGCCAGTTGGCCGCTCGGCGGGCCAGCCGATGCGGCGGAAGCGGCTAAACGAGCGCAAGCCATCGGAGCGCGAATGTGATCCTTGCGCTGCCGCTTGTCTTCGCTCTCCCCTCTCCATGAATCATCGTCGCTCAGCGAGAGGCGGACGGCTCGGACGGCGGCCGAGCGCAAATCCGAATCTGTGCGCCGGCCACAACAACAATCGCGCGCGCACAATTTGAATGCAAAGCAAGCCAATTGAATGCAGCTCCACCGAGCGGCCCGCTTGGCCCGCAAACTCGCACTGGCCAAACCTGCCTCCAATGCTTGGGCTCACTTTTGAATGGGCCAAACGAGGCTCGCCTTTGTTCGCGCGCCGCCAGCGCCGCCAACCGGAAGCGCCACCGGTACAGCCGCCGGCTCTCGTTCGTGCTTTTGGCCACTGTTGCTGGTGGGGCGGCGCCCTTGCTGGCGCTGGCTGGCCGGCAGCGCGAGCTGGCTTAGGTGTTCGGGTTTTGTTGGTGCTCGGCTCGCGTGGAGCGTCATAGCGGCTCCATTGGGCCGATATGAGATTCAATTTGGCCATTCGGCGCAACTCCAATGGGCTGACAAATCGCAATCAATTGATTTATTTGTGCTCAGGGCGGCGCAGAGTCAAGTTGGCCGGCAGGCGCCGCGCTTTGGGGGCCGCCAATGCAATCAATTGGAGCAGGCGAGGCCAATCTGGAGGCGCCCATCGCGCGCCTCGCCTCGCCTCGCCTTGCCCGGTGTGGCGCTCTTAGGCGGCCAAGGCGGGCGGCCCGTTCTTGGCTTCAGCGGGCCCGTCATCGCGGGCGGGCAAACCGGCCGCTCATAATCGAGCCGCACAGCTCAATCGCGGAAGCGTACGCTTTTCGGGCCCACCGAGCGAAAGCGTTTCAAATGAGCGCTCAAATGATTCGCATTGATGCAACCAAGGCGCAAACTCCGCCTGTGCTCGGCTGGCCGGCCGCTCACACTGCGCGCCTGTGTGTGTGTGTTGCGAGCGCCGAGTCGCGAAAGTCGCTATGCTCGCCGCCCCGAGCGCCTCTAATTAAATTGCGCCCAAGCCGCAAAGAATCCACACTATGCGCGCAGAGTGCGGATTAGTTGTAAACGAGCAGGTAAGTGATTTGTACTTGAGTTGCTTGCTGAGGCCGGCCGGCCGACGCTTAGCGCTAGTTTGCGCCGAATCGGCGCGCCTTTTGCGGCTTTTGAAGCGCAAGCTGATGGTAACAAAGTGAACCACCGCTGCCACGGCTCCACGGATAATGATCGCCGGCGCCAGTTGTTGTTGCTGCCAGTTGGCGTCGGTGCTTCCGTTGGCTGAACTGGAGCCAACGGAAGCCCCTGGAAGCGGCTCGTCCGCGATTGTTGGCCGAGCCCGAGAGTTGGCCAATGCGCCGTGAATGCTTAATGATCATGCCAAGTGGCGTTCGCGCAGGAAGCCGCGCACTTGGCCGCCGGAAGGGAGCGGCCAGCGGCGGGCGCGACGCGCCAGTTGGCCGGCGCAAATGAACGCTATCGAATATCAGGCCGCCCCTCGGTTCCGGTTGCCACTCTGGCGGCGGCAATTTGACACCTAATAACAAAACGATGATAGATAATTTAGTGGGCGCGCAAATGGAGCGCTCCGCTCCGCTCTGCTCGCTAAAGGCGCGCGGCCGGCCCACCTGGCAGGTGGCTCCTCTCTTGGCTGCCAATTTGGCGCCTTTCGCGCTCCACTGGGGGCTGGGGGGGGCCGTCAATGTCGGCCTTGCGCTGGATCGGCTGTCACTTCCAGTCGGACAGTCGGCGAGTCCAGGCGGCGCAAGTGGCGCTAAACTCCAACTCAAATCCCAAGCCTAAAAACCTGCAACACCCAAGCCGGGGCGGCCAAGATTCGGCCCGTCCCACCTGACAACAAAGGGCAGCAGATTAAAAGGACAAAAGTGTATTGCAACTGCCACACACTTGTTATATATTAACAAAACCGAGCGCCCAAAAGCCTGGCCGGCGGTCGTCGGGATCAGCCAAAAACCAGCTCGCCGGCTCTGCTCGCTTTGAGGACAGGAAGCGCGACAGCTGGCTCGGCGGCGAGCCCATCGAGCCGCAGACTCTGGCGCCGGTCAACCTGGCGCCGCCAATTGAGGCGCAGGCGGCCACCGCAGCCGGGCCGGCCGCAGGAAACAAACCGGGCGCCAAAAGGACTCGAGGCGGCCGCTTTGTGGGCCTCGTCGGTTGGTTTGGTCTGTTTGGCGCCGATGGGACAATGCGAGGCCGCTGACAACTTTTGGCCCGGCCGGCTGAGTGGGCGAAGCGGCTGGCGGCCTGCGCTTATGGGCAGCGGCGGCTTTGTTTCTGGGCCTCGTGCGCGCGCTCTTGGGCCGGCGGATGGGCAAACAGGCGCCTGTTTGCCCAACGCAGAGAGCCGCCGCCAGTGCTTCCAGTGGCGGCGGCCGCCTGAGCGACGGGCGGACAAAACAAACAAAGTCAATTTCCTGCCTTCATGTTCCATTGGAGCGAGCTAGCGAGCGAGTGCTCCACCATAAAGTGGCGCCCCTTTGTTCTTTCGCTGGTGGCAACGGAAATTGAATTAGCAAAATTTAAATTGAACCCGCGTTGCCAGCTCGTCGCTCCGAAGGCGCTTGAAAGGCTAGACAAGAGGAGCAGCAGCGGCGGCAGCAACAATGGACGCCACTCGCGCGCTGATTTTGGAACAATTTTAATGAAAATATATATAGTTCATTAGACGTTTCCTCGCGCGACCTATTCAAATGAGGATTGATTGACTTTTGGTCGGCGCGCTTTGGTTTGGGTTTGGGTTGTTTGGCAAAGGCAAATGGGGCCGTCTTGCCGGCCGATGGGCTGGGCAGCGCAAGTTTGCTCGAGACTTTGGGGTGTTAATGGCGAAAGCAAGGGGTTGCAGGCGGCCGAGATGGGCGGCAAGCGGACGGCCGCGCCAGGCAGCTAATGAGCGCCCTCTGCTTGGCACTTAATGAGGCGCCCGCGGTGCCCGGCTTGCAATATGACACTTGACTCCAATTGCGAGCCAGCCAGGCGGCGACTTCCGCTCTGAGGGGCGGCGGCCCGCAAACAAAGCCAGGCGGGCGCCAAATGGAAATGCAAATTTGCGCGCCCCTCCGCCAGCCCGATCCAGCGGGCGCGATAAGCGGCCCGCCCGAGCAACAGCCAGCGGGCCCCAAATAATTGGCTCACTTGTCGCCCCCGCGGCCGGCCGGCCCACTTCTGGCCGCCAGACTTGCGCTTGGCTTCCATCTCGGCCGATTTGGCGCCGGCCGAGATCTGCTCGGCGGCCCGCAATCAATTACAGCGCAAGCGCCTGCGAGGGCCCCAATTTGCGGTTGCCGGCGAGCGGACGGCTGAATCTGTGCGCTCGCCGCCAATTTCCGGCCGACCCTCGCGCTTTGCATTGGGCCGAATGGGAGCGAGCGAGGGCCGCAAGTTCATTAGCCGCCGCGGGCGCAGGTAGACGCCGCCCGAAACAGAGCCGGCGCGATAATTCAATTGTTGGCCGCCGCCGCCGCCGCCGCCGCCGCCGCTGCCAGGGGGCCCATCGATCAGCGGCCGCGCCGATCCGGCCGGCGCCTGATGGATGGGAGCGCTTCCGCCTCTCCGCCCGCGACACTTAACCGCAATCGAGTGGCACACGCTAATCAGGGGAATTGCGCCAACCCGAATACCCTTTTCGCCCGTCCCCGGATTCCCGCCTTCCCCCTGCCCTCGCCCCTGTCCTCTGTCCTCTGCCTGCAACCCGCCGCCCGCCGCCCGCGGGCCGCCCATCCATCAGGCGGCGGGGAAGCGGACAAGCGTTATCAATTAGGCGTAATGATGGCCGCTCGCCTGGCCCCGCCGACGGCGCCGGTTAAATATCGATTCTCGGCCATTTGTATGCCCGACATGCGGCAAACGGAGGCCCATTGGCGCTCGCCGTGTTTGTCAATTGTCGCGCCCCAAAGGAGGCAACGGGGCTTGTAAACAGGCGGCTCCATTCAGGCGCCTCAATGGCCACTTGCGCGGTTTTCCGCCAGGCCGTCGCTCGTGCGCCAGGCCAACCGGTCGGCCAGCCTGCAAGCCAGTCAGCCAGCTAGCCAAAAGCTCGCACAGACCCGCTGGCCGAGTGGAGATCTCGCAAGGCTCTTATCTCCAATTAACACAATCCACTCGGTGCGGCCGGCCAAGATGTTGCGCCGGCCGCTCCAGTTGGCCGCGGCTCTGCAGTTTAACTGCAGATTTGGGCCGCGAGATAAGCGGGACCGCTTTGGCGCCCATTAAACTGGCCAGTGGGCGGCCAGTTACCTCTCGGCCACTTGGGTGCGCGCTTGCAGCGAGCCGAGCGGGGCGAGCGCTGCCCAATGCCGCCCTGAGAGAGAGAGTTAGCGCGCCCATCAATCATTACGAGCTGTTGGCGGCCAAGTCTACACGCGCTCGCCTGTCGCTCATAACATTCAATTTTGCGCCCAATGAGCTACAAGCCGCCCATTGCCACCACCTCGACTTCTTGCCAACTCGCCCAATCTAAACGACGGCCACTCGAGCCCTCCGACTGCAACCGGCTCGGACCGGCCGCTTGGTGGGCTTGACTTGGAGCGAGGGGCTTGCACACAATCGGTGTCAGGTGTCATTTGTCGCTCGTGTTTGCGACTCCTTGCTTTGGAGGCGGCGCGTTCGGGTTTTGCGAGCAGCGAGGCCGCTGATACCTGCTGGGCGCGAGCATGGAGCGGCCAAACTGGCTCCACGCTTACGCCCAACCAGATTGATTTGTGCGCTCGAGAGCAATTCCAAGCTGGCGGCCGGCGCTGCCAGGGGCGCAATTAGGTCCTAATGTGGCCGCTGCCATACATCAGCCGGCTCTTAGTGGGCAGCCAGAGCGCAAACTGGGGCCGGAAGCATTAATTGCCGCCCCAACCCCGTTTGGCGCCTCGAGCCGAGCGCCGGGCCCTCAGGTGGCCGCCAAGAGCTCGAGCGCTGCTTGTTTACACTGGAAACCGGCGAGCGAGCCAATGATGCAAATAAGTGCACAACAAAAGTGGCGCGCTCAACTCCCGCCAAAATTGATTGATTCCCAGTCGGCCAAGCAGGCTGCCCGAGTGGCTGGCTGGCTGGCTGGATGGATGGATGGAGGGATGGAGGGATGGAGGGATGGATCCAGGGAGCAGGCGCGGCGAGGGAGGCGCCTCTTTTTGGAGAGAAAGATATCAAATTGAATATGTCAATCGCACTCCCGCCATTCGGACGCGAGTGTTGGCGCCCATTGTCGGCCTGGAGATGGACCAACTCTATGGGACGTCGCCGCCGCCCAACCTCCTCTTTTTGGGGCTCCAATATGAATGTTTGTTGAAGACTCTTTGCAGTAATATTTGCCGTCTACTCTGTCAATAGCTGACAAAATTTAACGCCTCCACTTGGCGCAGAAGCCAGAATATGGGCTTCCAAAGTTGGCCGGCCCGCTTGCTTGGTCTCACTCTCGCAGGCGGGCAGGTTTTTCGTTTGCCGCCGCCTGAGCCAGCTAGGCGGAGCTAGGCGATGGATCGCAGAGATTGCAAAGATTTGAGTGAGCAAGTGCCAATTGCGCCTCTCTCGCTGGCGGCCGTTGACTCGGCGGCCAACTTCTCGCCTCCCCCTCCCAGATCAACGGCCAAGAGCTGGCCCTTAGGTCTCTCGAGGCCGAGACAAGAGGAGAAGTGAGGCTAAGAAGTAATGAGAGCGACAGACTAGCGGGCGCTACTTGGGCCCACTAACAAGCGGTTTGAGTTGAGGCCCGCTCTCACAGTCCGCAGCCACCGAGATTTGCCGCCCACTCGGCCGGCCCAAAAGTAGGTGATGGCGGCGGCTTGCGGGGCGCCGAGCGGACACTTCATTGTTTGGTGGCCGCCGGCGCGGCCACAATAATCGTAAATACAGAGCTCGCTGGCGCTCGTAAATAATAGCAATCTGGTTAAATGGTTCAAATTAAGTCCACTCCTTCTGCTCGCCAAAGCGCATCCTCTCACTCGGTCGGATCAACTCAAGCCAAATATATTCTCACAGACTCGCTCCCAAGCCAAGAGAGTTTCACAAAGAGCCTCTAGGCGCCGAGTTCGAGCTTGAACCAGAAGCTGATTGCGCCAAAGGGGGAGGAGGAGGAGAACTTACCTGAGAGCTCGGGCTGCCTAGCTAGGGCGGCCGAGTGTGGCGCGAGCTCGGCCTGAGGCTGGCTGAACTGAGTCCGCTGCTTTTGCGCATGGAGAGCTGACGTTGGCAAACTTGTTGTTTTAGCTAGAGTTGCTTGGGTTGCTAACAGAATCAGTTGGAGATTTAGGATCAGGATGCTCTGAAGGTAGACAGGTGGGCCTAGTTTGGCCATCTGTGTTCTGGCCGCCCGACTGCAAGTGGCGGCCCTCTTCGCTTGCCGGCACCCAGCTTCCCTCCTCCCTCCCTGAAGCCCTGCTCGTTGTTCCAAAAATTTGATCTCGCCGGCAGGTAAAACGGCGACACACCCACTTTTGCACACACTCATCTCGTTCGCCTGTCTCGAGCTCGTTCAACTGTTTGGGGCCAGTTCAAGGCAGGCAGTGGAGCCGCTTTGATTCAAACAACAACAACTGGTTCCAGCAACTAAGCCGAGCCAGGCCTATCCGAGCCGCGCGAACGCTTGCGCCAAGGCAAACTTGGCGAGCTAGCTGGCACCTAGTTAGTCCCTTGCTAGTGTCGCTTGATGACCAACCCTGGCCAGCGAGCGGCCATGCGCATTGGGCCCCCTAAATCTGGCCGCCGCCGTGTCAACTTGGTGGCGCCGCCTGGCGGCCGGCCCCAAGCGACCAATTGATTTCATGGGTCCGCCTTGCGTGCCTTGCGACGATCATTTGGGAAGCCCGTTAAACAAGCCAGATGTGCCCTCCCACGGCTCTTTCAAGAGGGACACACACACAGAGAGAGAGAGAGGTACCATATTTGCGCGCCAGCAAGCAGCTTGCCGGGCGTTAATGGGCGCGATCACACTTTACGACCGAGCCAGGCTCATGATCTAGCTCCAGGTTCGCTCGCTGGGGCCTCTGCTGCAGCCGCCGCCGCCGCTGCCACCGGCACCTGCATCTTATCGACTAGATTCGGCTATTGCACGTTAATTTTGCTCGCTAATTTGCCTAAGCTCATTGGGTTCACTTTCAAGCAGGTATGAAGAGGCTGAGATTTTGACACGAACGCAGATAGTTGCGAGGGAAACGAAGGGAGGGGGCAAAGGCGACTCGTAGTGGAGCAACAGCGCACACGGCCGACTCAAACGGGGAGGGGGGGGCAAAGAGGGCGGCTGAAGGTGGGAGCCACGAGGGAGGCCGGAACACGAGGCCGCCGATGAATTCTATCGAGCATGGCCCCTGCTTACCGGTTGGTTGGCCGGCCGCCCACCTCCAAAGCATGTTACATCATCAGCATCCTAACTGCCGCAGCCGTCGCCGCCAGAGCAGCCAACTTTGCGGCTCGCGTATCGGACATCATTTGAATCCAAACTCTTGCTTGTTACGCCCGCCGAGAGGGCTCAGGCCAAGCAATTGCCAACGTCAGAATTGGGGCCCCCAAAGTAACTCTTGGCTGGAGATTTCACGAACCATTAAACACAACAACAAGGCCGCCAACAAGCCCCTCCTTGCTCAAAACACGCCGACGGCCATTACCTAAGCCATCATGCTCGCTCGATGCCCGATAGTTTTCAGGAGGCTCAACGTTGTTTATCTTATCGTCGCCAGCCATCCGCGTGCTAACTCGGCGGTCGCCGTATTTTCAGGACAAAAACCTCAGCCTGGCGGCGGCCTTACAAAACCAGAGAGAGAGAGAGAGAGAGAGCAGCCGGCCCACTTGGACACACTAGTCCAACCAAGCGAACCTAAAGGAATATTCAAACCGGCCCACTAAGTGATTTTTCACAATTTCCTCCGCACTATATGGCCGGTTATCCTGTTGGCTGTCTTGGCCAAGAACAAGCACTCGTCGTGCACTGAATGAATTTGTAAGGCACGAAAGCTTGATCCCTAGAAGCGCCAACAAGCCGCCCCCTCGCCGTCTCATTGTTGTTTCCGCTTCAGTTGGAGTTTTTAAGCCAATTCCAGTGCCTCAAAGCCCATTAATGTGCTCGTTCTTGGTCGGCAAGATGGGTTGATTTTATTACCGCGACCATTGCGAGCTCTCGGAGGCCAGCTTGACCACTTCATCGTCAACTCCTCAAGTGGCTAAATGGCCAACCAAGGGGACAGACGAGGTGGGGGGGGGCGCAGCGGGACGGAGACAAAACAATCTGATTATCATAATTCGTAGGGCACATCCAGCGCCGGCCAGTTAGCGGCTCTTGCCGCCCATTACCATTGCTCGCACTGTGCAACCAACGCTGATGCTGCCAGACAACTGGCCGTCAAGGTAAAGTGGTGCTAATGGTCCAAGTTGAGCACACTGGTAATCGAGTCAACCGCATCAGCCGTCCGAGGTTTGGTCTCCCGTTTTTCGGAGGGAAGAGAGGAACAATTTTGTGGCCATTCAGTGGACCGAAGCCTGGATGGAGTTGTAAGGCAAACGTCTCAAATATTCTAATCACGATCATTGCTCGAGTTCAGGGGATGCAATTAAAATCAACTAGAAGCATACGCCTACTTTGCTCGAGGCGCTTTGTTTGTGACGATTCTATGCGATACCTGTGATTGTTGCAGCTTTTAAAGGCCTACGACTAAAGGTAGGGCGCGAGAGCAACTTTGCGCCCATCAAGGCCGCAATCTATCTAGACCGCCAAAGCTTTCTCCTCCAGTTGCTTTTATGTGTCACAGTATCCAGTGTGTTCCAATTAGAGGCGCTTGAAATAGGAGCAGAAGCAGGTAGAGCGGGAGTCTTACTAGAGTCCATTGATACCTACTCCTCTGCGGGATTCGATCCAAATTAAATGTTGTGCCCTGTATGCTCTGAGGACGCACTTTCCCATATCTGGCAGCGAGGGTTGTTTGTAGATTTGGGCGCCGGTTTCGAGCAGAGTTATAGCTCGAACCAGTTCGAGAGGCCGAAAACTGATGCAAAATAAATAGCATAAATAGCGAGAACCAGGCAATGAGTTCATTGTGCAGACTTTTTCCATTGGAAAGGTCTTCCGAAAGCTGAAGAGCTCTCGATTTGAATGTTGCGCTGCGGAACTTGCCAGTCGGTGTCACACCCCTGAGAGACGAATAGCCGGAGCTAACTGTTAGTATCTCACTTGGACGGTTATACCTGCAAACTGAGGATGATCGTTAAAGGGGAAAAGAATTCAACAATCGAGCGGAAAAGGCTTCAGTCTCTGCTTTAGGGCCAAACCCGACCAATCGCTGAGCGTCGATCTTGAACGCCAGGTGTGGATTCAGCCCGGTTCGCCGTTGATCGTGGACGTTAGTTAGACGGTAGCAACTGCGGCGGCTCAATCGGCTTCATTCGACTTCATAATTCTAGATCATAAATCAGCCGTCACATGGACTTCGGTGTGACTTGACACCGGCACGAAACGTCGGATCCTACTTTGGGCTCAACAGTTGTCAATCAGAACTGGACCAAATGAGGACCGATTGATTCTTTGTTTAGAGTCTATGCCAGGGATCGCTGTTTGAGGCTGTGTTGCGATGGCAAGCAGGAATGGTTGCCTAGAGACCATTTCTAAAATGAGATGAATACACTCAATATTGATTGGAAATAACGTCACAGGAACACATTGTAAAGGACGGATTGGGGTGGCAGACTCGGTCAATAGGATGGAGATGACAATATTTTTGTTCCCGTCTACCAAAACTTCAATCATGAGGTTCTTATCGGCCTAGCCTTCCATAGTTTGATACGTCCAAGTATGACTCACCACACCGTCAAAGAAGAGGGTGCTAAAATCCCCATGACCTTGTTCGGATATCTGAAAGAAAATGTCTGGCCTCAGTGAGAGAAATTTATGCGTGCGCTATGTCAGTGCAAGCCAATTTGAATTAACGATGTCTTAATAGATAAATTAGACTGTTTGAGAGGTTTTGGAGATCACGAGATTACAATCAGGATCAAATATACAGCTAGTGCGCGTCGCCATGCATGAGAGAACGAATGTTCATTGAAGAAGTGTCTCGCAGAAACGGAAATAACTCGTTACCAGCGAGATTTGCTCCTGAATAAACAGGGGTTATCAGAGGAGGGTCAGATCGAAACAAGAGCGGATAAAAAAATTTCCACATTAAGGTGCGCGTTCGATATTGATATAAGCGACGCATCAGATGTTAGACATGTCATAACTGTCAACGGATTCATACGCTTGCTTATGGACAACTCTCTAGATTAATGCTCTGATCAAAAAAGGTTACTTTGGACCTTACTTTGTGGCCGCCTAACTCGGTCTGATAGTTTTATTTACCAGGTGCAGAAGACTTGATGTGTAACTTACGTCTCTGGTCATCAGATTGAGGACATGGAGTTGCTTCTTCTGATAGATTGGGCATACTAACAACTATTGGCTCTGCAGAAAAAATGATCGTAGATCCTCTGGAAGGGTGTTGATCAGTTCTGCAAGCTTAAATTTGAATTGATCTAGATTACCACAGGTAAATTGATACTCGTGAGACTTGTTCATGGCTTGCGTCATACGACGTCTTAAAAATATTATCATGTCCACAACCTCAACCTCATCCTTACTTTTGACTGCCTGTGGCAAATCAATGTAGAGGAAGGATTCCATATGTAAACTCCAAAGCTTTCGATCTATTTCGCCCTTCCGCTCAGCGTACCAGCTATGAAAGTTGGAACAATTGAAGAACTTCTTATACAAACCTAACCAATCGCCTTTGATTCTCGTGGTGAGCTGAGGTCCGCTAGAGTCGAGAGTGACCAAGAATGATTCAACTTCAAAGGTGGGCAATTCAGGTGGCGCCTTGAACGGAGAAATCTTGCTATGTAGTGGCATCAACTGGGTGAGATATCTCTCCAGAGGCATGAAGAAGCTCTGAGTTAGTTCGATCAGCCATCGCCGAATGAGAGCAGTTTGTACATTGTTTGGCCGATTACTGCCGTGAGCTCGATTACTTCGTAAAATTTTTGTGAGAAAGTGTCTGTCTTTCTGGAGGAAAGGCTTCAACTTTGTGTTCAACCCTGGTTTGAGTGGCTCAACGTGTGAAAATCTGAGACGATCGACAAAGGGGATCTTGATCTGCTGTTGCTGAGGTTGTGAAGCCATTGACGAGAATGATGATATTAGAGAACTCAGTTGGTCAGAAGACTTGCTGCTTGTCATACCACATAGTTGAATGATATTGGGCCAGTGTTCCAGCGATTTGGCAAAAAAAGGATTTGTAACTCCCAATATCACGTTTGGTTTCGTATCCTTAAGTCCGATATATTCTCTGAATTCAGGGTCGTGTATAGTGAAGAAAGGGCGATAGTCCGCGTTATATTTGAAAGGGTAGATCAAGCTTATAACAGCTTGAACAAAACAAGCGCAAGTATCTGGAGTTTGAGCAATAACAATGAAAGGCTCGCATGTCAGTATCATCTCCCATAATAACTGCAGGTCCGATATCACAGAGAAAAAGCATTTGTATAGGTCTAAATCAAATGCTGCTAAGATTGTTTGATAATTTTGATGATGATTTGCGAGTGTCAAGGGTGTTCCGTGGATACTGGTGGCCATATAGGGGGGGAAAGGCAAACCAGAATGATTGCTTGCTTCCTGATTCGACAGTCTATGTCTCCAATGTTTCATTTTGTTTGTTAGGCCGGATGAGGTAGGTGACAAATCTGAATGCAAATTGTTGAGCTTGTCGTCTTTGTTTGGAATGTAGAAAGCAATGGTGGAACCCATAATGGTCAAATTCAAAGTTGCGGCCGTTTTTGGAGCCGGCCACTTTCTTGTTTGATTATAAACATTCTCCAAGTTTAGTAACTGTTCGTTATCGAAATAATTTGTTCCTACAAGTGTAACGACATGATAGAATAACTCAACAAATGGTAACAATGACAGAATAACGAGCGATTTCTGGAAATATCCGCGTTTTAACGATGGGTCTTTCTTCTGTAGAAAGTGGACGTACCCAAATATGAATCGAGTGTCAACATTGAGAGCTTGAGTTGTTTGGGTATTGTAATAAGAGTAAAATTGTTTCAATCTATTATCTAATTTGGATAATCTCATTCTAAAGTGGAACTGTGCAGAGCCAAGTATGGAAGAATTTGAGTCAGGAAAGGAAGAGTAACAAATATTGTTCACTTCCAATTCGGTTAGCTCCAATTCACCACATCTTGGGTGCATGACTTCGACAGCTTGACCAAACTCAATATCGAAAGTCACCACATATAGAGAATGTATCCACGCTGAGAGATGTTCAGGCACCTTGGGTACCTCAAACATCGATTTCTTTCCTATGGTGGCCTCCATCTCTAGAGTTCCTGGTAGTTTGTGTCAAACATATAATCGATACTTAAGTATGCCTAATTCAATCATATTTCACCCTTTACTTGCGGCAATTGTCCCTAGAAGTTGATTATGCTCGAATCGCTAGTAGTATCTTCTTTTGATTCTCTGGTCCATCGGAACTTTATCACAAGCGTGCATTATGCTTCTGGCAGAATACAGTTAACAGTCGATCCAAAGCCAAGCAAACGTCTTGTGGTCTCGTCGGACAATGTAACGGTACAGTGGCTCTCCTGTAGTAACTTGCTCCACTTTAGAATGAGCAGCTGATCGCAGACCATGCGCAGTGTGGGTCCATCGTTGATTCGCAATAGCCCATGACCATTCTCTCGAATTGTTCATGTCATCGCCGCCACCGAGAGAGGCTAGATATGAAGGGATATATTGCGTTTGGTCAAATAAATTCGACACTACAGGTTGAACATTCCTAGGAAGTCTCGTTAGATTTGAGGCATATGGTTCGTCCACCAGGTTCTTGAGGGCCGCTCAGGGACCTCAAAGACGAATTTTGAGTGGGTTCATAGCTTCATATTCTATGGTTCCTATCTGAGCATAATGGGCCACACATGAGTCGATTTTCTCTATTTTTAGTTGTACCACGTTCGAAAGTCACCCAGTAGGGCTACGAAACATCGGGACTGCGTCAAAACAAATAGGTTCTACTCTACGATCTGCTTACCTCGAGTTGCAGATTTCTTAAAAACAACATTGAAGCGACTCAAGATTCGATTGATCTTTAAAGCTTTATTGTTAATTGTATTGCATATATCAGGTTGATTAGATGAGCAGCACTGTTGTAAACTGATTGTGATTGGCCCTCTTTAAAGAACTCCTTTAGCTTGTTACTGAATCTCTTGGAACACTTGATGAAATCCTTCTTCCTCTCTTCTAAGGCTTGCCTACGAGCAGATGGCTCAGTGCGATTGATAATATCGGTTAAACAGTCGAGAATTTTCTTTATAGCACTCGCGACCTCCTTGATGGTTTCGAGGAAGATCTTTCTATCACTGATCTCATTTGGAATTCTACTTAAAATCTTCTTCAATGTGCTGGCTCTTTTGTTCAGTTCTACGAACTGATCCGATTGGTATTCTTCACAATCAGCCACCGACCCTTGCAAGGTTAACAGGCACTTGGTCATATCAAGACTGGGGTCGATACGTTTCGTGAACTTTGTTATCATTTCAAGTATCAAACCTGGAAAGGCTGATTCTGCTTTGAGTAGGGCCAGCTTGATCTCTAGAGCTGCCTCTTGAGATTGGGTCACCATATTTTTCAAGACCGGCTTGATAAGTATGGGCAATATCAAATTTGCGGTGACTGGAGGCCTCTCCACAAACATATTGGACTAGTCGAGTTATGTGCCCACAGCTTTGCTCACAACGAATGGCTAATAGGGTGGAGGAGGCGAGAATAAGTGCCTTCGCATTTGTTTGCTTCTAGACAAGATCCATGATTGATTACATCTTTATCCAGTTGTATTTGGGTCTAGAATGATACCAGAAGGCAGAGGGGAAAAACTGAAATTTAAAAATTACTTGTTTTGCAATATTCCTCCCCGCATCGAGTAGTGCTAACCCCATCATATACTATTCTTTTTTCACCAAATTTAGCTCTCATCATGTTAGTTCTCTGCCTCCAAATCCTAGGATTATCATTTTATCACCTAGATCGCCGTGGTTTAGTCACAGGTCATCGGTCAAGATTGAAGTGCAAACAAGATATGATTTGGGAGCCGCGAACTTTTTGATTCGTCTCTTGTTACTATCATGGGCGCCACGACGTTCTATAAGATACAGGATGGTAGACCGTGCTTCCTGCGGCGCGGACCATTTGTAATTATTTCGGCTTTGAATTTTAGACTTTTACGTGGTGAGTGAACTTCACTCAACTCAACTTGAGGTCAGTTAGTTGGCGGCAGATGAAAATAAATGCAAGCAGTTCATCCCATGTGCAATTGTTTATTAGACTCAAACTGAAGTCTAACAATCGTATTTGCACGCTCTCACTAACTCATGCGAATAGACCTCATTGTATCGAACTTTCATCATGGTCGCCTCCTTAAGGTTCCGAGGCAGCAATTGCCTACGCCAACGAATAATATTGTCCCTTCTCACTGGTAAACCAATCATTATCGAAGATATCAGACCCGACGAGGACGGACTCAAAGATTACGAGGTCAACTTGTTACAGCTCGTAGAAAAGGTAACGAGCGGTACAAAGATTCAGAATCATGGTAACAAGATTCAAATGAACCCGGGATCGGTGATTGGTGGGACCTTCACCCACGATTGCCATCTCTACAGGTCAATCTCCTACTACCTCGAGGTAGTTCTTGCCTTGTCACCCTTCTGCAAGCGACCTCTTCAAGCCACGCTCAATGGAGTGACCAATGACCAAATCGATCCTAGTGTTGATACTTTGAAGGCATCGGCAATACCAGTTTTGAAAAGGTTCATTGGCGATGTCGAGGGCGTAAAGCTCGAAATCAAAATCAACGCAAGAGGATTTAAACCCTCAGGCGGTGGACAGATTCTATTCACTTGCCCAATGGTACGCCAACTCCAACCAGTACAACTTATTGATCCAGGCAAAATCAGAAGAGTTCGAGGTGTAGCCATCGCGGCGAGAGTTTCACCTCAAATGGCAAACCGTATCATAGATACTGCTAAAGGCATGCTGCTTCAATTTTTGCCTGATGTTTATATTTACTCTGACCATACCAAGGGCAAATCCAGCGGTCTTTCGCCAGGATTCTCGATATCATTATCAGCTGAGACGACAGAGGGTTGCATATACACAAGTGATTCCGTTTCTAATTCCAAAGGTTCTGGATTAGGCCCCTCGATACCAGAAGATGTCGGCAAAGATGCCACTCATATTCTTTTCGAGGAAATCCAACGCGGTGGTTGCGTCGATTCTATCAGCCAGGGATTGGCTCTCACTCTGATGGCCTTCAACCAAAAAGATGTCTCAAAACTACGATTCGGCCCACTCACCACCTACTCAATCCATTATCTCAGACATTTAAAAGAATTCTGTGGCCTTACATTCCAACTAACCGCCACGGAAGAACACGAAGTTATAGCAACTTGTTCGGGTATAGGTTACAAGAATTTAAGTAGACCTACATATTGAGCTACTACGGATTAGTGAACTCATTTATTGCAATGATGTTACGAACGATGTTATTCTAGTCGCGGATATCTGGTGGCAGATCGTTAAAATAGGAGTGACACAGAGCATCTTCAGCAGATATCCGTCTAGGCGGGAAACAAACTAATAATTTTTGAAGCAAGTCTTTACCTTTCGCATTCAACTTTGGGACCACTTGTGAGAAATTAGCCGTTGGATAGTAATAGGGGAATGACTTGTACTCTGGCAACCTAGTTAGTCCAGGCCAAGTCTCCTCTGTTGGGGTACCTAGAAGCTTGAAGATACGCTTCAGTTGGTCTTCGACACCAGAGCCTGGAAAAAGTGGCCGGCCGGCGTTGGCCATCTCAGCGAATATACATCCTGCGGACCAGATGTCTACGTCTGTAGAATATAGTTTGGCTCCGAAGAGCACATCAGGAGGTCTGTACCATAAGGTAACTACTTCGGCCGAGTAAAATCGAACTGGTACCCCGAACGCCCTTGCCAGACCGAAATCAGCCAGCTTAAGTACACCGTTTTTGTTAATAAGAAGATTTTGAGGCTTCAAATCACGATGTAATATGTTGTGTCCGTGACAAAATGCCAGACCCTTAAGCAGCTGGTAAAAGAACGACTTGACTACATTAGGATCGATCTCCCCGTTGAGACTGTCAAAATATTTTTTCAGATCCTGGTCACAATGCTCAAATATTAAAGTCAACTTCTTCTCGTTGTGTAGAACGTCCTGTAACCTGAGATTCGGATACACTGGTCAGTTGTAGATTCTTGTTCTGATCTCTGAGTGTAGGAGTTACGTCATAAAACAGAGAGTCTAATCTCTAACGTTTAACTCACCTAACTATATTCTTGTGTTTCAGTTCCTTTAGTAAACAGATTTCTCTCAAAGCACTGCTAGGCACTCCCTCGTCATCATTATCTAGACGCACCCTTTTGAGAGCGACTATCTCATTTGTCTCCCTGTTTTTTCCCTTGAAGACAGTCTGTAGGGCGCAGCGATTGCAAATTAAGTTAAATACACGTTACATAGTCGACTTTAACTTATTTCAACAGACACAATACTTACTCCATAAGCCCCCGTTCCGAGTTGAGATCCTTTTTCGTATTTGTGCATTTCTTGGGCGACCAAACTTGGTGCGTGTTTGTGAGGTTTCACTAGATAGCCTCATAGGCTGGGTCTCGGGCGGGCTAATCGGTACATCTGTTGGAGGAATTTATAGAGACCGGGCGCTTTTTTATCAGCATAGGCGCTAGATTCTCTTCGCGCACACCCTCTGCCTTGCTCGCGGCGGATTGGCGCTAGACTGTCTAGCTACCTCAACTGGTATGGCCACGCGTGTCAAATAGACAAAACTCATGGGTAAACACTGTACTGTATCTCATGATTAAAATAAATAGGTCTCTTGAGAACACTGATATGACCTCTCTTCCGAGCCCATATGTTCGGGTAATCACATCATTCACATTTTAGATGGAAGATTTCAGACATCCATCATAGTGGTTGCGCCCGCCAAGCTCAACTTTCGTGTACAGCCTTGAAAATAAATAAAAGGGAATCAAAGGATGATTTGTAATGGATTGCCATGAGAGCGAAGACCTAGCGATTTGAGAATGGTCGCTTACGAACGCTAAGCAGAGAGATCCTGACGCGCACAGGCTAACACGTTGCGCCTGCGAGCGGCCGAAAAGAATTGAAAGGCAACGGATTGCGCTCATTCGGTAGAGAGAGCGGGAAAACGAACTCAGTGCTGTGCTTGCATTTGCTCTTGGTCATCCAACCGTTGACATGAGATTCTTTCTCGGACTTGGCTATTCAATCCGAGAAGTGAGGGACAGATACATCGTATTCTATCTTTTCTAGCGTTTATTAAAATTCTCCGACAAATTACTTCCCTTTTTCTCCTTCGATCGCCAGCTAGAAGCTTGACAAAAGCAGCTATGGCGGTCAACGAGAGCATGAATACCTCGGTGGACAAGTACTATCAGAAGATGTCGCATAAGGAGCAAATCCTTATGCGGCCGGCGATGTATATTGGATCCATCGAGGAGACCAAAGATCCCATGTGGGGTTACAATCCAGAAACAAAGCAGATGGAACACAAAGAATACACATATGTGCCAGGTTTGTACAAGATTTTTGACGAAATTATAGTGAATGCTGCCGACAACAAGCAGCGCGACAAGAAGATGAACACTATCAAGATTGCGATCGATAAGGCGGAGAACAAGATCTCAGTTTTCAATAACGGAGCCGGCATTCATGTTGCTATGCACAAGAAAGAGAAGATGTACATCCCAACGATGATTTTCGGACACCTGCTCACCTCATCCAACTACAATGATGACGAGAAACGAGTTGTCGGTGGTCTCAACGGTTACGGTGCCAAGCTTTGTAATGTATTTAGTACAAAATTCATCGTAGAAACAGCCAGAGATGGAAAGAAATTTAAGCAAACTTGGAAGAACAACATGTCTGATGCCGGTGAGCCCATCATCAATACGTCCAGTTCAGCTGATTTTACACGAGTTACCTTCTACCCAGACCTGAAACGGTTTGGCATGTCAGAACTCAGCGACGATATAATTGCAATTATGATGAGGCGTGCTTACGATATCTGTGGCACCCTCTCTGGTGTGAGCGTCTACTTAAACGACGAAAGACTCCCCTACAAGGGTTTCAAAGACTATGTTAAACAGTACCTCGGTGATACCGACTTTGCTTATGAAGAGAGCGAAAATGGACGATGGCAAGTTGCTTTAGCTGCTGGCGATGGTGATGCCTTCAAGCAAGTGAGTTTTGTAAATAATATAGCCACAACTCGAGGCGGTAAACACGTCGATTATGTGTCCGATCTCGTGCTTGACCCCATCTTGGAGGCCGTGAAGAAGAAGAACAAAGAAAAGACGAACGTTAAGAAACCTCAAGCCAAAAAACACATGTTTTTATTTGTCAACAGTCTCATTGAGAATCCAGATTTCGATTCTCAATGCAAGGAGTATTTAAACACCAAGCCACAAAAGTTTGGAAGTAAGTGTGAGCTTACTGACAAGTTCTTCAAAAAAGCCCTGAAGATAGGAGTTGTTGAAAGCATTTTGAGCGCTGCTCAAGTTCAGGCAAGATCTCACCTTGAATCAAAGAGTGGCCGTAAGACAGGTAGTATCAACGTCCCGAAACTAGTAGATGCAGCCTTCGCTGGCAAGCAACAATCTAGACAATGCACCCTGATTCTTACAGAGGGAGACTCGGCTAAAGGTCTGGCCGTTTCGGGTACGTCTGTCATAGGTCAGCACTATTTCGGAGTCTTTCCTCTCAGGGGTAAGCTTCTGAACGTTCGAGAGGCAAAAGCTAAGCAAATGTCAGAAAACGCCGAAATTAATGCCATAATCAAGATCCTTGGATTGAGCTACAAAAAGTCTTACCAAAACCCTGAAGACCTCAAAGATCTGAGATATGGGAAAATTATGATTATGACAGATCAGGATGCCGATGGATCTCATATTAAGGGGTTGATTATCAACTTCATCCACTCTCAATGGCCAGCCTTGATTCGCCACCATTCGTTCTTTCAACAATTCATCACCCCCATTGTTAAAGCAAAGAAAGGAAACCAAGTAATCAACTTCTACAGCATACCTGAGTTCAATGAATGGAAAGAGAATACTCGAAATTACAATACGTATCACATAAAATACTACAAAGGTTTGGGTACGTCAACTGCCTCAGAGGCGAAAGAATATTTCAGTGACTTGGATCGGCATAGAATCGATTTCAAATATGGAGGCAAAGACGACGATAATTCCATTGTGCTAGCCTTCAGCAAAGAGATGATCGAGGCAAGAAAGCAATGGCTAATGAACAATATGGAACAGAGAAAGAGAAGACGAGAACTTGGTCTTCCAGACGTCTATTTATATGAGAAAGGAACTAAACAAGTGACTTATCAGGATTTTGTGAATAAGGAGCTCGTCCTTTTCAGCAATCTTGACAATGAGAGGTCGATTCCCTCAGTCATGGATGGTTTGAAACCCGGTCAGCGTAAGGTTGTGTTCACTTGCTTCGTCAGAAATGATAAACGTGAGGTGAAAGTCGCTCAATTAGCCGGTTCAGTCGCCGAGCGTTCCGCTTACCACCACGGCGAAGCCTCGCTACAGGCGACTATTGTGAATCTAGCGCAAGACTTTGTTGGCTCAAACAACATAAATCTACTGCAACCTATTGGTCAATTCGGCACGCGACTCCGAGGCGGCAAAGATGCCGCTAGTGCTCGTTACATCAACACAATGTTAAACCCTCTCACAAGGAAAATATTTCGACCGGAGGACGATCCTATACTGAACTATCTAGAAGACGACAATCTCATGGTTGAACCTGAATATTATGTTCCCATCATTCCTATGGTTTTAATCAATGGAGCAGAGGGTATCGGAACTGGATGGTCGACAAAGGTACCGATGTATAACCCACGAGACGTCATAGCCAATATTCGACACTTAATCAAGGGAGAAGCACCTGAGCCCATGATACCTTGGTATCGCGATTTCAGAGGCCACAGAGAGCAGATTGGTGCTAGCGTTGTGATAAGCGGAAACATCCGAAAGAGCCTCTACGAACCAAATCAGTTAGAAATCACTGAATTACCAATTGGAACATGGACGGAAAACTATACTGAGGCAGTCCTCAAACCTCCAACAGACAGCAGTGTCAAGCCAAATCCCACCGCTGTTTACAATTTCGTCGAAGATCTGGTCAATTACCCAGATGATACGTATGTGAAGATGTCGCTGAAGCTGCCGGAAAACAAGATACGCGACTTTGAATCCTTGCCAGGAGGACTCTACAAAGCTTTTAAGCTGCAAACGACGATATCCATGAACTCGATGGTTTTATTCGATTCCAAAGGTTGCTTGAAGCGCTATGAGTCAGCTCTAGAAATTATGAAAGAATTTTATGAGGAGAGGCGCAAGTATTATGATAAGCGTCGCGAATACATCATAGGGCTATTGAAGGCTGAGTGCGAAAAATTGGAGAATCATGCAAGGTACATAGATGACAAATCGATATTCGAATTTATCGGAACACGACCACAGCTCTCGGCTCTGATTCGACGTTTAATTGAGCGCGGGTATGCACCTGATCCTATTAGGAAGTGGAAACAAGGGCTCAATAAAAACATGACTGCTACCGATGACGAAGGCGAGGAGAGTGATGGTGTATCAGCACAAGATATAGCCGATTACGCCTACCTAGTAGACACTCCAATTCGTCAATTTACTTTTGGTGACAGCTCAAGACTCTACAAGAGGCGTGACGAAAAACGTGACCAGGTTGAAAAGATTACCCGATCAACGGTAGAGGATCTATGGCTGGCCGATTTAGACGAATTGGAGGCGGATTATGCTAAATGGCTTGATGGCTTGAAGAAACTGCGCAAAGAAGCTCGAGAAGCCCGAAGCAAAGTCCAAAAGTCAGAGGCTAAAGCTCGATCCAAAACCAAGAAAAGCACACCTGTTGCTGATGTGGAGCCATCCGAGGATTTCCAAGACATTGAACCCCCTCTTGATGAATTTAAAAAGAAGAGTTCCACTGCTGAGAACAAGAAACTAAAGAAATCAACCGGACCGATCAAGAAGAAGGGAGGGAAGTCTAAAAAGAGTCTTTCTGATGATGACGAGACCGTATTAGATATTGAGGATATGTCCGATGACGACGAAACAGATGTTGAAATGTTAGAAACAGAGCAACCCATTCAGACAAAGCCTAGTAAGCTAAGCAAGAAAACGGCTGCCAAAGTTACCACCTCAGCTGCCGGCTCAAAATCTAAAACGACCAAGTCAAACGGCGGCAAACAAAACGGCGACGCTAAGGGCAAGAAAAAGAAGTATGATTGGGAAAGTGATTCAGATGCTGAGGAAACAACCCTCCTCTTAGATGATTCATCGGAAGATGAGATACTACCGATTTCCAAGAGGCGCGCAGCCGACACGGACGCCACCGATAAGCGCCCCAAGTTGGACAGCAGTAACGATACCGATGTTGAGACTCTCGAGTGAATTGATCTACCAAATAAGAAGGGAGTATAGCTCCCTACTTTTCAACGACTCCCAGAAGTGTTTGTTTCTCTAAAGGATCGGCGTTTAATTTTGGATCGATTACAAATCTCTTCTTCCAGCCGGGTAATGTAACTCAATGTTCATAAGGAGGGATTATTCAGACGACAGTACTGATGATTCGCTTCAAGGGCCAGGTTAATGCAGCTAGGTACAAACAACTTGTCAGCAGAGAATCTTTACTCATTTTGTATTCTTTTGAAAGATGAGTCCCTTACTTTCTGATGGCGAGCGGTCAAACGCTAGCCCACCGAAATCTGTGGGATATCCCCACGTTTCTTGGTGGCGGAGAATGATAGCCTTGTTGGAGTGCTAAACGAATGAGATTTAGCTGACAATGTTTTCTCGTGATCATGTCCCAAGTGATCTCGTTCAGAATCCTTTGGGGGTCGATAATATTTAGTCAGAAGGGGTACAAGAGAACGGTGAAATTTATGCAGCGCCAGTCTCGTTTGAGAAAGTTGTTACGAAGTTTCCGTGGTTCGGCCGGTAGATCGTTAAGCCTGAGATCCTGCGACAAAGAAACCAGGTATGAGTGAAGTAATGAGCGCCTCTGAGTTCATCGATGAAGCGCACAAACACTCTGTTATCTGACTTTGCAAAGTGCGGCCGAACTAAGCTGCATCTCCTCGGGGAAACCTGGCGAGCGTTTCCGTAAAGCTTTTGCAAATCAAAGATAATCTAGATAAGCTCAGACTTCGATCAAAAAAACTAGCAACACTCGAGGTTCTCTCATAAGATCAATTCATCACTCGAGCTGGCTTGTCATCTCTCCGCTAGCATCTTAAACTCGACACTCGAATGATAAATGGCGGGAGAGTTCTGACAGACAGAGGTTCCCCTCGGATGCCATTCGTTTCAGGTGGTTTGCTCAGTCCGCATCGGAAACTTGGATGACAAGTTCTCATAGAGAGCGAGGATTCTAATTGAGGTAGATTGAAGGAAAAGTGAAGGACGTAATTGAAGATGGGCAAGTCAAGCCAAGCAAAACTGGCCATTTGTGCACTGCTTCTGCAACACAGTTTAGCAGGCAGCCGGATCCAGAGTAGCGATACAAATTCGAGCAACGCTTTCGGTTTGAGAGATTGTCGATCTAGGAATGAAACTTCCAGTATTTCGGGACATCTAGGATCTTCAATTGTCGGCATGAGAAAATATGTTGATATGGAAGCACTTGCACGTAATCCAGACGCCCGTCGACTCATCGCGCTCGATTCAATATATCAATTTTTCTACCACAGACAACAGTATCATCAGGTCGCGAACATCAGCCAGTTCAGTGAACTGTCTTTGAGGGCAAAGTTCCATTCATCAGTTTACAGCGACCTATTTTTGCATCGTTACGATGACTCCGACGAGCTCAAGGAGTCAGGAGGACCAAATGTAGACCAAGAGCTATGTTTGCGTCAGCTAAGACTACTGAACGAGAGAGCAGAAATTCAGCAGAGAGAAAAGTTTTCGTCAAGGGATCTGAATCTGATAGAACTGCTGGATACTTTCGGCCATGTTCCATCTGGGAAGTTTGGTGGCGATGCCTACTGGCCTAGCCACTATAGTGGATGCCTGCGCCATAGAATCGATATCCCTGACGGTGAAAAAGGATTCAGATATTGCGTTGCCTCATTCAGGCACCATCTTTGGCCCAAAGATGACGTTTTGTCTGACTTCATCGTCGTCAAGTCGGCGGTTTGCTTGCCCAAGGCTTGCGATTCGCTCGACTACAAGGACAAGTACGCGCTCGTCGGCCGGCTCGAGGAGTACAACCTGAGAGAGGTGGAGAGGAACCAATTCAATGTGAGCAGCCTGTACTGTTTGCCCGACGACGAGTCGAGCTTGCGCCAATGGTGGCGATCGCCGAAATCGCTTGCGACGGTAGTTGTGGCTTGTGCGTGGATTCTAATCCAGTTGTATGCTACTTGGAGGTTCTCAAAAATATCAAAGGGGCTTGAAAATCATGGATGTGACGACCAAACTAGAGGAACTGAGCGTTTTGAGACAACAAGTGCACTCGCTCGCAAGGGCGGTGAAGACAACTATCCTGCCGGTTGTGAAAAGCAAGCAGAGGGTCCAATCAACATATATCGATCACTATCGATTACGAACAATCTTCGGCTCCTCTTTGATACAAGCAAAACCTCCTCGCTTATGGAAGTTGCTCAGAATATTAACACTGAGGACCAAAACCAAGAACAGGCTCTCCTGGCCAAACCCATCGTTGATCTGCGAGTGATTGAGGGCATCAAGGTCATAAGCATGTGTTATGTGATGATTGGACACGTTCTCATGATCTCCACCGCACTCATGGTTAATGGTCGTGAGTTGGCCGATGTCAAGCCGCTGGCCTATTTCATCGCATATCCAGCTCCAGCGTTAACAGTCAATGTCTTCTTCACTATCACAGGCCTCCTGACGTCGTACCTAATGTTCAAACATAACCAAGCCCACTCCCTCTTCGCCAACCCCCTCAAGTGGATCTCCTTCGCCCTCTACAGGTACCTGCGCATCATGCCCATGTACGCGCTCGTCGTCCTGTACTGCAAGACTCTGGCCAGATTCACTGGCTCTGGACCCTACTGGGACTACGGCACCTCAGCAATCGCGCAGCGCCGAAGTTGTCAGCAAGAGTCGTGGCTCTGGACGTTGCTGTTTGCGTCCAACTTCAAGTCGCCAGTGAGCCACTGCATCCCCTCCGCCTGGTACCTGGCCAACGACTTCCAGTTTTTCCTCGTGACTCCAATCTTCCTGGCCATGTTGCACAAGTGGCCAGTGTGGGGCCAGCGCGCGATCAAGGTGTGCATTGCGGCCGGATTTCTGGCCAGCTTCCAGAGCATCTACAGCTCGAGCTTGCACGACCTCAGGCCGATCGCAAACTTCGCGCCGCACGCGTTCAAGACCTACGTAACCCACTTCGACTACAACTACACGCAACCCCAGTACAGGATCCTGGCCTACTTGTGCGGCCTGCTGATTGGCTTCGCCTTGCACAACTACGAGCGATTGAAGTTGGAGCATCTGAGGCTTAGGCTTGCGAGGGAATGTGGGGCGCGAGGAGAGGGGGCGAAATCGAGCGGAGAGCCGATGCACGAGCCAGGCTGGTCGAAGCGATTCGAGACCAAAGGAATGGCGCTCAGTTTCATATTACTAGCGCTCCTTTATGTTATACCTGCCATCGGTTCAATGTTGCCGTTCAACTACCTCATAGCGAGAATTATGGTCGCTCTATTCACGCCCTCCCTTCATTTGATGATCTCGCTCATGGTTGGCATGTACATTATGCTAGCAGCAACTGGATTCGGCAGCAAACTTGCCAATGGGATCCTCTCGCGCCGAATGTGGAAGCCGTTTGCCAGACTAAGTCTGTGTGCCGTCTTGACGAATGTCGAGGTAACGAGCTATTTCGTGTTGAGTCGCCACCGCAGTTTATACATCGACAACGAATCATTAACATGGCTGAATTTGGTCTCCATTGTGGGCACCTATTCCGTCTCAATTGTGCTCTGCGTCCTCTTCGAGGCCCCAATCAGGTCGACGCTGAACCAACTGATCTCTCACTTTATAGCCAAGCAGGTCGGCAAGCAAAGGACTGAATAAAGTAGCCTAGAAAATCTGGCATGATGGTTTCGATAGTTGAGAGCTGTACTAGATTTGCCGCATGTTGAATTGAGTGACAAAATCCGATACCTGCCGCCAGAATTCATCCTAGCTTGATTGCATCAAGCCACGCATATCGGTCTTTTTGGGCTCCTTTATCTTCGAGACAAACAGGAGTCAGATGTGTGCGGCTAATTGTACCTTGCATCAAACACAGAATCGCACCACAAGCTTGGTCGGTTTTGATTTCCGAAAGCCAGTTGCAGTTAGAGGCGCAACTGGCTTCATCTGCGAGCCAAGCAACAGCTGAGGATTCAGTTTTCATTGGTTGGTGCGCCCGATTCATCAGCTTATTGAAGAAGTTGATATCTGAACGTAGACTTGACGGGTTTCTTGGGCGCGGCTATATACTCATGACGCGCAGATGTACTGAACCAGATGATATAATATCATGAGGTGCGTAACACAGGTGAACACGACCGGGCCAGCATTTATCATCCGTCTAGTCTAAATTTGCCCGTATGTCACCATAAAATCGCCAAGGTCCTAGCCTTCTCGGCGCTGAGAACTCTGTTTTTCGCTAGAGGGAAGCCAAGTGGCGGTCTATATTCCAATTCTAAAACTATTAACCAAATCAAACATGACCATCCCCACGAACTGATTTCACTCGAAAAAGCCAGAGAGAGAATTCCTGTTGTCGCAAATAATCTGTTTGAATATTCCCCATTAAAACAGGGAACCAGTTGCCAAGGGAACCACGATTACTAAACCTGTAAATCCAGTAAACAGTCCACCTCTACAGTTGCCATCTCGGGGGAAGAGCTTTCCATCGATGCCAGTCATTCCCAAAATTATTTGAATAGACAAACCCTAGAAACCCCTGCAACAGCAATAAGGGTGTCTAGCGAGCTCGACTTATCGGTGATTCGTAGATTAGATTAGAATGATGGAGAAAGCTGAGATTTTGATATAATGCTTGGCGAGCTGAAATCAAAGAGAAACGTGCACGAACGAAGGAAGGTGGCTCCTGGTGGTCGGATGACAAAAACAAGAAGGACAACAACAACAGGCTATTTGTACTTGGTTTAGTTACAACAGGACTTCTCCCCCGGCAGTGGCTGCGCCTACTACCTCCTTTCTGTTGAACACTGGTTGCTAGTTCTTCCTCTCTCTCTCTCTCTCTCTCTCTCTCTCTCTCTCTCTCTCTCTCTCTCTCTCTCTCTCTCTCTCTCTCTCTCTCTCTCTCTCTCTCTCTACGCGCACGTACACTGGCGAGCCCTATTTGTCGACCAGTGAGAGAGACAGAGATAGAGAGTAGATACCCTGAATTCGGCTCGAATCCATGTTTGCTTATACATAAGACGCTCTCGTTAGCGATCAGGCCTCTGATCCTCTCGCTGCTTGAATATAAGCAATACTATTTACTCTTCGCTCGACCGGAATCGTCTTTTCACTGAGCACCCAAGTCGCTTGTTTCCATCAAATTTCTAAACGCAGCAGTACACTACAGAATCAGCCTACCTGTGTAGTTGAATAGGATTTGAAGTACCAATACTAGGTAAAGGCCTGTTGTTGGTCATCCCTACCTGTTCGAATTGCCTTCTCTTGAGACGTCCATGAGAATCGATGTTGGAGGGAGATATGAAATACTGGAATTGAATCTCGGACAGGGATATTGTCACGCATTTTTATCCCAAAAGCCCAAGATGGCTTCTTTCATCCCTGTTTGCGCCGAGTCAGGGCGAAACAGGTTTGAAGGAGAACATGGAATCAAGTCCCTGTTGAGTTGGCTCGAATTTGTTGTCTTGAGATGGAGGAAGCCTTGTCAGGCAGAGAGATGATGCAAGCAAATGAAGCTCGCGCCAGGTTCTTGGCTGCGGAAGTCTGGTCTTGATGCGAGATTCGATTGGCCTGGAATAGCGAACCCGCGATCAATAGACAAGGAAACCAGGCAGACAGCGTCCATGTTAACTTATTGGCGCTGGATCATATTTGGGTGTCAATGTCATCACATGGGTTTGCTTTGCCAGCTTATTTTGCAAGAGTTATTTCGAGGGCGTTCGAGATAAGCTCATAGCTTGGTGAGGTAGGAGAGTGTTTAACCAGGTTCGCCTACCTGATCGCATCGCTGCGCCCATAGAGCAACCTTGTCGTGTTGCCTCCAAGCAGCAGAGGAGTTCATGGCTGCCTCAATCGACTATCAAATGTCATTTGAACCGAGGAACTCCAACGGGCGAGCCTAGATGTTTTATGGAAACACCGGTAGCAAACCCAAACGAAGATCTGAAACACTGATCGAGGGTCAAGTGAAGTTCGAAAATGAGGCCAAGTCTTAAGAAGCTCTCACAGCTAACCGTCTTTGTCCTGCTGCTGAAACACAGTTTAGCCAGCGAGCAGATCCAGGGTAGCGATACAAACTCGAGCAAGACTACCGATTTCAGAGAACGTCAATCCGGAAATGGAACGTCCTATGAGGACCGACATTCAGTTATACCAAGCTCAAGCGTCAAACGATATGCTAATATGGTAACGTTCATGCAAGACCCACAACTCTACAAACGAGACCTGCTCGACGCAGTATACACCTTCTTCTACCACATAGACCAATTCCACCAGAAAATAAGTTTAGGCGAGTTTGGCCGGATATCGTTGAGTGCCAAGTTCTATTCATCTGTCTACAGTGATCTGTTTGTGCATCATTACGATGATCCCAACGAGCTCAAGGAGTCAGGCGGGCCAAATGTGAACCAGGAGCTGTGTTTGCGTCAGCTTAGACTACTGAACGAGAGAGCAGAAATCCAACAGAGAGAAAGGATATCCTCCAGAGATCTGAGTCTCGCTCAGCTGCTCGACACTTTCGGCCATGTTCCATCGACGATGTTTGTTGGCGAGGCCTATTGGACTGGCCACTACAGAAGGTGCTTAAGCCACACGATGGACATACCTGGTGGCGAAAAGGGTTTCAGGTATTGCGCTGCCTCGTTCAGGCACCATCTTTGGCCCAAAGATGACGTTTTGTCTGACTTCATCGTCGTCAAGTCGGCGGTTTGCTTGCCCAAGGCTTGCGATTCGCTCGACTACAAGGACAAGTACGCGCTCGTCGGCCGGCTCGAGGAGTACAACCTGAGAGAGGTGGAGAGGAACCAATTCAATGTGAGCAGCCTGTACTGTTTGCCCGACGACGAGTCGAGCTTGCGCCAATGGTGGCGATCGCCGAAATCGCTTGCGACGGTAGTTGTGGCTTGTGCGTGGATTCTAATCCAGTTGTATGCTACTTGGAGGTTCTCAAAAATATCAAAGGGGCTTGAAAATCATGGATGTGACGACCAAACTAGAGGAACTGAGCGTTTTGAGACAACAAGTGCACTCGCTCGCAAGGGCGGTGAAGACAACTATCCTGCCGGTTGTGAAAAGCAAGCAGAGGGTCCAATCAACATATATCGATCACTATCGATTACGAACAATCTTCGGCTCCTCTTTGATACAAGCAAAACCTCCTCGCTTATGGAAGTTGCTCAGAATATTAACACTGAGGACCAAAACCAAGAACAGGCTCTCCTGGCCAAACCCATCGTTGATCTGCGAGTGATTGAGGGCATCAAGGTCATAAGCATGTGTTATGTGATGATTGGACACGTTCTCATGATCTCCACCGCACTCATGGTTAATGGTCGTGAGTTGGCCGATGTCAAGCCGCTGGCCTATTTCATCGCATATCCAGCTCCAGCGTTAACAGTCAATGTCTTCTTCACTATCACAGGCCTCCTGACGTCGTACCTAATGTTCAAACATAACCAAGCCCACTCCCTCTTCGCCAACCCCCTCAAGTGGATCTCCTTCGCCCTCTACAGGTACCTGCGCATCATGCCCATGTACGCGCTCGTCGTCCTGTACTGCAAGACTCTGGCCAGATTCACTGGCTCTGGACCCTACTGGGACTACGGCACCTCAGCAATCGCGCAGCGCCGAAGTTGTCAGCAAGAGTCGTGGCTCTGGACGTTGCTGTTTGCGTCCAACTTCAAGTCGCCAGTGAGCCACTGCATCCCCTCCGCCTGGTACCTGGCCAACGACTTCCAGTTTTTCCTCGTGACTCCAATCTTCCTGGCCATGTTGCACAAGTGGCCAGTGTGGGGCCAGCGCGCGATCAAGGTGTGCATTGCGGCCGGATTTCTGGCCAGCTTCCAGAGCATCTACAGCTCGAGCTTGCACGACCTCAGGCCGATCGCAAACTTCGCGCCGCACGCGTTCAAGACCTACGTAACCCACTTCGACTACAACTACACGCAACCCCAGTACAGGATCCTGGCCTACTTGTGCGGCCTGCTGATTGGCTTCGCCTTGCACAACTACGAGCGATTGAAGTTGGAGCATCTGAGGCTTAGGCTTGCGAGGGAATGTGGGGCGCGAGGAGAGGGGGCGAAATCGAGCGGAGAGCCGATGCACGAGCCAGGCTGGTCGAAGCGATTCGAGACCAAAGGAATGGCGCTCAGTTTTCTGTTGTTTGCTCTAGATTTCGCTTCACCTGTCCTCGGTTCAATTTTACACTCGACCAAACTCAACTCAAACAATCCCGTTGTCAAATTTCTGGTCGCCATCGCCGTTCCAATATACCACTTGCAATTTTCGCTTGCGGTTGGCTTCTTCATCATGCTAGCAGCAACTGGATTTGGCAGTAAATTTATCAACGGGATCCTCTCGCACCGAATGTGGAAGCCGTTTGCCAGGCTCAGCTTGTGCGCCATCCTGGTGAACATCGAAGTGATAAGCTACTTTGTGTTAACCAGCCATCGCAGTTTATACATCGATAACGAATCATTAACATGGCTGAATTTGGTCTCCATTGTGGGCACCTATTCCGTCTCAATTGTGCTCTGCGTCCTCTTCGAGGCCCCAATCAGGGCTGCGCTGAACCAACTGGTTGTCAATGCGTCATCCAAGCTCTCAAAAAAGCCCAAAAGTAGCGATGTTCCATAATAAACTAAACCAAGCCAAAGTATTCCAAGACTAGCCGCCTCAGGTGGGCGCAAGAGTAGCGCGCGTCCATTTCAAAAATTCTCCTGGACACGAGAGACATTCACCCCATTGGGCGCAGCTAGGCGGACTTGCGGCGCACTTCCTTTGGCGGCCACTGGGGGGCGCCAGGGTTCTCGCTCAAGAATTGCTAGCGACCCAAAGCGTAACGAGCGCCCTGCTTTCGGTCCTGGGTGAGGCTGGTCGCCTCTTGGGGTCCGAGCCTCAGGGGAGCGTGAGAAGCGCTGCTCTCAGGTTGCCGCTCGAAAGTCGGTTCAGAGGGGCGCGCGCCGCCTGGTTGGCCCAGACGACCAGATGGCGCGCGCAACCTGTAGAGCGTCGAGCGGAGGTCCCAGGCAAGGAGCTGCCAGTTCTGGCTCTCAACTGGCCGATTGTTGCGCGGAGGCGCCAAGGTCGGCCGGTCGCTCCAGCGACTCTGGCTGCGGCCGCGGATTTGGCTTCTTCTGTTGGCGCCGCCGCTGCTGCTGCTGCTTTGGCTTTGGCTTTGGCTGCCACTTTGCGAGCCGAGTGTCTCTGAACACGCGCAAGGCGATCGATCGTGGGACTTTGCCAGTCCCATGCGAGTTGCATGCGGCGAAACAGGTTGGTTTGTTGGCGGCGCCGCTGCTGCTGCTGCTGCCGTTGTTGTTGTTCGTGTTGGGCCGCTGTTACGTGATTGGCGCCGCCGGTGCAGGTGCGAGCGGCCCGGGCTGGCTGGCTGGCTGGCTGGCTGGCTTTGGCTGGAGTGCGCGCGGCGCCGAGTGCCCTTGTTGCGCCCCGCTCGGCGCTCCCCCCGGCTCACCTGCAACAGGCGGCTCTTCCCTCGAGCAGACAACTCGTTTGGACGCGGCCCAAGCGGCGCACGTACGGCCAGCGGCTTGCTCGCGCGCCGGCCATGAGGAAAAGTCGCCCGCTTGGGCCGGCTGGCTGGCTGGCGGCTGGCGCAGGAGGAAGTGGCGGCGGCGGCGGCGGCGCTTGGCTGAGGGGCGTCCGCGAGTCCGGAAGAGGCGGCTGCGCGTGGGCCAGGCGGCGCTGGTGGCGCCGCCAACAGGTGTGCGGCCAACTCGCGCTCGGTTGCACAACGCGGCGAGAATGTTGCGCCCGGCTGGCCGCCTGCGCTCGCATTCCAGCCATCCGAGCTGCTCGGCCGGCCGAGTTGGCTCGCCCAGAGTTGAGCCGCTAAAAGTGCCAACCAAGAGCGCGGCAAAGGCCGAGCTCAGACTGGAGCTCAAACTCGAACTCGAACTCGAACTCGAGCCGCCAGAGTGGAGCGCAAACTCGCTCAAGGACGCGCAAGCGGCGGCGCCAGTTTCAGCGCAAACTGAAATGGCTGCCGCAAGTGGCGGCGGCGGCGGCGGCGGCGGCCCGCAGTGGCCTCGGCCGCGCGCTCGGCCATAAAGATTGCGCGCCTGGCCTTCCATCCGAGCCGGCCGCTCCCTCCGTTTGCATTCCTCGGCGGGCCGGCCGGCCGCGGTGGTTGCATAACCGGCCCATGAGAATCGCCGGCCGCACTTCCTCTCTCACACTTGTCGGCCCCTTGCGCGTCCGGCCGGCAGAGGGCGAGCGTGCGAACGCGCGTGCTCGGCGCCCGTCGAGCGGCCGGAAGCGGCGCCAACCGGCCAACCGGCCAAGCAGCGCCAGGCAAGTGAAGCTGCGAGCGCCGCCAGTGTAAACAAACGCGCCGCTTGTGTCGCACTGGGAGAGTTGGGCGTGGCCGGCGCTGAAATTGGAGCTCGCGCAGGCCGGCCCCACCGGATGGGCGCGTGCGTGTGCGCGTCCGTCACGCGCGCCGCCCCCGCCGCTGGTGTGCGTGCGTGCGCTCGTTGTTGGCCTTGTTTTGGCAGAGGCGGCGGCGCAACAAGCGGCGCACTTGTGCAGCCTCTCTGCGCGGCCTCGCCCAGGCCAGCCGCCGCCGCCGCCGCCGCTTCCGCCGAAGCTCGGCGACACTCGCCAGGCTGACGGGCCGCTCGGCCTGCGCTCGCCGTCCGCGAGCAAGCCGCCGCAGCAGCAGCAGCCGCTGCCGCCAACTCAGAGCGAGCTGGGCGCCTGCGTGCGAGCTGGCTGGCTGGCTGGCAGCGCGCGAGCTTGCGTTGGCGGCCGCTGCAACGTGGCCCTGGCGCTGCGAGAGAGCCGCGGCGGCCGCTGCTTGCCGCTCGCTGCTGCCGTCGCCTCTGCTGCCGCCGCTGCCGCCGCCATCGCTGGCGGCCCATTTGCGCCCGCTGTCAGTGTTGGCGCCGGCTGACGCGCGTCCGCCCGCCTCGCTCGCCGCGCTCACTGCGGGCGCGTTTCGGGCCGAGTGCGTGGCGCTTCCACCAACTGGCTGGCTGATGAACTCGAGTGGAAACGCCAGCCAGCCAGCCAGCCAGCCAATGGCGGCTCGAATGGAGCGAGAAGCACGCTTGTTGCACGCAGCCCTCGCACTTGTCTTTGTGTCGTCGCTCGTAGCTGCTCGCTGCTCGCCGCCCGCTGCTGCTGCTGCCGCGGCGCCAGCTCGCTCGCTTGCCAGGCCCGCAACTCGCTCGGCCGGAGGCGACTGGAAACGGGAACGGGAACGCGAGGCTGGCGCCGCAGCCGCCGCCGCCGCCGCCGCTGCGTCTCGGCCGCCAGCGCAGCTCGCGGGCCCCAGCAAAGCGCTCGCAGCTCCGCCGACGAGCCCTCACTCTCATTAGCCGACTCGTTTTGCTCAAGCCAAGGCTCGGCGCTCTCGGCCTGGCTCGCTGGCTGGCTGGCTTGGCGGAGGGAACAAAGCGGCCAAATTTGGCTTTGGACGAGCAGCGCGGACTAGCTTCTGTGACGACAGCAGCGAGCGAGTTCAGCCTGCGCCGGCCAGAGTCGCCCAGTTCACTCCAGTTCACGTTGCTCCCCCGGCCGAGAGGCGCGCGCACTCGAGGGCCGGCAAGCCAGCCAGCCAGCCGGTCGGGCGGCCGGCCGGCCGGCGGGCGCAAACAGAGCCGCGACGACAACAAGCGCGGCTGGCGGCGATGCTGGCGCGAGATAAGCGCGGCCGCGGCTGGCGCTGACGCAACTGGCTGCCGCCGGCTCGCCGCTGCGCCCTGTGCGCGGCCGGCGCGTGTTGCCCGCGCACGCCGCCGCCAGGGGCCGGCGCTGGCGGCGCCACCGGCGCCCGGAAGTCAGGGCGGCGCGCACGCCCGACGCTGTTGCTGTAGGAGCGGCGGCGGGCGGGCGGGGCGCCGCGCGTGCTCTCCGGGCCCGCGGGCCGCGGCGCGCAGGCTTGGCTGCGGCAGAGCCCGAAGTGGGCGCGGCGTGCGTGTGTGCGCGCGCGGGCCCGAGCTGCACTTGTCGGGGGCGCGAGCGAGCGGCACAGGGCGGAATTGAGCGAGCGTGCGCGCGCGCGCGGCCGCGAGTTGACTGCGCGCCGCCGGACGAGCTTGGCCGGCAACAAGTTGAGTCAGCTGCGTGTGAGTCGCCGCCAGCTTTGAGTCAGCGGGCGCGCGCGGCTCGCTCTGCGCGTCTGCGGCCGCGAGCTGCCGCCGCTGCCGCCCCCACGCGCCGGCCGCTCGCAGGGCGCCAAGCGCGTGGGGGAGGAGCGCTTATATAACTCCGCGCTCGGCCAGACTTACCAGCGCTCCCGGCGACTTTACGCTCTGCGGGCGAGCAACGGGATCCCATTCGCTGCTGCTGCCGCTGCTGCCTCAGTCCGCCGGCTGCGCGCAACCTTGCAAAAGGGCGCCCCTCTCGGCGCTGCGGCCCAGACGCTTGGCCGCTTTGAACGGCGCGCCGCCGCTTGGCGCTGCTGCGCAAACGCGCCGCTCGCCGCGGCTCAAGTCGGTGCCTTTAGTTTAGCCTGCGGCCGCCAGTTGAACTTGTTGCTGGAAGCGAGTGCGCGCTTCTGTGTTGCCCCCTCGGCGGCTCGCACTGACTCTGGCGCTAGCGCTGTGCAAGCTGAATCTGCTTGCGCCCGCCTGAGCTCGCTGGCTCTGGCTCAGGCTCAGCGGGCTGCGAGCGCTGAGCTCAGCTGGTGCTGCTGCCGCTGCTGCTGCTGCTGCTGCTCCTGTTGGCGCCGCCGTCGCCGCCGCACTCTGTTGCTCGGCCGCTCGCTCGCTCGCTCGCACTCGTTTTTGGCGACCACGGCGAGCGTTCCAGCACGCAAAATATCTCATTGCAAAAATACAACAAACACACTCGGACCTCCAGCCGCCCGCACTCCTCTCCTCCCATTGCACATTGCACACTTCACGCCGCCCGTTGCATATTGCGGCCTCACCCAAAACCAGAACCAGCACCAGAACCAAAACCAGCCCACCCAAGAGTCAAGCTCGAACCAAACCAAAACAAGGCGACCACGAACGACAGACCGAAAGCAAAGGCAAGAGGGTCAGACTGTGAGGCAGGGAGGCGAGCGGCAGAGATAGGTAGGAGTTGAAACAGGAGCGGCGGCGGCGGCGGCGAGCGGGACGAGCAAGCAGAGGGCCCGAGGGCGGCAGCCAAGATGACGGACGCAAGCCTCAGGTACGAGATTGAACAGTTGAAGAGAAAACTGCTCCAAACGCAAGAGGAGCGAGATCGTGCAATGTCAAACTGTCACGAGCTTTGGAAGAGGTTGAACAGTTTAATTTCGCTCGCAGCAAGCACAACGGCCAGCTACACACTGTCAAGCAGCGGCCTGCCAACCTCGCCAAGCGACTCCTACGACAGCCGCTCCAAATCAACCTCACCTAATTCATCCTCGGCCGCAAGCTTGAACGACAGCCTCCTCTCAACCTCAAACGGAACCACCAGCGCCAGCAGCACCACCAGCAGCGGCGGCGGCGGCGGCGGCGGCGCAACAGCTGCCTCTGCAGCGAGCAACTCCAGCCAGCAGCAGCAGCAGCACCAGTCCAGCGGCGGCCCCAACGCAACAAGCAACCAACAAGGCAATACAGGCGCCAGCGCGGGCCAGGCGGCCAAGCTGGCCAATGGAAGCTCTGGAAACAGCACGCAAAGCTCACCAAGCTCAGCCTCCACCACCACAATAACAACAACCTCAGCGGCGCCGCCCCAACAAACCCAAGCCAGCAACAACAACAACAACCACTCGACCAGCCAGAGCCCCCTAAACCTAAAATCAGTGAACGCAATCAAGAGCAACCACAACAACAACGGCGCCGGCCTCTTTCACGCCAGCAACCTGCACCAGCTCAACGGCTCCAACCAGACGAACGCAAGCCTCTCCACCCACACAAACAACCACCACCAGCACCACAACCAGAACAACAACAACAACAACAACAACAGCCACCACAACCACCACCACCACCATCTCAGCCACACGCCGCTAAACTTAAAATCGGTAAATGCAATCAAGGACATAAACAATAACCACCCGCTCATTGCAGAGGTGGCCAAGGTGACAACAGTTGGCGAGATTGAGGAGATTGCGCCAGGACAGTTCAAGTGCCGTTATTGCGACAAAACCTTCGATAGGATTTTCAGTGTACATAGACACGAGCGGGTTCACACGGGTTTCAAGCCGTGCGTTTGCAAGGCCTGCGGAAGGGGATTCAGCGAAAAGAGGAACCTCCGCCACCATATAATAAGATTCCATTCGGACGGCTCAGGTAGGGAGCTCCTGAAGAGGAACAGGAACAAGTCTGCTGCGGCTGCGGCCGTTGCAGCGGCAGCCGCCGCCCAACATCACCAGCAACAAGTCAATGCCAAGCACCAAATCAAGCAACTCTCCGCGGCGGCCTCCTTCCTAAATGGGACCCAAAACAGCAACAACAACAACAACAACCATCTCAACACCACAAACAACAACCAACAGCACCAGTTGCAGCAACATCTAATCGACTCAACAATGAACTCTAGCCTACTGAGCAACAACTCGCATCTCTCATCAACCACCAGCTCGCAAATCACAGCCACAATCAACAGATTGCAAAACATCAAGAACGAACCCATTGACACGTCGGGATTGAACGTGCTGGGCGCAGCGGCCGCAGTCATAACAGTCTCCTCATCCTCCTCCTCCTCAAGGCGCCGCAAGAGCAAGCCGAGCAAGAAGATCAACTACTGATGGGACTTCCGCTGCCGGCCTTGGCGTTGAGAGATTATTATTATTATTAATATTATTATTGCTGCTTCTATTTCAATTACTATTTCTAGGCGACGGCGAGGAAAAGGACGACGAGAACGAGAACGAAGACGAGAGAGAGAGAGGCGGCGACAAACGACGATTGGCCCCCAAATGAGGAGGCCGGACCAAGAGGGCGACGCGCAATCGGGCTCGGGGGCGGCCACAAGCCCCCCGTGTGTGGGCCCACCTGCGCCTGGCCGAGCTCAAACTCCCAAGACCCAAACTCAAACTCCAACCCTTGCACAAGCAACCAGCTCGCGCCCCTTCCAACTCCCAGAACGTCGGCTGGCTGGCTGGCCGACTGGCCGCCCGAAACAGGAGCGCCCCTCTCCCTTTGCATGATAAAGAGAAGAAGAATATATGATATAATATAATCATAAAGATAATATATAAGGAATAAATTGGCTTATGTAAAGTGTTCAATGTGGCTCCTTCATTGTTGCTCTTGCTCGCGTTTGGCGGGTTCTGTCTCGAGGCTCCCGCTTTGCAGCTTGCTCTGGCCAGCAGAGGCTCCGCTCCAGCCCGATGGCTTCGGCCGGCCAGCTCGCCGCTCGGCGGCGGCGGCGGCGGCGGCACGACGGGCCGGCCAGAGTGGCACTGCTTGCGCGCGGCTCGCCAGGTAGAGTCGGCGGGGGTTTGCACGCACCAGACTGGTGCTGGCCGCTCGCTGCGCCAGCCGGCCGAGCTGGGCCGCCGCCGCCGCCCGCAG
>Ga0209372_1000104_pt1 | contig 62987 bp, 46 predicted proteins | sample AgamicAtPe_FD_187170 | JGI IMG/M metagenome (GOLD analysis project Ga0209372, IMG submission 187170) | Agave microbial communities from Guanajuato, Mexico - At.P.e (SPAdes) (version 2) | ecosystem: Host-associated > Plants > Phyllosphere > Phylloplane/Leaf | place: Guanajuato, Mexico | collected... | reverse complement strand
GACGAAATCTAAGTTCTCTAGATGGTCTTTTTATGTCCATGTGTTACCCTTAGAGAGCCTCAATCCTCGGCTCCTAGAAAATAATTGGTGAATCCGTAATAAGTGGTCAATGTAAATCAATCAATCTCTATTTGCGGCGTGTTAGGAATCCCAGAGTAACGTTAAGATGGATCACATAATAGTGCTAATTGCTCATGCCCAGTCCTATGCTAGTGATTCGTATTGCACAACTGTGGCTGCGAATAAGCTTGATAGGACCGCTACTTGAGGGCTACATAATGTTGCATTGCTGACTCACGAATCAATTCAATCTGCTGCGACTCCCGAATGGTGCAACATTGGTGGATTAGATAATGTTTTTTGAAATTAGAACAAATTTCAGAGGTGGAATCCTTTCATGAACTTCAAGATCAGATGCCGTTCACATTTCAGCAGACGATTTGTAGATTCTCTGACAAGGCTCTAACATTTCTTCAAACAACTTGTTCATAGGCACATTGTTGGGCCCTTTTCTGACATCGTTCCAGAATTTCCTTATACAAGAATCGATTTGTCTTAAAACAGGTAGACATAGTAGCACTTGATTTAACCGTTGATTGATAATCACTCGCCTACCAGCGGCATTGGTTGCATCAATATGGTTGTTATTGTTGTTGTTGTGAGATGAAATTGATGATAAGGAAGAGGACGATGGTACAGAAGACGATGGCCTCGGTGGTGAGGCGGAGGCATATTGATTCATTGAGCTAAGTGGTCGTTCATGAGGTTCAGTCTTAAACTGAGAATTACCAGTGATTGAGATGCTATTGCCGTTGTTGCCTTTTTGGCCACAAATATTGGATATCAGTGAAGCGTTGAAGTTGATCGACTGATCAGACAATGTAGCTTCATAAAGTGTGTCCATGATCAAATCCCTGAGTTGCTGAGTAGCTTTTGGGTTCTCAAGACGCACGTCGGCGTTGGTTAAACTGATTGCTTTCAGGATAATGTATTCCTTTGGTGTTATTTTGAGATAATCTAAACGTTTGATAAGTTGAACGCAGTTGTAAAATATTTCCTCGGCACCACAAGCAACTGCATGTTTAAAATCAATGATTAAATCTTTCGCAAACACTAGTCTGATTTCAGTATGATCCAAATTATACGAGGGAAAGTTTCCAGCGCTATGGTTATAACCTGAGGCTGTTGAAGCGGGTGATGATGATGTGGGAGATGGTGTTGTGTTCATGAAATGACCACCATTCCCTTGCTGATGCCTAATGCTTTCTATTCTTCTTAGATGAGATCTGTATCCAATCGATAAGGCAATGACCTCGGCCCAGGTTGATTGTAACAAGCGCATCTGATCGTTGAGGGTGATTGTTTCGGAGAAGCCAGGTATCTGTTTGGCCCATCCAATTAAGGAGACGAGTTCACGATCAAAGAGGTCGCTAAGTATATAAAGCGTTTTCGTTTGAACAGATAAAGATGATGGTAAATTTGTAACAAATTGCGCCGAAGAAGCTGATAACTCTTCGGGCTCACAATTAATAAGAGCTGTCATGATCCTATTAGTCTCGCCCGTACCCAGGTTTGGCGAACCTACCGTGACAAGCGCGGGGCCCTGCTCGCTTGGGCCAGAGATGAGTCTGCTGGTGTTTGTTCCACCTCCGTTTCCTGAGACACTGCCGCAACCAATGTTAGCGCCTAGCACTGGACTAAGGCCGCGTCGATACTTTTGGCGGCCGCCACGAACTCGATCTAAGCGAACCCCCTCCTTCAGCATGCCCATGTTGAGACATTTCTGGAAGCGGCACGCTTGACACGCTTTCCTTCGCCTCTTGTTGATTTCGCACTCTCTAGTTGCTGGGCAAGAGTATTCAATCTTGCCTTGCACTTATGATTATGGGATTTTGCAACATGTTTGGTGGTGGTGAAGGAGGTTGATAAATCTGGTTAGAGCCAAGATACGCCACAGAGAGGCTCTTGAAACCGAGCCCCCAAGGAACAAGTCGCCGAGCTAGCGGTGAAAGTGAAACTTTTACTGTTCATTCGAGTCTCAAACTGGGCCTTGCTACATCGGGCGGCCGAATAATGGAATGGAAAACTTACCAGTTCTTTTGAAGAAGGCTTTACAGGCCTCACACGAGCGCAGGCCATAATGCTTCCCGCTGGCTACATCGCCGCATATGAGACAAGTCTCTCGGGAGTTCAAAGTGTGACCAATGTTATGACTAATATTTATAGTATTGCAACTGCTGATAATTTTGTTGCTGACCGATGAACTTGTGCTTGACGTTTTGTTATCACCTAAAAGACAATTCATTCTTAAGTTACTAGATTACTGTAAATTTTACAATAAATTTTTAGATTGTTATTAACCTGACGCGTCTTTCTCGCCCTACCACCCCAACTCTCTTGTTAGGTTCCTTTACGCTTCTCTTCGAATCCGCACAGCCACAGCGCTTGCTGGCGCCGCCGTCACTCACTTGCTGCTCGCTCGTTGGCTCGCCTATCGACCGAACTCCGAGGCTTGACTGCAGTATGTTGAGCGTTACGCTCGCTCCAACTCGATGGAGCCCGCACTGTGGCCACAAACACATGCACAACCCGAAGCTGCGGGATTCTGGCCTCCCGCGGCCCCCGCGCTCGGGCTTTCCGCACAGGAAGGAGGCGGTCTCGGCGCGAGGGCGCGGCCTTGCCGCGGGCCCGCGGCTCATAGACTTCATTGAAACACAATCCGATTCTCCCGTTCCTTTAGCATGTAAATAAAATATTTATCTCGTGAAATCCTTAGCCTGGCCTCTTCTCTCTACAGGCTGTAGGCTACAGCCCTGTAGTCTTAGCCTACCGCGACATCATCACGGAAAAAGTAAATAAACTCACTAGCTCATTTCATTTATTCTCTCGCAATGCTGATCGTTGTCAGAGTAAGCGCACTAATTTCTGAAAACGGACGATCCAAATGCAGTATTCGTTTCGACCCTCCTCAGTTCGACAACCTTGAATCCGAAGCCTCGCATTTAGCTGGCCTTTTGTGTTGTAAGGTTTCATTTGGGGGGCAGACACACAAATAGAGAAGCTTTGACGAGTAACGAGAGTGAGTAACATCTGCACTTGATAGTTCTGTCAAGTCAACTGCAGGTTACCAGACCGAGTAAGCATCTGTCATCGAGAGGGCAGGAAGCTCAACCAAATGAATTCTATTCTTCTGCGCGCCCTCGACTGAGGCAAAAACTGCCTCACGCCTTGACTAGGTGGATACTCCACAGGATGTGAAATAAATACCAAGACAGTATCGGAAAGTCTCGGTTCTTGGGGCACCGCTCGTCAATGCCATAATAGAAGTTCTTGCTCGGCGTTGATCGACAAGTCTTCCAAAATCTCCGAAGACAGAGAATGGCTTTACTCCGCTGATAGTCTCATCCAAGCGCCAACTTGTTTGGCCTCCTCTCTGGACCAGTTAGTCGACTCACCTCTATCGAAACTTGCTTCAGGACGTCCAAGATTGCTCCAGGTGCAATCTTGGACGTCAAGCGTGAAAGCACTTCCTCCAATCAAAGAGGCTGTCAGACATCTCCGTCGACTTGTCAGGCTTGATACAGAGAACAATATTTTCGCCGAAAATGTCTAGAGTTACGGAGCGGAAGTAGATTTCGTACGACGCAGTTTTGGTCCATTACCACTTCAACTGCAGGAGGTCCCCCTAACCCAAAAACTGCTATATGCTCAGGTGAATGACCAACAAGTAATCCGATGGCCAAAAAGTGTAGCGGAGATCACCCGGTATAAGTCATAGATCAAGATTGATTTCACCCTCTTCCATCAGCTAGATAAGTTGATGCGCAAGTTGTTCAACGACAAGGGGACCTCAAACTCGACCTAATCTGATTCCATTGAAGCTATCGTTATCCATCGATCAAGTGGCAGCGAGTTACAAGTTTCCAATATGTGCCGATAACGCATGCTCGACCCTTGTAGATGAATCAGTTTTGCTGACATGAGCAAGAATCTGATTCAGGCCCTGATTCGCAGGGACATCTGTTCAAGATTTTGAAAGTGAATAGGACTGCATTCTGAAGATTTTCAAATCTTATCAATCATGATATTGCTCGAAATTCGTCTCTATATCACCCTAACGATATTGCTGATATTGCCATCATGCAAATCAGGTAAGTTCGCTAGATGCTGATTGCATTTGAAGTCGATATCTAACTAATACGCCGATTTAAAATAGAACTGCAATCAGACATGAATCTGGGGGTTAGAACATGTACTTTACTGGGCTCCAAGTTTGCAGCTACGCATCCATGGTCGAGCTATCCGATAGTCTTCCAACCAATCAGCCGGGGTCGGCTCTCTATTTGGACTGGAACTAGTTCTCTACCCACTAGCGAGTTAGGATGCTTCGCAAACTCTTCTACAGAGGTCTTGCTGAGTTTCGACGGCTATGCTAACAAGCTTGAATGGACATATTACGGTCAGTATCCATTTGCCTTGTGAGAGAAATGGCCAATATATCACTTCTGCCCTCTCTAACCGAGAACTCACACCCAATAGATTCAAACAAAGGATCAACCCACCATGGTGTAAGCGTGAACGACTGTGAAGACGTCCAATACAGAGTTACGATCAAAAACAAATACGAGAATAGTTACCTGGATTGCAATACGATAGATAAAATTGAGCGGCTCAATGTCAACGATCCGGAACCGATCATCCACACTACTTGCCAAGATTGCAACTATCCTTTGATAACTATGATAAATGGTCAACTCCGAGAGCTATTCAAGTTGAGGATAAACGAAGAAATTGCAGATAATCTTTACTGGCACCTGACTCAGTTGCTTTCTAACCACCATTTCAACAGTCCAACGTCCTTAAACTACAACTCTGACTGAATTTGAACAAGAATCACAGTCAACAATAAAAATATTAACAGTACTCGAGGTAGCAAGCTGGCTTCGTTTTAGAATAAATTTTCCTGAACATCGACAGTCGTGAAAGAATAAATCATCATCCCCGTAAAATTCTCTGATAGAGACTTCGTCATGGGCGGTAGAATTGATACACGGCGAGCAAGAGTGCTTCAATCTCTGGTCGTAATCGAGCCGGCTTTCAATATTGCTCAAGATTTTATAAACCTCGGAGATGGTTTGAAATTTGCGCTTTGATTCGTCCTTTCTATCGGCGTCATGTATTTTATCTGGGTGGAACTCCAGTGATCGCTTTAGGTAGGCTTTCTTGATTTCTTGCTCATCTGAGTCTACGGGAATTCCAAGGACTTGGTAGAAGTCGTCCACGTGAAAGATTTCGAGAACATCGTCCTCAACGGTCATTGCCGAAGTCATATAACGCGCATAATCGAGTATATTAAGTGGTGGGAAGACAGGTATCTGGCTCCTGATGAAGGTGTATGATCCAGACTGAACACTATTATAATATATCGGCTATATCGGTTTCTGTACTAATTTTGGTTTCGAATTTCATAGACTTTGACTAGTATTTATTCCTGCAGCGGGTCTGCGATTTTCTTTTGTACAGTTCGCCCATCGCCGGCGATTGGCATTTGCTAGTTGGCGCGCTGATCACTAATCACTGATCACACGCTGGTTGTGGTGTTGGTGTTCGAAACGGCTTCTTAACATGTTCGAAGCTTCGAACAACAGCCTCGGGCTCTAAATCGTCCTCCTCAGGCGGTAGGAGACGGAATGAGGCTGGGACACGCAAATTCAAGATCGGCAAACTGAACTGATTCAACAAAAACAAATAAAACGAAATGAATCTATTACGTTCCTAATAGCATCTTTGATGGCTTCGAACATCGTTCTCAGTTTCGAACACAGAGCTCTTGTTCGAACCGTCGAACATGTTGGAAACTCGTTTCGAGCACCCACCCCAGTTGAATGTTTACACCGGCGAAAGATGAGGGCTCACGCCTGGAAATCACCCATAGATGCGATTCCTACGTGCCAAGACCGACCATATTCTGCAATCTGTTAATCGTCGCCCCATAAAGATGGCCTACGACAGTCGAGAAGTTGATAAACTCAAAAGCTATACAAAAGAAATTATCGATGAACATTACCTTCCAACTGTTCACGAGATGAGAAAAAAACTCACTGTTGCGCTCAGTAAGGAGCAAGAACTTCTAGATCGTTTAGATAGATTTGAGAAACAAATTGAGCAATATCAGCAATGTCACGATTGTCACCGGATAGCTGTTGAAAAACGCGAGACATCCACCCAAACGTCGCTGCAGCCAGAGTCAGCTAAGGAACCTACCTCAAGCGTCGTCAATCCAACTCAGAATGGGAACTCCCAACCAAGATCTCAACTCTTACCTCAGGAAACAAAATCGATCAAAAAGCACATCATTTATATGCCTCAGAGATTGAATTCAGAGCCAGAAACAATAATGATCGACAGCGACTGAAAATGTTGTCTTTAGATGGACGCTCCTCGGATTTATTTCTTGAGACTGGATGATCAAAATCATTTTTTGAAACGCTTACTCGCATTTCCAGAACCTTGCTTCCTAGTTTGCTTAGAGCTCTTTTTTAAATCAACAGCAGAGGACTTATTCACATTGTCGGAAGGTTTGACTTGGAAGAAAGAATCGATCCTAGTCTGGGCACTCTTTGGCTTCGAAGCCTTACACCTTTCTATGGCGCTTCGGACACGTTTCTCATCGAAGTTGTTCTCTTTGCAGAGGAACTCGACGATGCCCTCTTCATCTATATCCTTGATCTTCAGGTCGTTATCAGTTATTGTTTCACTCTTGATAACTTCGGGATTTTTGAACAACTCACGCGCTCTGTCTATGGGCCAGTCTTGGGGTACAACGTCCTTGTTAGGTAGGCTTTCAACAATCTTCTCAATACTTTTGTGTTTTCTTATCAAATCTAACCCTTTCTTGCCGCCAATTCCTTTAATAGAGTCGCAGTAATCACACCCCATCAAGATGCACAAATCGATAAATTCGTCATGAGACTCGAGCTCCAAACCCTTGATCACCTTCTCCAAATTATACTCTTGAGTTTGTTCACCTGAGCCGCTACTTAGATGACGCACTAATCTTGGCGCCGCAAACGTTAATGCGTCCATATCTTCGGTGGCCACAGCATAGACTTTTCCATCCTTACATAGTTGGGCGCATTGGGCTTCAGCCTCACTCGGTGCCTCAATAACTGGTAGCCCCATGAGTCGCAGCAGCTTCTTGCAATCATCATTGTGCTTTTGAGTTACTCGTATCACTCTCTTGTTGAACTTGGTGATATCTTCTTGGTTTCCGGTTTCAACAGCCTTGTCCAGGCTCTCTTGGGCTTCTTTTCTTCTTTCACTACGCTTCTCTAATTCCCCTGATTTCATATCAGGGGGCTTGCCATCGAACACGTAGATTGGTTTTATACCATTCTTAAAGGCCCTATTAGTTGTGAAGGTCATGAATTGTGTCGTGAGAGAATCCAAGTTTGCTGTACTTACCTCGAGAAGTTTGTTTGTTCGGTGGAAGAATCCGATCAGGTGGGAAGTTGTTTCGCCACTACCATTGACCATCAGATCTGACCTCATACGGATGGCCACGAGAAATTGATACAGAGAAGTCGAGGCATCGATGGCAATCCGTCGACCAAAATAACTGGCAATTTCTTGGTCTTTAATGGCGTCAGGCACCACGTCAGCTATGAGCTTTGAGAGCTGCTTGATACCCATGATTTAAGAGTATGAAATAGGAATGGGTCCGGTGACGAGCATAAATAGAGAGCTAATAGCAAATTGAGCCGTGGATTTATTGGCATGAGAACGTGCAACACAAGGTTCAGTGGGTATTTATTTTAATCTGGAGTTGTCGCTCGCAACCGCGCAGGGGCCTCCACACTCGCCACCCACTAGCACTAGAATACAAACGATCTTGTTAGTGATCTCAAGACTCCCTTTCTCTCGGCACAGTTCCTTTACCTCCTCTGATTCTACCAGTTCTCCTGGCGGCAATGAGACCGACTTTCCTACCAGCAGAGGCATCTCTTCTAACTGTTGACGCGTGACCAATGTGTTGATGATTACCTCCACCGTGAGGATGTTCAACTGGGTTCATAGCAACACCACGGACCTTTGGCCAGCAGTTTCTCTTTGCCTTGTACTTGTGATAGGCACGGCCAGCCTTAAGGATCGGCTTTTCAGTACGGCCTCCACCCGCGATGATACCAATCATGGCTCTGTTCTGAGATTGGATTGTCTTCTTGGCGCCCGATGGGAGCTTTATCTTGGTCTTTTTGGTATCTGGATTGTGTGCAACAATTGTGGCATAACCACCGGATGCTCTGGCAAGTTTTCCTCTGTCACCAGACTTTTCCTCAATATTACAGATTGCTGTACCTTCTGGTAACTGACCAACTGGCATGACATTTCCTATCGTCATAGTTGCTTTGCGGCCACAGTAGATGAATTGACCTGAGTACATGCCTTCAGCAGCGATAAAAAGTTCTTTCACGTGCCTGAACTTGTAAGGATCCCTGAAGTCAACACGGGCGAGAGGTGCACCACGACCTGGATCGTGGATGATTTCCTACGTAGTTGCGAAGCAACATAGACAACGGATTAGTTTGCTATTATCATCTTCAACGACAGCTTCCTAGATGGAAAAAAATCAACATACCTTTACGACACCCTTGATGTATCCATGGCGCTCAGCGTAATCGACTGGCCTCAATTTGGCTGCTCCTTTGCGGTGCTTGTTGTGGCTTTTGAAGATGCCCCCAGCACCCTTACGCTGACCTCTAATAACTCTTCCCATATTGGCTCAAACTAATATAAATATAAGGATCAATTGAATTAGATAATTTGTATATCAACTAGCCTAGAGATGAGCTAGCCGCCGGCTCGATGAGTCGCGTTGATCTCAATGCAAGTTGGGAACAGTAAAAAAGTTTCGATTGAACATGTGCAACCGCTTTAGCAAAGCACAGACGGAAGTTTATACCCGACCTTGCGCAGGCGCGTACGCTCACGCGTCAAAATTCAAATTTTCGATGTGCAACAAACAGATCAAAATCCGGGCTTAACGAACAATTTAAAACTTTGTGTCAGTTAGCCAAACCTGAGCTAGGATGCCCAGTTAAGCTAACATTGACGGAGGCTCAAGAGAGATTTTATTTTTAACAAAAAATCGAATTTGACTACCCTCCAGCTAAGATAGTTGAGCAGGTGGGAAAGATCACCCAGTGACTTAGAATAAAGCGCTCAAATACTGCGAATGAACCGAAAATTAAGTTTGGAGTCCTCTACGTTTGTGCCGGCCACCGGAACTGTGATGTCTACCGTATTTGATTGACTGTAGATGATGGCCTTGAGGTACCCCGGTAATTTGCCCTAGGGATTTGGAAGTAGCGCATGGCAAGGTCGTTGTTTGTCACTGAGCCGACGGCGTCAGTGTTTTGAATAGCACCATTGCCGAGTCCGCTGCTGACCTTGTTTAATTCATACTGTCCTGTTGCAATATCGTTAGTATAACTCCTAAAGTTATCACTTGAGATGAGCCTATTCTTGGGGAGTTTCTGATTCTCATAATAGTGAGTGTCCTTGAATTTGTTGAGATAGACTATAAGCACAAATGTGACAATTACAAAAGCGAGAATTGCACTGGCAGCTACATCATCCCAGTGATTGAAATGGTCTTTGACAAGTTGCATACCGGACAGCGAAGCTGTCAAAAGAAGTAGCATAGCTAGTACACAAGTTATTATCCGGAAAGGACGAGCTGTGCCGACAAAACTAAGGTAACATGCACTGAACATACAGGCATATACTATAATTGCAGCAGGAAATGATGGCCACGACATCGCAATCTTCTCAAACTTGTAGCTCGCTTCATCGCCGCCAGAGAAGCGACACAGCTCAGTAAGATTTTGGCCCGTGAGATCGATCCATTGACGCTCAACAATCGGGGCACCGGCCTCTCTACGCTGCCTTGTGCCTGAGCTCTCTGAGCCCGATATGGATCTATGTATGACCAGTGGCTGAGGGTCAGCGGTGGGCTTTGTGCCCTGACTTGTCGCCGATATTGGCGGTGAGGCCGGTACAATGGGAGGATCGTTGGCTAGCGCTGGGCTACTGTCGTCACCGATGCTCTTTGGCCTTGATGGGGCTCCTGGCGTTGAAATAATGGAGCTAGGTAACATTGTGAGATCGCGACCCTGAGCCTGTAGCGTCGCACACTGTCCATAAGCAGTAGGGCATTCCTGAGCAAAATAGGGTCTCAGCCTACCGGTGCCGCTCGCGAGGATGTCGCAAGAGATCATGACCATGAGAAATCCAAGCACATATGCGCCCGAGAAGCGAATTGAGCGGCGGGTTATTGAGTGTAGTTTGCAACAGGTGCATAGAGCGCGAATTTGGCGAAATTTGAGGGCACCAAACATGGAGTTAACCAACTCGCAGAATATAATGAACACAAGGGGGACAGTGAGCAGCAGAATCACAATAGTTATCTCGTTATGTCTTTTGCTGAAATGTTGGGTCAGTTTTGATTCAAGATATTGCTGTCGATAAGAGATATCATCACAGTAGAAACCCGACACGAACGGATCGTGATTGTGCTGAAAGTGTAAGTAGTAGGCTGAATAACCTAGGCCAGTGAGAACTAGGAGTTCCAGAAAGAACACTGGTATTGAGTACAGGTCTAGCTTGTGTGACCTCTCACCTTGTCGCCGGTCCATGTCGTCAGTCTGACTTTCTAATGAGGATGACCTTGAGGGATCTAAATGCTGCGGCGACGATCTCAAGTCCAATTGGAAGGTCTCAGTTGAAGGGTGTCGAGACATTTGACTACTTGGTCGCGGGCGGTTATCGCTAGATGCAACCACTTGGCTTGATGGCAAGTTAACTTTGTTCTGGTTAAAGTGGGCGGTGTTCACGGATTTGGTGGGTTTAGTTTTGATCGGTGCGAGAAAGTATGGTTTTCTGCATGAAGTTGGAAGCGGAGAGTAAAATTTTCCTATCTAGCGGGAGGACATAGATATTTGTTTCACACCATCGGCATTGCTTTTGCAACCAATGCCAATGCCATTTGTGCCACTGCCTTTAGAGCTGCCTTGCCCCCGCCAACATTGCCATGGCTCGCGTCTGCACACTCTCTCTCCCTCTCGCTCGCTTTGATTCATCGTGCAAATACCATCGCTAGTCTGATCATAGGTCTCATTCCAGCCGCTCGTCTTGCCAGGAAAAAGCAAACAAACAAATTAGCTAACCAAGAGCGCGCAGGCAAACGTGCGTCTATCCATTCTGCAGTGACTTTAGTGCTCTGCGCAACAAGTATACTCTCAATGTTCGTGCGCCTAAGTGACAGGAGCAGTTCTTGCGCCGCTACAACAATAGCAACAACAGAATATAATGAGCAGCGGCAAGCAACAAAAGCCTGTCTAATGTTGCAGCTCTTGCGACTCCGGAAGTGGATGAAGCCAACGCCCTTAGAGGGTTAGCGGTGGTCGCGAACGTTGGTTTCGGCTCCCCAGTTTGCGGTGCGAGGCTTGAAACGGGCAGGGATGGAGCAGTAACCGTTTGCACCGCTATACTAGTTTGGGAACTCGCCAAGGGCGCTTCTTGCGGCGTATACATGGGCGTGTTTGTTTCACTGTAGACAGATGAGTCTGCTTGATCGGTGCCGTGAGTTTGTATACTCTTCATTGTTCGAGTTACAGTTGGCTCGTTCGTTAAGGGCGTTCCAGATTCTTCGTCCTCAATCCTCACGGTTGGCCGGAATTCCATTTCCTCGGAATTCGGCGGCTCATGGAGACACTCCACAAACTGACCAGCAGAATCGAAATCCGCACATTTGTCTTTCCTGTTCGTCATGGTTGTGCTAATAGGAGTCGAATTTAGGTGAACCAAGCTGGCGGCCACGGGCGATAAGGTCTTGGTCGGTGTGTTGGTGTTGGCGAGCGGCGGGTTTGTGGTTGTGTGTGCTATTGCAATTGTGGTTGCGGTTGTTGGTTGGTTGGTTGTTCGAGACGATGGTCCCGTTGTTTGCTTAGAGGGGTTGCCCGCGGTCGTCGCAGGACAGTCGAAGATGAGAGTGTAGAGGTAGCCACAGTCTCCAGGTGATATCGTTGCACGTAGCAAGCTGTTTCTGTGTGGATATCTATGGTCTGCCCCCACCGTTCGCAAGTTAGAGTGGCCAGCGCGAAAGTCGGCATGCCTTGTGGTGTTTGTCTTGGGTAGAGCTTGACCAAGATTTGTTGGGGGAGCTGCGGAGAGCTTGCCAACTAGCAGGCCAAGCAATAGGATGAAAGCAACGGATAACATAGCTGAGACAAGCTAAGGGTTAATTTTAATAAAAGTTTTGTTGAGTTGAATTAACAGGTGATTGAGAGCACAGAATAGATTCTGGAAGGGGTGACTGAGACTCATGTATTGATCTGGTTGAAGAGGGGAACGATTTTTTGGGCGCGGCCTAGAATGCGTGCATCTTACGCCACGAGCGAGCCTGGAAGGGGAGGCGCGTGCTGGGACAAGACTCGATCGAATGTCAACAAGCGGCCATCGGCCGCTGCAACCAGCGAGCGGACTGGGTTTCGCCTCAGTCCAAACGCTGCATGCATTGCAAAATCTCAGCCACCCCGCTGAAGCCCCTAAGGCTCATAACTCTCTTCCACGAATTCTAGCAAGTGATCTGATCTTGCTCACTACATCACTGACCGCCACTTCGTTCGTCGTTTTGATCCAATTTTCTGTTGTTGTACAATTGGATCAGCTTAAAAATAATGTCACCGAATCGACTAACGTCAAAACACTCGCAGACGAGCAACGTCCTGTGATGAGTCCGATGCGCCGAGGAGCCGTGATGGTGGTTACATTGGGGCCTCTTAGTGCGATAGCCAGCGTAGTCGGCCAGAAATACATGCAATCGGCCTGCTTGACCTATTTGGTCTGTCACAAACACACTATCCAGGCTTAGAGACACGTAAACCTTCTCCTCGCGATGCTTCTCCTCAATGTCGCGCGCAATCTCGAGCGCTATGTAAACCAGGTGCTCGGCTCTCACTTGTTCAGTTTGTCTAATGAACTGTTTCAGGGGCATGTAACCCTTGGGCACATTGCACTGGTTTAGCGCGGGTCTCTTTCTGTTGGGCAGCATCTCTTGCGCCTGCCCATTAGTCACTGGCGAGTGGTTGACTGGTCGGCGTCCCTTGGTAACGCCACGAAGGTGTTTTCTAATGCTTGGAATGGTATAGATCATCGGATTTATGGCAGAGTTGACGGGCAAGACCAGCACGGCGATCCAGGAGTAGACAGCCGCAGGTAGAGCGTAACCGGCTAGAGCAATGAGTCTGAGAATGATGGTTGGCGAGCAAGCGACGAAACTGGTGAGTACAATCAGCGCTATCTTGATTGGATGGTTCGAGGTCTCACGTTCAGCATGATTCTGTCGTGCTGCCCTGGAAATCTCCATGTACATTTCCCTATAGCAAACTGCAATGATGACAAAAGCGAGCACGTACATCCCCTGAAAGAGGATCGTATAGGTCAAGCCGGCGCCCTTCTGGCCAGTGATATGGAAAGCCAAGCAGACGCCACTTCGCGCATTGTATGGCGTCAGTAGGAGGGGTAGGGTTGCTATTGATAGCGCAATGCACCAGGACAACAAGATGAGCCTGTGTGTCGAGCGCAAGGTGAACTTGTAACTCCTGTTGAATGGGCGACAGATTTCAGTGTACCGATTGACTGATATAATAACCAGAGTTATGACCGATAGGACGCTTGAGACTGAAGACAAAAATCCGCAAAGGTTGCATAGAGCACTATCACGCCAATTGTCTGCATTTTCGATGTACCTGCCGCGAAACCAGCTATCAACGACGGCTATAATAATGAGATAGATGCCCATCAGTAGGTCAGAGCAACCAAGCGAGAGGAGAAGAATTGAATTGATTTGTTCCTCTTCGCGCTCCTTTTGGCTCAGCAAGTCTCTATAGCGCCAAACAACCACTATCGAGTTTCCGATGAAGGAGAAAATCCCATTTATCCAAATGCAGGTCCTTTGCAACACTGAACTTAGCAAATCCTCGCAATCCGAGATTTCGTCTGGTAATGGAAGACATTTATCAGCGGGAATTTGATGGTTCATCAAGCAACAAAACTTGAATGAATCTGTGGACAAATTTCTCAGCGATTTAAGGTCACTAAAGACGAGCTTTGTGAAATATCTGATATCGTTTCCTCTCATATCTAAGCTGACCAATGAGCTTAAAGATCTGAATGCTCCGTCCTCAACTTCTACGATCATGTTGCTCCTTAGAAGTAGATGTCTCAGAGATGTTAAGCCATCAAAAGTGTTCTTTCTCAAAGCCATTATCCTTGAGGATGAAATGTTCAGCATTTGCAAGGAGGACAATCCCAAAAAGGCTTCCGGTTCCAGGATAACAAGCTCTGGATTTGATTCGAGCAACAGTTGGGTAACTCGCCTTAAGCCAGCGAAGGCGCCTCTTTTAACTGAATGAATTTGGTTGTTGCTCAGATCAAGCTTGTACAGATTTCTGAGCTGATGAAATTTCCTTGGAATCAAAACCTCGATTCCGTTGTGGCGGAGGATGAGCTCGCCAAGGTCATGGTAGGCGCTGAAATCGCTGTTGCTAAGGTTTGGCCCGAGCCTATTGTGACTCAGATCGAGCTTTCGCACAGACTTTGAGATATAATTTCCGGGTAAATTTGATAGGTTCGCGCCCCTACAATTGACCGATTGTCCAATGCAATCACATTTTAGCGGACACTGGAGGTCGCAAAACCATTCATCATCGCCCATAGGACACTGGCGGTGACCGTCGCAAAGTTGGTGGAGCAAAATGCACGAGGATTGGTTGGCGCACTTGTATTGACCTGGGCAAACGTAACGAGCACAACCGACCTCGTCTTCGCCCATCACGCAATCCCACTTTCCGTCACAAATATAGCGCCAGGGAATGCAATAAGAGTTGGAGCATTTGACGTAGTCTCGCTTTGGACATTCAAAGTCGGCACAGTCAATCAGGTGGGATACATCGCGGCAGCCTATTTGGTAGCCATAACGATCGAACTCGTACAGGCATCTCAGGTTGCTATCTATCATGTTGCCCGAGGTACATTTGAACAGGTTTTGCTTAACCCAACCACCGGCGGCCTCTTGGTTGGCTTGATAATAGGCGACCAGTGAGGTTTGATAGTTTGTGGAGGCTGCATAAAATTTATAATCTAACGAGCGGCTCTTCAGGATCAAATCGCAAGTTGCAACATCCTCGTCCTCATGGAACTTTCCTGGACAGTCGATCTGAAAATCGCAAACCGCATACTGGGGGATGCAGTTACCATTATAGCATTGGAAAGCGGAGTTGCAATTGCTTCCAATGGTGCACAACCGTCCCTCATCTGAGGAGTCAGTGCAATCCGGTAATAGATCACAACGTTGTTGGGCCATTATACACTGGCCGCTCTGGCACCTGAACTCGTTCAACTTGCACCGATGCCGCTCGCATCTGGATTCGTCCGATCCATCGCCGCAATCATCCACAAAATCACAGTAGTTTCCTATGGAAATACAACGAGCATTAGCGCATTTGAATTGCCAGTCTAAACAGTCTTGGTCGCAACCAACTGATTCATCGCTTCCATCGCGACAGTGAGCAATTCCGTCGCATCTTAGCACCACACTAATGACCTCCAAATTATCACAGACAAAATATCTGTTGTCATCGAGCGAGGACAGGTAGAAACGGTTCTCTTCAGCTGTGCCGGCGGTTGTCTGTGTCGATGTTGTCCTACGATTATCACTTGAGGTTTGGTTTTGGTTCTGGGCTTGGTTTAGCTGAGGACCTTGGGAGGTCCTGTTTGTTGAACCGGCCAGGTGGCTTATCAAGTGGCCGCTTATGGAGGGTTTGAATTCGTTTGAGAAGAGAGGTCGGCGCACTTTGGACTTGGAGGAAATGGATATGGAATCGCTCTTGCAGATATAATTGTTAACATAGTCCCATTTATAATTCAACTGGTTGCTCTTCTCCAAGTTAGAGTGGTAGTGCTTGCCCAAGGAGCAGGGAACATCGTGCCAGTTTGAAGTGCGCGAAAATGAGTTGTACCTGATGATAGTGCAATCCTCGTAGGCCCCACCATCAGGTTGAGCCGGAGTTTCCTCCTCCAGAAGCATGGGCTTGAGCTCCCAGTCAGTGTAGCTCATTGGATTGTTGTCGCTCCATCTGTAGACTCCCTCGCGCGTTACATCTATAAGTCCAATGTAATAGTCTCTATACCTTGCAGATTTCCAGACATTGGTCAGCAGGTATAGTATTACAATCATCTCGTCTCTATCTAAAATGCTCACCAGGTGTCCATCCAGACCTTTGCCATAAGCGTTGCACTTGTTTTCGGCATCGTACCACTGTAGGGGCTCCAAGTCATTGAAAACCCTGTAACAGCTTCCGCGGAAGTAGTGCCAGCCATTCAGACAAACTGTGCCACTTTTATTTCCGCCACCCTCCATTATTGGCCGCATTTGGCTCTTGATCCGGTCGTTCAATTGTAACCTCTTGAACTCGTATTGGAAGTAGAATCCGCGTCCTGTGGTTTCACTATTTGTATCGAACTGGATTATAAGCTCGTTCCAAGGCGACACGATGAATGGTGGCGGCAAATTTTCGTTACAATAGCAACCTAACCTTTTGCCAGAGTAACCATCTATCAGGGTTAGATGGTCAAAAATGCAGGTGCCTAATTTGGTTGCGTTATTTGCGCTTGGAATATCAAAGTCAATTATGCTCAGATTTACATAGTAACCATCCGGTGCTCTAATTGACCACCTACACCTATGGTTGTTGCCATAATTATAGGGATAATTGATTGATTTAATCTGGCCGCATTCATTTGTACATTGATGGACGTTATCACAGTTGAGATCGGCTAAACCGCAAGTCGGGCACCTGCTTGACTCTTGATTCATTAAACCAAGACGGAACGATTGGCATCTCTTGAGCAAGCGAGCTTCACATTTCTGCGCAACCTCAACTAGATACCTGTACCTATCATCTTGAACTGGATGGGCGCCAACTTTCGTTTGAACTGAGGTCGAGTTGCTAAGTGCATGGCTGCTTGAATCTAGAGAGTTTGTGTTGAATGAACCATTGCCCGCATAACAGTGGATCCAGAAGGGATATCTGGCTCCATCACGGGCAACAAAGGTAGTTAAGTGTGTTGTATCGCTTGAGGAGGTTGACGCAATATTGGCGCTTAAATTATCACAGAAATAATCGCTAACTGATTCGCTCTTAGCTGCTTCTATTGTGCAAGAGGTGATGATTAAAATTAATATTGAATAAATATAACATTCTGTGGCCCTAATACCAGGCCGCTTAGCCAATCTTAAGCTTCCATTTGGTTCCATTGAGTTTTCAATCCTTGACGCTCCAGTTCAGCAACCGAGCCAATATGTATTATGAGATGTACATTGGATAGTGTCTCGAGCTCATCGAAATTTTCTCTTTTCATATTCTAGCTTTTCAATACAATTTAAAAGGTCTAATAGAAAAACATGCAGCAATAGGGTACATTGAGATCTGAACAAATTTTAGCCTACTGACAAGATAGATGAACTTTAGGTCTCGAAATGGTTAAATTCAGGTATTTGGCTCTATATTTAATCAAATTCTACCCTTCAATCAAGAATCCTTCCGATCCACTAGTTGCTTCAGACTCAACTTCTTAAGGGTAGAGGAAGTCTGTTGGATCGACGTAACAGCGATCTAACCAGTAGCCAAGTAAGTGCACCAAACATACTAATCCAGCCATCACAACTTGTTGTTGTGCCGGCGAGAGATAGAACTAATGTGACTTTCTGGTTATAATTAGTACAAGACATGCGCCAGTAGGTTGATCTAGATAAGGGTCTCCATTGTTGGCCGCTGATCAGCCGATCATCGACTGGCATATCTAATGTTCTGCTTAGCATTAGAATGTGAGCCCCTCTCGATCGAGTCTTTAGATTGTTTATCTTCTTGAAAGAATGAAACCTTGAGCTACAAAATTACCATCTCCTATGATTCATTCAAGGTGGCGATCAGTTGTTCAAATTTGAACACTTTATTTGTTAAGATCAATAAATACACGTGATACACCTGATTTGTATATCGTTTCCATTACTTGAGTTTCAATCCCAATCACTTTTCCTTTTGTCAGTCGAAATAATGCCGGTGTTCGAATGCTCTCTCACGCTTTGTCTCGCTACTCCTTCATCTTGTCTAGTAAAGGGCCTTCTAACGAGATGTATGATACTCAACTGACTTACAAGCTCCTATGGCCAATCTGAAAATCATCATTCCTGTTGCAGTTGATAAAATATGTTTACGACTTCAGTAAGGTGAATGCATCAGTGCATCAGTGGCAAAAGTCCTCCTCCCTCTTTCTCTCTCGCGTGTCATTTTCCTATCTAACAGCATCTACTATCTCACTTGCTAGCCAGCCGAGCGGTCTTTATCCTCTTTTCAAGTTCAATCATGGATAATCTACATAAATTGATCCTCCCACTCGGCCAAGCAAGCAAAACAATCCTTTGCTTGTTTCGAATTTGCGCCGCAAATTTCCTTCAACCAGTGGACGAAAAGCTCCTCGTTCCCCTTGAGTAATAGGTACTGTCCGAGTAGAGTTTTCGCTGTATCAAAGCCTTCGTCTTCTAGACGCTTGCCCAACGTGGATCCAATTCCTGCCACTGACGTGCAAGGTTTTGAACCCAAGGGTTCCGAGGTGAAACATTGGTGTTTCTGGCTGGTGGATTGAGACATGTTCTAAATTTCGGCTCAGCAGTCCAAGAATTAGAGTCCGTGCTGAGATCTTCTATGTGATTGATAGGGGTTGGCTAATTCAGTGTTATCAACAACGATTGGTTGAAATAAGCAGTTTATGGGTGGAATGGGAGTTGTAAACAAACCTGGAAGCCAGAGCAAAGACTCTGAAGTTCACCATTTCATCACTCACGCTTGAATCGCGGGCGGGGGGACGTCAATTTGTGACCCCCCAAGGAACTTGACTCATTGGACGTCGAGAGGGATGAGCTCGTGCTGCGTCAATTTTCAGGTGAGAGGGCAAGACCCGCTAGTGACATGGACAGATTGTTGGCACGATTGTCTCTGACCACATACGGGGTGGAAGCTCAAGTTGAAATAATCCGGCTATGCCATGGACGTGCCTGAGGGGTGGATGGTTGAGACGTGCTGCTGAGATCCGATGACGAGAAGCTATGGGCTCTGCATGGATAGGATGGCCGTGGCAATTAACCTGCCTCGAGTATCTCAGTGCAGTTAGTCCAACATATGAGCCTCTAAGCTCTGACCGACCTAGCGGATGATCGGGTCATTAGCGCATTACGCGAAGTTGATGAGCAATGAATGAACATGCAAATTCAACTCATGAAGATCTGGCCCGACGAGTCAATTTTCGGTTTCCGATCTAAAAATTGGCTCCTCAAGCTGTCATGATGTTTGCACGTATCGGTTCCCAGCGACAACACCTGAGAAAGCGGAGTGAATGAGAGAGTAGGCTTAGCAGCTTCATAGCTTAGCGATGCATCGCCCGCGAGCCAAGTATTCGACTAGTTCCAAGATTGCGTGGGCTTTACGTCGGAATTCAGTGGAAAGATGCTTGTCTCTAAGAGCTCTCAGTGTAGCCAAGCGAGGTATTAGCAAGTGACTCGCGAGATTTTCGATGCCAGACTAAGATTGTTGGCGCTGAATGTGGCTCCAGTGGATGTGCTGGATTCAAGCTTGTTTATTGGCCTGCACAAGCACGGGCTGGTTGGTTGGAAGTGGGAAAGAGGTGGAGAGTTCACCTGGCGTTTGCAAGCTACGCCGGGCAGCCACCAGCAGCGACTAAAACAACATGGGCTTGTTGCCTAAAACCATCGAGGGCCCCCAAACAAAGCAGACTGGGGAGCTTAAGTTTCCATCGCACAAGATCTCGTTGTCTTCAGCTCGGGCGCTCGTTGTATCCTCCAAACTTAAGAATCAGAAGCTAGCTCCTTGAGAAGTTGTGTTCACATCTTTCCTAGGGAGCAGACTGAGTTAGAGTTCAAATGAGAGCGAGAGAGATTTGAAGGCGGGCGTTTGCTAGACAGATGGGTGGATGGATGGATTTCTGAGAATAAGAGGAGCGCAACAATTCTCGGAATGCACAGCATCCTTTGCCTGCGGATTGGAAAGTGAGCTAGCGAGGAGCCTGCCAGTAAAGTCAAAATAAAATGGAACTGGAGCGCAGGAGGGGAAGCTAGTTCGTAGGCTCAATCATCGCGACTACTGTTACTATCGTGCGGGAAACTGGCGCACCTTATTCGAGTGCCGATTTGTCGCTCACTCTGAAGTCTGAAACTCGGATCGCAGACTAATAAATCACGATAGGACTGCTGCAAGAGAGAGAGGAAGAGAGAGAGAGAGACTGAGATGAGAGAGATTAGAGGGCTGTGTTGTTGCAAAATCATGGGACAGTTTATGCCCGAATGTTGTGGGAGGCAATTGAGAAGGCAAACATAGTGGAACGAGAATATCTACAACGGCAAAATATCTCAAGATTCTCTGCAACTGCTGTTGCAAGTCGAGCCGTCACAATAGGATCGAGTTAGGATTTGACGGTCGTCCGACTGCAACGGGCGGTGGCGATTGCGCAACTCGGCCGAAGAGAGGCGAGCTGAATTCGGCTGGCCACCGAACCATTTCGCTGGTCGAGATGGAACAAGACTGTCCAGCTGGAGAGTCAGCCGAACAGCAAGCCAAGGAAGCCATGGCCGCAGCACAAGAGCTTGCCACTCAAGGTGCTACCCCGAACAATGTTCTAACGCACAAGTTCATCATCACTGACAAATTCGAGAGCCTTCAAAACTTGAGCCAGGATCAAGACGACTTTCTCGCTTTCAACCTCAACTCAGACAGGTGCTTCCACCGCTTCGAATTGAACAGGGCCGTCTGGGAGGTACCGCAGCGTTACAACGATGTTAGGCCTGTTGGCTCCGGCAGCTATGGCCTGGTTAGCTCGGCTTACGATTCAAAACGACAAACAAAAGTTGCAATCAAGAAACTAGCTCGCCCCTTTCAATCCTCAATCCACGCAAAACGAACCTACCGCGAGCTTACCCTATTGGCACACATGCGCCACGAGAACGTCATCGGCCTGTTGGACGTATTCTCGCCTTGCAAGTCCTATTTAGAATTCAACGATGTTTACCTTGTAACCCATTTGATGGGCGCCGATCTGGGCGGAATCATCAAGACTCAGCGCCTCTCTGACGATCATATCCAATTTCTGGTCTACCAAATCCTCAGGGGCTTGAAGTACATCCACTCGGCTGGAATTATACATCGCGATTTAAAACCAAGCAACATAGCCGTGAACGAGGATTGCGAGCTCAAGGTTCTAGACTTTGGTCTTGCCCGACATACTGAAGCCGAAATGACCGGCTACGTGGCCACAAGATGGTATAGAGCACCCGAGATAATGCTCAACTGGATGCGCTATAACCAGACGGTTGATATTTGGAGCGTTGGTTGCATAATGGCCGAACTGATCACTTCCAGGACCCTATTTCCCGGCAAGGACCACATAGATCAGCTGTTGCGCATCATGACCTTGTGCGGAACACCGGACGCCGATTTTATGCGCAAAATAACCTCCGAGGAGGCGAGAAATTACGTTAGAACCTTGCCTGTCATGAAGAGGAAAAACTTCAACGACATTTTTGCGGGTGCAAACCCGCTTGCAATAGATTTGCTTGACCAAATGCTCAAGCTTGACTCCGATCTCAGGCCCACAGCCGTGCAAGCTCTCGCCCATCCATACCTGGCCCAGTACGCGGATCCCAACGACGAGCCCACCGCGTCCGGCCTGTACGATGAGTCGTTCGAGGATCAGGACTACACTGTGAACGACTGGAAGCGGTTAATCTGGAAGGAGCTTGTTGACTTCAAATTGGCCAATCCAGATTGATTAAAAATAGCGAACTAAACTCTTTTGTAAGCCTCGAGTGTTGTCGTCGTCGTTGTGGCTGGTGGTTTCTCTCTCTCTCTCTCTCTTTCGGTAGTGTTTAGCTAATTCCGGCGAGCAAGCCAGGTGAGAGCTGGCTAATGTTTGCAATATGCTGGCTAATTTGACTGCAATTACAACCAAAGAGAAAATACTGACTCCATTGGAATGGTAAATGCTCGTGGGCGTTCGAGCAAACAGAGGATTGGGCTCCATTGTTAGCTCAACACCGCTTAAGTAAGTGGAAAAACACAATGGAACTTCAACTGCTCCACGAGAAAGATTTGCCAAGTTTAGTCTCGAATGCCTCGGTCGATTCATATACAATTTCCTGTCTGCAAACCCATCCGCTTTCTGCCACGCGCGCGCGAAAGTCGGCAAGAATCCACCTTTGCGATGGAAGCACAACCATGAAGCGCTGGCACAGCAATCCTGCCCCACCTGTTGTTTGCGCCAGCTTCAAGTGAAGCCATAGATTATCCGCCTAACGCAATCGGTTTCCGCAAGTCGGGCTTATGGGCCGCTTTGAATCCATATTCAGTGCGACAAATTCGTATTCGTATTAGTACCAAGCGGACACGTTAGAATGCCACATCGCGCTTGTTTGGATTAGAGAGATCAAGAAGTTTGCTCATCCATCAGGTGGAGGCCAATTCCGTTCAGGTGGAAGCCTTCACGCGCAGTGAGTATATAAATCTTTGTCCGTGCCAACTCTCCAATCAGGACACCGAACTCTGAGTGATCAACAATGATGAATAAACTTTACCCGACTCTCTGGCTCCTAATTCTGGTAAGTTTCGAGTGCTATCAATCTCTCGGCCATCTACTTGAACGCTAATTCTGTTTCATCAAGTCGATCCAATGCGCCAGTTGCGCAAACGACAACGAACTCGAGAATGAGCTTGGCGGCGAGTACAGTCCGCCGAGGCCAGTTGCAAGATGCGTTTCCGGCAGCGATTGCAAGCCAAACGAGTGCTCTCTCATGGGTGAGTTTTCATCTATGTTTAATTGGAGCTAAGGCTCAACTCGCTGAAGCTCGACTAACCTCCAAGAGCAGGAATGCAAAGGTACTCGGAGCCGGAGTGCAGGAGCTTGGGCCAATTGGGGGATCCATGTCGGGTTTACGCGAAACCCGGCAATAAAACCCTCCACTTTCCGCATGTGACAAAGGTTTGCCAGGATGTCTACACGCTCTTCTGTCCCTGCGCTCAAGGGCTCGTTTGCGAGCGAGCCGAATGTCGGCCAAGTCGTGAATCTGTCTGGTCGAGTCCGAGGTTTCATTAGATTAGAGTTGGATTTGATTCCAAGCGCCATTAAAAACAGAATGAACGAGACAGAGTTCAATAAACTGGCCACCTGATGCCAAACCAAAGTCAACCACCATGCAATTTATGTTGCAAATTTTCACTCAAAGTTGGCTTGCAAACTGTCGCTACTGATCTTGCTTTTGGCGACAAACTATAGCTTAGATTTGTTATCTAGTTAGCAAAAGCATGATAGCGAAAGCTGGAGTTGGAATACGTGTGATACATGGCAATGGAGGGCGCCCATCGTGCGATGATAAGATCTCTCCCAGTGCCTTGCTTGCTTGCTTGCACTAATCTCGCATCCAACATTAACGGCTACGATCCCCACCAGAGGCATAACAACAACATCAACATCTAACTCCTTCAACAAGATCATTGCCGTCCCTTTTTTGTTAGATCTCACCTGCCCTTGGGTCGGCGCTTCCTCTCGTCTGCACTAGAATGAACTCGCAGCAGCTGGAAGAGGAGGATGTTGCATTTGGCGAGGCCCAAGCGGCACAGGTGGCCCAGTACAATAGCAAACAGTACGATAGAATCAGAGTTATTGGCAAGGGCTCCTTTGGGACTGCAATTGTGCATCGGCGCCGCGCTGATTGCTCGCTTGTAGTCCTCAAGGAGATTGATTTGCGGCGGTTCAAATGTGAGCAAGAGAAGCTGGCTGCCATTAATGAGGCAAGAATAATGTCAAAACTTAGCCATGTAAACATAATCAAGTACTACAACGCCTATGCCACCGATACAAAGCTCATCATCGAGATGGAATACGCTAGCATTGGTACCCTAGCGGCCTACCTATCCTTCCAGATACAACCACTCGAGGAGCAAGAAATTCTTATTATATTCAGGCAGATAGTTTCGGGCTTGCATTATTTACACTCAAAGAATATCATCCACTTGGATCTGAAGATGGCAAACATTTTTGTCACCCTAGACGGACTTGTCAAGATAGGCGACTTTGGAATCGCCCAATTCATGCACTCAAACAAGGATAATCCCAGTGCCAGCGAGACGGCTGCAAAGCGGCTCGAATTGAAGGAGGATGCTGGCAAGAATATGACCAACTCTCACCTTGGAACGCTCGCTTATAGTAGTCCTGAGCGTTGCTTGGGCCTACAAACTGACTTCAAGTCGGACATTTGGTCGCTCGGCTGCATCCTCTACGAGCTCATCACCTCGAGGGCTCTGTTTGCCGCGAGCAACTTGCCCGAGCTCATCCTTAGCATCACCCAAATCCGTTACGATCCCATAAAGCGGAAGGTTGCGCCCGCTCTCAAGGAGACCTTCAGACAAATGATTGCACGCGATCCAAGGTTGCGGCCAAGCGCGAGAGAGTTGCTGCTGATAACAAGAGAGCTCCTCTCAGACACTCGCCTAGAATGTAACAAGATGCTGAACAAACGCCAGAACCGCCGCTTTGATCTGTCCACTGAGGTGGCCTTATTAGCCGCAAGCAATCAGGACGACATCAACCAAATCAACTACCTCCACTCACTGGTTTATCAAGTGCGGCTTGACTCCAAAAACATCCACGTTGATCGCGTCAATTTGCCCCAATCAAAGAGGATCAAGGAGATCTCAAAGGGAAAATCGCACTATCTGGTGCTCACCTATGACAACATTGTCTACGGTTGGGGAAGCAAAAATCACGGCCAACTTGGCGCTTGCGGTCTCACATCGAGCGCAGGCAGTAAACCTAAAATCACAAGATCAGCACGAAACTCAGTGGAAGTGAAAGATCTGCTCTTCCACTTGGACACCTCAAATGTGCCACCATCTCTAGCTTCCTCAACTCAAACAATTTTAACCACCACAAGTAGCACTTCAAACAAAACTTCTAGCCAGCACCTGAGCAAGCAATCGGTGATGAACTTGCTGGAGGAGTCTCAGCCAACAACAAGACCTTTCATAATCAACGAGCTAAACCATAGGAAAATTACACAGGTTGCTGCAGGAAACAATTTCAGCGTCTTCCTAAGCAAAACTGGAATTGTAATGACCTGTGGCGAGGGGTCCTCTGGTTGCCTTGGGAGAGGCGACACGAAGAGTTGCTTCACTCCCTGCATGGTGAGCAGCTTGTTGAATAGCGATGTTGTTTACATTGGTTGCGGGCCCGAGCATGTGGTTGCTGTATGCGGAAATGGGCGCGCATTTGCTTGGGGAAAGAGCGGACATGGGCGCCTCGGTGTCGGCATCCCGAAACCGCAGGGCGCTGCAACTCGCGCACCGAAATACCTCCTCCTACCTCAGCCCGTCCAGATTGGACCCGAGGTCTTCATCAAGAGCGTTCATTGCGGAGACAAGAGCACCATCTTCATAGACTCACAGAATCGCTGCTGGGCCTGCGGAGAGAATCGCTTCAACAAGCTTGGACTCGACATAAAGCGGCGCTTCAAGAAGACTCTCATTGTTGAGAAGAGTTGGATTCCGACAGAGGTGGTGGCGCTAAGCAAGTATCGAGTCTTGTCCTGCAACATTGGCAAAAATCACTCGACTTTTATCACGAGCGAGGGCAAGCTCATTGTTTGCGGGCAAGACATCGATCATACTTATAGATTGAAGAGCAACATTGTCTGCGCGCGGGATAGTCATCGGCGAATATCTTTTGATTTGCAGCCAAACAGACGGCGACAATTTCATCGAGATTTTGGACCAAAGCAGCAGCTTAAAGATGGGAACCAAGTTCAGCTCACTCGAACAGTGAGCTGCAAGCAACTATCTCAGTCGGCCATCTTCAACAATCAGCTCAAGAGCTTTAAGCGAAGCGCCGAGAGCGTCTGCAGACGCGCCCCAGAGGACCAGAAAAGGTATTCGAGATACAAACTAAGCAAGCACGAGCGGCACCAGATTGACTCTTATGTGAGAAAGTCGAGAGCCAGCAAGAAGATGCCCTTTGAGTTTGTCATTGGCGTTAGTTGCACATCGAAGTTCACATTAGCTTTAACAAACGACAACCGGATTTACTTTTGGGGCACAAGATCGTACAGCAAAGAGGAGGGAGCCACCTGTTTGGCGCTGACTGGTAGCAGACTAGGCAAACGGGGCCGAATTGTGCAGGAGAAATCAGTGGAGCCGCAGCTGGTGGCCGGATGTTCGGATGAATGTTTCATCAAAATCGGAGCCACAAACAACTCGCTCATGAGCAACATCCAGGCTCTCGGCTCGGATCAGCCCATAATCCATGCGCAAGATCCGCGGCTCATGGCCAAATCACTGGCCGACTTGTGGATCCTCGACTATGAGCCAACCGTCGGCTATTTCACCAAGAGCAGCCTCCATTCCTCTTCCTCCTCCCTCTCCTCTTCCTCCTCCTATTCATCGTGTTCGCATTGCTGCCTGGAGTCTCAAAACTCCTCCTCCTGTTCCCTCTGCCCCTCCCAGTTGGTCGAATGCAATTGCGAGGAACAAGATGGATTTCTTTCGGAGACGCCGAGCTGCGTCGAGGGATGCAACCTTTTTCAGGGTGTTAATTGCATGAAACATGACGCAATCCTGGAGCCCCAACCCATTGTCAGCCTATATGTGCCCTCCATGTTCAACAACAACGGCTGCTCGCTCCACTTAGTGGACGTATTCTGCTTTGACGAGAATCGTTTCTATCTTGTGCTAGACACAACTATCAAACTGCAGCAGTTCAATTCGAGCCGCTCAAAGAGCAGCCTGACAGCAAATGGAGGCTACTCCACCTTCACTAGCCAGCGTTCGACTCCAAGGAAACGACTGAACTCGTTGACTGGAGCGCCAAATGTGGCGGCTCAATCTAGACCGAACCAGATGAGCAGTGCGCACGACATCCACGAGGCGAGTTTAGGTGAGCAGATGAAAACCGTTGCCTCATCTGTTGGGGAACCAAAAGAAGCGGAGGGCGAGCTGGAGCAAGTTGTACCTGATCCAGCTAGAGCGGAAGATGATTGCACGGGGGCCAGAGGTGAACGGATTCAGTCAATGCTATTGGCAGAGAGCGAGTGCGAGTGCGGCGCTGGAGCGGACAAGAGTGTTGGCTCGATTCGCGACAACAACAACAACAACCTAGACAACCACTCCGCGACCACCACAAACAGCAGCCAAGGAGAACTGAGCCTGGAGGAGCCGAGATCGCTATCAACCTTTGTGACCTCAGTCAACAATCACATCGTTGTTGGCGAAAACTTGCGCCCAATCAACACACTTGAACAGGAGCAACCTCTGAGTTTCAATCAGTTTGCCAAATCTGGTCAACCAACAAACTTGGGTGCACAGAGCAACAGTCCGCTGAGAAACCAGGTGATCGAGAGAAGAGTTCGCCGCATAACCAGCAAGTCTGACTCGACCACTCCAACTGGAAACGACAACGACGAGACTAGCTCAATGCCAAGCTGGGTGAGGAACGAATACATCCAGCAGCAACAATCCGGCCAGCGCCTACAAGACGATCGGCAGTTCGAATCGGCCCGATTTGTCCTCGAGTCGTCCGAAACTGAGGACACCTGCGTCAGCGAAGTGTCCATAAGCTCGACCATAAGCGCGCCAAGCGAGACCAGCTCAGTGTGTAGCGAGAGCAGCTGTAAGTCGGCCATTAGCTGCAGATCTTTGCCTTGCGCAGAGCAGAAATCATGCCGAACCCTCGATGCAGATGCCTCCAGCATCCGACTAAGTTGTGCATATTTGCTAGAAGCCGGCCAACTGGAGCCGGTGGAAACGAGAGAGGAGCTGGCTGACGAGGGGATGGGAGCCGTTTTGCTGGCAGAGGGAAGCCCAAAGGCTGGCCGCCCCCTGCCTCTGAGCAGATCACAACCCGACATTAGCGAAACCGAGGCGGGCAAAGCTTGCAACCGGAGGGCCTCAATTGTGGGCGCGAGGCAGGTGGGCGTCGGGGAGGGCAACCTACTTGATTGTAATGTCTACAAGGTTTCCAACAGCATCAAGTACCAGTCGAGCAACCCAGAATCAACCCTCTCCTCGCGCTCAAATAGCCACAACCCCCTGATCAGAACTTGCTCGAGCGTCCGCTCTGATCTGACACCTCAGGATGTGGAAGGAGCTGCCCCTTTCCAGCTTCAAACCCCGGCTGGCAAGCTACCGATCATGAGCCCAGAGGACGCAGCCTTCCTCTGGTCTAGGCTGGATAGTGACACCTCATACCAGCACAAGCCTAGCGCAAACCTCCATCACCCGGCCAATTTCAGGCAGCTCGGAAATGTCAACCGAAAGTTGACTCTGTGCCAGTCGACGCATCAACTCCATTTGAACAAGAACAACAAAAATGGCTCGAGCTCGTCATTGGCCTCGTTGCGTAAATCTCTAGTCAAACTCTTTTGCTGACTGATTGGCTGATTGGAGAAATAAAATGTAACCAAATAAAACCTATACACTTGACCAAACTCGGTCGAAACCTGGCTGATCCTGTGAAATGCTACCGGCGCCCGCAAATTGTGGAGACCCAGTGCTAGGTTATAAAAGGAGTGGACGCCTACTGAGCGAGCGCCGCTTCCATTGCTCTCATAGCTCGAAAGTTGTACTTTTCCTTCAACGTCCTTATCATCGAAAGAATTACATAAGCTAGGGTGCGCAAATTGAATCATGAACAAAAGACTCCTGACTGTGCTGCTTCTATTGGGTCTAGTTGGCCTAACTCTGGCTGGCGGCGGTGGATTTGGTGGCGGCGGCGGTGGCGAAGATTGTGACAACGAGGAAGGCGGCTTTGGCGGCGACAGCGAGGAAGACTGCGATGAGGGCTACGGCCAGAGTCACGGAGGCTACGGCGACGAGGATTGCGAAGAGAGGGAGCGCGCTCACGGTCATGGCCATAGAGGAAAGGAGGACGATTGCGATGACGATGAAGGTCAAGAGTGCGAGGATTGTGAGGATGATTGTGGCTCGTGCGGCGGCGACAGCGAAGACTGCGACGAGGGAGGAATGGGCGGCGGCGGTGGCCACAGGGGCAAGCGAGATGTCCAGTCGGACATCGAGCAGGCTCTAAACGGGACAAGTCTAGGGGAGGAGATTGGCAGGTTGCTCAGGCCAAAGAGAGGCCTCAAGGTGCCCATTCCGGATGTGCCAGACACAACTAATGACACAAGAACCAGTCTGTTCGGCAACGATTCAAAGGCTGACATTTGGTGGTAACGAGCCGCAAGGCTCTCGTTCTGTTTCGAGCGTCAGCGATTGACGATAAACATATATTAAAATGGCGAGACTGCCCAAATCTAAGACCAATTATCAGTCCCATCCGGCAGTTTGCTTTCGTCAGCGCAGATGGACTCATCTAGTCCCGTTCGGGTCACATCGCAACGCAACCTGACGTAAGTTTGAGACAGCATCTGTCAGCGCCTGCTGCTTGTTGTGGGTTGCAGGTAAATATTTGTCTCCAAAGAGGTGGCGCCCGCAGAACCTGAGGATCGAATTCATGCGACTGAGCTGAATAGACTTTGCTGGGTCTCATTCGAATATCGAGCTTTGAACGATCCAGAGGCGCTTGAAATTCACCTAGAAATTACTCTTACGTTCGAAACAACTCAAGTTTTTGCAATGCTTCCTGTAAGTATTACCCGACAAGAGAAAAGTTCCCCTCCTCTAGTTCCGTATCCTAACAACGAATCAGTTTGCAGTGATCGCCCTCATAGTGGAGGTCATCCTTTTCATCATTGGCCAAATCGTCTAGAGGCTTCCAGAGTGATGGCCAATGCAAGGATGAGCTCGGAAACCGAGTATGACAGCTCCGAATCCGGTTGATGCTTTCATGGCGAAGGGATGGGACTTATGAGCTCACCTGGAGCGATTTTACCTTGGTTAGCATCAATCGAGCTTGCAACTAAGATTTGCTAGCTCGCGATTGATATAAAACCGAATCAAGGCATTTAGAATTTAAAATTAAACTTTAGACGAATCAACCGGATTCGTCCATCGTTAGTTCCAGACACAATCGTCTGCGTTGCTTTTCTATGATTGGATCTCATTTTAAACCTTTACCTGAGACATAACCGATGAGATTTTTCAGGGCCAAAATGTGGAGCAATCGATCAGCAAATCAATCAGTTTCTCTCCACACGCCCTCTCTGTCTTTGAACACTCGAATTAAGGTATGTTACGACCAACAGGTGTCAAAGCATTTGCTCTGTGAAGTTCTGGTTGGAGCTCTGGAAATGATAACAAACGAGAAAGATCGATCGCTCATCGAAGTTGATCTACGTGATCATTTCACCAATTAATTTTAATCGATTGCACTTGTCTTTTGTTTGGATTCAACCGGCACGGGGAGACACTCTCCATTTGATATAAGTTGAGACTGAACGCAGAATAGTCTGCGCTCTTATAGTTTTGGTCGGAATCAGCTTGTTTAGACTTTGAGGATAGCTTTCAATTGTCAAGTTATTATAACCTTGGATCTTGGACTCAACTTACTTATGCGCCAATGAAAGATGCTCGACGTTTGCGCACTAACTACGTTGCGTCAAGACTCGTCATGTGTAACAGAGACTAGATCCAAATCAAATAAACTTACATAACAACCCAAGTCTACGAGGGGGCAGCGTGTTTGCAGAGCACAAACACCATTTGAAGTTCACAGTTCCTCTCAAGCTCTAGAAATGAAGCTCGAATGCACTATATAACGAGCCCAAACCTTTGGATCTAGCCACCAATCTAAATTTGTCGCCCTCCTCGCCAGGACAACTGTTTCATTTACAGCTCTCAATCGGACAAACTATTCAAGATGGTAAGTGAATATCAATTGATTTTGCCTCATCCAGCTCCAAGTATGGATTCTCATGCTAAAAAGCCGCTTTTTCGTCCCCCTATAGCGCGCAAACAGGTATCTCGTTCTGACCCTTGTGGTCAGTCTGTTTTGCTTCACCATGGGTTGCCCAAGGAGACAAAACAACCAGAACCAGCAGAACAACCAGAACCAGCAGCAGCAAGATCAGGGTAACGATCAACAGGAAAACACTCAAAAGAGTCGCCAGAAGAGGCAAGCTGATGTTTCAGATTTGGAGGAGGAGTTAGAGAAGTTGGAGAATAGCGCCAAGGAGGGTGGCTCGAACTCAGAGGGAGGGTTAGAAAACCAGGAGGATAACTCGGACGATAGCGGCTCTGACTTGACGGAAGAGATGGAAAGCTGGGAGGAGACCGCCAATGATACGCTGATGAAACTCGGCATCGATACGTCCAAGTTGAGAGTTAGGCGTCAGGCAGGAGGAGGAGGAGAGGCTGCTGCCGTAGGCTACGGCGACGGCGGCCATGATGGACACCATCACCACCACCACCACCATCACGACGATGACGATGATGATGACGACGACGACAGCGACAGTGATAGTGACAGCGATAGCGACAGCGATAGTGATAGCGATAGCGATGACGACGGTCACCACCATCATCGCCACCATCATGGCTGGGGCGGATGGGGCCGCGGAGGATGGGGCCATGGAGGCGGCGGATGGGGCCGTTAAGAGATCTCTCTGATGACTCTCGACTGAAGTGGGAGAACAAGATGAGTGCACGATCCGACAGGTGTATAAGGATCACGAGTTAGACGTTGCCGCAGCAAAGGCTCGGCTCTTTTAGGCTGATGAAAATTAGGCCCATTTGTTCAACATCTCTGCGGACACGTCAACGGTTTGCTTATAATAAACTTGTCTGCTCACTTCTCGCTTAACTTGCTCGAATGAATCTATCTCACGATCGAGGCTGAGGGCCATTCAACACTTACAAAGGAGGAATCCTACCCCCTGATGGGTTGACGATTTCCGCTTGCACTGGTCTAGTTTCCTCGGTCTAAACTCGCTCGCTATAACCTTGAGTTATTCATAGATGCAGTTTCTTATGGACGAACGAAGGAAAAGAAACCGGATGTGCAGTTTCAACTGGCAAGAGGTACAGGTGCACAGCATAGCGTTTTATTGTGCTACAGATAGTGTGCGTCAAAGCCAGAGGCTCAATCGAATTGTGGGGCCAAGTTAAATATTGTTACATAAGGTCAAGGGAATGAGCACGTATTTGCTTTGTGCAAACGTTCTGGGATGCAAGTATCAGACAGATATAAAAGTGCTATGCAAAATTCAAATGCATGATCATTTCTCGTTGAGGATTGTTGCAACGCGGATCGATATGGTAAGTGAGCATCGAAGAAAATTTATACCAATGAGCTGTGTTGGAAATTAACTCCCAATTTTGCACCATCGAAGCTATCGAACAAGTGTCTTGCCATTCTACTGGCCTTTAGTCTCCTTTGCCTGGCCTTAGGTTCGCCTCGAAAGAGACAGGATACCCAAAAGGAGGACAGCGCTGATGGTGGGAAGTCGCAACAAAGTCAGCGAGGCGCTCAAGCCAAATCGCAAAGCGCTGGGAATGCCGACCAAACGCGATCTCGCCAAGGCGGACAGATCGATGCTGGATCAAACGACGATGGGGCGCCTCCAAAGAGTAGTCACAAATCTAGACAAAAGAGGGAAATCTCTTTTCCAAACTTGAATGACGACGAATCAGATTATGCTGCCAGCTCCGAGGATGAGTCTCTAGGTGGAAATCTTATGAGGAAGCTTGGAATTGATGGGCAGAAGGTTAGAGTCAAGCGTCAAGATGGCAACACAACCCAGGTTATATACTATGTGAACGCTGACACCACCGACACCAGGCGCCGGAGTCGTCGTACAGACTACGACAGCGATTATAGTGACGAAGAAAGGCGTCGTCGTCGAAGGGATCGTGAACGAAGAGAGCGCGAGGAATATGATCGCGAATACTATGAGCGACGGGGGGGCAGAGGTAGAGGATACGGAGGATATGGATGGGGGAGAGGAGGAGGATACATGCGTGGATAGGCTCCTCGTTCGGCCTCGAGCCAATCGAGATGCAGTCGCAACAACGCTGATGGGCTGAGATTATCAGGGTCGAGTCTGGATTAAAAATTCTGTTGTATCAAGCTGTTTGATTAAACGACTCTTGTCAGAAAACTAAAATCGTAACAAACATAGTCTACGCGTCCATTTTATTTGGTTGCCTTTGCAGCTTTCAGCTTTTGCCTCAAATCACGATGTTCAATAGCCTTCTTCTTGGCCTGTGCAACCAGGGGTGCGAGCTTAGATTCGGAGGACAGCTTTTTCAAGATTTCCACAATGAGGGGTAGGTGATTATGTTTACGACGAATATTCTCAACTTTGTATGCACGCATCTTAGCCTCCTGCTCAGAGATCAACTGTCTCAACTCGGCGATCTGCAATTCTAGAGTGTCCGTAACCATACCAGAGTTTAATTGCTGCTCAAGCTCAGTTAGCCTCTTCTTGTATGTCGGCATTTTATCGCCAACAAGCGCCATCAGATTGAACTGGATCTCGTCCTCGCTATACTGTTGCATGCGCTTTTCGATCACAGGTCGGGCAGTCTGGATCCAGTCGGATCCATCGGGGATCACGCCCAAGTCGACTGGTCCCTCGCGCAACCCATCTAGTTCGTACAGGCGGCCCTCAAAGGGTATGTAGCTGATAAAATGAAACACATCATCGTCCTTATCCGCTTGTTTAGCGTCAAACTCAAACATCTGTTGTCGGGCGAATGTGTTGTGAACCAAACGGATGACATCGCTATTGCTCAAGGCTAAGCCTTTCATCTGAGGATCAAAGTCTTTGCTGAATTCTTTAAAGTTTTGCAGAGTGTCTCCCAATTCGATGCCAATCTCATCCTTGTCGTTTTTCTTCACAGGTGCATTTAAGAGTATTGAGAGTATAGCTTGAGTTGCACAGGCGTTGTTTATTACCTGCTTGGCGAAAAATAACCTCTCTAACCGCGAGTCTCGCACTATGTCGGCTTTTGAATCGTCTGCTTTCTGCCATTTGAATAGGAATATGAGTCCATAGATGGGATGCATGTTTTGAAAGTTTTGCTCTGCTAAGCCGTATAGTTCCTCCACAATCACATTGGTGACACCGAACCCTCGTATCAACTCTGTGAAACATCCTGGATCACTTTCGATCAGACACCAATCTGATGCGCTCATGTTTATTTCTATCTAGTCGCTGCCGCCCTTAACACTTCTGCAAATTGGGGGAATCTTTCAATACAGATTATGACAGCTCGAGGGAAGCAAGCTGATTGTTGTAAATACGTATACTTGGGTCAGATTATAAGCAACAATTGTTGGTATCTCCTGAATTCTAATTTTTGCCTCCGATGCATGCTAGACCGGGTCGGGATTTACTGTGCGCCGATGAAATACTGCGCGAGAACAGAAGTTGGAACAGATGGAATGCCGTTGTGTTCTTTCGAAGCCATGAGTTGTTTCTTTGCAAACCTCCACATTAACTATCTCTAGCTATGGACGGTGATCTTGAGACCATATACATCGAGAGTTTTCACCACGACACTTCAGAGGATACCTTGCAACGAATATTTGTCAATTTTGGTCCTATCAAACGTATTATTCTGCCTAAATTCAGCCCGGATCATCCTCTGTCACGCAGCCTATCTAAGCCCGCAGCAAAAGGTTATGCATTTATTGTCTATGAAGAGAGGGACGGTGCTGAGAAGGCTTGCAATTTTTTCAACAATATAGAAAACATATTGGAAACCGACGTTGAGGAGACTGAAGTAACTGAGAAAGGCTCTGATCTGAAAAAAGAAATCTTCAAAGACCGAGAGCTAAAAAACTTTCGCCTTCTGCGGGTCATGTCGAAACAAACTCACCGGGACTTCGCGAAACGTTATCAAGAATTACGATATCAATCGCTTTCAAAGGCAGCAAAACTTCTCGTTCTAGTCTGAACCCTCCAAACACTTGGATGCTTGCTGTTATCCATGTTGATGCACTCACTCACACGACTTCTAGCCCGAAGACTGCAAACAAAACCATAGATCTCAAGTACAGATGAGACTCAGAGTCTCCGATAAGATGGATGTGAGGACAAACAAAAGGTTGTGGATTACGAGTTCAGTATCAACAATCTCATGCGCCTGTTAAACAATCGCACGAATCCGTCTATGTAAAATATGTATTGGTCGTATAGAATATGTGCATGCAGTTAAAATGTGACATGATCGAATCTTGACAGTTTTAGATATACATCTGAAGATACGGAAGTTATTTACAGTCCAACTTCACGGACTTGTCGTCCGCAAATCAACCTTCATTCTTCGGCTCGTTTTTGGACCAGGAGGTAGCTCAAAATCTGCGTTTTATAGTTGAACTTGTAACTCGGTAGCTTGTGGTGGATGAGGAGGTTGAGCTTGAGGAAACTCGACTGCTCGTCGTTCTATTGCTCGTGGGCGTCATTGTGGATCTAGAGAAGGCAGATGAGGATGAAGTTGACATGGAGCTAGTGGAGTTGTTCGTATTTCCCAATGCTCCGGTCAGGGACAAATTGGCGCCCATCCGCCTCAGCGCCATTATTGCAGTAACGGCCTTTTGCCATCGTCTCCTAACAACATACTTCTTGAGCTTTGTTTTGCTCAGTTTGGTCGTTTTGCCCTTCTTGACGGGTGTCTTAGCCAACCATTTGTGATTTAAACAATCGTTGGGTTTCAATCGGCGATTCGGATCCTTGATTAATAGTTTTGAAATAAAATCTTTCGCCTCGGCTGAGATCGGATCAAATGATTCATCGTCAAAGTCGTAGATTGCCTTAGTTACGTTCGTCATGGTTTCCAGGTCGCTATTGCCCATGAAAGGGGAGAGGCCAGATAGTAGCACATAGCAAATAACGCCCACGCTCCACATATCAGCGGCCGGAGTCACTCGATCGTAACCTAAAACTTCTGGGGCAGCGAAATCTGGGGTTCCAAACATGACTTGTAACTTGGTATTTGGATCATAGCGTCTAGCGAGACCAAAATCAATCAGCTTGATCCTATTGCCCGTTCTAGTTACGCACAATATGTTTTCAGGCTTCATATCCAAGTGCATAATTAGCTTTTGGTGCATGTACTCAACTCCCTCGCAAATTTGTCTCATGAAAATGGCGCAAACTTTCTCGGTTAGCTCAAAGTCGTCGTCTATAACACGCTCGAATAGTTCGCCGCCGGAAATTCTTCATGCGAGGAAATCGGAAGGGTGGGGGTTGAGTTCAATCAGTTAATTAGTCAGTTAGTCATAAATGGGTTCAAATCAAGCCAGATCTGGCAAACTTACAATTCGGTTATGATGCACATCTCAACTTGGCCGTCATCGTAGACATCGTACAGTTGTAAGAGGCGCCTATGTTGCAACGACTTCATTATATCAACCTCGCGTTCAACATTCTCCCTTTCCTCCCTGTGCCTGGTGCTAACAAACTTGGCCGCAAGTTTCAGTCCCGTCTTCTTCTCGGTGCATTTGAGTACAGTTCCAAAGCGACCCCTGCCAAGCTCGTCGCTGAACGAGTAGTCTAGTTTTGGGTTCTGTCCCTTTTTGATCACTATCTTCCTGGCCACAAATGGCGGCTCATTGCCAACATCCAAGTCTGACTCGTCGATTCTCGGCATCCTGTTCCAAGTTCGACCCCGAACACTCGGCCAAAGGGGTCGGCGCCTGTAGCTCACCTAACTAAAACTCTCCACCTCTAAAACAAAAGCTCAACTTCCTCGCCTCGCCTGTCCAATTCTATTCTCCAGCTCGAGCTTTGTTGGAATTCAAGATTTGCGCATCAAGTGAAGAGAGGGTCTAACTGTTGCTTGTATTGTTTCAGGTGGAGCCTAAAACTAGCTGCTCTCTTGATTCGACTAAATTCTGAAGCTAACTTGCGATATTTGAGCTTCATAGATGGAGTTGAGGCGAAATTTTTGCTCGCTTCAAAAGAGTCGTAATCTGAGAACCTTTCAACTGCTGCCGTCTAAAATTCTAACCAAATCGGCCAAACCAACCGACAGGACGAATGTTGTTTCATTGAGCTTAATTTTCAATTTCTACCTACGTTCGTCGCCTAAACTAAATTGAAAAATCAATACCTGCCCTGACAGTAAGCCTAAATCTCTATGCACTGATTTGCCGCTCTAGATCGTAAAAATATTGCCACTAATTCAGCCCTCTCATAGGCGCTCACGTATTCAAATTGTTCAATCCAAGCCTGAGCGAGAGGCTTGCAGATTGCGGCTCGGGCGCTTGGGGCGCATAGAGGCGGCATAGGGCTTTTTGGGCCCAAACGGCAGCTTAGATTGGAGGAGCAACAGTGGAAGGGGCTGGAGGTAGCTGCAGGGTTGGCCTAGAAGAGATAGGAGGCGGCGGCGGCGGCGGCTGGAGATTTACATAGAGACATACAAAAGTGACTGTTTGTTTGTTTCATTTCAATAGCGCGCGCAACTGGAAGAATGAGCGCCAAGCTCTCTTTTTGGGCTCGACGAGTCTTCACTGGAGGCAGCTTGCTGAGAGGCGGCCATAATTTCTCGTGGATTTGATATATATTGACAAGAAACCGGCTTAGACTTGGCCTGCTCCTGAGTCAGTGGGGGAGCCGCCTGCTTTTCCCCAAGTAGCGCGCCCAGAGGAGACCTCTCGCTCGCTCGCAGAGCGCACGACGCGATATGCGAAAATCGCTAGGCGCTCCGGCTGATTGTCGGCGAGCTGCCTCTCGCTTCCAACCTCAATCGAGGCGCCAAGATCCAGGCAAGATATTGGTGCCAGCCAGCCAGCCAGCCAGCCGCCAGCGAGGGGAGCGGCCATGAAGCTGCCTGTGCGGCCTCCACGGGAGTCCCGGCTTGAGGCTGGCCCACGCTCGCCCCTCTCCGCCTCCCCAAACCCAAAGCTCCCCTCCGTCGCTTGATTGCAGGAGCCGCGCAAACCGCAACGGCTGCCCGAATTCTGGCCGGCTCGCTCGCTTTAGCTCGATTAATCAAAGTGATGATTATCTTATGCAACTGAAACTGCACCCGCAACTTCGCCCAGAGCGCGACAAGGGCAGCCAGAGAGGAGCGGATGCTTTTTAATTAGCGAGCAAGCGAGCTGCCCTGAAGCTAGCCGAGAGCACAAACTTCAGCGACAATGCAGAAAACTGTGGGCCTCCAATGCTACCGTTTCGCCTGTCTCGACTCTCGACCCTCGAGCCTCCTCCTCCTCCGCCCGCCCCTTCCATTCCAAACTCCACCCAGCTCGGCCCCTTTGATCTCTCTCGCGGGGAGCTCGAAATACTTGACTCGTATTGGCGATCAAGCCTTTTCCAGTCGGCGGCTCCAGTTGCCATCTAGCCGCGGTTGGTCCACTCGTTGGCCGAGCTCCACTGAATGCGCCTCCCCTCCCTCCGCCCTCCGCCCTTCGCTCACCTGGCCTCCAAGGAGCAAAGCTCATGGCTGCGTCCGCCAGCCAGCCAGCACCTCTGGCAGAAAGTTGCTCTCGCCCTCCAGGCTCCTTAGGCGCCTCGAAGGCAGGGCACAACTTGACAGGCGGACCCTTTCGTCTTTCCGACACATCTGCCCTGAGAGCTGCAATGGGACTCAATGCGAGCGAGCTTGTGGAAGTGCATACGCGCGCCATTGGAGCCAACAAACTTGGCCTCCTTGGGCCCGCTCTTGGCACAACCAAAGCGAGAGCTAGCCAGCATTCGACACGCTGGTTCAAGGCAAGTCTGCCTCGAGCAAAGCCGATATGCTAGCCAGCAAAGCCGGCCGAGTTTTGCACAGGGCGCGCACGTTTACATGCGATGGGTGGCCGCGACGAGCCATTCGAGGCCCAAAATCAATCAATCTTATCCTAGCGCGTCGACAGCTACAACACACATAAAAACAGACTGTCATTGTGTGTGTATGTACGCAAACGCTCTCGTTGCCCTTGTTTCGCCCCGCCGAGCGGAAGTGACGCAACCCGCAACTTGGCCTGGAAGAGGGGTTTATTTTTGGCCAAACAACTTGGTTGCCTGCCAATCGGCTCTTGAGCCAGATTTATTTACTCCGTTTGTTTTGTTGCTAAACGAAAGCAAGCAGACGCATGTCAATGGGAGTCTCGCTTTGGTTTTGCTCTCACCTGTTGAGCTTTGCTGCATTAGCTTTTATTATGGCTCTATCTCAATGGAATCGTTGCGGCTGGATTTGTTTGGCGGTGCTTTTGTTGCGCTGTGAAGGCGTCGTGCGAGGGGCCCTGGTTTCGGTGGCAAACGTCTAGTTGGCGCGAGAGGATGCCCAAGTTGGTGCACTGTCTTCGCGAGCCAAGTGCCAGCTTTTTGATTAAGCGGCGACATGGGAGCTCAACCAGAGCAGACACCAGGAAGGCGAGCGCGAATGTTATTGCAAGATTTCCAATGAAGGTGTGCGCAAGCATGAGCGGCGAGGAGAAGATCGCTTGCTCCTGGGCGGCGAGCACAATGTTGTTAACGTAGGGGTTCAATAGGTAGGCGAGGAAGGAGAGTCTGCCTAGACGGACAATGTTTGCGTCACAAGCGAGCAGATTTGTGATGCTCGAGCGCTGGTTCTTTCCGTTTGGAACAGTTAGATGGAATAGAATTAGGGCCCAGGCGATTGACCAGAGTAGTGGGGCGAGCGAGCCATAGAGGGCGCTCGCGATTGGCGCCTCCAAGTGCGAGCGGCCGCTCAGGGACCAGGAGTGGGTTGAGAAGAGGAGCAGGGCCATTGTTAGCAAGCTCGTGGACAACATTACAAAATCGCAACACTTGCGCCCGTATGGCCGACCTGAGAAGGTTTCGATCGACTGGCAGCGGCACAGGTGGCCAGCGAAGAGTCCAACGGCGAAGCTGGTCAGGTGGGTCCATGTTTTGCAAAGGTGAATTGTAAAGTAGAGATTCTTGTCCTCCTTGTCTGGGAATGTTTGGAACCAGGCGGCCGGGAGGGAGTTTTGGTAGATGTTTACAAAGTTTCCAACGCAGCCGGCGCAAGCTGCCAGAAGGAGTGACAGAATTGGCAACGAGCTCAACCTGAATTGGCCATGATAGGAGTCAAAGTTTTTGTTCATTAAATAAACTATTGGAATTGCAAGGACGCAGAGTTGCAATTCAACGCAAAATATCCAACTTTGGGGCAGACAAATCTGTTCGTACTTGAGCAAGTTTTGTAAGAAAAATAAATTGATCAAACCGGTGGACTTGCAAACCTGCGATTGTTTGTCAACAAAGTCGTGCCAAATTGGCGACATGTTCTGATAGAGGAGGGGCGTTACGATTGTTAGCGCAACGAGGAGCATTATGCTTGGCATGAGGCGCGAGTATTTGCTTATGTTGTACTTGACGAGATCTTTCAGGTTGCTGTTGATGTTTTGGTATGAGTAGGTGAATGCTGTTAGTAGTATGAGGGCATCGAATTGGAGCGAGCTGTTGACGATGATTTGCATTGGCCAGAGCATGACAATGTCGCGCAGAGTTAGGAGCTCGCGCAGGAATTGGAACTCGAGTTGGCCAACCAAGGAAGCCAAACAGATCCAGAGGACGAGGATCAGTTTGAGCGCGTAGAGGAAGACTGGCTTTGAGTCGTTGATGCGATCCAGTTGGACGTCCTTCATGTGTTTAAGCGAGCGGTAGACGGACATTGAGGTGAAGAGCGAGTGCGCCTTGCTCTTGCAACTGTCGCGCAAGTTGAACACGGTGCTCGCGAGCGTCGAGAGGAGGACGAGGAGGAGGAGGAGGAGGAAGACGGCCGACCAAAGCAGGTGGCTCTCCTCCAAGGACGACTGGCCCTCCATTTGCTGCACGTCGCAGCGCAAAAGGCGCGCGCGCATCTCCACCTTCTTGCTGAGGAAGTCCGCAACCCTTTGGAGGTCGTCGCGCGAGCAGAGCGACGGGACACAGAGGTCAGCGCGGATTGTGACGAAGTTGAAGGCCATTGCGAGCTCGGTTAGGTCGTCGTAGACGCTCTTCTCGTAATACTTGTACGAGTTCCTCAACAGGCTCCCAATTGTCGAGTTCAAGCTGTAGAAGCGCGGCCTCCGCGGCAGGTGCGGCTTTAGCTCGAGCACGCAGTATTGGCCCCTGAAGTATTCGCGAAACTCGTCCGCAATCTCAATTTCGTCCTCGTCTGGCGCGCGAACACTCAAACACTCGCGATAGTTTCCAAACAAAGTCAACGAGCCCTCGAGGATTCCTGAGGAGGGCTTTCCCATTGCGTCGAGCACTGGGGGATTAGTTGGTTCAACGGAGTGAGTTGGTTGTGCTTTCGGAGGCTAGAGGAGGTTGCCGCTTTGCGGGGATGGGACACAAGGACACCATTAAGGCTACTCACTTTTAACGGCCCAACTTCGCATGTTGCGCAAGTTTAGGATCCACTTGAGGATGGCGCCCGAGCAGTTTCCGCTCACCTTTGCATCCGAGGACATGGCCACGATTTGCGGGAAGACGAGCTTCAAAATTGCGCGCACCCCATCCACCAGCTGCCTGTCCATCTGGCGCCACCTTCCAACCACCTCGCTCTCGTCCAGCACCGCGTTGAAGAGTTCGTCGACCAGAGTGAAGTTGACCGCCGGAATCTTGCTCCTTGAGCGGCCTTGGCTTGGACTTGCTTCTTCCGGCGAGCTTGCAGCCGGAGCCACAGTCGTTGGCTGCCCCGCGCTGGTCGTCTCAGGTTCGGGTTGTTGGCGCCGCAAGCGCTGCTGCTCGCTGCTGGCGCCCGCAACTCCGCCGGCCCACTGCGAGCAGATTGCGAGCGCACAAACCAGAAGCAAACAAGTCCGCGCTTCAGCTCGTCTCGGCCACCCGCGCCTCAGTGTCCGCTCGCTGGCCCAGAGGGCGCCCACTCCGGTTGCGCCACAAAGATCTCTATCACAGGCCGACCTCCCGCCGCGACCAACGGGCGCCCCTGCATCTCGCCCCCCCGCTCCTGTCCGGCTCGCTCGCAAAGCTCCGTCCAGCCGGCGCGCTCTCGCCTCTGACCCAGACTCGCCCCAACCAACTCGCTCCATTGCAAAGCAGACGGCTCGCAATGTTATGTTTCTCTCTCTCTCTCTTTGCGCGTATAGCAACTTTCGCGCGCTTCTTGCAGCGGCTCTCTCTCTCTCTCTCTCTCTCTCTGGCTTCCAGGTTCAAGACGGGCGAGACCTACGCAGCGTAACACTGACGTTGCCAAATCCAACTCGCTGGTTGCGGCTCAAGTGGAGCTAGCGGTGGCGGCGGCCGCACTCGACTGCGCCTCGATGGCTCCAATAAACGCTGTTGCCAACCAGCAAGCAAACAACGGGCGCCCCTCTCTCTTTCTCTCTCCCTCCGCTCGCCTCCTTTGATCGGGAAGACGCTAGCCAAGCGCGATCTCGTCAACAATCTCTGATCTTGATCTTGAACCACTTCCGACTGCTCCAGGTGGAACTGGCTAATCTTGGAACTGGGAGGAGGCGAATCCTGCGCTCGCTCTGCGCCGAGCTCACAAGCCGCCGAGCGAGGATGCAAGCAGAGAGCGGCGCACCAGCAGACAAAACTAGTATTGCTATCTCATTCTCCCCACTGGTGACGACACCAGACGCTTGCTCGCAAAACCTGACTCCTCGCTCGCTCCAAGTCTGCCTTCCTCTCTCCCCTGATTTGCTCGCTCGCTCGCCGTTTCAGAGGCAAATTTGTGATCCTTTGAAACAAACTAAACTAGCTCCAAACTAACTCGTCCGCCGGCTCAACACTCCACCTGTCGCGCGCTCGCTTAATCGTTATCCGCAGGCAAAATCTGTCAAAGCCATTCGCAAGTTTGGCGCCGCTCGTCTTGCTTTGGATCGAATGGCGGCTCGTGGGGCCTTCGGATGCGGTGGCCGGCAGAGCCGGGTTGCTAGTTGCGGGCTGCCAGCTGCTTGTGGCGCCGACGTAACCTGGCAAACGCTGAAAACTTGCCAGCTCGAAGCTGCTCGCTCGGCCGACTTGTTTCAAATCTACACTCTTTTCTGCCCAACACTTTGTCTTGAAGCGGGCGCCTGTTGCTCGCTCGCTCGCGGGCGGCGGCCGATGTTGCAAGCGAGCGAGCAGACGCGATACACATGAGCCAGGCTAAAACAAGTGAGCGCGGGGGGCGGAGGCGCTCGCTTGCGCCGGCCGCCGCGCTGGGAGATAATAATATTTCCTGCGCGCGCTCGCTCGCTTGGGGCGCCAAGCGAGCGAGCGAGCAAGTTGCCGCCGCCGGCTTCTAATGGGAACATGCTAATGAATGGGAGCTCGCACTCGCTCTCGCTCTCACCTGCAGCACGCAAGCCGACCAGCCAGCCGGCTCATCGCTCGCTAGCTGGCTGGCTGGCTGGCTGCCGACGTGGCCGAGGCGGAGGCGAGAGTCGCGCCCCTGTTGCTTTGGGCGCGATGCGAGCGAGCGCTCGCCCTATAGGAGAGTCCGGCCAAGGTCGGCGCAAGGAGGCGCCAGCCAACAATGGCTTACGCAACAAACTCGCTCGCCGGCTTCAATTGCGCGCCACTTTACGATCACTTTTATTGGCCCGAAATGTAACCAGCGGCTTGGAGCTTTGCTAAGGCTGAAGCGGCCGACTGGTGAGCCATCGCGGAGGATTGCAGCCAGAAGTGGAGCCCATTTCACCTGTGCATGAAAGCGAGTCGTCGTCGTCGTCGTCGTCGATCCATCATCATAATTTCAATCTTGCAAACAAACTTTGAATCGCCTAAGCGAGTTGCGTCTGCGAGCGCGCGATCGTCGTGCGATGCAAGCGAGTTCGAGAGGCTGGCCGAGAGCTTGGCGCCGGCGCTCGAGGCACGCGAGCGCATCCCGCCGCCCGGTCCAGTTAGCGCACACTCGGCCAACTTTACGGCTTCGGCGGCCTCGAACTCGGCAGCCAGCTCGCCGGCGCCGCAAGTTCGTTAAACTCGCCACGCCGGCCAATCGAGAGCGGCCAAGAGTGGCCGCGAGTGGCCAGATGAACAGGTGAGCAGGTGAGCGGGCGAACAGGAAGGAAGGAAGGGCGAGCGGGCGGCCAGGAAGAGGAGAGGCGGGCTCGCTAATGAAGGCGGGCGGCGGCTTGCGCTCGGAGGTCGAGCCGAGCCGAGCCTAGCCAGCGACAACAGGTAGTTGGCCGGCTATCGTTTTGTTGGCCGCTCTCGCTGGCGGCCAAACAGGCGAACAGCGCGAGCGTGAGCTCACCTGGCCGCCGATCATATTTTGGCCAGAGCGGCGCCAGGAAGGAGCGCACAAAGTTGCCATCTCGCCAATGTTGGCCAATTATAGTGCGAGCTACTCAAATAGAAACAAAATTTCCTCTCCGCTCCTCTCCTCCCCCCAATTAACCTGGCGCCAGTCCAAGCTGCCGCCGCCCCCAACTCTGAGACCAAACCCGCGCCCAGTTGGCAAGGGCAGCGCGGGTATCATAATGGTTATAATGTTGGCGGCGCTCTTGTTTTGAGCCTTCATTAGGCCGCGCGCACCTGTGCGCTCCTCCCGCCGCCTGTTACAACTCGAGCGCTTGAGCGGCGCGCGAGCCAGCGACACTTGATGGGCGCCGCCAACTTGATACTCTAGCGCGAATGACGGGCCCACAACGATAGGAGCCTCTCAAGGTCGGAGGCGAAACTCGTCAGCTCAAGGGATCGAAAGTTGCGAGTTGCGGGCGGCGGGTGGCGACTGGCGAGACAAGCAAGGCCGATTTGATTGGCTGCTGACTCATTGGCGGGCTGGCTGGTTGGTTGGCGGGCGGTTGCCAAGCCTCCGCCTGCAAGCCGACCAAGCTGGCAGCCGATTGCGAACGCACTTGTAAATGAGAGGCGCAAAATTTGATCCAATATCTCAAAGCATGTTTATTTCTCTCTAGGTTAAGCCAAAGCGACTCTCCGCTGCCCATTGCAACCAGCTATATTTACACCCTTTGCTACCTCTATCCCAGTCTCGCTCACTTTTGGCCAACGCTGCCCTGTTTGGCCAGCGACAAGAAGATGGACTCTAAACTCGCGTCCGAGGTGATCTGATAGTCTTCAAGATCCAACTCCTGCTTTGCTCGCTCCAACAAAATAAGCATCTTTGACCAGCTTAGCTCCTTGCTTGGCTCAATGTGATACTGGATTATCGTCTGATGCAGATCCTTCAATTGAATCTCGCTCGAAGAGAAACAAGCCTTTATATAATCGTGAATGCGCTCACTTGAGTTCCTCAAATCTTGCAAATGTCTCAAATTGTCAGGCTTCAGCTTGAGCACCAGAGAGAAACCCTGGCTCAATTTGGTTCTTAAATATTGAATTGAGCCGAGCACTTTAAATTGGCCGCCAACCATAATTGCAACCCTATCACAAAGGCACTCGCACTCGTTCATTGAGTGCGAAGTCATCACAATTGCACTCTTAGTTTGCTGCTGGAACTCGATCAAGGTTGACCAGAGCCGGCGCCTTGAACGCGGATCAACGCCACTGGTTGGCTCATCTAAAAACACAACCTCGGGCGCCCCAATGAGCGCCATTCCAACCGACAGGCGGCGCTTGTTTCCGCCAGAGTAATTGTTGCAATCAATGAGACCGATCCGCTTGAGGCCAAGCTTGTCCAGGGTGTCCTCCACTGCAGCGCCAATGCGACGCTCGGGAATGCCGCGTAACCTTGCAAAGAGGGTCAACATCTCAACGCCAGTCAGGTTGTCAATCAGCGCGTCTTGCTGCGGACAGTAGCCGATTTGGCGCAGGTATTGGCGCCTCTCGCCGGCAACGTCGAATTGGCCGATCCACGAGTTGCCGGAAGTGGCGCACAACTCGCCGGTTAGCATCTTGAAGGTTGTTGACTTTCCAGCGCCTTCAGTGCGGGGGGTTGGTTGGTTGGTTAGAGAGAGAGAGAGAGATAGGGAGTAATGAGAGAGGTGCGCCATCTACATGTTGGCCCGCTTACTCACCATTGACGCCAAGCAGCCCAAAAAACTCTCGCTTATCCACCACAAACGAGAGTTGATCCACCGCCTTGAATTGATTTGTGCTGTAAACTTTAGTTAGATCGCTCACAACAATAGAATACTTCTCCGTGCTCTTGCTCTCGATGATTTGCTCGATGCGAATTTGCTCACGATGCAAGTCCTTGTTGTCTAAAAACTGGGGCACCTGCCAGCAGTAGCTGCGGGCCTTCGAGAGCATGGCGCCGCCCGCTCTGAGCGGCGAGCAAGCCTCAAGGAGAGCCCACAGCTTTAGTCTTAGTGAGCGGCTCTCGATGATCACAAGGATGGACCAGAGAAGACATGCGTCAAAGACTAGCATTGCAAGCTCCACGTTGACCCCAAACCAGCCAGACCACAAGAAGGGCCACTGGTCAAAGCATTCGTCCTGGCAGACTTGCTTGCAACATCGCTCTGGCCTAAGAACGCGCAGCTCGTCGTCAACCAGAGGCGAGTTTATGTAGCGACATAGGAGATCGAGCACCTCCGGAGAGATGTTGATGCAAATGGAGCGCGTCGTGTTGAGTGCGAACAGTTTTTGGAGACCTACAAGTAGGCTGACGGAGGGTATCAAGCGGGCCGACCAAACTGGGGTGTCGGGCGGAGGAGGAGGGTTAGTTGGTTTTGCTTGGTTGAGCAGTTATCGCAAGTGAGCCCACGAATGACTTACGGAAAATCATGAACACAAGCTTGAAGGTCATGGAGGCCGTTTGTTCGTACTTGAGCTCGTACAGGCTCACTAAGGTTAGTGTTGCGGTTCCTGTGAGGATTGTCAGCACGCAGAAGGAGCTGAAGGCCGATGTTGGCTTCTTGGCCAGGAAGGAGAAGATGTAGGCTAGAGGTAAGGCGCCAAAGATGAACAGGGTGACCAGGGCGACGAGCGCGACTGTTGTTGTGGTTGGATTGGGTGAAAAATGAACATAGAGACAGGTTAGTTGGACGCTCATGCTTCGCGATCTCGGACCGACCAACTTGGCTGACAGCCACACCTCTTACCTGAGTGCTCCAGGTTCGCGAAGTAAATCCGCCGGTCGTTGATCACTCGATCCCAGACAAAGTATATTGCTAGCACTGAAATTGTGTAGGCCGAGTAGAGAAACAAGTCGAAGAGGAAGTGCGACAACCAGAAGGTCCGCGCCGGAACTCCAGTCATGAGTTGCAAGTGCTTGCTCTGTGATGGTTGAAAGAGACAAACTCTTGTTCCGTTAGTTTAGCTCTCAGAGTTAGCTACTTGTTTCTAGTGAGGCTAATGGTTGAACTCACCTTTGTCACTCGTTCGTGGGTCGGAAATATCACAAAGTATGAAGTGATAAAGGCCAATGAAAATGGTAGAAAGACTAAATTGATTAGACGCCCTAGATGTGGTAAGAATGCTATTAGGGTGTTGATTTGCGCCATTGCGTCATGTCTTAAGCTAATACGAGATCCTTTCAATGGGTGTCCATTGTCTTGAATGAGATCGGTGAATTGTTTTAGGATTGAGTTGAGCATTATATTCATTGAAATTGGAAAGGAATGGGTTGCCTCGCCATTGTACCAAGCAATATACTTTTTGCCCATCTTTTCGCCGCCAATTATATAGTGCTCGCGAAAGTCGGCAAACTGTCTCGTTAATAGGTCAATCATTTGAGTATTGATATCTGTATAGGTGAGTAGATCCTTCATTCCACTTCGCTTGGCCTCAGGGAGCCAGAATTTATCCAAGAATAAGGCAGAGTCGTTAGTTGACACCGAGTTTCCATCCAAAGTTTGTCGCCTTCTTCTTGCTTGCACGCTTGAAGTGACAGGTGCTAAAGTGGGGCCAGGCGTCGTTGGCTCACTGTTGGGCGCACCAACAGTTGTGGTGGTTGCAGCGCTAGTAGCGGTCTGGTCTGCTGGCAGACTTGTTGTTGGGATTGAAGCTGGTGCCAAGCTGGACCCTGTGGAGGAGGTTGATGAGGGATCCGTCGGAGGGAAGGCTAACTCGCGGAGCTCTTCCAAGTCGCCAGGTGGCGCCGCAAACTGATACACCCCCTGGGTCTCTGTGCCATAGCCTGCGCCCTCGAGCGTCATCTCGCGCGACCATTCTGGTGTTAGTTCCTCCTTGAAGATAACAAAGTCAATCAGTATCACGATGCTGGCAACACAAGCCAAGCTAACAGTCAAGATCCATAACAATTGAAACCAATTCTTTCGCGCGTGATGGTAGCGTTTTGCAATGAGGGCGCGCATGTGCTGCCTGAATAGGCGACTGCCCTCTAGTCGCTCCTTTCGGCAAGTTGCCATAGCGCTCGCCCCTCGAGCTCCATTCATCTTGATCACTGAGGGTGACTCAGTTTGTTTTGAATCCATTGCCTGCTTTCCGTTGCTAACATTAAACTTGCTCTGCATCTCTTGCGCTTCAACATCCTTGAAATGGACGCCAATTTTCATGAACACGTCGTCCATTGTTGAGACTGTTATGCCGAAACCAAATATACCTACTCGTTCCTTTGCCTTCTCAAGATCGTCGAACAGTGCGGGCAAGATTTGGCCCGTTTCATCAGCGTCAAACTTGTACATGAGCTCGTGTGGAGTCATGTTTTCTAACTTCCCTTCCAAGTTGTACTTCAGGCCAACAATCTCATCGAAGGCAACCTGATTCCAGGTGCTACTCTTGGAGATGCGCAGATGGTAGCCAGCGTTGAAGACTTTCTTTAAGAACAAGGCAGAGCCGCAACACTTAACCTGGCCGGATGACATGACTGCAATCCGATCGCCAAGCGCGTCCGCCTCCTCCATGTGATGGGTGGTCATCAGGATGAGGCGGTCGTGGCGGATGAGCTGCAGAAAGTCCCAAACCTTGCGCCTGGACTCTGGATCCATGCCTGAGGTAGGCTCGTCCAGGATGAGCACCTTTGACTTAGCAATCATAGCTATTGCGAGAGATAGTTTGCGCTTGTAGCCTCCTGAGAGTGCCTTCGATAGTTTGCGCCGGTGAACATCGAGACCACTTTGCACGAGAAGATCCTCGATCTCCTGCTTGAGCTCAGCGCGTGCGCCTTTGACTATCCCATAAAAGTACAGGTGCTCCTCGACAGTAAGCCGCTCAAATAGAACATCAAACTGAGGACAGAAACCAACCCGGCGCCGAGCTTCGGTTGGATGTGAATCAATACTGTGGCCATCGATACTCACGAGGCCACTCGTTTTCTGGTTATGGCCGCTGATTATATCAATCAGTGTTGTTTTCCCAGCTCCATTGTGTCCGAGCAAGACTGATTATGTGGGCAAAAACGCGCCAACATTTGGGGGCGAGAGGGGGTGAAGGTGGTTTGTTAGTTTGAGGTGATTTGCTAACATGAGTGCAATTTGCTTGTTAGCCAGCACACTCTGGACTAGCAAGCTAGTTTGGGTTGAATTGGGCGAGTGGAAACACTGTGTCCAGCTAGCTAAAAATTGCTTTTGGCGCCAAACGAGAGTGCTGAACTTGGGCGAGTATATTGAGTGAGGAACAAAACTCAATGGCAGTGAGATGGAGTTGCAATTCGTCGCTGGTTAAAATTTGGCTCAAATTGGCCACCAATCAGCTGACAAGGGGTTGGGGTTTGCAAATGAGCCCTCACGATTGGCAAGCGACGAGCAAGAGAAGCCAAGTTAGTTTATTGACATGGATGAGTATGTTATTGGATCGAGCAGCTTTACTTGCTCTCTAGTATCTTTGGCACTTGGCTCATTGTTGCCATTCATGGGGGGTTTTAATGGCAAAAGAACAATCAATTTCTGCCACTCGCGACTGGCCGTTCTCGGTCAGCAACAACAAACTGGACACAGTGGGTTGCGAGAGAACGCAAACCGAGCGACCAAGCTGGTCGAGCCAGAGCAAAGTTTGAGGGTTTGAATCAAGAAAAGCGGGGCTAACGAAACGAGGAGAACGTTTTCCAATCATTCCTGTCTCAAGCTTACTCTCGTCCAAAGTCGAGCCAGCTGACCGCTTTCATTTCAAATCCACCAGCCACTCTGTTGCTCTAATGGTTACTGTCTCACTTCAAACCAACCTAGCACCTTCTTGTGGAGCCATCGACGCTAATGGCATCGAATATGGTCCATCACAGCCCCAACTCTCCAGCTCAGCAATCAAACTTACCTAAAATTTGAGAATAAAACATGTCGAGTGAAACATTCCGAACAGCGTCAATGCGGCGCAACTTCGAGCTTGAAGTGATATAAGTTTTGCACAAATTTCTAATGCTAACTCCAACATTGAGCATCCTTGGCGCCGTCTCAAAGTACCTAGGATCATTGAGGGCTTTCTCGTTTGTTTCGCCCCCAAAATTAAGCGACTGGCAGGTTAAAACTTGCTCCTCTTTGCCTGCAGGATAGCTGCTCAATTCCATATTGTTGACCATCTCAAGGCTCGTTTTCTTGCTACCACCAGTGAGATCGTCAATGCTGTTGGCGGATTTAGTGTAGCCAGAGTTGACATAGCCTCCGGTGGCTCCCTGCTGTTTGTTGGGCTCTATGAAGGTAACATTAGGTGTTGCCTGGTTCAAGTTGGCCGCCGCGCGACCAGGGGCACCGGTTGTTGGCGAGCTGCCATCGCTGGCCAGCAGCTTGTAGACTAGCTTCAAGGGAGCCAAGACCAGATTTGCAACGAAGCGCAACAGCCAGCCGAGAAGCGGAAGGAGCTTACTCTTGCCAGAGCTCCTGTCGGCTGAGTCGCCCAAGTTCGCCAAGCCGCCTCTACTTGCGCTGCCCAGATTTGCTAGGTAAATGAAGGCCATGTACATGGGAATTGATACTAGGCTTGTGATCATGATATGGCCAACTGTGATTGACTTGTACAAGGGCAGCACGTTGAACAAGTTTTGCCAAATGGCTCTGTATTCGCCGTAGAGTTGCTTCTTCTGGTAAAATTCGCCATAGATGTCGCACTCGGTTAGCAGCCTGTTCATGAGCCGTAAGCCGAAGTTTGGCAACAGACAGAAGAGCAGGTGAATTTGCTCATCTGCGGCAAGGAACCCATTGCTTTCGATTACACCGGCGTTCATCTTGAACACCCGATCAATTATCTCGGGCAAACCAAGCCAGAGGAGCGAGGTGAAAATTATTGCCTTTGTGCTCGAATTGAATAGGGTTGATAGGGCCAAGACAAACATGACTGAGGAGAGACAGTAAAGGATAAGGATGGCAAACAATAGTGTTGAATCAATGTTTTGCGCTGGAGCATCCTGGTGGCCGGTGAATAGGAGCGTTATCATTGCGCATTGGATTATCATTATAAACATTGTGTTTGACATATGGCTCCCATAATAAGTCCAATCTGAAATTCCAACCAACCTAAGCATGTCGCGCACCTTGCTTTTCTTTTCATCAACAATTCGTTTAGCTAAAAATATTGCAGTAACCAGGAAGCCAACAGTGATGCAATAGTCCATGGTTAAAACAAAGGGCTTTTGCTTCTGAGATCCGGCAACAAAGGTGCCCAATGTTGTCTCCTTCAAACGCTTGTGGGCCACATACTTTGGGTATGGCATTCGTTGGCCTATTATATCATCATTGGTTGGTATCACAATGTCGGCCGATCTAGCGCTCGTGTTGAGATAATTTGCAAGCAAGTTTATGTAGGCCCTGCTGAGCATTATCTGCGAGGCCATGAAAAAGGTGGCCGTGTAATGGTCTGAGTGGAGGAATGGGCCAAGCGAGTACTTTTTAGGGAATGGCTCTGGGCCCAAGCGAAAGTCTTTAGCTCGAATGGACATGTCAAAGTTGACTGGGATTCGCATCCTTTGCCCATCCAACTTGCTTATCACCTCGTAGTAATAGGATTCCATTGGTTTAGTTGAATTTGCCTGCCCCATTTGGGCAAGCCTGTTTGGTTGTCGTTGCTGTCTCACTATTTGCTCATCAGATTCAATCACAACGCCACCAATGGTCACGTTCGCGCTGTCGTCCGGAAGCAGGCGCTTCACCTGGTCTAGCGAGACAGGAATCTCGCTCTTTATTAGCTCGACCAAATCTCGTTCACTGTTGCAGAGTTCAACGCTTATTGCGCCATCGTCTATTTGTTCAACTAGAGCGCGAGTAAACGAACTATTAGGCGCCACCAGAAGCCTATGGCGTTGCGGATTCAGCTCGCCATAGATGCGCTCGTAGTCGTCTGGCTCAAAGGTGCGCTCGTTCTCTAGCCTTGGCTTCCCTTGGTGCGTGTTCGATAGGATGGCCATTGCGCAAACTAACACGGGAATTGTGATCTCGAGCAGAGTCCATATGTAATGCCGCTTGTGGACCACAAAGTCCTTCCATATGAGCGCGTAGAATTGGCGCACTGTTAGGCCATTCAACCTAAGTCGCCTGGTCATAGTAAATGCTGCTTATTGTCCACCAATTTACCTGCCTTTGATCCCAACTAGTTGGCCCTCTAAACTCTTTGAACTCTCGACAAATTTTCGCTCGTTTGCCTTAATCTCGCTTTAAGTTGTTGGCCAAGGAGCCACTTGCCGGCTAGTTAATTTGTTCTATTTGATTGTACACAATTAAGTGGACTTTGATTTGAGCAAAATTTAACTTGAAACCGTCGCTTTCTCGTTCGCTTGCCAATTGTTTTGTTGAAACTCTTGTCTAACCCGCCGACATTTAGCTCATTCATGGTCGTCCGACCTTGGCCGCTTGCTTCGTTAACAGTCTTTCGTCATCGGCGAGCAGCTTCTCTCTCTTTCTCTTGGACTGGCGGCGCCCTCAAAGGTTGGCCGCCGGCTCGGCTAAGCTGGCTGGCTGGGTCAAATCTATTGCGGCACGCAAATTAATCTGGTTTCTTGTCGGCGCCTCTGCCGTCTCGCCGGCTCACCGCGACCGGTTGACTAACTAAGCCTCCGTCTGACTAGCCTGTTTGCTTGCAAACTTTACGACTCTTTTGCCCTCTGCCTGTCTCTATCTAGCTCTCCTGCGCCGACAAACCCGAGGTCTGCCCTCTCGCCCAACCTCAACCCTTCAACTTTTGCCAGCCTAAACCCGGGCCAGTTCAACTAAATTCAAGCCTCAATTTGCGGCCGGAGATTCTGTTGTTGTTGTTGCTGCTGCTGCTGCTCTAGCTAGGCGAGCGTGTTGCTTAATTGATGAAGTTCTGGCCATTAAATGGCTGATTGAATAATAAGCTGAAATAATCTCGCCCGCTCTCTCCATCTGTCTGGCGCCAGTGAAAATGCTCGCTCGCCTTGCTCGCAATCCGACGCATCAGAGAGCGCGCGCGCTCGATCTACTCTCGCAATGCGCGCTCGCTTCACCTGCAAGCAAGCGGCCAGGCAAGCAGGCAGCTAGACAGACGGGCAAGCACACAAACAAACAATAATAATAACGCGAACGAATAATAATAATGATTTTTCCGCCTTCAAAACTCAACGCGCTCACCTGTTACTTCGCCAAGCCAACTCTGCGCTCTCTTATTGGAGCAGGAGACCTCCATTTGCCAGAGCCTTTTCTTGGCTGAGCTGGCGCCGCCACTGGTGCTGGTGCTGCTGCCGCTGGTGCGGCTGCCGCCGCCGCCGCCGCCGCCGCCGCCGCTTGCAAGTGGCACGAAGGCGCCCGACTGGCTGGCAACCTGTTGCCTCGTTGTGTAACAATCCGGCCGCCCCCTCGAACGAAAGAGCGCGCGCGCGCACCCTTGCAAGCAAGCTGGCTCGCCGCTCGGAAAGCCGGCAGAGCTCAATTGAATTTGCAGAGGAAGAAGCGGCGGCAAACTCTCGCTCGGATGGAATGGAATTGAATTGAACTGAACTGAACTGAAACGCTGAGGTCTCGGCCAACTCACCCACCGCCGCCAACCTGCTCCTCCCAAAACGCAACTCACCTCTCCGCTCCTGTCAGTGGTTGCTATCTAATTTGACTGCTCACCTGATCTGCTTGCCTGTCGCTCATCGACGCGAATAAAACTTAATGTCAACTCGAAGTCAATCTCGTGCGCCCGCTTCAAGGAGCCCTGTGAGCGAGCCAGCGGCATCAGTTAGCTCGCTGCCATTGTGCTGTCGCTCGCTTGCTCGCCCGACTGCCGACTCGCGAGCGCAAATCCAGCCGCTCGTGGCTCAAAACTCTAGTTCCTCCCTCCGCCTAATTCGAGCCGCTCGCTCAGTTGGCTCGAGCCAAGCCGGCCGCCTACCTGCGCTGCCCGTCTAGCCGGCCGCCCGCGCGGCTGGCTGCGAGCGAGCGTGCGCGCCACCAGCCAACTCCTTGGCTCCCAGCCCTCGGATGTGGCCACCAATTCGAGCCGCCGCCGCCGCCGCCTGTTGCTGTCGAGCCGAGCAGCCCTCGCGCGCCTTGATCCGCTGCTGCAGCCGGCCACGCAGCCAGCGGGCCACTCGCGCGCACCTGCCTCTCGCGGCGGCAACCAAGCGAGCCGCGAAACTTCTAGCAAGCAGCCCCTCGGCCTACCTGCCCGCCGCCCGCTGCACCGTTAAGGAGCAGCCGGCGAGAACCGGACATGCGGCCACAGAGCGAGCCGCCCTCCATGTCTGGCGCTTCGTTTCCCTGCAGTCGGAGTCACCAAACTCGTTCCCCGAAGATCGGCGCCCTTGAAAGGGTTGGAGGCGGCGCCTCTGGGCTGAGCTGGGCTGAGCGGCGAGTGTAAAGCCGCTCTGGCGCCAGGGGACTCGCTGCTTGCTCGTCGCGCGTTGCAGCAGCTGCGGCGGCGGCGGCGGCGACACTGTGACAGGATGCATGGGCGGCAGACTTCCCGTTTCGTCGTCATCGGATGTTGCGCCAGGGTGGCGCGACGAGCGGGCGAGCGCCGGCCGAGCATTCGAGAGGCCGCGCGAGAGTTCGCGCAAGTCAGCCCACTTTTCGCCTTCGTTTCAAGTTCACGGCGGCATGCCGGCCGGCCGGCCAGCAGCTCGAGGGCGCAAGCAGTCGCCCCCTGTCGGCCACTTGACACGTTTAGTGCTCGGCGGCGGCCGCATTTTGCTGCGCTCGTGTGCTGAGCTCGGCCAGCTTGCCGGCCAAAAGGTGTTGCTCGGCCGCTCCCACTTGCTGCTGGCTTGGCGCAGTTGGCCTAGCGAGCGGCCTTGAGTGGACGTTGCTCCCGAGCCATGGCCGCCCAGACTCTTCCTCTCGCTCGCTCGCCCACTGAGAGCTCTCCATTTCCATTGGCGGTCCGCGGCCAGCGCTGTTGGCCGCCGCCGCCGCCGCTGCTGATGTGGCCACTTTGATCGCGGCCAGCCAACCAGCCGGCCGAACTCGCGAGCCAGTTTCTCGCCAGAGCCAATGAATTGAACTCAATGATTTATTGTTGTACACAAACCAGAGCGGCCAAATGGAGACGAGGCGGCGCGAACTTGCGTTATATAAAGTTCACGTCGCCGCCGCCACTTCCACCTGCGCGCCCAGTGGAGCCTTTAGAAGCCAAGGGCGCCTCACTTTCGCTTGCCAGCGCTTGAAGGTTGGAGGCGGCGATTATTAGCAAGCCGGCGGCGCAGCCCTGAGTCTTTCTCTCTCGCTCTCGCTCTCGGCTGCGAGCAAGGCAGGCAGCAGGCCGAAACGAGAGCGCTCGCAGCCCACCTCTGGCAGGCCGCCCGCCCGCTCCTGCTCTCTGCCCCCTCAGGTCGCATTGATGAATGAGCGGCGAGATTGCGCTCAGCAATCCTTGCAAGCTTCCTTGTGCTCGCAAACCCACTGGCTGCCTGCTCTCCAGGCCCGCGGCCGCCCGCTCTCGCTCTCGCTGCCATTTCAATGTCAACAAAGGAGTCCGGCCTGCGCGCTCACTCCGATTAGATGCTCGAACTGGCTCGAGCTAAAAGCAGCCCAAGGAGCGAGCGAGACAGACAATGTAAACTTCCTGCTCTGGCGCCAAGTCCAACCGAAAACCCTTGAGCCGAGTTATCGGCTGGCTGGCTGGCTGGCTGGGGAGAGGCGAGGCGAGGAGAGGCCTGTGCGAAATTTCGCCTCGGGCTCCAGCAGCGCCGGCCGAAGGTCAAACTAGCTGAGCGCGGCCAGCCACTTCCAGGCTCTCGCCTGGCCAACAGAGCGCGAGCTTGGAAGGACGAGCGCGGTTCCGTACGCGAGCGCGGCCGACCAAGCTCACCTTATCGGCCGGCCGGCCGGCTGGCCAGCAAGCCGCCCGATTGGATCCACTGCCGCCCGCCAATCAGCGCCGTCGAGAGAAGTCGCCCAGTTCCTAGTTGCGCCAAACGCGGCTCCCGTCGCTCGCTATCTGGCCAACGCCGGCCTGGTTTGTAAAAATAGACTCCCACTGTTGCGCTCTCGCTGGTAGCGACAAGTTGCCGAGCCGCCCCACCTGACGTCTCGCCGGCCGCCGGCCGAAACAAGTCTGCTCGTCTCGCGCTCGAGTTGCCGTTGCTCTTGCCCTTAGTGCAAGTCTTAGTCTTGGCGATAGTGAGTGCGAGAGTGAAAGAGAGAGCGTAATTGGCACATATGCTACATAACTGGCCGCGCAACCAGCTCGCTAAAATAGAACCCTCGCCTTTGCCTGAGATGGAGGAATCAATCTTCAATTATGCAACCTGTTGCTCTACTATCCTCCAAACTGGATGCCACTCAGTCTCTGTCTAACCTTGAATGTCATTATGTTCAGCTAGCAGCCAGTTGAAATAAGATAGCGCGAGCTAGCGAGCGAGTTGAGCTATCAGGCGCGCGAACGCCTTTCTCGGACCCAAACAAACACGTGCTCCCACCTTCAAACCGCACTCGCCGTCTCACCAGCCGGCCGGCCGGCTGGCTGGCTGGCTGGCTGGTCATCGGCCATCCATCCAATGCCAGCCGCCCGCCCAAAAGGCCTCCAGTTCGGCCCAATCGGCCGGCCAGTCGGGGGCCCGCAAATGGCCGATCGGCGGATTGGTCGGCCGGCGAGAGAGTGGCCGATCGCTACTCAAACTCCAACCAATTGGCTTGATCGCCCTTCCAGCCGCTTGCAGTCTCCCCTTTCGGCTGCTACTGTTGCTGCCCGACGAGCGCTGGCCGCCTTTTGGCCAGTTTCTTGCCCCTACAAAGGTAACACGAGATGAAGAGGAAAATTTGCCGGCTGCTCATGAATTTATATTCGCTCTTGCTAAAAATAGATATAGACAACAAGTGGATGTAAGAGCACCAAAACACTTCCACCGACCAAAACCATTTGCCCAGTGTTCAATTGGGGATATTTGCCAGCAGAAAGGTTGAATCTTGGCCTCTAATTCATAGTTTTCTTTGAACTAAAAACGAACGCTAGCTGCTGGCTGATAGACGCCGAACGCGAGAGGAGATGGATCCAACTCTACTGCCTAAAACGGCACCAACAAGTCTCACCTGGTTCCCATTGCGGGCGCATTCTGTCCCCCCAGACGTCGAGTTTCCCGCCAGCCAGCCAGCAAACCTGCAAACAGACCAGCGGAATCTATCCAACAAGTTGCCAGGCTTGCTCATCATGGCCGCTAGCCGACTGTAACTAGCTTGGCTGGAGGCGTTGCGCGCCTTCGTTCCTCCCTCTATTCGGCTCAGTTTAGAGCGGCCCATTTACAATGTAGCCGGGCGGGTGATTTTCGCGACTTCCAGGTTTAGATCGTCGCTCCACCTGAGGGCAATGGTTGTTAGTAGGTGGCATTTGGCTGAGAAGCGCGCGCTCGCCCATTAGGCTCAATTTAGAATGGCTGATTTATTGTAAACACGGATGCGCCCGCCACCGCCTTTCCAAGCTGGCGTCTAATTGAAACTTTTCACCCCAAAAATCCACCCCAACTAAAACTCCAACTTGCAAACAAAGCTCTGCCTCCAGCTGAAGGCTTAGCGGGCCACTCGTGCTAGCTTTATATTTCCGCACGGCCGAGTTAGTTGGCTGACACGGAGAGAGGAGGTCTCGTTTGTTGACCATGAAATTGGATTTATTGACGCGAGTTTCGAGCACGCGCTAAGCCCCCTCGCCGATCAAGCGCTGCCAGCACTGAAAGGCGACTGATGAGATGCTCATGGCAGGTATAAATTTGCAAACCCCTTCCAAGCGGCCGTCTCTATCTGATTGAACCAACCAACGATTGCAATACAGATCTAGCTCGCTTCCGCTTTGTTGTATGCAACCAAGCTAAACTCGGGGATGTCATCTCAAGTCTCTCTGTTTGCCTTAGCGCTAATCATGCTCTCGGCTGCGAGCCGAGAGGCAAGTCCCATTGAACCAACGAAGGAAGTTTATCTCAACACCCAGTTGGCTGTGAAGGACAAGCCCTCGCAGCTTGACTTGGACCAATTTTTCAAGGATCAGCCCCACTTGGCGCCGCCCAAACAGGAGGGCTCCCTGCCACTGGCACCATTCGGCCTTCCCTCCGCGGAGGCAGCCTACAATCAGCTGCCACTAGTGGGCCAGGCGGCCCAAGAGTACCAGTTGGCCACTTTGCTCGGCCAACTTGGAGTGCCAGCGGCTCTTCCAGACGCCTTCACTCAGATTGTTGCTGGACCATTCACTCTAATCTCGCATTTGGTGTCAAGATAGAGCCGAACGGTGGGGTTGTTTTCATAAATTTGGTTTAGTAAATAAACAGCAAGCGAGCGGCTAGCATAACTCTTGTTCGAGACCCACCCCGTACGCGATCACCTTTTGCCAACGAGGCTCCTCGTCTATTTTCAGGCGCACTGGCCAAGCGCGAGTTATATTTGGCTAACTTGTTAGTGTTTTACTCCAAGTTTATTTATAGTTTCAACGGAAACTTTATTCCTTCGAGTTTCTCCTCCACCAGAATTGATCTTATCCGCGCCAGTCGAAGGATTTCAGTGTTAGCGATAGGATTCAAAATGGCAACTAAACAGTTTCTAGCCTTGGCGGCTCTTTGCTGTGTCGTCGTCCTATCTGTTGCTGCTGGAGATGAAGCGGAGGATTACGGGAACACCGATAATAGGGATGACGGCGACAAAATTTACGATTACCTGCGCTCGACGCCTAATTTAAAACCAGAGAAGACTCTCTGGTTTCTAATCAGATTGCACAAACTCTATGTGAGCGGAGAGAAGAGCTACGCTGAGGGTTGGGATGAGCTTTTAGGTCAGTTGATTGGGCTCAGCAAGGTTGGGGCCGACAAGTGCCATTACTCGGGCATGTACGATGTTGGCGCGCTCGTTGCCCTCGATGTCGGGGGTCGCTTTGGTTCGCGCAGTCTCACCAAATACGTGCACCATTTTGCAAACGAGCAGTACAAGGTTTGCGAGCAATATCTCCATAGCGCTCTAGTGGACTCGATTAGCAAGCTCGATGTGGATGAGGCCAAGAGAACGCTCGAGCTCATTGATCGAGTTGTGCGCGCCAAAGTGGATCCGCACGGCAGAGTCAAGGTGCGCCGTCCCTATCCGCCCCAAATGTTGGCCGAGCTACCGAAGCTGCCGATGGACACTGTTGCCTGGGCCTTTGTCAGTCACGCTCGCTTTCCAATGTTTGGAAGCTCGAGCTCAAAGCTGAACTCGCTACTCCGGCTTGACTACTGCAGGTCGGTTCAGAGCGCTTTGGGTAGCGTCGTTGACCTTTACGAGCACATCCTAGTCGAGGGACTGGACGCTTACGAGGACGAGTTTGCGTGGCAGTGGGTTACCGCCTACAAGCTCTGCACTCACCTGCTCGATAACTCGGCCGAGCTGAACAAGGCAGTGGGAGATATAAACCGTCTCACGAAAGGAAAGGCGTAGGGAATAAATCCGGCCAGCTAGGCGCTCGGCCTCGAGTTGCGACGAGTTAGTTGAGAATAGTGTTTATTGGCGCTTTTTCGTGCGCAAAGTTGGTTTTGTTTGAGATCAACAAGAATTTTGGATGACTATGAATGGAGAGAGAGAGGGAGAGATGGGCGACAGTTTGATCTAAACCTAGATTTAAATCTCATCATGCTCGTCCACCCTCTAGAGCTGGTTTCCATGGAGGGGACGTCCGCCGATGGGTCGGCCAAACCTGGAGAAATCTATCGACTGGCTGCTCTTATCAGGAAATCTGCTCTATTGCACCAGGTGGGTTCATGTTGAGGGATATAAGTAATGGTGGTCGAGCGTTTGCGCCTGGTGCTGGTGGCTGTTGGCCGGCCGGCCCGCGCTCGTGGCCAGCAAGTGCTGGTGTGGACTAGTGCCTATGCTCACTGCGCTGCTATAGGGGGAGCCGCCCACCTGGGCGCCCTTCAGCTGCTGCTGTTGGCCCTGGCTTGTTCGCGCCGCCACTGGAACTCCGAGAAGCTGGTTGTGGTCGATGAGGAGCTGGTTGTTGCTCTTGCTTAGGAGCTCGCCCGTAAGTTGGCCCTGATGGCCTCTGCGCATGGTGCTCGTTTTAAGCGAGCCGCTCGACTTGTGTTTATGCCGATCCAATGTCATTGTTTGGTGGTGAAAGTTGATGGCTGGACTGGCCAAGTTTGCTGCCAGACTTGCGCCCTGACCGCCGCCAGCGCCAGCCTGGGCGCAGGCCAAACTGGAGGCGTAGTTCTCGATCGCCCGGTAGAGGAACAGGTAGTCGTCTTGCGAGCTCCAAATGCCTGGCCGCCTTAGATGGGCCAACTTGGCGTACATGTAAACGTCGACCGCGTCCTCAAAGTTGATCTGCTTGAAGAGCGTCGTAAGCACAGCAAAGGTTGCCGCCTCAGTGCCGCCAAACTTGTCCACCACAATAATGGGGCCCCCATTTTGGGGTTCGTGCTCCTGGCCAATGGTGACGGTTGTGCTGGTGCTGTGGCCGTCGTGCAACTTTTGCTGCGACGCCTGCTGCTGGCTGGCGCTTTGAACAACCTGGATGAGATCGAAGACAGCCGAGAGTGGGCCACAGCACTCAGGCCAACCTGGACAGTGGATGACTCTCGTTTGGAGCTCGTAGTCGTCCTGGTTGCTTCGCATTATAAAATCCCTCGTCACTATTGAGCCACCATCCTCGCTCCTGATGAGCGAGGACTCCTGCGTCAGTTTAACCTTGAAGCTCCCATAGTCGACCTCGTGCTCCTTTTGGGGCCAGAATTGTGGAAAGTCCTTTGGGTCGTTTGTTTGAGTGAGTAAGACAATAGTTTGCGAATTGTGATCGTAGACCATCTGCCAAAAATCGCTAAAAGTCTCTTGAACTGGATGCTGGGTTACAATAAACTCGCGCAAATGGTTGAATCCCATCAAGAAGGTTGCATTGATGTAGTCTGATCCATCTGCGCCAGGTTTGGGCGTTATGTGCACCCTATGCGCTTCAAGGGGAATGAGGTTTAGCGTGCGGTTTTTGGTCTTGTTGCAGGGCTTTAGGGCTGAGACAACGTTGAAGTCCTTGGCCTTGAAGGAGGCGACGAGCCGGTATTGGCGCTCGAGCAGCGACCACTGGCCGGCGGCCGACTGGCTCCGAGCGGAGGCGTTTGTTGGGGCGCCGGCGCCAGCGTGTTGGGCGAGCGTGTTTCCGTTTGCCAACGCCAGGTTGCTCTGACTATTTGCGAGCTGACTCTCGCTCGCATTAACACTGAGCGCCTGCTGCTGCTGCTGCTGGCTCGCCAGCGACCGGAGCCCATTCGCGAGCGCAAGGGCGGAGGCCTTCTGGCCGACAGCACCGTGCGCACTTCCGCCAGTTTGGAGGAGCTGAATGTACTTTGCAATAAAGTTCGAGGCAATCTCAGTCTCGCCGCTCTCGATTGCCTCAACGAGGGAGTCGTGAATAAAAATGTACTGCTCCTCAGTTTGGACGAGGTAGTTTCGTTGGCTGCGGATGTGTTTCAGGAAATCGACCACATTAATGGACTGGCGGTGGCGGATTTGCTTGAGCATTGCGTCGATCACAATGTAGGTGCCCGAGCGGCCGCAACCAGCCGAGCAATGGCAAATGATTGCGCCAGCGCCGGGCGGGTTTGCAGAGGCCGACTTGCGGACGAAGCTGAGCACCGGCAGCGGATGGTCGGGGACCCCGTGATCTGGCCAGTTTGTGTAGTGGTACTGGTAGACTGTGCGCTCGCAGCCGGCCCGCTTCTTCATCTTAAGGTTCTTGGCCACGAAGGTGCGCAGAGTGTAAGTGGCCATCACAACCTCCTGCAGCAACTTCACCTGGATGTGGCCGTAAGTCTCGCTTCCCTCCTTTGGCCAGTACATGTCGCATTTTCTCTAAACATTTTAGTTTTTCCAACCAGCGACACCGCGGCGACAGGTGGCCGAATTGGGGGTTTGAGTTGGATTAGAGTTGGAAGGTCAGTGCGATTGGTTCTCGTTGAGTGGCTAGTTGAGGGTTTTGGTTGAGGAGTTTGGGCGAGCTTGCTGCAGACAAAGGCGCTCGTCTCCCCGATGGTCAACTTCAAGGGGATAAGATTCAATCCTCTTGACCCTAATCATTGGCGCCTATTCATTCATCGGCCCACTCGGCGGACAAGGACAACAACAAACAGGCGCCCGAGCAAGTGATTGAATTCGATTGCTTTTCCACGAAGCCCATCGGGCGGCTTCAGCGAGCGAGAAAGCCTCCCCTCTGAAGCTCCGTTTGGTTCAAGTTCGCCTGTTAGTGCAGCCAGATCGAGCGGCCAGAGAGATGCGAGGAGGGTAGTTGCAAGCGAGGCCAGCTTCTCGGCCGAGAGGCGGCCGCTCTGTTTGCTCAGGCGAGTTTGCTCGCCCGCCAGCCCAGCTGGACGGCGCCCAGCTGATTGATCGTGATAGCTCAGGAGAGTTGGCCACAATGTTTCGCCTGTCGTGCGCTGATGTGGCGCCAGGTAAGCCGCTTCGATTCGCCCCCTCGGCGCCGATACGCAATCAGCGGCCACTTTGGCCGTCTCGCTTTCCTAGCAGCCAACTGTGACACAAGCATCACGTTGCCCGACCCTCCGACAACAATGCAAAGAGGCCGCTAAGCGCCACTTGAAGCCGGTGTCCAGCCTCGGCCGGCTCAGGGCGGCGAGCGGTCACGCCAGTCGCCCCTCCGCCAGTTCCGCCCCTGCGCCCGCCGGCTCGGCCCAATTCAGCTCCCAATTAAACAGTCTCATGTTTGCGCTCGCCACCAGTCTGGCCAAAGGTAAGCCGGCCGACGTGGCCTCGTCGAGGCTCTTGCGTTCGCCTTGCTGCGGCTGCGGCTGAGGTGGCAGCCAGAGCGTAAGCGTAAGCCAAGGCAACGGGCA
>Ga0209372_1000103_pt1 | contig 63339 bp, 42 predicted proteins | sample AgamicAtPe_FD_187170 | JGI IMG/M metagenome (GOLD analysis project Ga0209372, IMG submission 187170) | Agave microbial communities from Guanajuato, Mexico - At.P.e (SPAdes) (version 2) | ecosystem: Host-associated > Plants > Phyllosphere > Phylloplane/Leaf | place: Guanajuato, Mexico | collected... | reverse complement strand
AACAGATTCGCTAGTTTCAAACATGAGAACAAGCACGAAGCTCAGTTATGGAATCCTCTGCCTGGTGATTTGCCTACTGTTACAGATACAATCAGGTCTATGCTTATTCGATGGTATCATGCGAGAATTAGCTAGACTGAGAGCGGTGAGATTATTACAAATTTATCCAGATCTCGCCGCGGAGCTTAGTCAAGGAATCCAGGTGCCAGGGTTCTATCAAACTCGGAGTCAGATGCCTTAACACTAGTAGGAAGCTCATGCATGCTTAGCATGACTCAGCTACACCGAGTCATGCTAAGTGATTGAGTTGTCGACAGGAAGTTGGTTCGGTTCACCATAAGATCATAGATTATCAAGTTGCTAGCTTGAGTGAAGCCCAAAATCGGGCTCGCATTTTACTTGTCGGCCAGTGTAGGTGGATCCAATAATGGAAGTTTGTGTATACAATTCGGTAACAGACAACCACAGAATATACAATCGCTTGATATAATCGAATCCAACTCTTCTAAAAGTTTCTGTCTATCACTCATCTTGCTCATTTTCGTTTGGACCGATACAGAATTAATCAGAAGACTTTGCTGACGATTTTGATCTTGAGTCCCAGTCTCGAGCGCCAACAACTTGAGCTTATGCTCGATTCCTTTGTAATTTGGGTCAATGGACATAATTTCTTTGATTATGCAATCACTGTGGAATAAGTGACCGCAGGGAAACACAAAAAAGGCACGCGACAACAGGCTGTGGTTGCAAACCTCACATCTTTGGCTCGCCTTGATTATCGAGTAACGATTTCGGAACGTTTTGATCTCGCTTCTTATCTCATTGGCAACAATATCATAGGTTCTATCCTTCAACAACATGATTTGGTTGCGATACTCTTGTAGTGAGTCACGTATAGCGTCTTTAAAAAAGTCAATTGTTGTGTAATTTGGGAAGAAAGGTAAGATGTCTTCAATTTTCAAGAGTCGGCATTCTCTCAACAAGCTCGTAGCCACTTGAATGTCTAAATTTCTCGTTAGGATATGCTCAGCAATAGTCAGCCACAACTTTTTCTGGTGATCGTCGGATTCAGCTTTTCTTGCTATGCTTTTGGCTAGCTCGATGTCAAGCCCCAGGGCGAGATTCAGTGCCTCATCAAAGAGTTCCATTGAGGAATAAAGTATCACACATGATCTGACAAGCTTCAATTCAGTGCAAAGACGCAGGCAAAATTGGAGATCCAAATAACAAGGTTGGTCCTCAATAACCTCATCCTCGATATAACGAATAAGGGTGTCTTCATTCCTATGTCGGGCATAAAGCTCGAAAAGATAATCATGGATTAACCCACTATCTGACCCCAATGTATTTATACAATGCTCTAGATACCGGATTGTTTCGGAGCATTTGTTGAAGTAAGGATTCTCTTGTATCAACACAGGTATAAGCTTAGAGGGTGATAGAGTTGGCTGATCTATGAGGGCGTCCACGAATTCTTTGGGTAGCTTTTTCATCAGAATGTGACCATAGGTATAGAAAAGTTCATCCTTTTTCACCAACTTGATGACTTCTAGAGCTTTCTCGAACTGCGAAAACTCCATGTAGTATTGTAACACATGGTTGTGGTCACCAATCAGCTTCGCCACTTTGACAAATGTCTCCAGGTCAGAATAATTTCTCATGATACCATAGAATAATTTCGAGTAATTTGTTAAGCATTCTAATATTTGCTCGTTCTCCAAGAGCTGGTCCAATTCGGCATAAAGATCGTCCAGCTCGTTCAAGACCTCGTCAGTCTCAGGTAGAGTTCGTTTGATACTGATCGACGACAAAATTATCTCGAGAAGCCATGCTAGCGTCATCGTTAGCTGAGTAGTTTGGATTGGGTCGAACTGTTCGAGTCTGATCATGAGATACCTCTTCAGGGCTTTTGTGTCCTTGATTTCCATAAACATTAACGAAACGTCTTCGAAAGGTTTCTTGCTCTGAGCAAAGATCTCGGCGCTCCTCTCGTAGTTCTTAGATCTAAAGTAGAATTGAGCCTCTTCACAGATCACTCTATCATAGTTGTTTTCGTCGGCCGAGCTATACTTCTTGGCGAGATCAAACTTTTTCTGATCGAGATAAATTTTCCAGACGTTTTTGCTTTCGTTTATCACCTTGTACCTGAGGATGGCGCGCTCACAGTATACCCAGATAACATTTTTGATAGGATCCTTGCACATTCCTTGAACATTACCGTATTTAGAGGAGAAGTACTCTTCGTAAACCGTAGCGTCATTTAATATGCAAATAGCCTTGAGGCAATATCTAAATAATACTATCACGTGAAAATTTGTGACCACGACTGAGATTGGCTTGTCGTAATAGTAAGAGGCCATCGAACTGAATGGAGGACTCATGCCGGAGGGCGTGCTAGACGGCCAAGGTTGATCGTTTTCCTTAGTAACGTTGTAGGGGACTATACTTATTTCCTCGTTCGATTCGAAGGACAACCGGATTGCTTGTAATTGATTGTAAATCTCGCCCGTCATCACACCTGGCTCAGTCAACCAGCCGAATCTTGTAGGAGGCAATTTATGGCTTGGGTAATAGAAGTCGAGCTTGGCGTTGCTAAACTTTCCTGGCACATCTTGATAGCTATTTGAATTTTGAGAGAATATCAGATGAAGGGGTGGGGGATCGACACTTGCCGATACACTACCAACCATACGGTACAATCGATTGACAGTGCTAACTATGATAACATAGGTCCTCTCAGTTTGGCTAGCTGAGGCTATTTGATGATACTCAATACCCGTTATTGCTCCTACATCTGGACCGACATCAAAAACTTCCTTCATATACTGCCTTGGTCCTGGGCTAAGGGGGAAGAACTTGGACTCGTCACTGTGAATCAATTCTGTCTGTAATATAAGGCCTTTAGTGGTGCCTAGCAGCAGAGTTCCAGACGAATTTTCATTGATCGATGTATCCGAGTTTGCTTTGGGGTGATTCCAGGCTACAGCGCTAATGAGATGACCTTTGAGGCGTGGCAAGGGTTGAACTCGCTTGACGAAGAGCAGATTTTCCATAGGTTGATTATCAGCCGCATAGGCAAGACTAATGAGAGTAAATTTGCCCGTTGGGTCTATGAACAATTTGTATAATTTGGCTTGCATGAGTCGATTACCGAGGTAACGGACTAAATCACAGTCTGATTGCTTGTTCGAGGTTGTATCTATCACTGACACCTTCTTGTCTTTTGTTGCAATAACGAGCTGATTGTGACCGGCAGCCAGATGGGTGATGGGTTCGTCGGGCGTGAATTCAACTTTATGTCGCTTGAGCAAGGGCGGGCCATCACTGGACTTGTTGGGCTGGGGCCTCGTGAGAGGAGAGGGAGGTCTAAATTGATTGCTTCTCAGAGATTGTGCAACTCCGTCGAAATAGCCGCCAATATTAGGTGATCCGATTGGTGGCGTAGAACCAGAGGCTGGCCGGTTGCGACCGAACTCCTCTATGTAACTCATGTGTCGTCTTTGTCCTCGCTCGTCAACAGGATTTTGGATCTAAAGTGCTTCATATGTTCACTAGTTATCATGTTCTTACGGCGAAACAATTGTGCTGCTCGTAAATGTTAAATATGATTGGATTGATGAGACCCATGAGGAATGATTTCAATTGCGAGCAAAATATGAAGGCATGTTTACTGGCCTCTATCATGTGAGTCACTGACAGCGTTCATGCTCCCCGCCCTGAAGGTCGCTCGCTCAGAATGCGCTGTAGAGGAGGGTGCTTTGCCCTGAGCGGTGGCACAGAACCAAGGCTGTGAGAATTGATGTAAACCCTCAACTGGTGGAGACTCTCCAGGTAACTAGTGGGCGCTCGTTCCATCTAACTCTTTTATCACGTTAGCTCTCCTCTATTGGAAGAGGCTTCCAATGCTTACGACAAAGATAGACGAAAGATCGTTCTCGGATGCTAGATCTTGAGATCCAACCATTTATTTCTGTCGCTCGGTAAATCACGCGATGGCTACTAACTAATAAGAATGGGCGAGATCAGCTCGACCAGAGATGTGCACTCATTTTCTTTCAATTCTTCAGAGGTCTCTCGTTGAAACGAAAACGAGTTGCCCACCTAACAACAACTAAATGCTCCCAATCTCCTTACCTAGTCCCTTGAGCGCGTCTTTTCCCTCAATGGAGCCGATCTGCACAATCACCTTGTTTGGTGCACTGCGTCCATTATCGCCATTGTTGCTCCTCTTGTTACTCTTTCCCTTATCGTTCCTTCCTTTACCTTTACGGCCATCATCATCATCATCATCATCGTAATCATCATCATTGCTTTTCTTGCCCCTTTTCCTCTTGTTATTATCCCTATTGCTTTTGTTGTTGTTCCTCTTGTTCGAGGGTCGCCTGTCATCATAGTCGTCATCACCATTGTCATCGCCATCGTCGTCCCCATCATCGTCGTTCCTGCTCCTGTCATTGTTTCTCTTTCTGCGGTTGTTGTTTCCGCTATCCCTGCCACCACCCCTGGCATTGCTTCCGCTGAACACGTTGAACCTTGGCAGAGGAATGGAAAAGTCAATGCCAGTCTTGCTACCTCCAGCGGCCTCGACCTCGCTTCCAGGACCGAAAACGACCAAGGCGAGCTGGATAACCAGTGCACAGAGTAGGAGGCCGGCGCCCAAGCCGGCAACGCAGTTTTTAATCGAGAGGTTCATGTTTCTAGGCAAAATTCTAATGCATTGAGGGAATCTCACTGGCGAGCTCGGAACAACTAAAACAAGGCAGACAGAGGATGAGTGTCAGAAAGCTGATATTTACTCGCCCATACGTCGACCATGTGATCTATTTGCCTCTGCCGCGCATCGAGCGCACGAATAAATTTAGCCCGTACAAAACAAACCATTGGAATAGGTAAATTGTTGATCGAGGGGCCTCGATTGCACGCTTGGCTCCATCGGTCCAAATATAGAAGCTGCCAACATGAGAGCGCCCCATACATCAATGGGTGGGCTAATATGGTGAGCGAGCACGCTCAGGTACAAATATAGATTGCGAATAGACTCTCGAATGCGTGTGCTTGTGCTTGGATCTCTCGAACTTGAACGGGCCAGGAGTCGATAGAGGAATCAGAGGAGGGACAAACTTTGGCTGTTAGCATTGCTAGTAGTCAGGTGGACTCGTCTCGAATGGGCCTGGCACCTCTTAGCGACGATTAATGGTCTCTGCTGGTGCAAGTTAAACAGACACAACGTCAGGCTGGCTGCGTCCCATCTCGAACACACTTGAGCGCAGGGGGATGGAGTCGGTTTTGGCTGAACTCTGGGCGGATGGGCTGAAAGCGTAACAGATTCCGACAGGAGAGATTGATTATTTAGTGAGCAAGTGTAAGGCGCAATTTGTCCTCCCTCGGAGTCTTGCAAGAAAAAGATGAATCGGAGGCGTGAATGGAAGGTGGGAGAACTCGTAGTGCGAGTTTCCTAACCCATGATCTTGGCTCTTGCTGCCTCTTGGGATGGTGGGCGGCGGCAGTAAGTCTTGGGATTTGAATTTTCACCTCGACCTATTCCCAGCGGGCGAATGGCAAACGTTTGCCGCGAGGGACAAATTGAATTCTGGGGATGCGAGTGGGCCGAGTTGCTTGCTTGCTTGCCTGCTTGGCCCTTGGAAAGGGAAATTGAACAAGAACTGGCGCAACAACAACAAGGCGCAAATCCAATAAGAGAGAATCAAATTTTATTACTCCTTGTCCTTGTCTTGGGCCAACTTGAAGTAACATGATTGCGGCAAACTATGTGACAATGTAATTTGCTCCCCTCCATCGGATCAATTTGGCGGGCCGCCGGGCGCCGCAAGAGTGTATCGGTTCACTTGTGTCGCTGGTGGCGCGCAAACTGGAGCGGCCGCCACAACAGACAGCAAGCGCGCCCTCCAAACGCGCAACCCTAAAGCCCATTTCCTGTCGGCCGCAATCGAACAATTGAACACTTTTCAGGTATTCACTTTGCTAACGAAAGCTCTGGCTTCAATTTGTTGCCAAACAAATCGAATTACCTTGGCCGGATGATTTTTCGGTCAAAACAAACAGCGGCGCCAAGCTGACAGTTGGGGGGGGGGGTCGGCCAACCAAACAAGCGGCCGGATAAGCAAACAGTTTGGGGCCCATTTCGCGTGAGAACGAGCCCGGCTTGATTTGGAGCACGAACGGCCAGTTTTGCGGCTAGACAAAGGGACAGTGCAGACAATTTGGCTAAATCAATAAGTGAAAGCTCCTCGTTTTTCCGATAAATCTCATTGAGGCAAACCAATGCGGTGTGTTTAAGTTCACGGCCGCACCAAATGGAGCGCCGAGAGTTTGAGAGAGATTGGACAACCTAATCTGGCTCCACTTGATATCTTGCTCAATGGGGCGCACTTATCCCTGGCCGGCGCCCGCCTTGGCCAGGAGCTGATTTGGGGCGGCTAATCTCGCTGTCACCAGTTTGGCCGCTCCAATTTAACACCAGTTTCCGTAATGAGGCGCTAGGCAGCCTCAGCTCCTGCTCTCAAGCTGCCAGATTAACTTTAAACAATTGGATCTCGTTCCAGGCCAACGGCAGCAGTTCCAGGCATAACGAGAGGCGCATACGCGGCGACAATCAGCGCGGCGCCGAGCGATAATCAGCAAGCTGGGAGGGCGCCAGGTGAATGCTTGGATTGCGTGTCGCCCAATTTGCTGGCAACAAATTGGGCGCCAAATCTGTTCTGCGGTTTCCAGCAACCAAAATGGCCCTTTGAGCCTTGGAAACACTTAGTTTGCAATCGATTAATCATCATTGGGCGCGAGAGGGACATTGAGCGCGCGCAGGGCAGCGCAAGGCAATGCCTTCATTAAATGTAACGAGCAGCCGAGCAAGAGTCAGGTGAGAGGCGGGCTGCTCCAGTTGTCTAGAGTCTGGTCAGCCAAATACCCGTGCGAAAGCGAAACTCGTTAGCCAGCAAACTGGCTCACTCGCTGGCGCAGACTGAAGCCAGGCTAACGAGCGCCTTCGTTAGGGGCGACTCGCCGGAATCCCAATTAGTTTTGAATATTGTTACGCGTCCGCCTATAAGCGCGAGCCAAAGGTCGGCGCGGCGGGGCGACAGAAACGGGCGTGGCGGCGGGCGGGCGGGCGGGCGGGCGGGCAGCATGATTAAGGCGCCCGCTTGGCCCCTCCGCCAGTAACCCGACTCTCCGCTCTCGAGCTGGCGCAATTGAACCAATCGGGAGCACCAATTAGCGCGGTCCAGCCCACCTTGCATGATCGGCGGCAATTAACTCATTAGTGGAGCAGAGGCTGGTACACCTGCCAGGTGTCGGGTTCGCGAGGTTTGTTTTGTTCGTCCAGTTAAAGTGGGCCTTGTTTTATGAGTTTGATGATTTGGACTCATTCAAAGCTGTTCATTCAGAGGGGGCAGAAGCCTTAGATTGCTGCTGAGCGCGCGAATTACAGGATTTGAAATTCAATTTCCTCTTTACCTTTCGCCGCCCGTTCAAATTGACTGAAGTTGAGGCCCTAGATTGGGTTGTTGCGCCGATTGAATTTCGAACAAATAAATAAACTTAATAATTCTCGAAAACTTTTACTCGACCGTGAACTCGATCAGCGCGCCAAAATGCGCTAGATCCAATGGAGCGAAAAGTGGGTATCAATTTGCTTGCTTGGCCAGCGGAGAAATTTGCTTATGGTGTTAATTTTGTCACTCTAGCTCGTTTCAATTGCATCAAGGAATAGAGAGGGAGGGAGGTGGCGTTCAAGGAAGGAAGAGCTGGCTGCTGGCTGAGGATGGAGAGCGGGATGTTTGGATTCGAGTTTCATAACAACTAACCTGGTTGGCCCAAATGGAGGCTTCGTGCACGAGCAACTCCATTATGTTTCGTTGGGTCTTGTCGGCGGCCGTTGCTTCATTATTGTCGCCGTTGTTAGGTAGTTTTCACGCACCAGTACGCAGATTGGCTCATAACAAATTGATCTGTCCTAACCAAGTCGAAAGCAACTTTGACGAGCTGAAAGCGGAGCAATTTGATACAAACTCATCCACTCGATAACAAACCGTCGCATAACAATCAATCATTTGCCAACAAACGAATTGAATTTCCTAAGGCCAAAAAACTTACAACCGCTCGGCTTGTTTGATTTGCCATTAGAAAAGCCTTGGTTCGCTTGAGGTGAGCTTGGCCCGTTTTGAGGGCGCCAGAGTTGGCTAGTTAAATAGAATCCGCGCCTATTCCAAGGACGCAAAACGCGCGCCAGCTCGCCCACTCGGGGCTGCCGGCTCAACTTCCGCCCGCTCAAAGTTAACAACCAAATCAATCATCGGCGGAAGGAGGAATTAGCCTAATGAGCCGAGCGGTGTGACTGCCCTCAAGCTGGGAGGTGGGCGCTAGGATTTGTGTGTTTGCTTGCAAAGCCAACACAAGGCTCTCCAGGCGGCGCCCCCGAGCGCAAAGCTGCCCATCGAGCTAGTTTAAGTTGATTTTGCGGACAGTCGAAGGGGAGCTATCAAATTGAATTCAATTCCAACTTTGTGGTAGCGAGAGTGGCGCCGGCAAGCAAAGTTTGCCAAACTAGTTGTAAGCGCGGCCGGCGGCTCGACGGAAGTGGCCAGGCTGGGGGACAACTCTTGCATGCGACCCCTTTGTCGCGGCCAGCAAACCTGTCCAGGAGAGCAGAGTGGCCGCCTATATGAGCCCAATCATCGGGAGTGAGCCAACTATCCTATATGAGTCCAGTGCAATCCAACGAGAGGAGAGAAGGGGGGGGGCGCCGGCGAGCAATGGAGGTTTGCGCCCGCTTCCATTGGGCCCGAGTCCATAACTTGGGCCCGCGATTTTGCGCGCTCTTTCGGGACCCGCGGGCGCCTGCGCAGCCCCCCAGAAGCCAGGGCAACTTGGCCGGCCACGAATTGTCCGAATACATTTGGCTTTAGCCGGTGTAAATCTCGCTTTGGCCCGTTTAAACGAGTCCACCCGTCGTCGCTGGTGTGAGAGCTAGTCCATTGAGCGGCGCCCAATCAGAAGCAAGGAGAGTTGCGGCAACTCCAATCAGATGCTCGCAATGAATCCACCAAGTCTAGAGGTCCAATTGGAGCGAGAGCGGCACGAGCAGAAGTTGCTCCAAGTTGGGCGCCAAACTCCCTCAAGCGACTCGGCGAGTAGCGAGGAAGAGGAGGAGGAGGAGGAGGAGGAGGTGGGGCGGGTTGGGGAGGAGCAGCTCGAGCTTGAGCTTGAGCTTGAGAGCGTCAGCGGAAGCGGAAGTGGGAGCGAGCTCGCCGGCGACGGCAGGTCGGCGGGGGGCGCGAACAAACGACGAGAGGGGTCGCTCGAACTGAGGCTAGGCGGCGGCGGCGGCTCGAGCAATTACTGCTCAAGCCAAAGCGAGTCGCTTAGATTGATGGGCGCCAGGCAGCAGCAGCAGCAGCAATCAAGTCAGCAGCAGCAATCAAGTCAGCAGCAACGTCAGTTTCACGACCCAAACAAGGAGCTGGAGGAGGTGAAGGAGGTGGAGCTGTTTGGCGTTTGCATAGTGGCGCTGACAATTAACGGAAAGGAGCGCCTCTGTTTAGCTCAAATTTCAAACACCCTTCTCAAGGAGTTCAGTTACAACGAGATCCACAACAGGAGGGTCGCGCTTGGCATAACCTGCGTCCAGTGCACTCCAATCCAGCTTGAGATGTTGCGCCGGGCTGGCGCCATGCCCAGTTCATCGCGTCGCTGCGGCATGATAACAATGCGCGAGGCAGAGCGCCTATGTCGCTCCTTCCTCGTCGAGGAGCAGCCGCCTGAGTTGCCGGAAAACTTCTACTTCACTGTGGCGCATAGGGTTAACTACGGATGCAAGGGCCGCTTTGTGCCCGCCAGGTACATCAGCTCGCGGGCAAAGTGCATCGAGTGCTTCTACTGCGGCGACTTCTACTCGCCAAACAAGTTCATCTTCCACTCGCACAGGCAGCCCCACGCAACCGACTGCAATCCGCCTGACTCGCCAAATATAAACTCGTGGCGAAAGCACATTGACTTGGACTGGACCCAGGAGCACAGCCAGGATATCAAATATGCGTGGGAGGACGTCAAGTCCTTGTTCAACGGCGGCACTAGGCGTCGCGCGCCAAACCAGCTCGGATCCACCTGTTCGAGCGGCGGCGGCGGCGGCAGCGATGGGACTGGCCGCTCGGCCGGCAACGGGGGCTCGAGCTCGGCCGGCGAGAGGGCCGAGCTGAAGGCGGAGGACGAGCAGCTGATCGACGTTGAGTTTGACGACTCCTCCAAAACGGGCGCCACCCTCAGCCTGCCGAGCTCGATTGAGCTCAAGCGAGAGAGCGACTTCTTGGTGGAGGCAAATCAGCAGAGAGTTTCGAGCCACGAAACTTGGCCTCTGGCGCCATCCAACGGGCGTCTCTGCGCGGCCACCGACCAGAAGGGGGCCAGCTCGCGTGTTTTGGGCGCAAACAAGGCGCAAGTTGGCCAGGCAACTCGAACCAACGCACCTGTGGCGAGCCAGACGAAAAGACCGTCATCCAATTTGAACTTCCAACCGCCGAGCAAACGCTTCTCGGCCTACAACTTGAGCCAACAAGACTGCGGCATTACAACCAACTCGAACAATTTTAGTTGCTCAACTGAGAAGCTGCTCGTGCGTTATCCAGGAGGCCAAGCCACTGGCCACTCTGCGCCAGCTGAGGGCGCCGCGCCAAGGCCGGCTCTGGGCTCGCCAAGTCCATTTTCAAACTCACCCTTCGGCGCCGACTTCTGTAAGCTCCAATCGCAACGCGGCCATGCGACCCAAGCGGCCCAAGCTGAGAGCGCGAGCCCAAGCAAGTCGCTCAATATTGCCGCCTATCCCGCATCTGGCTCCTCGAGCTTCATTTACAGTCAGCTTTACAACCAGCTGATGCAAACCAACCAGCTAAAACTGCAGCTCCAGCAGCAGCAGCAGCAGCGCAACGACCAGCAGCTCGTGCAACCGATGGACGCGCATCTGGCGCTCAGACATCACATTTGGTCCAGCTTGCTGGCCAACCTGCAGTGCAATGCCGGCGACCAGAATTATGGCCTACAGAGGCCGCCCATGAGCAGGTGCAGCTCGCAGCAAGTTGGCCTGGGCGCGACGAACGAGCTCGCGCCAACGAGCAGCCTGAACCATCTGCTCGCGGCCCAACTCTACCCCCAGCAAGCGGCTCGGCCCCCCTTGGCGCCACCGCCGCCGCCGCCCCAAGGCCAGCAGATGAACCTGACGACCAAGTCGCACTGCCAGACCAACCAGAGCTCCCTGGACGCCTACAAGCTCGGCCACGGCGGCGGCCCAGCACCAATGCAGGACTTTCACACGGAGGATCCGAGCGCGACTTGATTGAGTTGGTTATTTTACAATAATTAGATCATTGGGCGAGCCAATTGCAAGCCGCTTCAAACCCACTTTTGCTGACGAGTTACAAGTTTCACTTTTGGACAGAGTTTTAGCGCGTTTCGATGGCAGTTCAATGGGAAAGAGGAGCGGCCGGATTGGCTGGTCATCGGTTAGTTTAGTTTGGTTGCGTTGTCATTGCGCCGAGCGCTCTGTCCTTGGCGCTGGAGCCAGACGAGGGCCGACAGTTGTAGGCGGGCGCGAGACTGCCCCCCAAGACGGCGGCTTGGCCTCAAGCCGCCGCTGGCCTCAAGCGTATCCATTCTCGTTCGTCTGTCTGGCCAAATCAATACCCGGACTCTTCCCCTCCGCTCACTTTGACGGCTGAGCAGAGGCCACTTTCAAAGAGCCGCTCGCTGGCCTACGCCAAGCTTTCAAGGTTAATTGCGTAACACGGCCCGAGCCTTTCCCGTTTTGTCGGCATTTCTAATGCCAAACCGAGAGGCAACCACTTCTGCTCTTTTGTGAGCTCGCTCGCTCGGCGGCGGCGGTGAGGCAAAGATATGGCTTGCAATTAGTGTAACCATCGCCGCCGCCATTGCCATTGCCAGCGCCAACGCGAGCGAGACGGCAACAATAAAAGCAACAACAAGGAGAGCTGCCCCATTCCAAAGGCTAGAGGCGCTGTCAGAGAGCGGCAACAAGTGCACCGCCCAAGCCAGTGAAACCGTTTCCCATTCAAACTCCCCTTTCCATTCCCATTCCCATTCTCGTTGCCTTGCTCGTGTTGCGCGTGCTCAAGGTTGTCGGGCTAGCTCGCGCTCGCTGGCCGGCCGCCCATCTTGGCCCGCAAACTACCTGCCTGCTATTATTAGCCCGCAACCTCCAAGCGTCAAGATAGGCGAGCTTGCTCATATCACTCGCACTTCCCTCCGATTGGCCGGCTCCCGTCTGTTGCACTTCCCCATGTATTTGGCCACTTTGATTGGCCGTCGATGGAGCGAGCCAGCCAGCCAGCCAGCCAGCAAACGCAAGCTTAGCGGCTCACTTTGCTCGGGCGAACTGAGGAGAGTCAAGTGTCGAGCAAAAGGCCAAGTTTTGCTGGAGAGTTGGCGCCGACGAGATGCAACCTCGAGATAAGCGAGACTCAATATCAGATTGCAGAGCCTCCAAGCGGCAGACTCTCCGCCTCTTTGGAAGGTTTTGAGAGTCTTGATTGCGAGCTCAGGCCGCAAGCAACGTCGAGCCTTATTGTCTCTGAGCGGATTAAGCCGCCCCCTCCTCAAACGGGCGGCCTTGTTTGTGATTTGCGAAACAGGTAGTTGCTTTGGGCTTGGCGGCTGATAATTTGTTTTTCTCATTAGCAATCTGGGCGAGTGGTGCTGCTTGGCTGCTGGGCTGGCTGGCGGTTGGGTTGCCAGTCTAATGTCATTGGCGCTCGGGAGGCCGCCGATGTTGTTGCTTGCGCTGGGCTGAGGCCTGAATGGGCGCGTAAACAACTGCCACAGCATCCACTTGCGCGCGTGCGAGACTTGTTGCTCAACAGGTGAACCAAACAGCTCACGCGGGCTCCTCTCGCCGGGGAAGCTCAGCGCTGCGCCAGACTCGAGCCCGCAAAACTGGCTGGCGTCAGTTGGAGCCTCGCGAAAGGTTTGCCGCTGTTGACATCAAGCTCATCGCGTCATGCCAACACCATGATTGGCGTCCCACCTGCTCGAGCGGACCGAGAGCGAGCGAGCGGGCGGCGCACGGAGGGGCAGGGCGAGGCCTTTCCGTCGTCGCATCAGGCTTCATCGGATGCTCTCCCAAACGCGCCGGCTTTGGAGCGAGAGAGCGGCAAGCTCGCGCTTGGCAAGCTTGCCAGGGTTTGCGCAGGCCAAATTGTATCATGTGTCGTCGTGAGCCAGGCGAGGCAATAGTGAATTGCATGCCCTCGCGCCGGGCCATTGAGCAGAGGTTAGGCTCGTTTGCCGGCCCAATGAGAGCCAGCAAGCCAGTCAGCAGGTCTGGATGGCTGGCAGGTTCGAGCTGACTGCATCCGTCGTTCGTCTGCCAGTGCCGATCGGCCGGCCTTGGCGCAGCGCGCCACTCGGGCAACAGGGCGGGCCAGCCGCAAGCTGAGCCACTCGGCTCGGCTCTGCTCGCTCGCACGCCAACTGGTGCGCCATTTGTTTCGCGCGTCCGCTTCTTTCGGGCACGGCCACTTGGCGGCGCCCCGCCCACAGGAGCGCGCGAGCACTCGGGCGGCCGGGCGCAGGCCCGTGCGCTAAACTTTGCGCGCAGGCAGCCGCAGCAGCCGCCGCCGCCGCCTCAAGTCGAGCACGTTTCTCCAGTTCCAATTCAGTCCGCTTGGCTCTGCTCGGCTGGCGCCAATTGGGCGCACAATTGCGAACTGCAACCGCGCTCCTTTCGCCCCACTCTATCGCTGGGCCAGCCCAGCGAGTTCAACTCTCCCTCTCTCTCTTTCTCTTTCGCGCGCAGGCACATTCGTGTGGCGGCGCCACTGGCGCTGCTGCCGGCGCTCACTCAAAGGCCACCATATTTCATCTGCTCTGCGCTAGCAGCCGACGCTGCCGCCGCTCAACCCAAGACTCGGCTCCCCCTCCCAACAGTCGGGCTGGCCGGCACACAATTGCGCGCAGCCTGCCCCTCGGCCAAGTGGATCGGTGTCGTCGACGGCGTGTCCAAGTGAACTGAAGTAAAGTGAAGAGTAGAATAGAGAAAAGAGGAACGAGCGGAGGGAGAGAAGGGCAGGGAAGGGCAGTGAAGATAAGGGGCGCGACTGCGAGCTCTAGTGCCAATGCGGACGTGAACGCAAACTCAAAGTCGACTACAGCGGCCAAAGGAATCGCTACAATGCAATGCAATGCAATGCGATGAGACCAGACGAGACGAGACGAAATGAAATGAGAGGGAAAAGAGGCAGCGCGCTCGATCAAGCACGAAGCGTAGGAAAACAAGTCTAACTGAATCGGACTGGACGACGAGCGGCGAGTGAGTAAGAAGGGCCGACTGACTGCATCAGCGCAGTGACACATCTTACAGCCGCTCTCAAGCGCCTCTTCTCCGTCCGCAAAACCTTTACCCGCCACCAGTCGTCCCCGTCAGCCTCCAGCCACCGGACAATACAGCCAGGCCCCCATCTCGGGCCCAAATCTCCGCCTCCAACTCGAGCGGCCACTGTTATTGTTAGTGTCGCCGCAGCCGCCAACCTTTGCGTGCCACCTCAAGCCAGCCAAGCTCAAAGCCACCTTGTGCCACAAAAACCATAACTTATTGCCCATCGACGGGAACATGTGGAAGTATTTATGTTACGCCGTCGGCTTCGTCTTCGGCACCCTGATGCTCTTCGGCGGCGCCTTCGTGCTCAACTCAATGCAAAGCATCTTCGCCGACAAGATCAAGGCTAACCTACCCATCGTTAGAGGGACGGAGGCCTACACTCGCTACACGACGCCCAGTGTCCCGCTACAGGTGCGCATGTACATGTTTAACGTGACCAATCCAGAGCAAGTGACGAAAGGCGGCGCAAAGCCAAACCTTAGCCAGATTGGCCCCTTCTCAATGGTTGAGCGGCGCAGGAGGGAGATAGTCGGAATTAGTGCAGACAACAAAACGCTCGATTATAAACTCTACAGGAGCTACATCTTCAACCCCAACGATTCGGTACCCTTAGACTCGATTGTAACGCTCCCAAATGCGGCCGCCTTCAGCGCCTTCTTCAGCGCTCAAGAGAAGGCGCGCGATGAGGAGGGAGCAGCAAACCCAATTACAGTGATCAGCGACTATCTAGCCAACGAGTCCGTCTATCTGACTGATACAGCAGACAACTGGCTCTTCAAGGGTATCAGGTTGAAATGGCTCGACTCGCTCAACCACGATGGTGTTGACTTTGAGGACCAACCGCCGGACAACACGTTTGGCTTCTATTATAAGAAAAACAACACCTGGGATGAAAGGGCCGACGGAATCATGACTATCTCGACCGGCGCAGATGGCGATTTCGACAACATTGGCAAGGTCCTTAAATGGAACAAGAGGAGCGAGGTCAACTTTTGGAAGGGTAAATCGTGCAACGCTGTCCGTGGAACTGACGGCCAATTCTTTCACCCAAACGTGCAAAAGGACGAAATTTTAGAAATTTTTGCCCCAGATCTCTGCAGAACCTTAGCAATCGAATTCATAAAGACAACCTCTATTCGTAGCATAGAGCTTTACAGGTTCGGCATCTCATCGTCATTCTTCAAGCCTATTGATTATAATGATGAGACAAAGTGTTATTGCGTTAAAAGATCTCACGAAGCAAAGCAAAAGTTTTGCAAACTTGGTGGCGTTATTGACGTCTCAAGCTGTCGTAAGAAGCCGATAGTTTTATCGACGCCACACTTTTACAATGGCGACCCATCACTTAGACAATCGGTTGAGGGCCTCTCACCTTCGGCTGCCAACCATGATACCTTTATTGATATCGAACCAATGACAGGCTCCGTCCTACGTGTTCGCCGACGCCTTCAAGTTAACGTGGAGATGGGACCAACTGAGGGTTTCCAGGATTCACGGTTCCTCAGGGATAAGATAATTCACCCCTTTGTTTGGATGGATCAGAGTATCGTCGTTCCCGACGAAATAGCACAAAAGCTCGAGAACAAGTTGACCAAGATAGTTAGAATGATAAGAATACTCTGCTATGCCGCACTTATAACTGGGCCCATAATCCTAGTTGCCACATTGATCCTAATCTGCCGTGACATTAAGAGCGAAGACAAGAAGATAAGAAATTCAAAAAAGTCCTCAAACCAGAAAGGTACGGGCGGCGATTACCAAAAGGTACAGGTAATCCTAAAGCCACTGAACAATTCCACCGAATCAGGTGCAAACTCAAGCAACACTAAGGAATAGATGCGGATTAGGGTGGCTCCATTTTTAGAATGAAACCTGGAATTGACCACCGTGGTGAACCTGTGTTAGAAACAATTTGAGCCCCTCTAAAATTCTTATTTGCTGGTCTCATCTTATGACATCAACCAGACTCGGGATTGAAACAAACTATTATTGGCAAACAAATTATTGGCAAACTGATCGATGACAGAATGTCGGGGCTACTCAAAGATCAAAATATAATGACGCCGAGTTTGGTGTCTACACGTAGACTAATATGTAAAATTGTATACATCTTAAACTTATTCGTGATAACAGAACCCAATACTTGAAACTCTCTCAGGTTGTGTATTTCTTCAAGTGTCTGTGACATGTCACTGCGCAACAAACAAACTCTCCACTCCCAATGCGGACGAACTTTCCGAGGATATAAAATTTCAATTGTTGGAGCAGACGAGGAAAGGAAGACGTGATTTATGTACACATCTCAACAAATATCACCTACAGTTGTAATAAAGACGAGGCCTTCTTCGCCAGTTTTGTAATTGAAATTGCTCTGGCGACAATGACCGGATTTGGAAGCTCGCGGACTTGGTGATGTTCGCTGCTACCTCAATTCAATCATATCCTACGAGGCTCCTGGCGGTGCATCCCTCGCACCGCTATCGCCACAATTTACACCAGTTTGGGAGCGGCCCACCTCTTATGGCCATGAGTACTCATCATGTGAGCCGAGCTTTGCTTGTATACTGCCACCAAACGATTTAATGTCGAGCTAAATTCCCGTTGCGAGCGAAGCGCCATGGGCGAGTCCGGGCTACTTCAAGCTCTCATCTAACTGAGTTTACTCGCTAGTGGCTCAGGATTCACGTGTTCAAACACATGCTCTTTCGGCGCCTCGGAGCCATTTGTCAAAGGTGCCCCTGTCAATGGTGCATTTCTATTTGGCTAAGCGTCGCGCGTCAAAGGCTCGGCTAGTTTTGAATCGGCATCAAAGTCACGCACTTGAGGTAGAGGCCAGCAGAGTCCTGGGCAATCATACTTTCGGCCCCTCGACAACCAATGTTTTTGAGTTTCGGTCGGCGGGCAACCATTAATTCGGCGCACGGAGGCACAATGAATAGGCTCGCGAAACGCAGACGTGCAAACCTTTTAATGTTGCCTCGCCGATACTGTTTGCCAAGCCGGCTCTACATCGGGCCGAGCAGAGCAAACAAACGGAGGCACCTGAGAGGAGAGGGCGGCTAATTCGCGCGAGCTTCGAGAGTTGGCAGCCCCCTTGGAGCCTTGGGGCGGAACTGGAGGGAGAAAATTACGTGATTTGCCGATCGATTTGTGAGGTAAGGGGCGCGCGCGCATCGCCGAGCTCTCTCCTGGATTGCGCTTTGTTTTGAAGGCTGGCCTTTGAGAGATCCTGCGGTTTACAAGCCAGCTTAAGTGCACCGTCCGCCCAGAGCGCCATTGCTCAACCTAATAGGGCGTCCACCGGCGGAAAGGCCACATTAAGGGGGGGGGGCTCTTTTGAAGGAGGGGTTGGGAGTTTTGAGTTTAGACTTGAGTAGATAGAGAGGGCGACTTGGCGGCGAATGGCTGAGATATAAAATCAAATTTAGGACTCACGCGACGTCAGATAGCTAGTTGCGGTTTTTGGGCCGAGTTCATCATATTAGCTCAGCGGCGAGCTAGAAAGCGAGTCGCATGATAGATCCGCGCTCGCGGGCCAAACGGATGCAAAGCGACTTGGAATTGGGGCTAAAAAGATGGCCGCCTGACAGGCAGTGGGCCGTTTGGCTTGAGTTTGGATGGTCTATTTTCCAATCCAAGTGGCGCGTTCAATTCCGGGCAAGTGGATGAGCTCGGGAACTTGTGCGCTCCTTCGCCTGGCTCTAGATGCAATCGATTCCAAATTGGCCGAGACGAGAGGAGCCGAGTTGGACTCTCGCGAGTTTGAGCGAGAGGTGGGAGAGTTGAGACGAGAGTTGGCGGCGGCTGCAATGCGGCGAGGAGCTGGCCGAGATCCAATCTCGTTAGGCGCCCATCGCTGCCTCAATCCTGGCTCCAGGGGCGGCGAGCCCGACGAGCGGGCGCGAGTTTGGCGCCAGATAGCAATCAGATTGGCTCCATTGTTCGTGGCCAGCGACCGGCGCCTCAAACAACCACAACCACGAGGTTTCAGGGCCAACTCGGCCCAGAGAGAGCCAGCTCGCTAGTGTTGGCCGACTCTCGCTTCAGCTTGGCCGCCCGTCATTTGTTTCCTCCAGACGCCAGCTTGCGGGACGAGGGATGAATTTTTACAATTGCAAGGGGCCCATTTGAGTGAGTCGCGGCCCCAAAGCGCAAAGGTCCTGATCCAGTGCGAGGCTGGACTGGGAGCTTGTTGTTTTGCGCTCGCGCTCCCGGCAAGTCGGCTCGACTGGGCGAGGCTGGCGCTTGTTGGGCGCAGTGAGCGAGCAGCAGCAGGATGGCTTGGCGCACAATATTGGAAAACAACAGCAAGCCTTGGACGGGCGCTGATGTAGCGACTTGCGTGGACACAAAGGGATCGCGCTTATCTCACACTTCGGCGATCGTTCGCGCAACTCGGCCGGCGAGCTTGGCACAGCTCGGCCAGTTGGTTGGTTACATTTTCATTGCGCGCTTCCGCTTTCGCAGGCAGCGGACAACCGGGCCGTCCCCTTTGCGCGAGTGAGGGGGGGGGCGCCGCCGGCGGACGGATGCGGCTTTTAGCAGCAAGTCGGTGGCCAGCTTGGCGGCAGCAGTGGCGGCGGCAGTGGCAGTGGCCGCGCACTTTGGCTGCAGGCTCAGCAGCTCCAGCCGGGGCCCGTGCAGCTGAATGGGCGCTGCCGCTGCTGACCGAGAGCCGCATAAAGATGATAGAGTGGCCGACCCTTTGCTCGGCTCCACGTTGGATCGATCGGGCCAAGCGCGATCGTCTCGCCGTCGAGAGAGGCAGCGAGTGGTCTTGGTGGTCGCGCTTAATGTTACGCATACGCTTTGCGTCCCAACAAGCGGGGCGCGCGGCCTTAGGAGTGCCGTCGCGCTGCCTCGCGAGCAAGCCGGGCGGCCTCGCCTATGGAGCGGAGGAAGTGGCCGCAATCTGATCGGTGGCCACAACGAGCGCGCCGCTCGATGTGGAGCGAGACGCGCGGCCTAGTTGGCGGCGGGCGACAAGATGAGGAGGCGGCCGATGCAAATGTGGCCGCAGCGAGCAGCCAGTTGCAACTGGCTGGCTAAGCGCCAAGTCGCGAACGAGCGCTAGGCGGCGGCGGCGGCGGCGGCAGAAGCAGCGGGCAGCTGGAGGCGCCGCCAGCGATGGGCTTCGTTTGCGGCGCGCAGCTCGCGGGCTCGGAGCGCCCACTCGTTAGAGCGCGAGCGGCGGCAGTGGTGGGTGCGCCCAGTGAAGCATGGGCTGAGTCGCCGTTGTCGCCCAGTCCAGCTGAGCACAGCACTGCTCGGCTCGGCCCAGCTCGGCCCAGCTCAACTCAACTCGGGCCCCCAAGATGAATGGAACTGGGTGTTCAATTGAAAGAGGGCCCGGCGGGCGCAGACGCCAATCGGCGACTAAGAGCGCCAAGTGTAGCCAACGAGAGAGTTGCACTGGCGCCTGGCCGGCCTCAAAACATTAGCGGCCGCTCGGAGCGCCTCGCTCGGCTCGAGTGGAGGGCGCCAAGTCGAGAGGCTTGCTGGATTGTTCGGGCTCGACGCGAGCGCCGTCAAGCGAGCTGGGCCGCGGGGCCGGCGGCTTGCATTCCTGCGCACCAGCTCGCAAGTCGAGTCGGCGCGCTGAGGCCAGTTGTGTTGTCGGCGCGGATAGACGGAGGGAGTTGCGATTTATGCGCCGGCGAGGAGGGCGCCTGCATCTAGCGCGCGCAAACAGGAGCGAGCGCCGCACTGGAGCACTGACAGCCGCTGGCTTCGGGAGGCCGCAAACAGGAGGCTCGGTCGCAAATCTTCGGCTTGGACAATTATTTTAATGCCAGTTGTAGGTTGGGCTGATATTAATTACAGATAGATGGATAGGGATAATTAGAGGCCGAGGCGGAGAGCGAGAGTGTTGGAGGCGAGCGGGAAGCGAGGGACGCGCTCACAGGCAGGCAGGCAGGCAGGCAGCCAGCAAGCCAGCTCGGCCGCGCACAGCGAACAATTGGTTGCGGATGCGGTGAGTGCGAGCGCGAGTGGAAGTGCAAGTGCAAGTGCAAGTGCGAGCCAAGCTGAGCGGGCGCCACACATCCCGTTCACCCTGCAAGCCGAAGATGGAAGCCAGAAAGGAGAGTTTGTTTTCACCTTCGCCGGCCGCAAGCTCGCGCACGAAGCCGAGCGAGGCCGCAACTTTGAAGCAGGCGAGCCGCCCATGAGGGAGGAGGTGGCCGCGAGAGGAGTGCGACGGGCTGGCTGCAGTGGCTCGGAGGAGCCCCCTTCAAGCGGAGGAACAAATTGCGCCCCATCTCTGGGCCGGCGCCAGCAACGAGGAAGGCCGCCCAAGAGTAGCGGAGAGAGAGACGAGTCTCGGCGGCCCGCGCCAGCAAGAGGGCGCACGGATTTCATTGGGCCTCAAGTGGCCGCCAAGTGGCCGGCCCCATCGCCGCCAAGTGGGCCCAGCTCGAGGGTTGCGCGGCGCAAGCGATCAATCTATGCCAAGCGCGGCCGGCCGCAAAACGGCCCCCGAGCTGGCGCCCAGTGCTCCCGCTTGGCCATGCAGAGCGCAAACACAGCTCCCGGCTGCAAACAGTTACACCCCATGGAGGCGGTCAGCCTTCGAGCTGCGCCAGCGTCCAGCCAAAACAAGCGCCGTCCCCTCAAGTCAAAGCTCAACGAGGCTCACGGGCAGCGGGCAGAGTCCAGTCGCGCTGCACCCTTGAAGCATCGGCACAGGACGCGAAGAAAAGAGGATTCAGGAGGCGATTCAAGCCGCCGAGTTGGTCTCCTCCTGGTGCTGGCCGCGTTCATCGCATTAGGCGCCAGGGACGAGACGTCCTGCGAGCAAACCTCCCCCCCCGGGCTGCCCAGGGTGGCGGCCACCAATCCTCTGTCGCAGGGAGACAAGCGGCCCTGGCTCAACAGGACGCCCGCCGCCGAGCTCCCCTCGAACCCCATTGTCAAACACTACAAGCTCCTGTCGACGAGCAAGCCGACTCGGACGGCCAACACCGAGCGACCTCCGGCGGGCAGGAGGAAAACCGCACTCCTCAGGAGCCAAGCAGCGAAACAAGCCGACGAGCTGGCCGAGCTTTCAGGCCAAGCTAACCTCCAGATATCGATAACGCCGCGCGTAGGCCTGATAAGGATTCCTGTGGAGTCGAACGCGCTCCTCAAGTGTCTCGTCTCCTCGCAGGCGGACAAGTTTTTGAAGAAGTTTGACATCCACTGGTCGCGGTTCATGTACGACGAGAACGTGTACGAACAAATCGAGAGTCTTGCTAGCGGAGGAGGCCAGTCAAATGGGAGCTCGAGTGGCGAGCTGGCCGCCAGGGGAGCCCAGCAAGACTTTGAGGCTCCCCTTCTCAGGTCGCCCTTCAACAGGCAACAGCAGCTGCGCGACTTCCAGGCGAGATCGCGCCAGGAGACAAACGCAATCTCTGACCTCCTGATCGAGGCCACGCTCGCGATCAGTCCCGTGAAGGCGAACGACAACGCCAGCTACTACTGCACGGCGACCGACGGTTTAGTCCACCAGAACCAGGCTCGCATCGACCTGATTGTGCTCTCGAAGCCGGTCGTGCAGCTGGAACGGGTTCAGCCAGCGAGGGACTCAAAGTCGGCCATCGTCTACTGGCTCATTGTGAGCACCGGCAACACGCCCATCACCAAAACTATCCTGATGGTCAAGAACGACACCACGAGCTCGCGCCAGCAGCAGCAGCAGCAGCAAAAGCAACAACAACAACAACAACAACAGCAGCAACAAGAGCCAGTCGACGCTCAACTCGGCTCCCAGTTCTCCTCCTCCGTCGTGCTAGACAGCGACTACAACCACTGGCAGCGGATTGAGATTGCCGACGACGGCGAGCTGGCCGGCGAGCAGACGCCGACCCAGTTTGGTGGCCCGCAATCGGGCGGCAACGCGGCCAACGGCGACAGTGTAGTGCGAGCCGACGTGGACATAACCAGCTCGGGCCAGGACTTTGCGAGCGACTTGCGCGACTACAACGCCAACAGATCCAGGTGGCAGCCAACGAGGGCGGACAGGCGCCAGAGATGGTTCAATCTGAGCTCCTTGCTGCCAGGCGTCACCTACAGTCTTAGGCTTGCGGCTGTCAACGATATGGGCCAGTCAAACTGGACCCAGCTGACGGCCACAATGCCAAACGAAATTCCCGCCCAAATAAGCGAAGTCTTCCTCCTGTCTCGCTCCAACGAATCGCTTTCCATTGGTTGGCGGCGGCCGGCTTACGATGGCGCCAAGACGATCCGTTACGAAATGCAACTCTTCGACCTAAACAGGACGCTCACCTTGGACGCAAACACGAACACTTCATCGAGCTCGCCGAGGACAAACTTTATGTACATCTTCGTCAACTTAAATCCGGGAACAGACTACCATTTTCACGTGCGCGCTTGCTCGAAGGCCGGCTGCAGCGTATTCTCGAGCCCGAAACTGTTGGCCAGCACTCTGGATGGCGAATCGGACGAGCCCATCGACGTTGAGCTTGTTTGCAATCTTGAGTCGGGCAACATTAGCGTTAGCTGGCTGCCGCCCGCAAACCCGCGCGGCCAGCTCAACAACTACACCATCGCCTTTGACTCCAATGCCAAATTCAAGAACAAGTCCGGGGTTTGGACTGAGGACCAGTGGCGGTCGATGTTGGAGACGAGCGACAACCACACGCTCAGCGTTGAGGCCGGCGGTTTGCTGGTGCCGAACACGAACTATTCAGTGCGCGTTTGCGCCAACAATAGGTCAAAGCATTGCGGCCGCCTGAGCTCGCTCAGCTCGCACACCCAATGCTCAACTCCGCCCCAATTACCTGGCGAAATTTCACCGGCGCCCAAATTAGCCCTAAGGAGTGTTCAAAGAAACGGCGAGCAAGCGAGAGAGACGCTGGTGCTCGAGTTGCCCCATTTGAACCAGCGCAACGGAAGCATAGACTGCATCCAGGTTGTGCTCATCAAGTTGCCGAGCAGCTTCGATGGCGCCAGCAATCCGCTCGGCCAGTACCTGCCGAGTAATGCGAGCGAAATCAAGGTGAGCTCCTTCCTCGAGCTCCAGGAGAAGCGAGCCAAAGTTAGAACTGGGGAGGCGGCGAGCGAGGAGGCGCAAAACAACGAGCGAGCTGTTGCTTATTTGGCGGAGGAGCTCGATCAAGCTAATTTTGCGCCCGCAATTTTGGACTCTAACTCTCGTTCGCAAATAGTACTCGGCGACGGATCCCAAGGTAGATGCCCCGCGCGCTCAGGTAGCTCGAATCAGCTCGTTTTAGATGGAAGCCTAAGCAGGAGCACCTATTACACTGGCTTCATAAAGCTCATCCTCGTTAGACAAACGACAAGGCCAACGGCGAACAATTCAACTCGCGCCGAGCCGGAGATCTTGTTCAAGTATAGCGACTATTTTGATCCAGTTAAAACGGGCGAGCTCGTCATCGAGGTCCAGGTGCCGAGCGACGATTTGGTTGGTGGCGCTAGTTTTGGAGACTTGATGGAGCTAAACTCGAGCTCAAGTCTGAGCGAGATGACATCTAAATTTGGATCGATGCTAAAACTTAGCATGAGCAAGCTGTACAACTCAACCTCGAGCTTCGTTGCCGGAAATATCAAGATGAAAGCTATTGAAAATTATATTATGAATTCATCGCCAGCGATGCAACTGCTCGAAATTGGCGTCATTGTGTTGGTGCTCTCGTTGGCTTTGTTGTTCCTAATTTATGTGATAAGTTTACCTGCCTCAATGCGCCAAAAGCGGAAAAGGAAACTGAAGCGCCAGTTGCAGAGACACCACGAGCCGGCCAGCAAGGGTTACCTTGCGAACGGTGAGCGGCAACGCGATCAAAGACAAGAGTTGGTTAGTGAAATGACAGCGGCTGCTCCAATGAGGAGCTCGAGGGACGAGGGCCAGCAGCAGGAGCACTGCTCGCCCACCAGTCCAAGCATCGCCCACCACCAACAACAGGTGGAGACAAACTCAAACGAGCTCTCGGGCCCGCAGAAGGCGCACGGCTATCCAGCGGCCGCCCGCAACCACGAGTGTCCCATCCACTCGAGTCCCGCAACTCGCCAGCCGCCCGTCGAAAGCCAGGAGCAGGGGCCCAGAGTTCACGTTTGCCAGCCGCTGCTCAGCAACAAGCACCTAGCCCTGCACCAGCCCGCTCAGTACAACACAATCCAGCAGCATGCCCGCCAGCATCAGCTCCAACACCAACACCAACACCAACACCAGCACCAACATCAGCACCAGTATCAGCACCATCACGCCCACTCGAGCCAGCACCAGCTTGATTGCGCCGGCCGCGACTGGTCGAGCGGCCAAGAGCAGTACGAGCGCAACTGTCGCACCAGTAGGCGCTCGAGCGGAGCCACCAACTGCATTCAGAGGGAATACAATGCCGACTCTGAATATCCCAGCGCCAGAAATCTCACCTTGAGCCACCAAAACTCGGTGCTGGCGCTCGCAAAGAAGATCAACAAGTCCATACCGCTCAGATTGTTCGGCCTGGTGTTTGAGTGTCGCCTTAGAAATGGTTGGCTCAAGGAGGAGTACGAGCAGCTACCCAGGCAACAGTTTTTAGCCAACAAGACGACGGAAACGGACGAAGGCTGCAAGACAAACTCTAGCTTGATGCTCAAGCTCAGGCCGCAGCTTATTGTGTCCCGAGACGATAGTCTCTCTGCGCTCATAAGCGGAAACGACCACTTTGACGCGAGCAGCATCGATTTAAAGCCGGCCAACGAGCAGCGAGCCTGTGATAGGATTATTTGCGCCAAGTCTCCGTTGGACGCCGACTCAGTTTGGGACTTTTGGCGGCTTGTTTACGAGCAAGAGGTTTGCACCATTGTGATGCTGACGCAAAACGAGGATCCGAATACAGGCGAAACTCGTTGCGCCCAATACTGGCCCACCTGCGACAATGAGGAGACCACCATCCTGTCCCCTTGCAACGAGTTTGTTCAAAAGTCCCCACTTTTGCCGGCAAAGTTCAAGATCAGACAGGAGACCTTGGAGGAGGAGAGCGTGGAGGACGATTTCAAGGTTAGAAGGTTGACCCTGTTGGTGATGGCGACAAAGCCGGGCGAAAACGAGCAGACTGAGAGCGAGCAGCAGGTTGAGGGCAGTGTTTGCGGCGACGAGGAGGAGGAGGAGGAGGAGCTGGTTATTGTTGAACGGAGCATCCTCCACTTGCAATACTACTATTGGAACACGAGCAACCTCCGCAACCAGATGCGTCTGGTGAAGTTCATCGAGTTTGCAAACGAGCGCCACGCTCGCAATCAGATGCAACAAAACCAAAAGTCTTTTGAGCAAGAGGCGAACAGGAGCCCAATGCTGGTCCATTGCTTCAATGGGCTCGGCAGGAGCGGGGTGTTTGTTGCAATGAGTTTCATAATAGACGAGCTGAAGGTCAAGCTCAGCCAGAGGCAAGCGCAGCAGGATGTCAGGGCACAAAAGTTGAACATCTTTCAAATTGTGTCGCAACTTAGAAGCCAGCGCGAGATGCTTCTGAGTCCCTATCGACTGTACGAGCTCGTCTACCAATTGAGCGCAAATTGTATCCCTAGTTGCGAGCACCCGCAAATGTTGGCCCAATAGCCGAATGCAACCACACTCAAAACCATTGAATTGGAAGGAACAAACTGAGATCTCATATCTAGCGAGTGGAGCAAATTTATTCATTGTCATTGTTCGAGGCGATGATGACGATAGTGGCTCCAATTTGCGACATATTTTGCCATGACCTATTTTGTTGATATTTCTGCCAATAAAATCTTATACGTGAGTCAAATCACAGTTCGAGAGTTCCAGTATTGAAGCGCGCCGACCATCAACCTTGATTGCGCCCCCAAATGGTTTTGGGTGCCAGTTATTGGCCGGCCATTGAGCCTGCAGGTTGCAGCTCAGCTCAGCGCGGAGCAGAGCCGGCGCCAGTCTATCACATTGAGACGACAGTTCAAAGTCCGTAGTGTTCAAAGGAGTCGCCTTGAAGGGTTGGCGCTCGTAGGATGGCGTCGGGCAAGTAGCCTGAAGTGGAGACTCGGCTCTTGCTCGAGTAATCCTCCGTTGAGTTACATCTCTGCTCCAAGTTGGCCGCCGCCGCCGACTCGAGGACTAGTTGGCCAGCTCTGAGGCCGCGCTGAAACTCCATTTGCATCTCCAGATTTGCGCCGGCCAACTCGATGGGCGCGTCCCTCGTGCAAGCGAGCGCCAGCCGCCCACCAAGGGGCGCGTTTCCCGTTGCCGCCGCCTCGTCATCGTCGTCGTCGTCCTGCGCCACGAAGGAGGCTCTGCTCGCGCAATCCAGATAGAAGTCCCCCCGCGCGGGTCCCGCCGGGCCAGGTGGCTCGTCAAACGACTCGGAACTCTGGTCGCAATATGACGAGTACAAGCGCTGGGTTAACATGCTTGCCTGATGCTGCTGTTCCGGCACATTTAATGCGCCCCGATGATAGCCGTCCGCTTGCTCAATTTCCGCCCGATCGGCCAGCTGCTGGCCGAGTGTCGCGCTGAACGAGGTGCGAGCGAGGCGCGACTCGCCCCTCCCTGCCAGGCTGGGAGCCCCAACAAAGCTGGCCGGGCGCGCACCTGGCGGCAGGCAGGCGGTTGCGCGCAGATCATTAGCGGCTGAGAGGCCGCTATCGCAAGCGGGCGATCTCGTGTCCAATTTAGTCGCGACAAATATTTCTCGCGCGCCCATTTGCGCCGGCGAGCTCGTTTGGGGAGCCGCCAGGCCGCCGCTAAGTGTCAATCTTTGGTCTAAATAATGGCGCCTGCCTGTGAGCGAGCCGCGCCGACCCTCCGCCAGGTCCGCCCGCTCAAACCTGAACTCGGCCGGCTGCTTTGGAAGTCGGCGGCCGCTTGCATGTTGCTGGCGCTTGAGCCCGCCGGACTCCTGCAAGTGGGGTGGCTGCTGCTGGCTGGTCCGCGGGGCAAGCGAGCTTGGCGGAGTGGCGGCCCCGAATTGGAGCCGCTCGCTCAGAGTCATGGGCGGCTCTTCTAGGCTGGCCAGCTGGCTTTGCTCGGCGGCCCACTGGTCGGTGCAGCCGGAGCCTGCGATTAGCTGCCCGCCCTGGGCTTGCCTTGTGGGCGAGTCGCGCACCTTGAGCGAGGCGACACTGTGGCTTAGGCGCTCGAATTGGGCGAGCGAGGACTTGTTTGTCGGCCGGCCCTCCTCCATTTCGGCGGCCAGAGGTGCTTGAGGTGTGCGAGCCGCGCGGTCGGCGGCGCGCGCGGCCAGGGCCGATGAAGCGGCCGCCTGCTGCCGCTGCAGCGGCTGCGGCACCAGCGGCAGCGCGGCACTGTTGCGGTCCGCCTGCCGCTGCTGGCCCACGGAGCCCAGAAGCTGTTCCAGCGTCCTCCTGCTCTGCTCGTACTTGCGCTCCAGCCGCGCAAACTCCTGCTGCAGGGCGCCCAGCTCGCGGCTGCCAAAGTTAGTCGTCGTCGTTGGCGGCGGCGGCGGATGCGCCACCGGAAGGGAGAGTTCGAGGAGGGGGTAATTAGTGGCCGGTTCGAGTTGGACTGGCCCCCGTTCGCTCGCTGGGCGGCATTTGCGCGCTCGCCCACTCTGGCCGACGCCCCAAGTCTCTGGGGGCGCCGGGCGCCTTGGCTGGCCGATCGAGTGGAGCCGAACTCCGTGGGCGGCTAACCTCATTCAATTTATCAAAGTGATTGTGGTCGAGGCCCCAAGAGGAGATTGTCCCTTCATTTGCGACCACTTAACTTGGCCGAGCTCATTCATCTTGCTCGGCCCGAACCTTCTGGCGAAATAAAGTTACACTCTCGGCCCAAGCGGCGCCGACCGGCCGGCCAGCGCTGAGCGCCGAGCGCCGAGCGCGCCACTGGCTGGCTCCAGGTGAGAGCCACTGGCTGGCGGGCTGACTGGCTCGAGTTGGCCGCCGAACGGAAGCCGCCGCTCGCCTCCATTAGGGTCGCCCGGCAAGACTCTTAGGCGCGCGAGACTCTTAGGATTTCCGTTTCGTCAGCAAAATGGCGGCTCGAGCTTGCCGACTCGCTCGAGCCAAGTCCGGGCTGGAGAGCTCATTCACAAGCTAAGCCTTGAAGACGAGTTATTTCGCTCTAAGCCTTGCATCATAGCGCTGCTCAACTAATGATTGGGCCCTAATTCGAGCGGGTCAATTTGAAGCGGGCGCCAGTTTGGGGTGTAAAAAAAGGATTGAAATTGGCCCTATTTTTGCTCTCATCGCGGCCGCTCTCGGTGGCTCGCTCTGGGCGCCCCTGGTGGCGCCGGCGCCAAAGTAACGGGCGGCCGGCTCGACTGGCCAACTCAAACTCCAACTCCAACGCCGCAAGCAGCGAGTCTTGGCGCCGGAAGAGTGAATGGCCGTTTTATAGCCATTATTCACGCAGACTGCGATTATCTGGGGCCCAAAATGCGGATACAAAACTAACGAGCGAGTAGATTGGCGAATTTTAGTATGCATTAAACGCTGCTAGCTGGCTGGCCGACCGGCTAACTTGGTATCTTGTCGCCAACTATTAGATTTTTCCCCTCAGGCTGGCTAATGTTGCTCTGAATGCTAAGTGCTCGAAGCCGGCTGCTCGGCCAGCCGGCTGTGCAGCGCTGACCGCTGCCAGAAATGGATCATCTATCTTGCTCGGCCGCGGGCAATCAAGCGCGTTGCAGGGGCCAGCCAGCGCGAGTCAAATGGAGCGCGCCAGCCCCTCGAGGCGGCGCCTGTTTTCTGGCCCACGCAACACTTTTCTGGTTCGCGTGGCTCGCGGCCGAAGTGGCGCCGACTGCAGTGGTGGCGGCGGCAGAGGCAGCAAAAGACTCGCGGCTCCAGAATATTCATTAAGTTTCATATCGGGTTCAAACTTTGCATAATGAGCGAGCGCGAGCAGAGGAGCGAGCCAAAGGAGGAGCACAACTCACCTAATCTGGTGGCGCTGGATTGTGGCCAGCGAGTCGTAGTTGTTGTAGAGGTGGCTGAACAACAACAAACTGTCCACCCACTCGACGTGCACGGTCAGCTGGCCAGAGTCCAAGTAGGCGAGCGGCGCCTCCTCCAGCTTTGGTTCGTTTCAGTGGGTCCATTCGGTTTTGATTTGGTTTGTTTTGTTTCGTTTCGTTTCGTTTTTGTTTTGTTTTGTCGTTTGGTTCCATTTGGTCGGGTTGGCGCGGACATAATTGGTATCGATGTTTGTTTCCGGCCGCCAGTTGGTGGGCGCGAGGACGAGCAAGGAATCCAATTTAGTTTTCAGCCGGCCGGTTGCATGCGAGCGGTAGTTGGAGTTGGAGTTGGGGGAGGAGGAGGAAGAGGAAGAGGAGAAATATAATTATTACCATCGCCGCTAGTTTGTTTGGCCAAGCAGAGTGGCGCCGGAAGGGCGCCGCCCGTTATGTAATGTTCGCGCCAGACAATGAATCATCTCAAGGAAGTTGGCGCCAATGACAGGGGAGGAATCTCGGCCTTTGCTTATTTGATTGCAGCTCTTGTGGCCGCTCGCCCGGCCGCCGCAGCCGCCGCCGCCGCCGTCGCCCAAAACGCGCCCCAATCCAATACAATTCAATTGGATTACAGTCAAACTTAGCCCGGCCGACCTTGCACATGATTCTCGCTCGGCCAGCGAGCCTCAGCTTGGGCCGGCCGAGTGCGCTGGTTGCGAAGATGAGCTCCGCGTTCACCTTTCATCGGAGGCAAAATCTAGCCCCGCCGCTGGATGCTGCGGGTGAGTGATGACGACCATCCTTTTGTGCCACCAAAATTAGTTCAACTTTTCCATCATCAGCGCCCGAAAGCAGCCGGCGCCGGCGATCAGCCTCCTCGCTCACACACACACACACATCTGGGCTGGCGCGTTTAGGGGGCAGACGCTTACTCTCACCGGGTTCATTTGTGGCCGGCGCGCAGATTCTGGCCACAGCTCGTGGAGGGGAGCCGAGAGAGCTCTACGTGACCAGCTGGCCACAGTGGCGCCGGTTCGCAGCCGGCCGACTCGGATAGTCGAGTGGGCGTCGAGTCGCCTAGCGACACACGGGCGCACCTAGCGCCGTTTGCGGCCCAGCCTGTCACTCAACTTCATTGTGCAACGAAGACTCAAACCCTTAAAATTGCTCGCAGCCTTTGTTTGAATGAAACGCTTGAACAACATTCTAAATCCAAACTACGAATCTGCGAGCTTTAGGTTGGCGCCGAGCTCGGGTTTGAATTTGGCGCCAAAAGTGGGCGGCCAACTGCGAGCTTAGCGGCGGCGCCCAACTCGCGCGCGCAGAGGGCAGCTAGTAGCGCCGCTCCGTTGCGCCACAACTAGATAAGAGGCCGAGATTAGAGAGTCCAACTTGGTTTGCCCAAAACAAGCAAACTGACAGATCTTGGCCAAATTGAACGGACCGAGTTTGTGCAAATGTCACAAATTAGCCCAAGTCGTGTAACCTTGAATCTTTGTTCTTTTGGTTCGCGCGCTCCTTGGCTCAATCTGGTTTGCTGGTTGGCTCGCTTGATGGCGGCGGCGGCGAGTTGAGCGGCCCGAGCGCAGTCGTTTGTCTCCGCCAAACAACAATACGAGCCAGCCCATTCGGGTTAGGACTCGGCTTTCTGTCGCCAACTTGGCCTAAGCGTTCACTACTGCAATGCGCTTTCATTAGCCAGATTGTGCGGAGTTAGATTTGGTTTCGCCCTCAGCGCGACTTGAATATTAGATTTCATTAACCGATTGGCTGGAGGACCTAGCGGCGGCCAAGGCGAGCTGTTCTCGCCCTCGAGGCGCCGCGGCTACCTGATAAGGCGCCGCTGGCGGCCAGTAATGTCCCTCATTAATGTGCCGGCCCAGCGCCGGCTCTGCTCGGCCTCCATTTGGGCCGCTCGGCGCCGGCCGATGCTAAAGGCGAGCCTCTCGAGCGAGCGAGCGGCGCGCCAACATCACCCAGGCCGGCGCTCGGCCATCTCAAAGGCCCTCCGCCGGCCTCCAGCTTGATTTGATTAGCGGGCCGATGAGAGTTTGTTGTTTACCGCTGCAAGTCGGTTGGATTCATTTCCATGTGCGAGCAGCACTCGCCCCCGACTGTAAGCAAGAGTGGGCGCCCCGATTAAGGCGGCCGCCTTAATTTGCGACCCTTGGCCGGCTGCGAGCGGATAATTTCGTTTGCTAGGGCTGGCCGAGCTCGTCCCAGTGAGCGAGCGGCGCTTCTTACCTCTCTGACCGCAACGTCGGTCTCCATTATGGTTCCCATGTCGATTCCGTCCTGCAGGTAGTAGTTCGAGTGCGGCGAGTTGCGCACTGGGATGGACTCCTTCGCGGCGCCCGACTTGCTGTCGCGCCGAACCACGTAGGCGATCCAAGAAATGTAGCGGATGTGATTCCTCGGGACGGATTGCAGATCTAGGAAGAACAGCTTGAGCCTGAGGTGCTCGCTTTCGTTGTCCGATTCAACGCACCAAGCCTGGAGGAGGTTTGGTTTTTGGGGCGAGCGAGTTTGGATTTGTTAGCTTGGCGATTGTGCAACTTGAGCTCCCCCCCCCCAGACACTCAGTGGCCAAGGCTTAGGTGGCAGCCGAATGGGCCGCTTAAAATTCGCCCCTCGAACAACTCACCTGCTTGTTCCTGTCGCTGCAGTTGCTCACCTGCGGCTCGTTTGGCCGCCGCTGAAGGGCAACCCTGGCCTCGCTTACGGTGTTAGCGCAAAACATCTCAATGTGGACGCGCAAATCGAAGGAGCCCGAGCTGGTCGAGTTTGGCTGCTGGTGTTGCGCCTGCAGCCGCTGGTAGCCGGCGCCAGGCTGGCCGCAACCCGTCGAGCTCTGGCCGGCCGAGCGGACTGAGACGAGCTTGAGGATGTTTGTGTCGCGGAATTGGTAGCCCCGAATGCGGCCGCCCACGTCGCTTATCTGGTCGAGCGATCTCGAGTCGACGAAGTGGGCGGCGTGCTGGCCGGCCGGCTGGTGGTGGCCGAGGATGACTCTGTACTTGACGCGACACAGCGACTCAACGCCGTTCAGCCTGTTCAAGTAGACGCGGCAAACAGGCTCCAAGTCGCGCCGCTGGCTGGCGCTCTGTGCTGCGGCCGGCTGGCTGGCGACGGCGGCCGCCGCTGCAGAGGAGCTGGAGGATGAGGAGGAGGCGGAGGCGGCCTCGTGCACCTGCTGCTGCTGCTGGCCGCCGCACGGAGCCACCAGAGGCACTATTGTCAGCGACCAGTCGAAGGCCCCAAAGGTGAAGTAGTTGGTCTCCAGGCTGATGAGCTCGCTGTTGCTCTGTGCGGCCGAGAGTTGGCGCTTGCCCTGCGCCGGCCGACTCTCCTGTCTGGCCGGCGGCTCCCCCGGCGCAACTTGCGCGATTCCATTCTTGAGCATGCACTTGTACTGCGCGAGCGTGGTCGCGTTCAGCTGGACGTCGCACTCGAATATGGTGCTCATGTTGCTGAGCGACAATTCAAACAGGAACTCGCCGGTTTCGTTGCTGAAGCCTCTCTCCATCAGGTCGGACATTTGGAGCCAGCGTGCGACTCCCTGTTTGCGCGGACAGTTTGGTTTTGCTGGTTAGTCGGCAGTTTGCTCGCCTTTCGTTGCGCTCCTGCTTGGCCTTGGACTTTGAGTTTGTTGCGAGAGGGCTTGAAATTGAAACTGGCGCCATTGCGGGCGAGTCAATCGGCCGCGCGAACTAATTGGCGGCTCCCTGTTAACAAGCCGCCCGCCCCGGCTTGCCAATCTATCCGCTCTGGGGCCGCCAGGAGGGCGCTCGTCGCGCCTGCCCGGCTGCGCACCATCTAACGAAGCTCTCGCCTCCCCCCGAATGGGAATTAATTTGTCGCTAGAGGAGCGAGTTGGCGCGCCAGCAGGAGAAGGAGGGTCACTCTGCTAGTGTGTTTCGCTCGCGCTTCGAAACAAAAGATTACCTGCCAGGTGGGCGCGCGGATTGGCCTAAGCTTTGGGCGGCCCGAGCAGAGCAGTGGGTCCAATTGGCGGCCTGGAGCTCGCTGACGACAAATTGATTCGCCGCCCAGCCTCCATATCGGCGCCGGCTGAGCCAGCGCCAGCGCGGCCAAGGCAGACTCTCATTAGAGGCGACTGGCTGGCTGGCTGGCTGGCTGGCTCAGCCGGCTGCCGTCTCGGCCCACAAGTGGCTTGCGCGCGACTAAACCAGCTTGAGGCCGCCCGATTGGGCTTGCGTTGCGGCCGGCCGGCCGGATCAAGCGGGTGCTGCTGCTGCGGCAGGGAGGCAACACCTTGCGCGCGGACGGACTTCCCAGGAGCGAGCCGGGCGCCCAGGAGGCTCTGCTGCTGGCCGGCGCCCATCAATTCGGCCGCCCCCGATCGGCGGGTTGAGGGCCCGCGAGCGAGTTAGCGAGCAGCTTCCGGCCGCAAGGTGGCATGTTTTGCGCGCTCGCACCGCCGGCGAGCTCGGGGCGCAACCAAGCGGCCAACTGCTAACAAGAGCCATCCGCCCATCAATCAGAGCCGCGCAGAGGAGGGCGAGAGATAGAGAGCAAATATTGAATCGTCTCCTCGCTCTCTCCGCTCGGCTGGGCCCGCGAGAGAGTCTGGCGCCTGGAGCGCATTTCGCCAGCCAAACTCTCTGCCTTCCCCCCCCCCTCTGGCCAGTGCGAGCCGCTTGGCTGGCCGGCCGAGTGGGCGCAGGTTAATTGAGTGGCCGCGCGCGCCAACAGCCGCCGCGCCGCCAAACTACTGCTGCTGCCGCTGCTGCATCAAATTTCCCTCAATTTAGCCAGACCAAATTGGCGCCGCCGGCCCCAAAGTGAACGCGCCAGCTCAATGGCCAATTGAGCCGCCGGTCCAAATCCGAGCCGCCAATCCAGTTCCGGTTCCAGTTGACCCTTTGCAGCCATCGCGCGTTCAGCCGACGCAATGGGCCAATTCCAACAAGTCAATTCCAATTACAATAACACTAATTCAGGCCACTTTTCAGCAAACTATGGCCGACGGAGCCCCCCGATTGGATGCAATTTGAATTCCGTCTTGTGGCGCAAAGGGGCGGCTTTGGGCCATAAGCGCGAGGCAAAGTTTGGCTCAAAGCTCGCTGCTGGCCAATTAAAATGGGCGGCCGCGTCTGTATGCAGAGGCGGCGAGCCATTGCAGCTTGGCTTGGCCGGCGGAGGTGGCGCCACTTGGGGCCAAGCGGAGCCGGTTGAATGGAGAGGGGCGCCCATAGAAATTGGCTCATTATCGCTCGCGCTTGCCCGTCGCTGCTGGCGGCACTTCCGCGGCTGGCGGCGCTCCATTGCAAACATATCAGGTTTAAAATTGAACTCTCGACGGCTGAATGGAGACTGTTGACAGGCTTTGGGGTTGGGGCGCGACTTGCGCGCTCGCACTGGCCTACCTAGGAGACGAGAGTGGGAGAGGTCATAATCAGCTGGCGGCCAGATAGGCTGGCCGCGCTCGGCTTTGAGTCGGGCGGCGCGCAGAGGGCAGGATTGTTGGCCAGTTGCGGTTGCGGCGGCCAAGTCCCATTGTGATTGATTGGCGCCATTGTTGATGGCGCCATGCAAACTGGCCCCAGCATGAGTGATGGGCCTCTGGTTTGCCGGCCGGCCAGCGCGTCAGCTGGTGGCGGCGGCGGCGGCGGCGGCGGCGCCCCTCGCACCGAGCGGCCTGGCGTTTGGCCGGCCCCGCTGACTGGCTGGCGCGCACCTAGCGCCGTTCGCGCTCGCCGGCCACAACCGAGCGGCGGCCCAGCCTGGCGCCGGCCGCCCAGCCAGGAAGCGAGTGAGCGGGCGGCGCTGCACTCTGGGCGGAAATTTGAGGAAAAAGAGGGGCCCTCGGCTGGAGCAGGAAACACTTGAGGATCTAATCAAGTTGTTTGCGCCAATAGGCCGCCGCCGCCGCCGCCGCCGCCGCCGCCAGCTCAACCAGCTGGCCGCTCTTATGTAAACTTGCTGGCTTCGAGGCTCAATTTAATAATTGGCCGGCTCGCCAATTGATTGATGCTTGAAGGTTGGCCCCTCGCAGGGCAAACATCTTTTTCATTTTGTCTGTCAGCCGAGGCCGTGACGAGCGCCACTGTCGCGCTCGCTGTCGCCGCCGCCAACTCGCTCGCCGGCAGTCTAGCCATCTGGCGGCGGTCCGGGCGGCCGGACAAGTTGAACACTCTCGGCGGCCTCCCATTCATCATCGGCGGCGGCGGACGAGCTGGCTTCTGGTTTGATTTTGTCAACGAGCTCTGTCCGCTTAGCGGCCGAGCAGGCTGTCGTCGGGCGAGCGAGGCCGCGCGCCGGTCCACTCGGCCGGTGGAGCAAAAATTGATGAACTCTTGGCCGGCCGGCCGCGCGAATAATCAATCACGTGGACGCGCCCGACTAAGCCGGCTCGCCCGCCTGACGCAATGGAAGCGCCGCCCGGTTGTTGCTTGATAGCATCGGGCAACAATAAATAAGCAAATCAATAAAATTAGGCGGCCGGAAAATCTCTCCCTCCCGGCAAGCCAGAGGGTGGAGCCTTAAGCGCGGCCGAGCCCTTAAGGGGGGGGGGCTAAGCTTGCCGAGCGGGAGAGGAAGAGGGAAAGGGAATGGGAGCCATTTTTCTCGCTTTTCCCTCTCGCGTCGGTCGCCTAGAGCTCAACCACTGAGACTGGCGCGCGGCTTTTGAGCGCCGCGCTTGCAGTATATTGCCGGTTGTCCACCCACTGGCGCGGCTCCAACGCGCCGCCAAATTGCCCCTCCCCCAACGCGCCGAAATGGAGCCCCCCTTTGGGAGGGCGAAACGTGCTCGCCGCGCCGACTTGGGCCGGCCCACTGCGGCTTCATCAGCCCCGTTTGCATGTGCAATTACACCTGTAACGTTGAGCCATATTGGCCGCGCGCAATTGAATGCAGCGCCGCAGAAGCCGGCCGCCGGTCTTGTGCTGGCGAGGAAGCCGCCGAGCTGTTCCGCTCGCCAGGGTTGCCTTCGCAGGCCGAGGCTTCTGCAGCCGCCGCCGCCACTCCTGCTGCTCCATGGCTGACGACTTTTACACGCACACACGCGTTTCGTCATGGACGAGCCAATTCGTTTCATCCCCAACTTACCTGCATGGGATTGGTGATGGTGAACTTTGCTTGGCGTTTTGTGTAGACTTCGTTCTGGCTGAAGTGTTGCCGATTGAGCAGCGTGAGCGTAAAATCAACCACGCAAGCTGTGTTGGGGCTCGGATTTCTCAGTAACAAATGGACGCCCAACACTCGCTCGGTTGGCCGCTGGAAGGAGATTGCCCATCGGTGGTAACCAAAGCAGAAATCTTTTGTGGTTGCATCGCGATGGAAGTCGCGCGTCACAGACTTGGTTACGATGAAGGTGAATATGCCCGTCTCGGCGCGGTCGTTCAATTTGCTGAACCTGTTTAGGAGGGCCATCGCTTGAGCCAGAAGCCTTGATCGCGCGCTGGCAAACTGGCGCCAGCGCCACCTGCGCCCCCCAAATCCTCCTCCCGCTAAGCTCACCTCGCTCGCTCTCGTTGCACGCAGATACTTGGTGACCACTTGAACTGGCTAACCTGAAACTGGGCGCCCAAGGAGAGGGAGAGGAACAAACTCGATCTCTGGCCCTCGCTCGCTCGCTCGCCCCAGCCCGTCCGCGTTGGCCGCCAAGCTCGAGTGTAACCTTCGTTTTGGCCGCCAAGATGGCGGCGGCGGCGGCGGCGGCAGCAGCGCCCAGCCAGCGCCGGTCCAAACGGCGCATGTGCCCCAGCAAGCCGCCCACTCGGCCCCAAATGGACTGCAATGGCAATCCGCGGCCAATTCTAGCGCCCGGCTCCCCACACCCAAATATCCCTCCCTTAGAGCTCTCTCCCTCTCTCGCTCTCTCTCTCTCTCGCGCTCGCCATTCAGCCCCAAGTAGATTAATATCTCCCCATCACTGGCCACCAATTTTGGCGCTCCACTTGCTTGTCCAGCGCCAGAGTGGGGCTCACCTTTCGCGTACTGGACGAACACGTTCCATCCCGTCTACTCGTGCGCGTCGCCTCCTTATCGCGTTCAGTTGGCAGCCCTGCACTAGCCTGGCAGTTGGTGTTCGAACTCGAGTTCTAACCTCAAAGCTGCGAGTCCAGCGCGACCAAATCGAAGCCAGCGCAAAAGTCGCCAGCACGCTCGCAGCCTGCCAGCTCGATGGGTCAAGTCGCCAAGGTCACGAGCCAACTGGCCCAACTCTCCTGGCTGTCGGCGCTCAACATGTTTGCACGATCAAATGGGCTCTCTCAACGCGCCAACGCCAGCGACACCATCAAGCGCCTGCAAGTTGCAATCCAAAAGTTGAAATCCTGATCGGCGAGTTGATGTTTTGTAGATACTAATCCTCAGCTGCCCGATTCGCTTGCTCTAATCTTCGATCTCGGCGATTTACTCGAATGGACTCGCAGTTGTCCGCGTCCATTTGCGATTTACGAATCAAATGGCAAGCCGATTGTTTGGTCTCCTCGCGTAGAAATTTACTACTTTAGTTGGAATTAGGAGACGAGTCAAGCGAAAGGATGGTTTAAAAATGAGGCCACCAGCAACGAGGACCAGTCGAGTTAGTTCAACCTAGTCAAGTCCAGTTCAAATGGAACTAATTCTACTCCATTCACCGGCAAGAAGATTCATCCTCTCGAGACAACAGACTTGAGCAGTCCGCAAGTTCCAATCAATTCGGCTGAGCTTACGTGCGGAAACTTCGCCTCCGTCATCGCAAACGATCATGCTTTTGTTAACTTTTGCAAACACAAGTCCAAGGGATAGAGGAGCTAATCAGCCTGCCAATCCGGATGGGCTGCAGCCTGCGGGCCAGAGACGATGATAGCAGCAGATCACTTGTTGTGGTTGCACCAGCACACTAATAACAAGCGGCTAAATCCGAGCCATCAGCGAGCTGGTGGCGGCCGCTTTCGTTTGCGAGATCCAGGAGTCAACACTTGGTGGTAGCAGATACACTATCGCTCGGTGGGTGGCAATATGGTCCGACATACGAGCCCTTCCCTTGTGCTTCCAAGCCAACTTTAGCCCTACGGCTATAGATCTCCCAGTTCTCTCCTTATCTCAGTGCGCTTGTTTACCCCAGTCGAGCAGTAAAAGTGGTGAATACTCGCAATCACTTACATCCAACAACTCTTGCCGATCGCAACCCTATTCTGTCTGGTCCCATCTGCAGTTATTAACGACAAGCTAGCTAGCTATGCATCGCATAAGCGCGCGGCCTTTTCGCTAGAGCCTTCTCCTCGAGCGCCTCCTTTGTCCCCGTGCATCCACCTTAATCGCCCAACCAACCACAATCTTCCCTCGAATCACCACCCCAAACAAACAAGCAACTGTTCGAACATCCACTCTCATCAAATCGCCATCTAATTTATGGTCAAAGGAACAAAGCAGAGCCCGCAAAAGCGCAAGGTTTTTCATTGGTCACCTGATGCACTGGCAGCTCATCGGCTCACCTCTCAACTAGGCCACTTTGAAGAAGATGTCCAATGTTGTGTCTGACAAACAAAACAAACATTTGAATCACCACAACAGTCAGCATTGTTCAGTAGAGCAGTTCAACTTTAGAACAGATAGTAACTCTTTTGGTCAGCAGGAGTTTAGACTACCAATTGGAGAGGCGAAACAATTTAGTTCTATAGTTGGAAGGATCTCACCGGGCCAAAGCTCCAGCGATTGCATGCTATTTGGAGAGTTAAACTCATTCCTAGTCGGAACACCGAATGTCCATTCCAATCAGGTTTGCCAATATGCAAATGAGCAACGTTTTCAGTTTATTGATACTATTCCAGCACAATCCTCAATCGGTAGGATTGAGCCCAAATTTGCACCATCAAGTCCAGGCTTGAATCACCAACCAGACATCAAGTATCACAATAAGGGCATCAAGCGGCCAAACGATTCAGCCGAGCAACCGGTTAGCGTTATCATTACCCCCAACTCAAACACTATCAGCTATCACTCGGTGCAACCAAACACATCAAGTCTCGCTCAACCTGATACAAACCTCGACGGCATAGCTGTCGAGGGGCACAACGAGGAAGAGGTCGAGAGTGACGAGGAGCAAGGTTTTGACTATGAACCAGTGTTGACCAATATTCTAAATGAGAAAAAACTTGTGAGTATGAAACCAATCCTATTCAAATTGATGGCTATCAGACACTAACCTGAAATTAAATATCGTCGGCTTTCAGGCCCTATCCAATTCTCCTGATGTAATCGAATTCCTCAAGAGAATTCAGGGAAAATCAAACAATTGAGACTGATGCCGAGAATGTATAATTTCTATAATAATGATGGACTAACGAGACAAACATTTAACATTAACTCGCTGACGTTGCAGTTAGATTAATTTCGATGAAACTAGCTGACTATGGGTGTTTTCGTTTTTCAATCAAGTCCGTCTAAAGATTCATCACATTTCATATCAATCCAAATATCTAAGGGCTCGCCTGGTTGGCCTGATCGGTCAGTTTGGCTATGGTTCAGTGGGTTAGGGAGCTGGTCGTGTTCTCGAAATTCTGTCCCCGAATCTATCATGTTCATGGCACTAATAATATCCAAACCACGCTTTCTAATCAACTCGTTCTGATTCTCCAATTTCTTATTGCTTTCGCGTTTATCCTTGATTTGGCTAACTTTTGAGTTAATTTGTTGTTGTAAGTTTCCGACTCGGAGTATGAGATCACGTCTCTCATTGTGGATCATCAGGTTGCGATCGCGACCGGGGGCGGCAGAACGACTGCTCGATCTAGTATTATTCGTCGCCTGTTGATCGCTATCCTTAATTTCGTTATTTCTACCAGTGTTTGTAACATCGTTGTTTAGATTAGTAAGATCAATATCCTTAGCATTCGTGCTGATATTAGTGATTGGGGCAGCATTGTGCGCTGTTTGTTGTCGTTGGGGTTTTCTTGTGGTTTCTCTTCTATCTCTGACTCGAGGCTCGAGCCTCTTCTGTAGTGGCTCCAAGGCCCTTTTAGCTTGTATCGCCTCATGAGAAAATCTGGGATTGGCTGTTGTTCGTCTCCTTCGTTCGCTAGTTTTTGAATTCAGCTTGCTGAGCGCCTCTTTGGTCACCAAACCTAGAGCTTTAAAAAAGCTTTCCTTTGGGATGGTATTGTTTCCGTTCCCGTTTATGATTTCCAAAGTGAACCGTTTCTGCCTGGCTGAAATCCTTCTGATTTTGTCCTTCAATCGTTTTAATTCAGTTTCTATGTGATCGTTAGTTCCTAATTCTTGTCTCTCTATACTAAGCTTTGCATAGGACTGCACTGTGTTGAGCAACTTTCTTTGGAGCAAGTCGAGTAGACACCTTTGACCGGGTGTCAGCTGAATACCCAAATTGCCACTCATCACGACCTATTCTAAGATAGCTATACAATTGGAAAGTTATATAAAGGACTTACTTGCTAAAGAGTCCCCCTCGTATGGTAAGATGTTGCAAATTGCTCTGTAGATGTAGTGGCGTCTGTGAGTAGGGTCGAAACATAGGAAAATTATTGGGACCTGCATACGCAATTTAGCGCGGCAGGATTCGCGCTATATTTAGCTCAGGAGAGTGTGTAGGTCGAACAATACAATCTATACCGTCGATTTCATGTGTTTGTTACTCATGAAATCAGAAAAGATAGAAAACTAAGAAGATCACTGCCGAACTATTTTGAGTCATTTGACCAAGCAGCTCATTGATTGAGTTAGGCGTGGATTGGGTAGAGTCTACATTGATGATCTCACTGCTCCGGAAGGGCGAACTTTCCCGACAACCTACGACAGTATATTTACACAACCACATTAGCGTAGTGGATAGAGTTCCAAGTCAAATAGATTTGAAAGAAATCAACTGTTTCAAGTATGGGTGCCCTACTCAGTCTTTGTACCGTCGGACAGGTATGTTACACTCATCTCAGAACGAAAAAGCCTCTCATAAACCAGACATTAATTATAATTCTTGGCCCTTCTGAACAAATACTTAGCTGGCTTGCTGTTGTTCCAGTGCAGCCTGTAGCCTGGCATGTTCGGGATGCTCATCATGTCGGAATTCGACAGCAACACGTATTATGTACGCAATCATGCTACTCCTCAGCACCCTGGTATCCTGGATCATGTTGTCCGATTCAGTTCAGACCAAACTCCAGAATGCACCATTCTGTAGCTCGCTAGATATTTGTAAGAATGCCGTCGGGTATTTGGCTGTCTACAGGATCCTCTTCGCTACAACCATGTTCTTCGTAATGATGGCATTCATAATGGTTGGAGTGAAGAACTCGCGTGACGGACGTTCCGTAATCCAGAACGGGTTCTGGGGACCCAAGTACCTGATCCTGATTGCAGGCGTGATTGGCGCTTTCTTTATACCTGAATCGGGTGGCTTCTCAAGCACATGGATGGTCTTCGGAATGATGGGTGGCTTCTTGTTCGTTATTATACAACTTATATTGATAGTTGACTTCGCTCATAGTTGGGCAGAGCACTGGGTTGACAGGCTAGAGGAAACTGAATCCAGATGGTATTATTGTGGCCTGATATTTTTCACTCTCCTAAATTATCTGATCGCTTTAACTGGAGTCATTCTCTTGTTCTCGTATTATACTACTGGTGACTGTGGTTGGCAGAAGTTCTTCATATCTTCAAATCTGATTTTAAGCATTATCCTATCCATCCTATCCATTCTCCCCCGAATCCAAGAGTCGCAACCGAGATCAGGCTTGCTACAATCATCAATACTCACTCTGTACATCATGTACCTCACTTGGTCAGCGCTAGGCGATGCTGCCGGCAGTGGTTGTAAACCTAGCTTTCTACAGCCTGATCCAAACCAGTCGAAGACACGCTCAGACTCCCAAGCGCTGGTTGGTCTCGTATTGTGGTTTGCCTGTGTCATGTACTCCAGTATAAGGACATCGACAAATACCCAAATGAGCAAGCTCACTATGAGTGATCAAATTCTTCCTAAAGATACAGGTGATGCAGGCCAAGATATTGAAAGCGGAGGCCCCCCACAGTCTAGCTACGACAACGAAGATGAAGAAGTTGCCTATAGTTGGAGCTTCTTTCACGTTATGTTCGCATTTGCCTCATTGTACGTTATGATGACTCTCACGCATTGGAACGACCCGAATGCTTCCGTTAGTGAAACATTCGAAAACTCAGCATCCATGTGGATGAAAATGATCTCCAGTTGGCTGTGCTCGGGTTTGTATATCTGGACATTGATCGCTCCAATTCTCCTACCTGACAGAGATTTTTCTTAAGACATTTCGTGAAGCTCAACGTTTAACCCGGATCAGGCTCGCCATATACGAATGCATTCGACGGTCAAACTGACGAAAAAAGAATAAAATTCATGTGAAACAAACACCTATAGCTCCAAATTTAGTTTTAATTCATCAAAAATTCGACTATCATGGACGCTGCACAACTTTCCATCATAAGATGCGAACTATCGCCTATCCAGAGGTCTCTTAGCCATAGTTGAATCTAGGCTGAGGATGCATCTTGTTATCCATGTTACCTGCTGCCGCGTGCTTTTGGTGAAGCATCGCGGTTAGGGCTGGTCTAGAATGTCCAGCTGCCTGCTGGGGCGCAAAGATCTGTTGTTGAGTGTGCTGATGTTGCTGTATTTGTTGGAATGGCATAGGTTGTTGGTGTTGATGGCCAGATAGGCGGACTTGTTGTGATTGCATGTGCTGCTGGTCCGGACCATGATGGTGCTGCCCTGATTGGTACTGGATTTGATGATGCTGGTGTTGTTGCATATGTTGTTGCGCCTGACCTTGCATTTGATGTTGGGCCTGGAGTGGGTGCTGAGACTGCATTCCCATTTGGATTGGAGGTTGTTGCGGCTGATTGAATAAGTTGTTACCGGAATTCTGTTGTTCGTAGTAATTATTCGGTACAAATTGATTGCTTTGTTGGGGTTGAGATTGGTATTGGAAGTCATACACACTCGGCTGTTGGGGTTGTTGCTGCTGGATCTGCTGTTGCTGCTGTGTAATCGGACTCCTGCGAACAATCATACCCTGGGACGGCTGTTGGATCTGGTGCATAGGCATCTGACTTGGCTGTGAGTTTTGAGCCATCTTGGCCTGATTTACTACCATGGGTTGATTGGCATGATTCATTGCCTCTAGGTTGTTTGGGTAAGACGGAACTGAAGACGATATCATACTCATCTGATTGGGGTTCTTGATTATGTTTGAATTTGGTATGTTAGCGTTAGCGTCAATTACGGGATTAGTGTCCTTCTTAGTTGCTCGCTTCCGTCGGGGTGCTTTAGGTTTCGGTGGGGGTGTGGCTGAAATGGCAGGCGATCTTGCAACAACCATGGGCGATAGCGATCGGTTAGCTAGACTGGGCGGAGGTGTAGGCGTAATCTTTGGAATATTCGAGGGCGGACGGGGAATGAGCTCCGGTGTTCGTATGTTAACCACAGGGGACATGGATGATGGAGGCGGGGGAACATTGCCAGGGGCAGTAATGGGAACGCTAGATTCAGTTGTTCCTGAAGCGTTCAAGTGGTTTTGCAAAGCGTTTAAAGCTGACACCTGAGGAGTTGTGGAGCGACTAGAATCTGACTGGACTGGTGCCAGTAGACTTGAAGCCTGCGAATTATTCAATAGAGATTTAGAGTCAACTATCGGCGGTTTCGCTCGATTCGACATGGCAGCATGTTCAGCTTGAATGGCAGTCTTGATATTTTCAATCATTGTTTCAATTGGTGTGGAATCAAAAAGCAAATCAATCGGTAACTCGCAGTAATCTTCGAGCAAGTCCTCTCTTCCAATATAATGCTCGTCCGGGGGGTCAATACACATGGCGCTATCGTCAGTTGATTGACTACCAGATTCATGTTCCCTCTTGGCCCAAGGCGATCCTTCATCATTAGCTTCAATGAGACTCTTCAGAAGGGGATTGCTTTGTGAGGGTTTCTTCTCGGTGTTACTCCTTTTGGCACTGGACGGGCCCTCATCGATGGCAGGTGTTTGGCAAAAGTAAGCAGTTGAGTGTCGGATAGTATGAGTGTGCCAAGACATCAGCCGATTGTTCTCATCCACTCTCAAGGGCTTCTGCTCCAAACGGACTGCACCAAACCAAGGCCAGCTGAGAGGGGCCGGATTTTTATGGCCCTCTATGAGGTCCCAAGGGCTCACTTCTTGCAACTCAGATACCTTCAGGCCCTTCTTTTTATCTATTGAGTAGAAATTTTCAACCTTTTCACCTTTAGTGTCAACTAAACTTCCCATCGGTTCGCATGTTATCACCTCTGTCATTTGACGCACAAGAGGCATAAGAGGATTGATGAGCTTCATCTGTATGAAGCCCTTCTCCTCAAGAGCAGCCAGCTCTTTGCGAAATTTTTTCATCAAATTCTGGTATTGCTTCTTCGCCTCTTCTTTTTGCTCCAATGGATCAGAAGCATAGGCTGAGTGTATGAGCATTGCCAGCATATCAAGCACCGAAACATATAGTCCATAATCTACCTGCGGATCGACCAGATTATTCATTATAAGTAGGAGAAGTAGTGTTGCCCAATCAGATGTTAAGCTGGCTGATTTCTGGATGGTGTCAAACATCTGACCAATGAGACAAAGTCTAAGCTCGAGTCCATCCTGAAGAGACTGTTTGTATCCGATGTCATCAACCTTCTCATGGATTGCTTGATACAGTTGACTGTTCAAAGATGTTAACAGTGTATCTCTCTCCCTGTCTTGATTTCTAAGGCAGGATAACAGAAGAGATAGAAAAGGCTGAAATCCAAGAAGCGAAGTTGATGCCAAGTTCGAGGGATTAGTTGAAGCACTTCCTCGTTGCGATAGAGTGCGCTCCTTGAATTTAGTGGAAGCTGCGGCTGTTGATAGGTAGGTCTGGTTTAAAGAGGGCAAAGAGTTTGCTCTAACCGAAGCAGACTCCATGAGGGCAGCCGAGGCTTTGATAATACGACTTTGAACGAAGCTAGGTGGCTTAGTTAGCTTGTCCAATAGGGGCTCAATCAGCCAGACCTTGTTTATGTTTGTGATTGAATTTGTAACGCTAGGCGATCCATTCATTGTCTTGGTGACATTGAAGCATTCGTTAGAGTCGTCAGAACCTTTCTCGATACTCTCATTTTCCTGGCTCGATTTTTGGAAAAACTCCACGACCGCCTTCGCGAGATTATCAAGCCAGTCATTAAGCATTGAATTTGATTGAGATTTACAATATGCAAACATGAACTGTAGTCGCATTAGTGATAAGCGCATCGACCAAACATCCAAATTTTCGAACATTTTCACAATGCTGGCAACCTGATCGCTTCCTTGATCGTCGAGGCCAACATCAGCTTGTTTTTCAGGGGATTTGTTGTAACAAATCATGTATAATAGACGTTGTGATTGTTTCACATCGATTCTCGGATCAATCAAGATGTTCTTGTCAGTATCAGTGGTGGTGAATATTTCCGAATCGAAGAGGCATTTATCATGTAACCATCTCTGAGAGCAAAGAAGTCTGAGTATTGCATCGGCAAATTGATGCAGACTAGCTGTCTGGAGATTAGTGTTTTTGATGTTACAGTTTGAGTCCGAGGTCATCAAACTCTGAGATCCATCATCATTTTCCGGATCTTTTCTCATGTATCCTAAGCCGTCCATGCTCATTTCGTCGAAAGTGTTCTCGATTTTAACTTTCCCTGCTAGCTCTGGTTCATTTGTTGGACTGGCCCACATCGCCAGAACACGTATCGCTTTCAATAAGGTGATGTGACACTCTGTCTTAATATTACAACATGCTGATCGTAGAAGGTGGTGGTCGCATAGATATTTCAAAGCGAGTGGTGAATCAGAGCTACTGTCGTTGTCTATGTTCACCGTTTGGAGCAGACTCATTGATGGTATGGAGCCCAACAAACCGCCGTAATTAGGAGTGCTATTGCCACCATAGTTAGGGAAAGCAGATTGCCCGAAAGTATTGTGGGCGTTCATGAGCGATGTTTGGCCTGATCTAGACTGGCTAAAGGGTGTTTCGCGATTCCTGAATAGAGTTAACAAAAGGTGACAAGTCAATCGGACACCAGGCTCCGTGAGTTGTCGGTCAATTGACCCTAAGGGAGCGAGTATGGCTCCTATCGCACACTTGATAATGAACTCATCCAATTCTAAGCATCGTCTTGCGACCAATATAGCTGTGAATATAGCGATATTGTCCATAACTAGGGGCTCTGATATATTGATCTTGCTCAAGAGCTGCCCATAACCAAGATCACGCTGGGCCGAACAGCAAAGGGCTTGCAGTGCCAATATCCAATCATTGATGAGTGATGGACACTTGGAAGTAATATCAGCACACAGGACGGCGATATCGTTGACAAGATCAGGATAGGTTGATGTCGCCGTCAAATAAATTGCATCACACACGAATCGATACCTGATCCCTGGGGCCTCGTTCATTTGACGAACTATTGGAGAGTCGTGAGAGTATAGTTGCTGACGGATACTGATCGTGATATCACTCGCGCTCATTTGTCCAAAATTAGTCGAAGATTGGACACCAGAGCTAGCATTTAGAATAGGATTGTTGCTGCTGTTCGAATATAAACTACAAGCCCTCAACTGGCCTACGATTGCCGATAGGAATGATGGGATCCACTCGTGTTCAAATTGACTACTGTAAGGCGATGGTGGAGTGTGCTGCAGAGCTTGCTTAATTCGTTGGATAAGGCCTGAGAACTGATCGAAGGTTCTTCCGGTCTGAGCCGAGTAGAGGTCATAGAGGTAATAGAAGATAACTCGCTCAGCCGAGGTTGTGCAGATACCTGGGCTAGACACATGAGATACTAACTTATGGAGCGAGTCAAATATGGAGAATAACTCATCGCGGGACAACAAGAGAGCGCAGCTGTGGTACCTATATAACATTCCTATGATGCAGAGCGCGATTGAGTGCGTGTACTGATTCGCGAGTAGCGGACACTTCAACTTGATCTGCGCCTCTATATCTGGTAGTTCTTCAAGTATCGGAATTACAAGCTCCAGAAATCCGCTAACATTTGAGGCGATTGTAAAGAGATCGAAAACAAATGATAACGACTCCAGAGTTGGCAATGAGAATGTTTGGCCGTTCGAAACTCCAGTGAACATCTCGAGGACGGTGATCGATAAGCTGTTGGTTATTATGTGTTGATCATGATGATTCAAAGCTTCAAACTTGTTCATAGTTATCTCTGGATTGAAACCATCCCGGAAGGCCAGCTTTTTGATCTTACCGCCATCATTTATATCTCTTGATGCTCTTCTATGAAATAGTTTGCTCAAATCCTTGATCAATTTCTTCATCCCATGTCGCATCTCCTCCCTCTCTTTACCAAAACCATAGAGTAGGAAGTTCCTTTGGTTTATATCTTGAGCAAAATTTTCGTCGTCGGGGACTGGAAAATGTTTAACATATGTCAGGTGACGATGTTCATTCGGATTCTTGGTCGCCTTCTCATCAACCGCTGGACATGCTCCCATGAGTTTAGATTCAACTGCGTTCTGAGCAAAGTTATTCGTTGACATCACATTCGAAGAAGTCTGCCCTGATTGCTCCAAATTTGCTGGCCTATCACTCATTCCAAATGGGGATAACTTATTTATCTGCTGGTTTTTACTGCTAGCCTCCTCACGAAGACTCCCGCCGAGATAGTCAGGTAATAGAATGTCGGCTGCTTCATCTTGCTGCCCCTCCTTGATATCTTGGAGAATTTTGCCGAGATCAGCGTCAACATCATCTATGTGATTATCGAGCAGTCCATGACCTTTGTCCTGATTCTGTGAAACGTTTTGCTGGGACGAAACGGGACTGAAACCCAATGACCTCAGCGATTGGTCCGCATTCAACCCGAGCTTATTGCTCGATAACGGATCCAGATGAACGCTCTGATCATTGTTGGTTGTGGACACAGTCAGTGGATAAATATTTGGTCCACCAGTTAAACCCTGAATGGCATTTGTTAAGATAGTGTCTGACTCATTCTTGATAGAGTGAGGTTGCTTGACTGAACCGGGTTGATTGAGGTTACTGTTAGGGGCTGGAGAGTCAACACTATGAGCCTCTGTGCTGATAATGGAACTTTTGGTGAGGTCGTTGAACATTCCTCTCGAGATCAAAGTGCACATATAATTGTAATGCGAGAAAATATCACATCTTATCAGCTCGCTGAATAACAGGACGAGATTCTTGAATGCCTTTCTGTTATCCACACTATCTTCTTGAGTATCTTCGATCACTGGAGCATTTTCATCAAGAAATTGGACCAATAGGTTCTGAAATAAGAATTGAGTAACATCTTGCTGATCATTGTTGGATTCAGATTGAGCCTGATCTGAGCCCTTTGAGTTGGCAGATCCATCTATAAAGATCATATTGGTGTTCGATTGTGATTTGGAATCTTCAGCCTTTCTGGTCTTATTTGAACTGTTTCTGATGGCTTCTGCTTCGCTAGATTGGTAGTCGAATTGACGTTTTTCTAATAGTCGGGCCACAACCAATGCTCTATACTCTCCAGTTCGCTGTGTAGTCGTTGCCCATTCGCATAGTAATTTAATCACATCTTCCTCATAGTAGTTCTGATTGGATATTTGTTCATTCACATGATCTTGCTGACTATTACCAGAATGATGCGCAGCTTGTTGATGCTTATTCTTTTTGCTATGATCTGAGCTGGTAGAATGGCTGAATATTGCTGAGGTAGAGCTCAAATCTAATATGCCTGAATTGGAGGTGGGATTATTGGAGGCTTCAGGTGAAGGTTGAATAGTTTGGGAGCTCAAGGATTTACTACTCAAGTTGCTGTCCGTCGAGGGGAATATTTTAGAATATAATAGATCTATTGAGTTGATTGAGTCAATCTTGTCGAAGTTATGCTTATCAAGGATATCCATCACAGTCAGCAACCTATTCACTAAACCGCCTTTTGAATTTTTAAATCGATTTGAACTATCACATGACCACTTCGAATCTACCATTGCACTTCGATGTAGGATTTCTCGCTCAGCATCGTGGATAGACTTTCTGAGTTCGAAGTTGAGATCAGATTCCATCATAGGTAGGTTAGATGGGAGGCAAGGTAGATGATCCAATGGAGAACCTTGGAAGACTGGAGGAAATTTGGCATCGATTATATGATGTCTCACCATAGCTGTGGGACATTCGATGCATATCACTTGTATTATTGACGATAATATGTAGATCGCATTCTTGTATAGGTTGTTTTCGCTATTCTCTTGATCAGCGGAGAAACCTTCAACGAAATTGTGTTGGCTTTCAATAATTTGTGCTTTAACAATGTCCAATATACTATTGGCGGTTAGATGATTATTGTTCGCTGAAGAGCTTGAATTTCTCAACAAAGAGGAAGATTGAGTATCTGAAATCCTACTATCAAATTGGTTATATTTGCTAGTGGAGTTTGTGTTGATCAAAGAATGTCTTGCCATGAAATTGTCAGTGAGTCCAAAGTTAACCAGTGGATTGTTATTATTCGATGATTGTTGTTGCAGTTGTTGTTGCTGAGCCAGTTCGTGTTTACGCGCAGGCCTGCCAGTTAATGGGTGATGATGTAGGGCTTGACCTAACTTCTTGGCACAAACATGAGCCAGACGCCTAGATAGAACAGCTGATCTAGAGAAGTCAATAACATATTCTAAAATCAAGGGACATATCACCCTCACAACTAAATCGTTAATAGGTCTTTTCTTTTCGAATAACTCGAGAAGAAAGCAGAGAAAGTCGTATTGATCTAAGAGACCTTCGTCGAAGAGGTAACGGGCTAGTTGAGTTTGGTATTGCCATTGGTTGTAGGTGGGTGTAAAATCTTCGTGCAAGATAGGTAGTGAGGTCATTGAAGTAGCGGACAAGGAGGCTGCCGAGGCGGTGTGGGAGGTCATCAGAGTTGCGACTGATGTGTGTATGTTTGCCGTGAAATTTGGCTGGTGGTTGAGCAAAGACGATGTGTAGCTTTCGGCCAGGGAATTCTGAAGATGTTGATGAAAGCCTGACCCTACTGGCGTCGGCGATAACTTTGATGAGGACATTGTAGGCGGCGTTTGCTTAATAGTATTGCGTTGTAGGAGAGATTGGGAGCCAGTGAAGGCTCCAGAGGATGGGTTTGTAGATCCTGGCTGCTGTTGGGGGGCTATTTGTTGCTGTTGTTGTTGTTGCACTTGCTGGACGTGTTGCTGGGATTGCTGGTAGAATTCGGACATTCTGATAGATATCTCTTTCAAGTACTTTGTGAGCGCTGCTGTCAATTCCTGGTACTGGTCGGGTACCTGACGTTTCTTGGACTTAGAGCTAGACTCAGACAAGGCAACCGCATGAACGGCAGACATCTTAATAAACCAAACCGCTTTTGCTAATGGCACATGGCTCTCGTACAACTGACTGAACATGCCCTCTTTACTGTTGAATATTGGTATCCTCTTACCAAGTTGACCCAAAGATTTAGTACCATTAGCTAAATCTCTGAACCAGTTATCTACGGCATGTTTCGTCTTGGCATGAACATACCAAATCTCTTTTGTGTTTACAAGTTGTTTCTTCTTCTGAGTATCTTTAAGTGTGTTGATACGATGCTTTTCACTCAATAGGGCGCTGAAATAGACTCCGAACGCATCAATATTTGCATTCTTAGCTGTACCAAACTCATCTAATGTGTTTGGACTGGATAATAGTGGGAAACTTGTGTAACCTTGTTTAACGTTGACCGACGTTAGCTCGTCCTCCTTTTGCTTTGGGTCCTGCGGATAGATGTCAGGTGGGCCAAGTTTGGGCATTGCCCTTTTGAGTGGCCTCCTGATCTCCATGGCCACTTGAATATGACTCGGAGTTTCAATGCAAATATGGTTTGTTATACTGAACTTTTAAGTGATGTCTTCAATGTGGTGACTTGGCCAGCTAATGAGGGCAAACACACCAACTCAATCGCTAATGGATGCATATACGAGCAATGGATGTTTCAGTGATATAGATAACAATCATAATAATGGTCGACAAATTCTTTCTAGACGTCTGAGAGCGGATCCTTAGCGCTGACCTGAGGGAGGAAAAATTGTTTTGTAGCTAAATTAATGTTTAGTCTATGGCTTAGAGTATAGCAAGTCAGTGAGTGAGACAGACGGACGGACAAGCAAACAGACTGAGGTTAGCCAGTTAGAAGCATACAGTTCAAGCATCTTTCGTACACTGAACGACGTTCGTTGTCTCCATCGTGAGAGGTTTTGTGCGCCAAATTTGAACTCCATCTTAAAGACAGTTTGCGGTCGAGGCTTTGGAGTTTGAATTTGAATTTTAAGCCAGTTAGTTGGTAATTGGTGATCGCGAGCATAGAGGGTTACATTTGGCAACATAAGTTTCGCTCGGCAGCCGAATTTTAACGACCGACCGGAATCGTTCTTGCGCATATTAGTGCGCCGCCGAGCGTGAAGTTCGGACAGTTTGCTACGCGTTAATTGGCAGAACATGACTGATTGACAGGCGATCTCGTAACAATGTATATGAATGTACCACAATGTTAACGTACGTACGAATGCCAAGTATTTATGGTTGTTAGTTTGGTTCGTCCGCCACTAGATGGCCATGTGGTGCGCATTGCGCTGAGCTCACCACGCTAAAGTAGGGATGGACTCCTGGCGCCAATCATTGCTCATGCGGCTTGATTGCTGCCGAATCCTCGAAAGTCAATTGAAAATTCAGAAGTCACAGAGGAGGAATCGATATTGAATATTCGAGAGAGAAGTTTGCTACGTGCAATTCGATCGGCCGGCGATTGTTCAAAGAGACGGCGAGCGGCGCAATTCTTTGACCAAGATAGGACCAATTTGCGGCCCGACGGTTGGCTGGCCAATCTCAGTGGCGGCGGCGGCGGCAACCTGTTTGCTCGAATGGAACTGGGCAGAGGGGAGGAGTGCAAAAGGGAGGAAAAGAGCAACGATCGGGCGAGAAAATTGCATATTTTGTCCTCCGATTTGGCCACTATTTACAAGAGAGCGAAACACAATGCAATCGTGACCGAGAAAATTAGACGCAGCGGCGAGAGGGCGATGGGAACAGGTAGCCGGTTGGCGTTTGCAAGCGAGCGAGCGGGCCGGCGGGCGTCAACTCAGGCCAGTTGGCGCCCCAGCTCGAGCTCAGTGTTTCTGTGGCGGCGCTCTCAGTTCAAGGTGCACTCTGCGCCTTGAACCTAAAGCGCGCGGACGGAAGTGAACGCGGATCCTTATCTAGCTTGCGCTTCCAAGCGATGATTTATGAACCCAAATTTTTGTTTCAACTTTCATATTTCGAAGGTGCACGATAAATCAGATTTCAGTGTGTGATAGTGATAATTAGTTGATTATTGAAATGTCAGCGCGCTGAGCGGCAGTTGGCGGCGGCCAGCGGAGATTGTGGCCCCATTTGGCTGGCCGCTCATTGGGCCAAATGCGAGCGCAAATTGGAACAAACGATGGCCTCTCTTGGCCCAACAACAATCAGCTGCTTGAAAGTATTTGCATTACCTATCAGCGAGCAATGCCATTCTCTCTAATTCTGCTCTGCCCGTTTCATTGCTTATAATCGAGCGCAAAAGTTTGCGGTTTTAGAGCCAAATGGTTGGGGCATCCTGAGCGAGCTGACACGCTAGCCTATTTTGGTGATTATTTAAGCTGGAGGAGAAGCCATATTTGTGTGGTCACGGATGATTTGCCTTTTTCCGCTGGCGCAGACTCACTTTGGCCTTTTAAAGGGTTTTGAGCTTGGTTTGATCCACCTGAGCCAGCGTTCAATCGGCCCTTTCCATTCCCATTGGAGCCAATTCAATTGGCCGATAATTTTGGCGTCGGCGGGCGAAAGTTGTGGCCAGCGAGTGGCCATGATTAATGATGGTCGCGAGCTTCCGTCGGCGCCAGTTAACAGGGACGAGCGGGCGCTCTCACTCGCTCGCTCGCTGGCCAGCAGGGAGAGAGAGAGAGAGAGCGGACACATTTTAAGCCGCACACTCGCTCGCCGCCGCCGCCGCCGCCGCCACCAAGTTCCGGTGCTGCCGCGGGCGGAAGTGTCCCGCTCGAGAGGGAGCGGCCGGCGCATGCGTTTGTGTCTGGGCCGCAAACGGGCCGAGCCGCTGACAGGGCCACGTGCGCCCCTTTCAAGCCGGCGGCTCGGCCACAATGGGCCAACATCCGCCACTCAATTAGACTAACTCGAATCACTTGAGACTAAACACGGCGCTCCCAATTGATTTTGCTCCCCTTCCGGCTCCAAGCGGCCAGCTCGGCGGCAAAGTTGGCCGCTCGTGTTAGCAAACTCGTAGATCTCCAAACTCATAAACCAAAACCCTCCTCTCCTACCAAAGGCTGTCCATGTTTTCCACTCAAAGCAAACGGGCCAAGTTGGCCGAGCAGAGTTGGTCGCTGTCTCTCGCTGCCAGCGCAACGCGGCCAACCCGACGGGGGATATCAATTTGCATGCTTGCTCTGATTCACAAACTGCAATGAGCGATCGTCGCCAGAGCAAAAGCGAGAGCTAGTTTTAGAGAAGCGAAAGTAATCATCATGAATAAGTGGTTCACGCTACGATTGTCACACGTAACAACTGGACACACTGGCCCTTGAGTGTAGCCAAGCTTGGTTTGCTTGAGTTTAGATTTGCCATGTTAGACTGAATTGGCTTGAGTGGCGAGAGGAGGGAACTTTTAAGTTCGCGCTAAACAGGAAACGAGAAACGAATGCGTGGCGGACAAACCAGGAGCGAGCAATCTGGATCCAGCCGCCCATTACAACAGCCAGCCGCCCAAAGGCTCTCCCCTTTGCCTTCCACTGAGCCCAATCGTGGGCCAGCTAGACTCTTGGCGCCTCCAAAGGCTGCAAGCGAAGTGTTCGTCGAGAGACCTTGACGTCGCCAATCGATGGGTTAAATGGTGGGCCAGTTTGTTTGTTGGCTCCGCGCCCGCTCACGCAAGCACCCAATCTAACAGCTCTTCCTGCTTCCAGGCCGCGCTAGCGCCCCGCAACTCGGCCTCCAAGTCTGGTGCAAAGCGGACAAGGCCGCGCTCTGCTCCGCTCTCGAGTGGGCGGCTGGCTGGCAGGCAGGTTGAGCCAACAGGGGCATCGAGGAATGATGGCTTGCCGATGGGCCTGTAGCGGTCGGTTTGCGCCCATGGTCGGCAGGTGGCGCTGGCCGTTCGGATCAGTTTGCGCGCGCAACCGAGAGCGCTGGCTCGCGCTCATGAGAGATTCATGATAACATTATCTGCTCGCCTATAAGTCCATTTGATTGATCATAATTATCCTGATTGTTCGTGGTAATTTGAGCTTGGCTTGCGTCCCTCTCGCTGACGAGCAGAGCAGAGCAGAGTAGAGCTGAGCTGAGCTGAGCTGAGCTGGGCTGAGCTGGGCTGAACTCAGCTGAACCCAGCTTGGCTATAGGCGGGCCAGTGATCTTCGGTCGGTTGGTCGGCCGGTCGGCCAGCCGGGCAGGCGGATTGGAGCGATGGGAGGGAGCCGAGTGGCAATTTGGCCGACAGCTGCGGGCGGCCGCCGTCAGTGGCGCCGCCGAGGGGGCCGCCACCAGGGCCGCGAATCGTTGCACCTGGGGCCCGATCCATTGGCCACACCGGTCGGAGGAAGTGGCGCGCGAGGCAGGGGAACGGCGGACAGGAAGCGAACCGTTCGGAGCGAGCGCGCAGACGGGCGAGTTCTCACACTCAGCGCGCCGTCATTAGCTCGCCAGCCGGCTACCTGTTGGCCGCCCCATCGCTCCTGTTTACATTGCGCCACTCGACGCGCGGCTGCCTCCCTTTGAGCCGAACCGCATCGAGCGGCTCCCTCTCGCTCTCAGGCGGCGCCGGCTGCCTTCGGGCGCTCGCCCGCAAACTGGCGCGCTCAGTTTGGTCGCGATCGGCGAGCGAGCGAGCGGCAAATTAGATTACTCCGGCCGGCCAGCGCCTATAAGTGGCCGGCTCTCTCGCCTGAGATTGGGCCGCCAGCTGATCTGGCTGGCGGGCAAGTTTACGCGCCAGCTCCTGTGCGAGCGCCCGATTCTTTGCTCGCTCGCTTGCTCGAACTTTGCGTCTGCGAGTGAAATTGGACGAAAGGGATACACTCGCCAATGGAGGCTGGGCGAGCTTTTGCGAGCAACCAGAAGTTAAAAACTAAAAAGCTCATCATTTGTTGTTGCTCTTGCCGTCGGCCTTAGCAGCAATTGGCTGGCTGGTCGGCGGCGCCATCGCAGACTCGATATCTGCGTGTTCAATTCAATATTATTGTTTGCCACCAATTTTCTCTCGCTCGCTCGGGCTTTCCGCTCTCCACTGGCTGCTGCTGCTGCCGCCGCTGCCGCCGCCAGCCGGCCAAGTCGCGCAGGTAACAGCGCCGCCGCCGCCGCCACTTGTTTCCCCAAACGCACGCCCATTAGCCGCAGTGACTCCGAGCCAACGCTGCTAGCTGATTGTTGCGTGATGTTACAATTTGCAACTTTCAAAGCAAAACCCTCGCAGAGAATAAGACAAGACAAACGATTTGAGATAATAAGTCAATCATTATCGTTTACCATGTCAGCCTATTGAAAATATTAACATTGTGTCGCTTGCAGGCCGGCGAGGCGGCGGCGGCGGCGCTCGACCAATGGAAGCGGTGCCAGCAGCAGCAGCAGCAACAACAACAACAACAACAAGTGCGCAACTGGGCTCGCAAAGCCCTCGAGCGCCGGCCGGCCGAGCGAGGGATCGAGCGGCCGCCAACTCGGCCGCCAATTGTCGACTTACGTGCCAAATCAATTCAAATTTTCGCTTTGATATTATCCGGCAGCGCGAGAGTATTACGTAAGCCGGGCGGAGTGCTCGCTTTGAGGGCCGAGCGAGGCACGCAAAGCGGCCACTTTCCGCCCCCCCCCCCAAATCAATCCGCTCGCTGGCTGGCTGGCCTGCCCTCGAGCGGCCCGCAAACTAATTGATTGCTCCCTCCCTACCTGCGAGCGCTCTCGGCGGCTGATTGGCGCCGCTCGGCCCGTTCACCTGTCGTCGGCTTGCAGCGTTCGAGCGCAAGCCCATCGGCCGGCCGCCAGCTGGCTGCGGCGAGCGGCGCGCGAGCTAGCCGTTTTCCATAGCAGAACAATAGCACACGAGCGGGCCACTCGAGCGGCCGATCTAGTTGGCCGCCCCAATTGGCCTCCCTCCTGATTGTCAGTCGGCTTGCCTCTAATTTAAACCGACCAAAACCCGCAATTAGAAGAGGGCGCGCTGCTCGAGTTGCAGTGCTGTTGTTGTTGTTGTTGTTGTTGGCGGCGTTGGCGAAATTAAATTGTCACTTTTAAGAGCAACACCTGAGCCAGTTGGGCCGCTCGCTCTGTTTACTTTGTTCCAGCTTGGCCAGTTTGCGCGGAAATCGAAACTCTAGCGAGAGACGGAGACAGAGAGCAAGTTCAGAGCGAGGAAAAAGCGGCCGCCTCTCAGGTGACAGCGACAAAAAGTTGCCGCCGAATTGTCGCCCCTCTAAAGCGAGCAAGCGAGCAAAAGCAGGTAAAACGGAAGAACAAGAGCGACATTTGGCCAACGAGCGGAGGAACTTTTTTCCTCATAGCAACTAGTCCGCTCAGCGCCGAGTGGAGGAAATAAATTTAATTTACTGAATCGAGATCATCGATTTGGCTGCCAGCTGAAACTGGCCGCCCTATTTCGGGCTCATTTTAGGTTCAAGCCAAAAGTGGCACCAGATTGCACAGGATTCCGTCCGGCTTCCTCACCTGGCCCTCGCTCGTCCTGTCCTGTCCTGTCCTATTCTGTCCAGCCAAAGCAACGGCAACAACAACAACAGCAACTGCGGCTGCAATGGCAACGTTCGGCAGCTTAATCATCATTACAATTCACTCATTGATTTCGTAGCCGCCGCTCATTCACACTTGGCTGCGCTCGCGCTCGTTTACCTGAGGCTGCAGCGGTGGCGGTGGCGGCTGCTCGGCCAGCAACGCCGAGTTCAAGTGTCGTTTCTAAACTGGGCTCGCTCAAGCCAACTTGCGCCCGCTTATAGAGCCAAGAGCGGGCGAGTTTAATACAATTAAATAGTTCTACTTCATTTGCTGCCCTTGCAAGCGCTTGACTCGCCAAACTCTGCCCGCTTGCCTCAACTCGCGAGAGCCACTCGGATGCCAATGACAACAATAATCAAATTATATACCTTGCGTGCACTATGCCCGCTTGGCCTCCATTCGTTCAGCATTAGAGCCAGCAAACTAGTGGATGGAACTGGTAATTTGGTTTAAATCAGAGTTGAGGCGGCGACGCAAGCTGCTTACAGCTCGAGCGCTCGTTTTGGATGGAAATGGGGAGACAATTTTGCGATCATTAGCTTGGCGAGCGGAGGAGGAAGTGAGCTGACTAGCTAAGCGGCCAGCTCGCCACACACAAAGTGACAATTTGCCCAACCTTCTCGGTTTGGCAGCAAGCGAAAGGCGCAAACGCAAGCCAGTGCCAGGTTCATTGACTTTGGTGGTTTTAGATGGGAGTGAGGATGAAACAATGGGTTTCCTTTGGGAGTGTTGGGCTTTGCGAGCTAGACTTGAGGCGTTGCTCCAGTTGGGCCGCTTGGTTGGTTTGTTTGTCCGCTCTTCGGGGGGTGCGAGTCGCGCTCGCCCTCGTCCCTTTTTTCCCGTTCCCGCGCGGCCCAAAGTGCGTGTTAAAATCAACAATTGGTGCGCCCAACCTAATCATTAGCGTTGCCGCCGCCGCAGCCTCTCGCTCACCTTTGGTCCAGCCTCCTGCGGCTGCGAGCCAGGCTTTTCCTCTCGCAACCGCCGCCGCCGGCCGACCCTCATTTTGGTCAATCTTTGGCCTAATTTACCGCCCGTTTCGCTCCCAAGCTCCCGGCGCTTTGAGTCGCCGCCGCCGCCGCTGCCACCACTACAACAATCACGCAGCTAATGTATCATTTTTGGCCATCCAATCTGTTTGCTCGGCGGCCGATCGAGCGACCTGAGGACAAAATATTGATCGGCTACCAATAACAACAATTATCTCCCACTACTGCCGCTGTTGCCGCCGCAGCCGCTCACCTGTAATTATATCACTGGCCTCTTTTTGTCACCAGCGGCGGCCTCTTGTTCCCGCCGCCGCCGCCTCCTCTTGCCTCTCTCAGGCGGCCAATGGGCAGCGGCCGCTTATTGGGTTAGGCGCCGGCCCTTTGAGCGGCGGCCGGCGGAGGTGGAGATTTTGTTAGTTTTATAATTGAATTCAGGGCTCTCGACTCGAATGGGCCTCTCGAGCTGGCAGCTCCACATGAAAGACGGCCGCCCCACCGGCTGGCCAATGACAAATTGCGCCCCCAGAGTCGGACAGGATGCAGGCCACTTGCACAAGCGAAGCCGAACGGGCGCCAGCTGGACTTGCGAGCGCTATCAGCGCGCGCCGATCGCAGCCTATTAATTACCTTCCGCTCGCTCGCCGGCCGCCGATGACAGAGTCCCGTCCCTCCGCACTTTTGGAGCCGCCGCCGCCGCTACTTTAAAGTGCCCGGTCCAACCTGTAGCCGTCGAGCGGCCTGTGTTACTTTGATTGATGGGACACAACGCGCGCTCTTCCTCTCTCTCCCTCTCTTTCTCTTTCACCCTCAGCCAGCCGAACGGGAGCGCAAAAGGTCGCGCGAATGAAAACAAAACCGCCGGCTTCCATTGTCTTTCCCGCCGCCAGCTTGAAAGTCGAATCCATTTACTACCTTTAGCCGACAATGATTGATCTCGATATTTTGCCACTCGAAAGGATGGAGGCAACAAGTTGGCTTTGCGCTCGCCGGTCCAAAGTGCGGCTTGCCCGCGAGCTGAACAATTTGGACCGTAATTAAGCTCGCCCAGGTAGAGCCGCTCGGATTTGGGGGGAACGTTTTTAGCGGACAACGAGGATCACGATCGGCCGATCGGTCCAGCTCACGTCCAGTCCAGCTCTCCTCCAGTCCAGTCCAGTCCAATCCAATCCAATCCAGTCTGGCCCATCTGCGGTCTGGCCGGCGCGCGAACAGGGAGCCACCTCCAATTTAAATCCAAATTCGTGTCTTACTGGTGAGAGAGTTGAGTTTGGCCGGCGCATGGATAAGGCCGATTGTTTTGCGCTTTCAAGAGCACGAACGAGCCCAAGTGGATGGGAATCAATTTTTCCATTATAAGCGGCCAATTCGTCTAGCATGCGAGCGCTCGAAGGCGGCGGCGGCGCGTTATTATGGTCGCCTGCATTATCCGCACCTGGGCCAGGTTCGCAATCGGCTCCCTTGTTCAAACAACGGCAGCAGCGGCAGCGGCCAAGCCAATCAAGGCGGCCAACACGCACTTAAAGCATCAGGCGAGCGCTTGACTTTTCTCACAAGCGCGCAAGCTGCTCGCTCGGCCGCTTCCGTTCTGGGGGAGTTCGCGCTCGGGCACAATGCGCTGGGCGGCCGGAGTTCAGAGCGCGCGCGCTTCGAGGCGCCAAGACGAGTGGCCAGGTTCACACCGAGCGGCCAACATCTAATTAGCTTGTGTGAGAATTGGCCGCCATTGTTTGCGCCGCCGCGGGCGGCCACTTGTCGCCGCTCTCGCAATTAGCTGGCCCGCTTGTCTGCGGCCGCAACAAAACTGGCCAAAACTGGCCGCCCAAAAGTGTCGCCGTTCAGGTGGTCGTCTTTGTTGTGGTTTTTTGGTTGCAGTTGTCTGTGTGACTTTAACATTTGGTTGCAGGCAGCGCTGCTCCCCACGCGACGGCCGCCAATGCACGGCGAACAGTTGGCCGCGCTAATGAACTCAACCTCGGCTTCAAGTTACGTGCTGCCGGCCATTCAATCATCGGCCAGTTGATTAGCGCCCGCGTCAGTCAATTAGATTTCATTTTGATAAGATAATTTGATTCCATTTAATTTGTTTGCCTCCGCTTGCAAGCTGAAGGAGAGAGAAGGGAAAAAACCAACTGCGCATTTCGGGGGGAGGGATTTTGGAAGGCGCTTTTTGGGGGCAAAAGTGTTGGCTTTGGGGATGGAATTGGCAAATAGGCAAATGAGCAAGGGCATTCCAGAGGAACGATTGCCCTAAACTCTGCGCCAAGAGCGTTGATCGGGCCGAGTGGCCTTGGCAGCCTCTGCTCGGTGGGCAACCATTGGCTGCGGCCCATTGAGCAGCAGAGGCAGAGCGCGCCAAAGAGAGGGGCGGCGGCGGCGGCGGCGGCGAGTGAACCGGTTGGCCCTGCGCTCGGCTGGCTCTGGCCGGCGGCTTTCCGCTCTGCTGGCATGGACGCGGCGAGGCTCTCGTCTGGACAAAGTTGCGGATGCTTGAAGCGAAAGCCAACAAGCTGCCAATTGGCGCCAACCGGCCGCCTGCGTGTGTCCTTTCCGCCGGCCAACCTGGCGCTCCTTTCCCAGCGCCTGCTTGACTGGCTAATTATCCTTATCTATTGTTTACACTCAGATTTTTAACTCCGTGTGAGCGGCAGTTGGCGGCCAAGTGAGCGCAATTAGCGCCACTGGCCCCATGCAATGCAATGCAATGCAGTGCAGCGCAGCACAGCGCAGCGCTCTGCTGTGCCACCTGTGCGCTGACCGGACGTCGTTGGGCGACCATCAGCGGTTGCTAATTTATTGTGCAATTTATTCGCCTGGCCCGCAGTTGGCTTGCGTGCGTGCGCGCCCCTTCGCATCTCTCACCTTGTTGCGCGTTGAAAATCATGACCAATTTGAGAGGAGGCGAAGAAAGAAAGATATGCAAATTAGTGTTGGAGGCAACATTTCTTACCTGCCGGCCCGTTTCTTAATGAATTATTCTGCGTCGCCGTTTGCGCGCTCAAGTGGCCGATTGAGCGCCGGCGAGTTTGGAGCGCCAGGAGAGGCGGAGGGTTGGAGGCTGAGGGGAGAAGCGGGCAAGGAGGCGAGCAATTGGCGGCCGGCTTGGCTGGAGCGAGGCCAAGCGGCCCGATCGGCGCGCAGGCAGCCAAGCCGACCAATTGAGCCGTCAGAGCCAACTCGCTGGCTGGCACAACAAACAATCGGCGCTCGAGTGGCGAAATTATTGGCCCGTTTTATCCAAAATTATCGTGTCAATGTGAGGAGCAAATTGGCTCCTCCGCGTTCAGCAAATAAGTCGCCCCAGCTAGCTTAGTGGCCTAGCAGGTTGGCCGTCAACTCGCCCGCTGCTCAAGCGAGCCGAGCCGAGCTCATCCAAGCGGCCGCTCACGACTTCCAGAGCGCAAAAGTCCGAGGCAATTGCAAAGCTTGCCGAGTTTGGCCGCTCGCTCGGCCGGCCTGTCACTGCGCTCCATCCGTCCGCCCGACGGACTCGCTTGCGTCATCGCCGACCCCACGATCAGGCCGCCATTTACATAATGAGGGCGCGCCAACGACAAGTTCGGCTTCATTTAATTGTAAGGTGATTTTGTTTGCCGCTCCAAATGTCAAAGTTTGCGCTTGCAGAACCATCAAGGCGTTAAATGCGCATGCAAGCGCCCGTCCAATTCCAGCGGCCGGCGCTCGAGTTGGGGGCGAGTTTGAACGCGTAATCCAAATCATAATCATATTTGGCCCATTGATCGGCCTCCGCCCGGCGCGAGCGCAACCAACGCGAGCTCGCGCACTCGAGCAAACCTTCGAGTGAGCTCATTATGCGGCCGCGCCGAGTTCCTCGCCTGCTCTTGTTCGCGCCGCCGGAAGTGCAGCTGAACGCCCCGCTGGCTCCAAGCCAATTTGTTGCAGCGCTGGCCGCTCGCTCGAGTTCCAAGCGCAACTCTAGCCGCGCAGACAAGTGCGCGCCCGCAAGCCAACAACAAAAGGTGATCGCTGATCGCAACTCGTCCGCCTGCTCGCTCGCCGGCCAAAGCGCCAGAAGTGGACTTGAAAAGCTCGAATCACAAAACTGAACCCAGTTGGACTGAGCTCGAGCTCGGCTGAATTGAGCCAGCGTGCTGCAATGCGATCTAATGCGATCCAATGCAACATTAACGTGCAACATTTACGTGGCCGCCGAACGGAAGTAGCGCGCAATGGATTCCGTGGAGGAGGGGGGGGGCAATTCAATTGCAAGTTGGGACTCGTTTACTGGCCAAAGTGGGGCCGGTTGCGCGACGAGAGCGGCAGCGGCGGCGGCGACTCAACCAGCGCCGACAGACAGATCACTTAAAGTGAGAGGGACGATTCCAACCGGAAAAGTGCGCGCCCGCTGCAAATGCATCCGGCGCCGCGAGTTGGGCCGCCGGTCACACTCGGCAGTTGCATTATGCCGCCCGCTTTGGCCGGCCGGCCGGCGGCGAGGGCGCAAAAAGGGCAGAGCCGGGACATTTAACTCGTCGTCCCCGTTGGCAGCGGCAGGAGCGCGCACAGGACTGGCCGCTCGTCTCGCTGGCCAGTTTGCGCGCCGTATTTTAAACTCCCGCTGCTGGCGCCCCCCCCCCTCCTCGGCCAGGCCGCTCATATAGAGCGCGCTCGTGGGCGGCGCCGGCCAACAATGAGCAAACAAGGAGCGCGAGTCAGTGTAAGCGGCGCCATTAGGCCCAATCGGCCGGCCGCCCGCCCGCTTATAGGCCACTTCCTGCGCGCCGGCCGCTTGCGGTCTCGTTTGGTCCATCTAAATATGGCCAAAGCGGAGTGGCAAGGTCGGCGCGCCCGCCACTCCGCTTCGGCGCCGCTCGAGTCCGATGGACATGCACTCAAACGACTTGGCCTCTATCATTAGGCGCAAGCCGAGACGGCGCCGCTCATCGCCATTGCTGCTCCTCCTCCTCCTCCTTTTGCTCCCTTATTGCATTAGCTCGTCTCGGCCGGCGGCTCCTTTATATAGTTTAAATAGAGCGGCCGATTGAAACTTGATAGACCAAATTGAATTGAGTTTGGCCCAAATTGGAGCCAGCCAATTGAATTGAGCCGGCCGAGCGAGCGCCACTTCCTGTCTGGCCGCAAGTGTAATGGATAATTTCCAATTTTGTGCACTTGAGATGACACGATTTGTGGGCAAAGTTTGGCCGCTTGGCTCGCAAACAAGTGGCGTTAAACTCGCAGTCACGAGCGTCCGTGTCCGGCGGGCTGAGTTTGGCCGCCGCCAACGCCAGTGGAGCCGCCGAGCCGAGTTGAGCAGAGCAGAGCAGAGCAGAGC